>Ga0307408_100000310_pt1 | contig 46693 bp, 43 predicted proteins | sample 322Cmetagenome_FD_202116 | JGI IMG/M metagenome (GOLD analysis project Ga0307408, IMG submission 202116) | Maize rhizosphere microbial communities from greenhouse at UC Davis, California, United States - 322HYB-C-3 | ecosystem: Host-associated > Plants > Roots > Rhizosphere > Soil | place... | reverse complement strand
TGTTTTAAGTCGATATTCTTCTTGCTGACATGAGTAAACTCATGCCCTGCATAGTATTCTTCATATAGATTTTCCAGGCCCTCCTGGCTTAAATCGCATTCTGTATATATCGAGGCCATAATGCCTCGGGCAAAGTCGCCTCGGTATGGGATGAAGTTAATGCCTTCAGCAAAAGTTGGTTGAAGCTGTTTGATGCTCTCGCCAATTTCTTTTAAATGTTGATGTCCGAAAGCTTTATATACAGAAAGGTTGTTGTTTCTCCAGCTGAAATGAGATGTCGAAGAAAGGCTTTGGCCCGCTCCTGTAGAACCAGTAGTTGCCGAAATGTGAACTTCTTTATTAAGTAGTCCGGCTTTTGCCAATGGCAACAACCCTAATTGCAAGCAAGTAGCAAAACAGCCTGGGTTGGCAATGTTTTGAGCTGATTTAATCTTGTCTTTATTCAGCTCGGGCAGGCCGTATACGAAGTTTTTATTATCTATAGAAGAACTCTTGCCCAGCCTGAAATCTTGTGATAAATCTATAATTTTAATAGTATCGTTAACTGGATTCGCTTCTAAAAACTTCTTAGCATCGCCATGCCCAACACAAAGAAATAATACATCAATATCCTGAGACAAATCGCTGGTGAATTTCAAATCTGTATCACCAACTAAATCGGTGTGGACATCATAAATATAGTTTCCTGCGTTGCTATTGCTATTAACAAAGGTGATATCAACGTTAGGATGGTTAACCAGAATACGAAGAAGTTCTCCGCCTGTATATCCGGCACCGCCGATTATTCCAGCCTTAATTTTCATCCTGATTTACGTTATGGAAAATCTTAACCTGGTTTCCAAAAATCTTAGAAAATCCTTTTACGTCATCGCCGGTGTAGCCTTCGTTCATCTCCCCGTAGCTTCCATATTTACTCGCCATTAAATCGTGTTTAGATTCAATGCCGATAATTTGGAAACGGTAAGGCATAAGTTGAACGAACACTTTTCCAGACACTGTTTTTTGAGTATCAGTTAGGAATGCCTCAATATTGCGCATCACTGGATCGTGAAATTGGCCTTCGTGCATCCAATTTCCGTAAAACATTGATAACTGGTCTTTCCAGCTTAACTGCCATTTAGTAAGCGTGTGCTTTTCTAAAGTATGGTGAGCTTTGATAATTACCATCGGTGCAGCAGCCTCGAAGCCAACACGTCCTTTGATGCCGATAATAGTATCGCCAATGTGAATGTCTCTTCCAATGCCAAAAGGAGCAGCTATTGCCTGTAACGCTTTAATGGCATCTGCGGGATGTCCGAACTTATCGTTATTTACTGCAACAAGTTCTCCTTTTTCAAACTCAAGAACTAATTCTTCTCCTTCTGTCTTGGTTACCTGAGTTGGCCAGGCTTCCTCCGGTAAAATTCCCTTAGAATTAAGAGTTTCTTTACCGCCTACAGAAGTTCCCCAAATACCTTTGTTGATAGAGTATGCCGCTTTTGCAAAGTTGAACTCAACTCCATGTGCTTTTAAATATTCAATTTCCGCTTCGCGGGATAATTTCATATCGCGAATTGGAGTAATGATCCCAATTTCAGGACAAAGGATATTGAAAATCATGTCAAACCGAACCTGGTCATTGCCAGCTCCTGTTGAACCATGGGCAACATAATCTGCACCTATTTTCTTAGCATATTCGGCAATTGCAGTAGCTTGTGTAACACGCTCGGCACTTACAGAAAGTGGATAAGTGTTGTTTTTCAATACGTTACCATAAATAAGATAACGGATAGAGCTATCATAATATCCTTTAACTGCATCAACCGCGTGGTGAGAAGCAACGCCTAAAGCATACGCACGTTTTTCGATATGCTCTAACTCTTCTTTGCTAAAACCGCCGGTATCTACAATAACCGAGTGTACTTCAAGATTTAAGTCTTTAGACAGGTATATAGCACAGTAAGATGTATCTAAACCACCGCTAAAGGCTAAAACTACTTTTTTCATTTGCGTAATTTGTTTTTAAATAGTAATGAAGCTATCATGTGCGCCAAGCCCTGCTTATTGAATATAAATTGGTAAGGCACATGATGGTTTCTTCATTTTTAAGTATTAAGGGATAAGATTAGTTATGGCTGCCAAAACTTTAACCGAACGTTTAATAGATTCCTCTATGCGCTCAAGCAAGTTGGCTTTGTGGGTCATTTCTTTTTCTTTTTGCTCAGCCTCTTTCGCTTTTTCAACCGGGTCGAAAAGCATAGCTGTGCATAAGCAATTTTTACGTTGCTTCATGGTCAGAATGTCGAAGTTCACACAGCTTTGGCAGCCTTTCCAGAAATTTTCATCTTGGGTAAGTTCAGAATATGTCACTGGTTCATAACCCAATTCCGAATTGATTTTCATAACTGCCAATCCGGTAGTTAATCCAAAAATCTTTGCATCTGGGTATTTCTCACGAGAAAGCGCAAAGATTCTCTTTTTAATGGCTTTCGCCAGTCCGAATTTGCGGAAAACCGGATTTACAATTAGGCCCGAGTTGGCGACGAATTCGCCGTGGCTCCATGTTTCAATATAGCAGAAGCCCGCCCAGGTTCCATCCTGGTGCAACGCAATAACTGCTTTTCCTTCACGCATTTTATCCGCTACATACTCCGAACTGCGTTTTGCAATACCAGTACCACGAGCTTTCGCCGATTCAGCCATTTCATCACAGATCTGTTCTGCATACCCGGCATGCGCTTCAGATGCTACTACTATAGAGAAATCGTTTTCGTTCATTTTAAAAAATCCGTTTTACGGAAAAAAGACGTTTATGTTGTCTTTAATTGTGCCAGAAAATTGTTAGTTAAAAAATTCCCGTGTGAGGGATATATCAAAAGGATTGCCAATCAGAAATCAAAATCTGGGCATGAACGGTCGTCGGGGACGAAAGATGAGTTTTTCACTGTGTTTAGGACGTACCACAACGCATACAAAACCTGTTTTAGGCTGTTCAGCAGTTGTATTATGAATAATAGATACGTTCATTTTTCTAATTTTACTAAGCGTGTTCGATTAGTTTAAATTGATGCAAAAGTATTGAATAAAAAATAACTATCACAAGATGAAATTAAAATTTTATTCATTTGTAAGTCAAGAAATTACGAGGAGAGATTGGTGATATTATTTTGTAATAACCAGGAAAATGATATTTATTGAAAAAACTTCAGCGAATATTTGAGGAGAAATGACTGTTCGCCGGTGAAAGCGGATGTTAAAAAAGGCCTACTCACAGGCCTTTTTGTTGTTATGCGTTCAATTGGAAGCCTAAAAAGGCAAATCATCCGATGTGTCGTTGTGAAGGCTTGAAAGTATCTCGTCCTGTTTTTGCTGAGGTGATTGAGCGTTGCTTGGGCTAGCCTCGGCGCCATCTTCTTTCTTGCCTAAAAGAGTCATGTTTTCCGCAACAATTTCTGTGATGTAGCGCTTTACCCCATCTTTATCATCGTAAGAACGGCTTCTGATTTTCCCTTCAATGTATACTTGTTTTCCCTTTGTGAGATATTTTGCCGCGATTTCAGCAAGATTTCGCCATGCTACAATATTGTGCCACTCGGTTTGGTCGACCCTTTGCCCCTGTTTGTTGGTATAAGTTTCGGTAGTAGCTAAAGAAAAAGTGGCTACCGATGTATTTCCTTCCAGGTGCCGAACTTCGGGATCTCTCCCTATGTATCCGATCAAAATAACTTTGTTTACTCCAGACATAGATTTAGATTTTTATAATTTTAAATTTTCAAGGTAGGAAAGTTTTTTAGAAAGCCAAAAATTAATTTAGGCATAGCAAACTGTTCAAGTGCTTCGATATCAGCATAGAACCATTGTTTTTCATTCTTGAAATGTTCTTCGAACCCGTCTATAAAAACGTATTGAGCATGTATGCGCTGATGGCTTAGGAGGTGTTTTACCGGGCCATAGCTCCCTTTTAAAATGGCATTGTCGCCGAATAGCATTTTAAACTCTGCCGATTGCAAGATGGATAAGGTGCTCACCGCCTCGTGGGTTTCGATTAATGGAAACTCGAATAAGTTTTGCCAGATATCATTCGGACCGCGTTTGTTAAATAAAACGCTGTTTCCCTCAATCGCGATTATGTAATTGAAGTAGCGATTTTTTACTTGCGTTTTTTTCAGCTTTACAGGAAGCGTTTCGATCAGATTTTTATGATAGGCTTCACAGGAAAGCCTTAGTGGACAAGTTTCGCAAAGTGGATTTTTGGACCGGCATTGTAAGGACCCGAATTCCATCATTGCCTGATTGCTTAGCCCGGGCTGTAGCTTGTCAATTTCATTATTGGCTAAATCTGTAAAAATCTTCTTTGCTTTTGAAGTGTTTATAGGTTCCTCAATTCCAAAATAACGAGATAGCAAACGGAAAACATTACCATCAACAACCGCTTTTGCTTCGTTTGCAGAGAAAGACGAGATAGCTGCTGCGGTGTATTCGCCAATCCCTTTAAGTTTTATCAGGTCATCGTACTTGTTTGGGAAATAGCCGGCGTGTTCTTCCATTACCATTTGTGCCGTGTGATGCATATTCCTCCCCCGGGAATAGTAGCCAAGCCCCTGCCAAAGCTTTAAAATTTCGTCTTCCTGCGCCTCAGCGAAGTCAGAAACAGTTGGGAATTTCTCCGCAAAGCGATGAAAATAAGGCATTCCCTGATCAACCCGTGTTTGCTGTAAAATAATTTCAGATAGCCAGATTATGTAAGGGTCAGTGGTGTTTCGCCAAGGCAAATCACGCTTATTTTGCTTATACCAGTTAATAACTTCAGTAATAAAACTCATCTTTTCTCGTTCGCCATATAAGGTTTTGCAAAGGTAAAAACACCCCCTGAAAACGAGGCCTTTAAAAAAATATTGAGTTTATTTTATGAATTCGATTTAAAGCAATACTTTTGCAACCCCAAAACAATTAAGTGTTTACGAAAATAGTTTAACTAAATAAGACATGACTAAGGCAGAAATTATCGCAGAGATCTCCAGCAAAACTGGTATAGAGAAGTTAGATGTACAAGAAGCGGTAGAAGCGTTTTTTAAAGTGGTAAAAAATTCGATGGTACAAGGTGAGAACGTATACGTGAGAGGTTTTGGGAGCTTTGTAGTTAAGAAGAGAGCAACAAAAACAGCACGTAACATTTCAAAAAATACGGCTATCATTATTCCTGAGCACTTTGTTCCAAGCTTTAAACCAGCTAAAGTATTTGTGGAAAAAGTAAAAAACGGAAACGTAACTAAATTAGCTGCAGCAGCTGCGGAAGCAGAAGCTAATGCTGAAGCATAAACCTGAAACATGTTGAAAGGAAAACAAATAGCTGTAGTTGGTTTAGTGGTAGTGCTGATGGGGCTATTGTTTTCATTAGATATTAAAGGATTAGTAAAAGAAGACGAGCATTCGGGCGAAGCGGCAGGAAATGCTGCGCAGGCTGCTTCAATTAATTTGGAAACAGTATCTGAAGCCGGAAAGCAAACCTTAAGTGCAAATATATCTCAGCAAATTACTGAATTGGAAAATCAGCTTAAAGCGGCTGATGCTTCCTCTAAGGCAGATTTGCAAAGACAATTAGCACAAAAATGGGATGATGTAAACATACCAGCACCTGGAGCTTTTTACTACGAAGAGATTGCAAAGGCGAGCAATAAATCTGAAGACTGGCTAAAAGCCGGAAACTTATTTACCAGTGCCTATCAGGTTACTCAGGATAGTATTATTCAACCTGCGCTTGTTCAAAAAGCTATTGGTGCCTTCCAAAAAGTTTTAGAGCAACAGCCTGCAAACCTTGATGCGAAAACAGGCCTAGGAGTTGCTTACGTAAGCGGAACTCCAAACCCAATGCAGGGAATCCAGCTGCTTCGCGAAGTGGTTGAAAAAGATCCCGAAAACATAAATGCAAACATGAACCTTGGGTTGTTCTCAATGAAATCAGGGCAGTTTGCGAAAGCGGTTAGCCGCTTTAAAACGGTAATAGCGAAAGACCCCAAACCTGAGACCTGGCTTTATTTGGCTATGGCTTATGAGAATTTGGGCGAAAAGGAAAACGCTATTTCTGCTTATACAAAAGGTAAGGAACTGGCAGCAGACCCATCAGTAGATAAGTTGGTTGGCCAGAAATTACAAGAATTAAGAAAGTAATTAATTATACAAAACATTTTAAAACTAAAAAGCTATGCCAAGCGGTAAAAAAAGAAAAAGACATAAAATGGCTACTCACAAACGTAAGAAACGTTTAAGAAAAAATAGACATAAGAAGAAGTAGTTTGGAGTTAGGAGTTTGCAGTTGAGAAACACTCAAAAGCTCCAAACTTTCGACTCAAAACTTAAAAACCTCCACGCTATGCGGTCGGGGGTTCTTGTGTTTATTATTCTGGTGTTGTACGATGGCGGTATCCCCCGCCTTCTAATTGAGTAGCTATTGGTAAAGGAATTAATCATCAATTCAACCCCCAATGGGGTGACTATAGCTTTACTGCAAGACAAGCAACTCGTAGAACTTCACACTGAGCATATTAACAATAATTATGCTGTGGGCGATATTTATCTTGGGCGTATCAAAAAAATAATGCCTGGGCTGAATGCTGCCTTTGTGGATGTTGGCTATGAGAAGGATGCTTTTTTGCATTATCTTGACTTGGGTCCCCAGGTTCAGTCGCTTATAAAGCTGACCAAGATAGTAAAGAACGGCAGTTATAAAGATAAACTGCTGGATAGTTTCAAGCTGGAAGAGGATATAAACAAATCCGGCAAAATTTCCGAGGTATTGAATCGCAATATGTTGTTGCCGGTTCAGATTGCCAAAGAACCAATTTCAACTAAGGGGCCGCGTTTAAGTTCCGACCTCTCTATCGCTGGAAGGTTTGTTGTTTTAGTACCTTTTTCGGAGGCTATTTCTATTTCGAAAAAGATAAAAAGCAGTGCAGAACGCAGCCGGCTGAAAAAAATAGTTGAAAGCATTAAGCCAAAAAATTTCGGAGTTATTATCCGAACCGTATCAGAAGGAAAAGGAGTGGCAGAGCTACAAAAGGATTTGCTTGACCTTATTGTCCGTTGGGAATCGTTTTCTACCCGGATGGACAAAACAGAACCTTCTAAAAAGATATTAGGCGAAATGGGCAGAACATCCACAATTTTAAGGGATATTTTGAATGCCGATTTTGCTAATATCCATATAAATGATACAAGTATTTATGAGGAGATTCGTACTTATATAAAAGACATATCTCCCGAGCTAGAGCGGATTGTTAAGTTTTACAAGCACCGCGAACCGATATTTGAACACTTTGGAATCGAGAAACAAATAAAAGCTGCCTTTGGCAAAACTGTTAATCTTCCGGGTGGTGCCTACCTGGTAATTGAGCACACCGAAGCACTACACGTAATAGATGTTAACAGTGGTAACCGGACTGCAAATCCTGAAAATCAGGAGGAAAATGCGCTTCAGGTGAATAAGGAAGCTGCCAGAGAAATTGCCCGACAGTTGCGTTTGCGGGATATGGGAGGAATTGTAGTAATCGATTTTATCGATATGCACAAGCCCACTAACCGTAAGGAGCTGTTTGATTATTTGAGGGAGCAAATGTCACTGGACCGCGCTAAACACACGATTTTACCGCCAAGCAAGTTCGGTTTGGTGCAGATCACGCGACAACGTGTTCGTCCGGAAATGAATATTGTGACGAATGAAAAATGCCCGGCCTGCGACGGAACGGGCGAAATAAAAGCAAGTATTGTTTTGATGGATGATATTGAGAATAATCTCAATTATATCTTGAATGAACAAAATGAAAAAAATATTACGCTTTGCGTACATCCCTACATTGAAGCTTACATAAAAAAGGGATTCATATCACAACAGTGGAAATGGTTCTTTAGTTACAATAAGTGGATAAAGGTTAAAGGAGTTCCTTCTTATCATCTTACAGAGTTTCACTTCATCAATTCCAAAGAAGAAGAAATTAAGTTATAAGTGTTCAAAAAAAACAAAAAGCGCTGGTATATCATGTACTGGCGCTTTTTGTTTTTAGAGTCTTTAGCTATGACTAATTAGTATGAATTATGTCTAACAATTGTATATTTTTGCGGCTTTGGAAACAAGCATGATTGCAAATAAAGAGATTGGTATTGATGACATATTCATTGTTCACGGACTCAAAGGATATGAGGAACGTGAAGAAAAGTTAACCAATTTATTAGAAAAGCGATTAGGGCTAGATTTTGAATTTGTTACCGAATCGGCAGATGCCGAAGTAAATAACAGGCTCATAGGCCAATATTTCCTGCCTAATGTCCGAGAGGTTCTTTCGACTGGCCCACTATTTTGTACACTGGTTCACATCTTGTGCTACGAGAAGATGGTTGCTAGGCAAAGTAGGTATGCGCTAGTTTTTGAAAATGATGTTTGTTTCATTGGTGATTTCTTATCTAAAATAAAAGGGGTTATGGAGGAGGCTAGGAGTCTGCCTGAGGGATTTATAATCTCACTAGAAAACTCGACACTTAGGTTTCCGTCCATTAGAGTTACACGAAAAGGTAAGTTTTTATACCCAGCTTCGATTGGACGTTGTGCAGGAGCCTATTTAATTGACTTAACGGCAGCTCAATGTATACTGAAGGAACTTGCCGCCAATAAATGTGGAAAGGTAATTGACTGGTGGCATAATGACTTAATTGATAAGGGTATTTTAAAGATGTACTGGGCTCACCCGGCCTTAACCGAACAAGGCTCTTTTAATGGGCAGCTGCAGTCATCGATCTCGTCCAGGCCGGCCGGAATAATCCGTTCCTTCAGGTGGAAAGTACACAAGTTCTATAAAATGTATATTTTACGTGTATTGAAGTTCTAAGGCTTATTAAATTCCTAGCCTTTAACTTTCAGGCGCATGTATCTCTTTTACTCCCAGTCGAATTAGCTTTTTTGTTTTCAGATAAGTAGCAGTAACTATCAATAAAGTCATACTGCCGCCGAATACCACTGCAGGGACTGTTCCCATATATTTTGCCGTAAGTCCCGACTCGAAAGCTCCTAGCTCATTAGATGAGCCAATAAACATAGAATTTACAGCCGATACCCGTCCTCGCATCTGATCAGGCGTTAGGAGTTGCATAATAGTGGAGCGAATTACAACACTAACACTGTCAAAGGCGCCTTCTAAGAAGAGAAAAAAAAGAGTTAAATAGAAGTTAGTTGAAAGTCCATAACAGATTATTGAGATACCGAACCCCATAACTGCTAGCAGAAGGTTGCGCCAGGGCTTTTCCATTGGCGAATGGCGCGTCATGACTAGCATAGTTAAAACCGCTCCCAAAGCTGGAGCCGCTCGCATCAATCCAAATTGTTCTGCGCCGACATGCAATACTTCGCTGGCAATTACCGGGATTAATGCTACTGCGCCGCCGAAGAATACGGAAAACAGGTCAATACTCATAGCGCCTAGCATCATACGGCTATTAAAAACAAATTTAATCCCTTCGTTAAGGCTCTTAAAAATATTTTCTTTAGGCACGAACTGTGGCTCCCTTTTCTTTAAAAAAAATATACACGAAAAGGAGACTAATAGGAATATCAAGATGACTAGAAAGGTGACTGAAACACCTAGATTTCCGTATAGCAATCCCCCTGCTGCGGGCCCTGCTATGGATGCAATTTGCCAACTGGTGCTGTTCCACGTGGAAGAGTTTGGATAGTGTTCCCTGGGTATTATCAAAGCCATTAATGAGAATACCGTTGGCCCCATAAATCCTCGGGCGATGCCAATTAGAAAAATCATAGTGTAAATGGCTATGACTATCTGTCCGGGGGTAAAACGCGTTTCTATGACAGGTAAGGTTACCAAGAATATCACGAAAGATGCAAAGAATATACTTATTAGAATCAACTTCAAAATTGAAGTTTTCTCGGATTTATCTGCAACGTATCCTCCATAAAGAGCTATTCCAATTGCAGGTATTGCCTCAGCAAGCCCAATCATGCCTAATGAGAGGGGATCCTTTGTGAGGTGATAGATATGCCAGCCGACAATAACGGCTTGAATTTGGTATGCTAAGGTTAGAAAAAAACGCATCCCCAGAAAAAAACGAAATTCAGGAAAACGCAACGCTATGTAGGGGTCTTTTTTGATTGATATGTCCGTGTCCACTAAGCTGTATATGTATTTAATGACAGAATTTTAGGTGTAAATTCAACAAACAGAGCTACCGGAAAGATTTCAGGAAATGTTATTCCATGTAATGCCAGTGTCTTTTTTTAGAAAGAATTGTTTTAAACGCAGATGCTGTTCTTCTTTTAATTCCGGGTCTACTTCAAATATGCGAATAACTTCACTCCGGGCTTCCTGAAGGATCTTTTGATCATGAGTTAAATCTGCAATCTTTAAATCCAACACACCACTTTGCTGGGTTCCTTCGATGTCGCCTGGCCCACGTAATTGAAGGTCTATTTCTGAAATTTCAAATCCATCAGTGCTCCTAACCATCGTTTCGAGTCTGATTTTGCCTTCACGGCTAAGCTTATTGGTACTCATTAAGACACAATAAGATTGTTCGGCACCCCGGCCAACTCTGCCACGCAGCTGGTGTAGCTGGGACAATCCAAAGCGTTCTGAGTTCTCTATTACCATTACACTTGCATTAGGTACGTTTACTCCTACTTCAATCACGGTTGTTGCCACCATAATCTGAGTTTCGCCTTTAACAAAGCGTTGCATTTCAAAGTCCTTATCGGCGGGCTTTAATTTGCCATGGACGATGCTTATTTTATACTCAGGAAGAGGAAAATAGCTCGAAATAGTTTCTATGCCTTGTTCCAAATGCAAGAGATCAAGTTTTTCACTTTCCTTTATTAGTGGATAGACTACGTAAACCTGTCGGCCTTTCGCCATTTCCTGCTTCATAAAGCCATACATTCTTAATCGCTGGCTTTCAAAAAGATGGATGGTTTTGATAGGTTTTCTTCCTGCGGGTAATTCATCAATTACCGAAACATCCAAATCGCCGTACAGTGTCATTGCAAGCGTCCTAGGAATAGGAGTGGCTGTCATTACCAGAATATGAGGCGGAATATTATTCTTTTTCCAGAGCCTTGCCCTTTGTTGTACTCCAAAACGATGTTGTTCATCGATGACTGCGAGCCCGAGGTTTTTGAATTGCACCTCATCTTCTAGCAAGGCATGAGTACCAATGAGGATGTTTAGATTGCCCTCAAGCAAAGCGTGATGAATTGCTTTTCTATCTTTTTTTGGGGTGGAGCCGGTGAGTAAAGCTACCTCAAGGAAATCTTCTCCAAGCAATTGTTTAATAGAAAGAAAGTGTTGCTGAGCCAGGATTTCAGTTGGCGCCATCATACAAGCCTGACAACCGTTATCAATAGCAAGAAGCATGCTCATAAGAGCAACGGCTGTTTTGCCACTGCCAACATCGCCTTGGATCAGGCGGTTCATCTGCACGCCGCGTTGAGTATCCTGCCTGATTTCTTTTATTACTCTTTTCTGGGCATTGGTTAGTTCGAATGGCAGTTTGTTTTTATAGAATGTGTTAAACTTTTCCCCTACATGCCCGAATATCTGTCCTTTAAACTTTTGGGTTCTAAGAAGTTTATTCTTCAGTAATTTAAGTTGAATGAAAAACAATTCTTCGAACTTTAATCTTTTTCGGGCAGCATCAAGAAGGTTTTGATCCGGGGGGAAATGAATATTTAAAATCGCTTCCTTTTTGGGCAATAATTTAAACTTTTTCAGTAGATAATCAGGCAAAGTCTCTTCAATGTCATTTAGAACTGCTTCTAATGCAACGGTTTGCAATTTTTGTAGCCCCTTGGTATCTAAAGAAAACTGTTTCAGCTTTTCTGTAGAATTATAAACAGGCTGTAAAGTTAAATTTCCTATTTTTTTTGCCGCTGGATTATATAGCTCAAGTTCCGGGTGAGACATAGAGAGCTTCCCATTAAATTCGTTGGGTTTGCCAAATACAATATAAACATTTCCCGGTTGTAATGACTTTTCTACCCAAGTGATCCCCTGAAACCAGACCAACTCCAGTACCCCTGTTTCATCTTTAAGCTGAGCAACTAGTCTTCGGGAGCGCTTTTCGCCAATTATTTCTTTGGAAATCAGTCTCCCTAATATTTGAATAGACGATGAATCGGGGTTAATCTCTCTTATTTTATAAAACTTAGCTCTATCTACATATCGAAATGGGAAGTAGCCGAGGAGGTCGGCATAAGTAAAAATGCCTAACTCTTTTTTTATAACGTCTCCTCGTTGAGGGCCGACTCCCTTGACATATTCAATGGGAGTATGTAATCCATGAATAGCCAATGTTAACTGAGATTGAGTTTGGATCTTTTAGCAAAACCCTCGTTTATTATTGTCCAATTAAAAACAATCACTGCTAAAAAGAGAAGGCTATAGGCTGCTATCTGACTATAATTTACGTGCTCATCGAAATAAAAAATAGCAACGGAGAAGGCAATGATCGGGTTGACATAGATTATGATACCAACGGAAGAGGAGGGAATTCCGGTTAATGCATATAAGCTTAAATACAAAGGAGCTATTGTGAAAACAGTAGCGATAACAATAGTGTTAACCCAAAATGAAGCTTCGGAGGGCAGCCCATAACGATGGTAAACGAATAACGGAGCCATTAATATTGCAGAGATTATTAGCTGAAAGCCAAGCATAGTAAGCTTATCAATTTTTCCGATGACACGTTGGATGATTAGGTAAAATGCATATTGGGAAGCAATAAAAACTGACCATAAAACATCAGTCTGGGAGCCTCTGGATAGAATGAAGATGCTAAGGATAGCAATGCCCATGCCAACTGCCTTAGTTATTGAGAGATGTTCTTTAAGAAATATAGATCCTCCAAAGGCTGTAATAAGCGGACAAATCATGTATGCAAATGCCGCGGATTTTAAGCTAATATTATTTATCGCGTAAATGAATGAATACCAATTTCCTGTAATTAAAACACCTGCTAATAATATTAAATTAACAATATTTCTTCTTGTTGCTGTACCAGTAGTGTTGATATAAGTCAAATCCTCTCTTAATTTTCTTCTTCTGAATAATAAAATAATCGCCCAGGTGATAAATAGGGATGATAAGATCCGATAGTGTAAAATTAATTCAGAGGGATATGGCTTTAGGGCTCTTAATGGAATTGCAAAAAAGCCCCAAATCACAGCCGCTGCTATAGCGGCAGAGTAATATTTAAAGTAACCTTTAAACAAATTACCCTTTAACTGCTGTTACCGATATTTCTACATTCACCCCCTTTGGCAACCCGGCTACGGCAACTGTCTCACGAGCGGGAAACTCGCCTGTAAAATAGGAACCATAAATCTCGTTCACCTTTGGAAATAAGCCCATATCAGACAAAAAGATGGTTGTTTTTACAATGTTATCAAATGTCAAATTCGCCTCTTCAAGAATCGCCGATACATTTTTTAGTACCTGATGAGTTTCATCTTCCAAGGAAGATAGTACTAGTTCGTTTGTGTCAGGATTTATTGCAATTTGTCCAGAAACAAAAAGGATTCCGTTTGCTAGTACCGCCTGATTATATGGCCCAATCGGTGCGGGAGCTTTTGATGTTTTAATGATTTGCTTCATTGTTGTAATATAAACCAGTCAATCAATTTGTAGATGAGTCCGGCTAAAAACATGATTATCGCCGTAGCATTTATAATATGCATTACTTTCAGGTTGAAACTATGCGGCCTGTTTGGATCTTTTTTCCTGAAGAAGTACATATGCAAACATAAAAAAAGAGGGCTTCTTATAAAAGCCCTCTTTTCGATAATATGCTTAATATACTTTATTATCTTTTGATTTCTACGCGGCGGTTTAATATACGGCCCTCTTCAGTTGCATTAGATGCAATTGGACGGCTCTCGCCGTATGCTTTAACTGAAATACGGTTCGCATCAACACCTGAGTTAACTAAGTAAGTTTTAACAGAGTTAGCTCTATCGCGAGATAAGTTAACGTTGTATGCTTCAGTTCCTTCAGCAGAAGCATGTCCATCTAATCCGATCTTAGCAGCAGAGTTCGCCCTTAAGTCAGATGCAACTTTATCTAACGCAGGGTAAGATGAAGTTTTTAATACTGAGCTATCGAATTCAAACTGAATGTTGCCATAAGGGTTAGCTACAGAAGATAATGAATCTGCGCTAGGGAACTTGATAGTACGGCCAGAACCATCAACAACTGCACCAGCAGCGCTATTAGGCTCTTTGTCGAATTTGTCAGAAACACCATCTCCGTCAGCATCAGCAGAAAGTTGGTTTACAGTGTTCTCTAAAGTGCTTACACGCGTTTTTAAAGCTTCAACTTCCTGACGTAATGTAGGATCTTTTAATTCATCATACATCAGAGCAACTGGGTTGGTCCACTGTAAGCTTGGTTTTGATTTGTTTCCAAGAGTGAACTCTAAGCCTGCATATCCATAAGACCATTTGTCTTTGTTAGAAGCACCATTTACCCAAGTGCGATCTAAGTTGTCAGCATCAAGGAAGTTTGCATCATAACCTAAGTTTAACGCGATAAGGTCACTTAATTTGAAGTTCGCTCCAACTCCCACAGGGATGAATAACTCCTTCCTGTCGATATTGTCGTCTGGTGCGTATTTTACTAGACCCGCACCTGCCTGTACATAAAAACCTACGTTTTTAGTTCTGCTAAGGAAAGATACAGTTCCAACATTAACAACTCCTTTTAAAGACAATGCCCAATGTAATTCTGTGCTGAAAGATGAAGGAAGGCTTCCTTGTGGAGTTCTGCCTTCATTGGTGCTGTAGTCGGCTTGCACATCACCACGGTGGAAATCAGCTTTAATCCCAAAAGATGGTGCTAATTGTTTTTTAATGAACGCGCCGTATCCTAATGTGGCATCCCATCCATTGTAGTCATTTGTTCCAAAAGGGACTATAGGTGCTAATACACCTGCGTTAACTCCGATTGACCACGTTCTGTACTGTCCTCTGCCACCAAAAACCGTGGTGGTTGAGGTTGAAGTTGTTGCAGGAGCGTCCTGAGCAGAAGCAGTTGAAATACCTGCTAAAGCCAAAGCTGTTGCCGCAAAAACTTTCTTTAATGTAGAATAATTCATGCTGTGTTTTTTTTAAGGTTAAACAATTTTTAATTGCGTAATTTTTTTACAAAAATAAATATAAGTTTGATTTCGCCAAATCAACCAAATACTGTTCCATTTTCTTCTGCTTTAAACAAGTTATAGAAATAAAGGTTTTGAACTTGGCCAAAATAATTATAGAATGAAATACCTTCCTATAGATAATGCATTGTTCAAAAACAATCGCTTGAATTATATTAATAAACTGATACGCAACTCAATAGCAATTTTTAATGCCAACGATGAGTTCCCAAGAAGCGGTGACCAAACTTTCGTTTTCAAGCAAAATTCAGACTTGTTTTATCTAAGCGGAATTGACCAGGAGCAGACAATTCTGCTATTATATCCTGACTGTCCGAATCCATTATATAAAGAAATTTTATTTTTAAGACAGACAAATGAGCACATCGCTGTGTGGGAAGGGCATAACTATAGCAAGAAACAAGCGCAAAAGGTATCAGGTATTGAGTCTGTTTTATGGTTGGATGATTTTTGGAATGTCCTGGCCTCGATTATCCATTATGCAGATAACCTCTATTTGAATACTAATGAAAATGATAGGTCTTCAAGTTCAGTGGTTTACCGTGACTTGAGGTTTATTTCAGACTTGAAAGCTAAATATCCGCTTCATAAGTACGAGCGTTCTGCACCAATTTTACGCGAATTGAGGGTAAAGAAATCAGAACCTGAGGTGCATTTAATCCAAAAAGCATGTAGTATTACCAGAGATGCATTTTTGAGGATCTTGAAATTTGTAAAGCCAGGTGTGAAAGAATACGAAATTGAAGCTGAAATAATTCATGAATTTATAAGGCAGGGAGCAACAGGCCATGCCTATTCCCCAATAATAGCTTCCGGTAAAAATGCCAATATCCTTCACTATAATGATAATAACCAGGTATGTCATGACGGGGATGTTATTTTGTTTGATTTTGCTGCGGAATATGCCAACTACAACGCCGATTTGAGTCGCTCTATTCCTGTAAATGGAAGGTTCTCAAAAAGGCAACGAGATGTATATATGGCTGTTTTGAGAGTAATGAATGAAGCAAAGAAGATATTAGCACCAGGAGTGGTTTGGAATGAATATCAGGAAGAAGTAGGTAAAATAATGGAATCAGAACTTATTGGTTTAGGCTTGCTTAAAAAACATGAGGTTGAAAAGCAAGACCCTAAAATGCCTCTATATAAAAGGTACTTCATGCATGGCACTTCCCATCATCTGGGCCTTGATGTTCATGATTTCGCCAGCCGTTATAAGCCGTTTGAGGCAGGAAATGTTTTAACGTGTGAGCCTGGAATCTATATTAAAGAGGAAGGCTTGGGAATAAGGCTTGAAAACGATATTCTGATAACTGAATCTGGGAATATTGATTTAATGGCAGACATTCCTCTTGATCCGGATGAGATAGAAGCAATAATGAACGAGCGTTAATGCCTGTTTTTACCGATAATCAATTACTTTTGCCGCTTGGCATTTGACAAGTGCATTTTTAGTATGAAAGTTTCTGGTTTCACCTTTATTCGCAACGCCGTAAAAAATGATTATCCGATCGTTGAAGCGATTACATCGATTTTACCGTTATGTGATGAAATGGTTGTTGCTGTTGGGAATTCAGAGGATGAGACATTAGATCTAATTAAAAATATTCGATCTGATAAGATAAAAATTATACAAACTGTTTGGGATGATAGCTTGAGGGAAGGAGGGCAGGTTTTTGCAAAAGAGACAGATAAAGCTTTTGCAGCAATTTCTCCAGATTCTGATTGGGCTTTTTATATTCAGGGGGATGAATGTGTCCATGAGAAGTATTACCCGATAATTAGACAGGAGATGAAAGAAAATCTTTCAGACTCTAGAGTTGAAGGCCTGTTATTTAAATATAAGCATTTCTACGGTTCATATGATTATTATGGCGATTCCAGAAAATGGTACAGAAGGGAAATTAGAATTATAAGAAATAATAAAAATATTCATTCTTACCGTGATGCTCAAGGGTTTAGATGGGGCGAAAGAAAGCTGAATGTGAAATTAATTGATGCGTATATTTATCATTATGGATGGGTTAAGCCGCCTCATGGCTTAGCGCGAAAAGTGATGAATTTTAATCTCTTTTATGATGCTACAGCTATCGAAACTCCCATTCATCGGTCGGCAGATTTTGACTATGGGAATGCCGAAAAGCTTTCAAAATTCACAGAAAGCCATCCATCAGTGATGCTACGGAGGATAAACGCAGTAAACTGGACATTTACATTTGACCCGACAAAGATTAAGAATAAACATTCTTTACGACAAAGGCTGTTGCAGAAGATGTTTGAATTAACTGGTATAAGAATTGGGGAGTATAGAAATTATCGCTTGATTAAATGATTGAAAAGAAAAGCATTTCGATAATCATTCCCAACTATAATGGCGAAGATCTGTTGAGGGAGTTTTTGCCTTATACTCTAAATTCTATCAAAAGCTCTGGTTTAGAATATGAAATTATTGTCGTTGATGATTGTTCCACGGATGATTCTGTAAATTTTATTAAAACCAGTTATCCTGATATTAAGCTTGTTGTTAATGCTAAAAATCAGGGTTTTTCCTTTTCATGTAATCGCGGTATTGAAATAGCAAAACATGGATTAATATTTCTATTAAACTCTGATGTGAAGTTAACCGAAGGCTATTTTGAGCCTCAACTTAAGTACTTCCAATATGAAGACACCTTCGGAGTTATGGGGCGGATCATTGACATGGAAGGAGACGGCATACAGGATGTTGCCAGGATGCCTAAGTTTAATGGGTTTAAGATGAAATCTGATTTTTATTATTCTGAAGATCCGCGAGACTTGGTATATACCTTTTATTTGTCGGGTGCGAATGCTCTGATCGATGCAAAAAAGCTCAAGGAAATTGGTGGTTTTAATGAGCTATTCTCCCCATTTTATGGTGAAGATTTGGAGTTAAGTATACGAGCCTGGAGGTTAGGATGGAAATGTTATTATGAACATAGTGCGGTTTGCCGGCATAAAATGTCAGCTAGTACCAATAGTTATAAAACCCCTCAATGGGTGAAAAGCATTTATTTTAGAAACAGGTTTTACGTTCATGCAATTCATCTAGAAGGAATCTCGTTATTGCTGTGGTTCGCTCAGATTAGCCTCATTGACTTTATCCCAAAATTCTTTACTGGCCAGTTTTGGATGCTTAAAAGCTATAAGGATTTTCTAAATAACATAAAATCTATAAAGGAATCCAGAAATCAGTTTAAAAGAACTCAGGAACTTAAAAATAGTGAAAGGTCATTATATGATATTGTGTCAATAATTAAGAGAGGTGCCCAGGGCAAGAATATTCACAAAATAGCTGGCAAGTGATATTCAAGCATCAAATCTAAATCCTTTTTGATTTCTGTAGCTTCAGAAGCATTCATGGCATGCGTTTGACAATCAGGTTACTATTCCCGTATACAAAATAAAGTACCTTTGAGGTATTGTAATAGATGAAAACTTATTTAAGATTACTCTCCTTCGCTAAACCTATCGAAAAATTTGCTATCCCTTATATTTTTTTTACTCTTTTAGCCATCCTTTTTAATACGCTAAATTTTGCATTGCTTGCGCCACTTCTAGATACTTTGTTCTCTGGCAATACCTATAAACCCACCGCAATTGTTGCAGAGAAGCCATCAATGTGGGATATCATGGCAATATTTAAGTTTTATGTAAATAAAGGTATAGCAAATTACGGCCCCTGGGAGACGTTGAAAACGGTTTGCGGAGTAATTATCATTTCTGTTTTGCTGGCTAATTTATTTAAATATTTCTCTCAACGAGTAATGGAAAATTTGCGTGTGCATACCTTGCTAAATCTGCGTAAATCGGTATTTAACAACGTAATGAACCTCCATTTGGGATATTTCAGCAACGAGAGAAAAGGCGATATTATCTCAAAAATAGCATCTGATGTTCAGGTGGTACAATATACGGTAACGAGTACGTTGCAGGTGGCGTTTAAAGAGCCTGTTCAGTTAATAGCCTATATCATTATGTTGTTCGCAATTTCCGCGAAGCTTACATTTTTTGCATTGTTAATAGTTCCGATTCTTGCCCTAATTATTGGCAGAATAGTGAAGCAACTTAAGCGGCAAGCAACAGAGTCTCAGGAGTCGTTTGGGCTTATGATAAGTTTTCTTGACGAGGCACTTTCGGGTATAAAGATTGTCAAAGCGTTTAACGCAGAAGAGGCTATAAAAAATAAGTTTAATCGCGAAAATAAGCGATATACAGATATACAAAAACGAATGGCAAGACGGCAGCAGCTGGCTTCTCCAGTCTCAGAATTTTTAAGCGTTAGTATGGTTACCGGTGTCGTACTTTATGGCGGATATCTTGTTATGAACAAGACGTCGCTTTTAGATGCACCCGCCTTTATTGCCTACGTAGCACTTTGTTCGCAAGTTATGCGGCCAGCTAAAGCTTTAACTGACTCTTTTAGTAACATTCACTCGGGGTTAGCTGCCGGAGAAAGGGTTTTGGAGCTTATTGATACACGGCCGGCTATTTTTGATGACAAAAAGCCGATTGAACTTCTGTCGATAGAAAAGGGGATACGGTTTGAAAATGTATCGTTTTCTTATGGAGACAATGCAGTTTTAAAAGATGTAAACCTTACGATTTCCAAAGGTAAAAGTATTGCTTTAGTAGGGCCTTCCGGAGGGGGGAAATCTACACTTATGGACCTAATTCCAAGGTTTAGCGACGCATCAACTGGGCAAATTTATATCGACGATGTTGAGATTAAGAAAGTGAAGATCTCTTCATTACGAGATAAAATTGGATTTGTGAATCAGGAATCCATTTTATTTAATGATACCATATTTAATAACATTGCTTTCAGCAAGCCAGGTTCAACAATCGAGGAAGTCGAGGCCGCTGCTAGAATAGCGAATGCTCACGACTTTATTATTAATACAGAAAAGGGCTATCAAACCAACATTGGCGACAGAGGAATGAAACTCTCCGGAGGGCAAAAACAGAGAATTAATATTGCCAGGGCGGTTTTAAAGAATCCTCCAATAATGTTGCTTGATGAGGCAACATCAGCTTTGGATACTGAGTCGGAAAAACTGGTTCAAGATGCTTTAAATAAGCTAATGAACAATCGGACAACTCTTATAATTGCACACCGATTAAGTACGATTCAAAACGCGGATAAAATTATTGTTCTTGATGGGGGTAAAATAATTGAGCAAGGAAGTCACTCACAGTTAATAAACCGTAATGGCTTATACAAAAAGTTGATTGATATGCAGACTTTTAATGATTAATCGAAATGCCTCCCGTTTGTATAAATAAGGAAAAGGAGTACAAGTTCACCTACAGTATTTGTACCCTGGTTACCAGAAAAGAGGAGTATGCTGAAATGGTAGACTCCTTTATCAATGCTGGTTTTGACGAAGGTCGCTGTGAATACTTGTACATTGACAATTCGGTAGCTACTAATGCGGATGCATTTAAGGGCTTAAACCGTTTTTTACTGGAGGGCCAGGGCAAGTACATAATTTTGTGCCATCAGGATATCCTGTTGCATGACAAGGGCTTTGATGATTTAGCACAGCAGATAAAACTGATTGATTCGGTAGACTCTAATTGGGCGATTCTTGCCAACGCTGGCGGAATAAATCTTAAGCATGTGGCGATGCATTTGACTCAAAATTCGGGCAACAGGCTGCTTGAAAACATTTTGCCGCTTAAAGCAATCACTGTTGATGAAAACTTTATGGTTATAAAAAGGAGTGCAAATCTCGCATTATCTGCAGACCTAAGAGGATTTCATATGTATGGAACAGACATTTGTCTGATTGCTGACATATTAGGCTATAGCTCATATATTGTAGACTTTAACCTTACGCATAAAAGCGATGGAAATGCAGATGCATCGTTCTACTTGTTAAAAAAGCAAGTTATGCACAAGTATCGGCGGGCATTAAGAGGACGATTTATTTCAACAACAATAACAAGATTATACCTCTCTGGCAGCAAATCTAATTTCTATCTTTTTAATACTCCTGTTATTATGTTTTTAGTAAGGCAGTATTACAAGTTTTTTAAAGGAAAGAAATTATATAAGCCGAAAAAATTGCAATAAAGTGAATGTAGAAGGAAGCCCATTAGTATCAATAGCCCTTTGCACATTTAATGGAGAAAGGTTTTTGCCACTTCAGCTCGAGAGTCTTCTTTCTCAGACCTTCTCTAATCTTGAGATTGTGGCTGTTGATGATTATTCGACCGATAATACGTATGACATACTGAAGGAATTTGCTAAAAAGGATAACAGAATAAAAGTTTATAGAAATGATATCAATCTTGGATTCAATAAAAATTTTGAAAAGGCCTTGTCTCTGGCAAATGGAGCTTATATAGCTATTTGTGATCAGGATGATATTTGGTATCCCGCCAAAATCGAAACCCTTATTAATTCCATAGGGAATAACTGGTTAATTTTTTCGAATTCGTTCTTTATGGACGAATTCGAAAATAAAATTCCAGGATCTCTTTTAACGGGCTTCTATGCAGAAGGGCTATCTTACAAAAAAGCTCTTCTGCAAAACGTAATTACCGGGCATTCTATACTCTTAGCTCGAGAGCTTTTGGATCATTGTTTGCCGTTACCCAGGCAAGGATACTATGATTGGTATATAGGCTTTATTGCATTATATCATAAAAAGGCTACCTATACAGAAGAGCCACTGGCCGATTACCGCATTCATAGCGAGTCTGTTATACAGCGGGAAGCGGGCCTAGTCAAATCAGAACAAAGCCGGAGGTTGGAACGACATAAAATAATCGTTACGCAGTTAACCAATTTTCTGAATTATAAGGGTATTAGAGAGCGCGATAGTGAGTTTATTCGAGAATTTTTAGCTGTGTATAAGTCCAACAAGTCTGGGTTTTCATTTTCGTTTTTCAAATTTGTATTCAAACATTATAAGGACTTGTTTATCTATCGAAAAGAACGTTCGTTGTTAAGTCGGGCTAATTTTGTTTACAAATTCGTACGAAAAGGATACTAATATGGATGTTTATCATGCTTTTATAATATGATTCCAATATTTCCAGAATCTAAAATTTACATACTCTGTCCTCCTAATCATGCTACCGGAGGGCCTGAAGCATTGCATCAACTGGCTTGTCATCTTAAGAAGATAGGCTTCCACAACGTATTTATGTACTATGTGCTGCATGATAAGAGTGATACACAAAATCCTGTACATCCTTTTTATGTCAAATATGATACAATAAGAGCCACAGAAATTGAAGACGATGAAAACAACTTAGTAATCACACCAGAAACTATTTTAAAGCCGCTTTTTAATAGCAAGTTAAAACGGATTAGAAAGGCTATTTGGTGGTTAAGTGTTACGAATTATTACATAATATTGAATCCGAGAATTCGCCAGGCGAGACGCGACCCGATTTATTGGGTCAGAAAGATATTCAACCCCAAGAGGCTAGGAACGCTGAAAGAATTGCAGGCCATTAATTGCTATCATATAGCGCATTCATTTTTCTCAAATGTGCATCTTCGAGACAACGGAATTATTCCTAATGGGCGAATTTCGGATTATATGAATCAAGCTTTTTTCGAAAAAGTCGACGAGAGTACTCCCAAGCAGGACACTGTTATATACAATCCGGTAAAAAACGGTGCATTCTTAAATGAAATCATAGAGCGAACGCCCAATTTAAACTGGCAGCCACTAGTAAATATGACACCTGCTGAGGTTGCATCAATGATGAATAAAAGTAAGCTATATATAGATTTTGGCTATCATCCAGGTAAAGAAAGGATGCCACGGGAGGCCTGTATAATGCGGTGTTGCATGATTATTGGCAAGGATGGATCCGCCAAATATAAGGAAGACATGCCTATCCCGGATCAGTATAGATTTGAAAAAGAATCCAGCCAAATTGATGCAATAGTTTCAAAGATCAATGATTGTCTAATTAACTATGAAGAGCGAATAGCAGACTTTGTGACATATAGGAACACCCTATTTAGGGAGGAATCAGATTTTGTAAGGGATGTTAAATCTGTTTTTCAGCTTGTTGGCCCTTCGGAAAAATAAACACCTAATGAACTAATGAAGAAGATATATCGTTCGATTGATAAATTTAACTCAATTGTAAGTTTTAAAATTATCTCAAGATATAACAAAGGCCGAGATGCGGGATATTCTTCTGTATATGGGCTTCGAGGTAATTTTTACGCACTATATTTGATTCGAATCTTGTTAGTGCTAGTACGCGTGTTGACGCTTAAAAAAGACACTTTTGCCACATTCAAAAATATTTTAATATCAAAATATTCTCCAAATCTCCGCTCTAGGAAGTCTAATAGCATTTCCGTCAAAATAAAGGAGTTCTTGTTCACTCTATTTGGCTTTAGGTATTGGGTTCCTTCAACTCTACTACCATTGTTACCGGACCATGAGATTCTTAAACAAAGACTGAACTTTGTTTCTGTACCGGACCCGCTTATCTCGATAATGATTCCAGCGCGAGGACGACTCGATCTCCTGTACAATTGTTTGTTATCAATTAAAGATAATACTACAAGAATTGCGTATGAGATTGTTCTAATTGATGATTTTTCATCAGATGTAATTAGTTCATTTATTTCAAAAAATGTATCTGGAGTAAAGTTGTACCAAAATAGTGGCTCGAATGTGTTCTTTAATGCTGTATCGGAGGGCCTTCTTCAATCAAATGTCCAATATATATGCCTTTTAAGTAGTGCCTGCTGTGTAAGTTCTGGATGGTTGGACGCGCAGTTGGAAGCGATAAGCGGAGAAAATGTTTCTGGCGTTGGAAGCAAAATTTTATCCTCGGATGGCTTATTGGTTGAAGCCGGTGGTATAGTTTATAAGGATGCTTCTATTATGAACTATGGGCGCAATGACAGGCATGGACGCCCGCGATACAACTACCTGAAAGAAGTAGATTTCTGCTCGGGTATCCTGATGTTAAAAAAGGAAGATTATAAGCAATGTGTATGGGATGAAAAGCATTTTTCCTCAGACTATGGGATTATAGATATATGTTTTCAAATAAGGCATCATCTGAAGAAAAAAATAATATATCAGCCGTTGTCAGAGGTGATATATCATAAGGAGGCATCAGTGGCTTTGTCCAACAAGGATCGGGAGCAAAATCGAAATGATTTTGTTAAAAAGTGGACGAAGGAATTGAATAATTACCATAATAAAGGTGAAGTAATTAATGCTTCCAGAAGACTGATACCTTCTCAGTCCATATTATTTATTGATTCAACCTTGCCGTTTCATGATAAAGATTCCGGGTCAAAACGGGCTTCTGCTTTGATAAAAATATTGTCAAGTAATTACCATGTTGTTTTCTTGCCGGCGGATGGTAAAAAAGTTGAACCGTATTTTACAGAATTGGCAGGCCAGGGGATTGAAGTGCTTTATCGATTTCCTAATCTCAAGAAGATGATGGATGAACTTGAGAATATTCTCCCCCTTATTGACTATATGTGGGTGTCGAGGCCTGACCTTAATCAACGGTTTAAAGGCATTAAGGAACGCTTTCCTCGAATCAAATGGATATACGATACATTAGACTTGCACTATCTGCGCTTTCAGAGGGCCCTTGAATTTGATAAAGAAGATAAGGCTCTTTCTGCCAAGGTAGATTATTATAAAGGCCTTGAACTTAAACTCGCTAAATCGGCGGATATAACAATCGCAATTACCAGGGATGAAGAAATCGAATTGAAAAAGAATGGTGTGGAAAGCATCTCCGTTGTGCCAAATATACATAGGCTCGAACCTGTTCAGGGAAACGCCTTCGAGGACAGGGATGGTTTGTTGTTTATAGGGAGTTATGAACACCAACCTAACGTAGATGCAGTTGTATGGTTGGTTGAAGAAATTATGCCAATTGTTTGGGCTCAAATGCCAGAAATTAAAGTCACCTTATTGGGCAGCAATCCTAAGGATAAAGTGTTGTCGTTAGTTTCGGAAAAAGTTATTGTGCCCGGTTATATCCATGATGTAAGTCCATACTTTATTTCATCCCGAATTTTTGTAGCCCCTTTACGTTATGGCGCGGGAATGAAGGGTAAAATTGGCCAGGCATTAGAATATAAACTGCCAATTATTACCACTGACATTGGGGCAGAAGGAATGAGTCTTGTAGACGGAAGACACGTGCTAATAGCGTCCGAGACTTATACCTTTGCTCAAAGCATCATTAATCTTTATAAGGATAAACTTTTGTGGACTAAACTCTCTGAAAGTAGTTATGAGCCACTAATGGAATTCACTCCTGAAGTAGTAGGGGAAACAATAAAAAAGGAGATACTCATCTGAGAAATTGAGATTCGGCTCTTTAGTATATATTGATTATAAATATGGAAATTATTAGCCACAGGGGTTACTGGAAAAAAACAGAAGAAAAAAACACTGACATAGCATTCGAACGGTCATTTTCTTTAGGCTTTGGCACCGAGACAGATTTTAGAGACTATCTGGGGAACGTGGTTATTTCTCACGACATTGCAACGGCTGCATGCATCCCCGCTGAAAAATGCTTTAACTCATATAATCTGTTTAAGTGCGAGGGTACTTTGGCATTAAATATAAAAGCTGATGGTTTACAAAAGAGCTTGAAACAGCTGTTGGAAGACTCTCAGATTAAGAATTACTTTACATTTGATATGTCAATACCAGATACTATTGGCTATATGAGAGAGAGTTTACGCTTTTTCTCCAGGCAAAGCGAATACGAGCCGGTTCCAGCATTTTACGAACAATGTAATGGAATATGGCTGGACGCTTTTACTGGAGATTGGTATGGCGCAGGCCTTATTTTTAATCATTTGAAATGCAAGAAACAAGTCGCAATAGTGTCTCCTGACTTGCATAAGCGAGACCCCAGGCCATTCTGGGAATATCTGAAAAAGGAAAAAATTCATTCTGCAAGCGATGTGATGATTTGCACAGACCTTCCTGAAGACGCTAAGGCATTCTTTTCATAATTATGAGGAAAAAAATAAAAGCAGTAATATTTGACATGGATGGAGTGCTCATTGATGCCAGAGAATGGCACTATGAATCGCTTAACGCGGCGCTTAGAATATTTGGGACTGAGATAAGTCGTTATGACCACCTTGTTACCTTTGATGGCTTACCAACCAAACAAAAACTGGAGATGCTAAGCATCGAAGGTGGTTTTCCGCGAGGCTTGCATCAATTTGTTAATAACCTAAAGCAGCAGTATACAATGGAAGTGGTTTACGCTAAATGTAAGCCAGTTTTTCAGCACCAATATGCTCTATCCAAGTTAAAAGCCGAAGGGTTAAAGCTGGCGGTCTGCTCAAATTCTGTTCGGAAGTCCATTGAAATCATGATGGATAAGTCTGGATTATCTCCATATCTCGAATTCTTTTTATCTAACCAGGATGTGGTTAAAGGAAAGCCTGACCCTGAAATGTACACTAAAGCTATGGAAAGGCTGGGATTGCAGCCTGAAGAATGCCTTGTGGTAGAGGATAATGAGAATGGAGTTAAAGCAGCACTTGCTTCTGGAGCAAACCTACTTAAAGTAGACGGCCCCGACGACGTACATTATTTTAATATCCGTAAACGTATAGAGGAGATCGAGAATGCTTAAGATAATTATTCCAATGGCAGGTTCTTCTGAGTTGTTTGAAAAGGCTGGCTATCCCTATCCTAAGCCCCTGATCGAAATTAAGGGAGATCCCATGATTCAGTGGGTGGTAGAAAAAACACAGTCAATTCCAGACCCTAATCAGTTTATATTTATAATTCGCGAAGAGGACGCTATAAAGTTCCACTTGGATAATACTCTTAAATTGCTTTCTCCCAACTGCCAGATTGTAAAATTAAAGAAGGAGACAAAAGGCGGCTTATGCAGCGTGTTAATGGCTATAGATAAAATAGCTGAAGATGACTGCCTTATGATCCTAAATGGCGATCAAATCATCGATGAGGATTTTCATAAGATATTTTCCTTTTGGAAAGAGAGTAAAGCAGATGCCGGAGTTGTAACCTTTAGGTCTGTGCATCCCCGTTGGTCGTATGCCCGCATTGAAAATAATGAGGTAGTGCAGACGGCCGAAAAAAATCCAATTAGTAATCATGCCATCGCCGGCTATTACTACTTTGCCAAGGCATCCGATTTTTTTGAAGCCTCCTTTCAGTCTATTATCAAGGATGTGCAACTAAATGGCAACTTTTACATATCTCCTGTAATGAACGAGTATGTTCTGAAAAATAAGAAAGTATTGAACTATCCGATAGAAAATAGTCATTACCACTCGTTTTATTCTCCACAATTAATTAAAGAATTCGAAGCCAACAAGTAAGTAATGGAAATAGAAGATTTTAAGTTAGATGATATGATTAAAGGCTGGTTCATTGGCAACTTTAGCCCTACCTTATTCTCTACCAATGATGTTGAGGTTGGGATTAAAAAATATAAAGCTGGAGATTATGAAGCCTCACATCACCATAAAATAGCGACTGAGTTCACTGTTGTTTTGGACGGAGAAGTTGAGATGAGTGGAAAGGTATACAGAAATGGCGACATCGTAAAGATCACGCCAGGCGTTTCAACCGATTTTAAGGCACTAAGTGACGTAACTACTGTCGTCGTTAAAATACCAGGTGCCTCCAATGACAAATATATCGACTAAATGAATATCGTAATACCCATGGCTGGGCTTGGCAGCCGATTTGCCCAAGCAGGTTATACAAAGCCCAAACCTTTTATAGATGTGGATGGCTTGCCTATGATTTCGAGAGTAATGGAAAATCTTTCCTATCCCAATGCGAAATATTTATTGATCGCTCGAAAGGAACATTTGGAACAAGAAAAGGAGCTGGTAGCCGAGATTGAAAAAAATTATAACGCAAAATTTATCGGCATTGATAAGTTAACAGAAGGTACAGCGTGTACGGTCTTGTTTGCTCGAAGATATATTAATAACAGTGAGCCATTGTTAATTGCTAATTCGGATCAGTTGGTAGATATTTCTATTCAGGAATACATTGACGACTGCCTTGAAAAGAGGATGGATGGTTCGATTCTCACCTTTACCGACCACGAATTAAATCCGAAATGGTCATTTGCCAAAGTCAACCGGGAAGGTTTGGTTACAGAAGTTCAGGAGAAAAAGCCCATTTCAGAGTTTGCAACCGTTGGAATTTATTTCTTTGCTAAAGGTAGCGACTTTGTAAATGGAGCTATGGACATGATTATTCAAAACGATCGGGTTAATAATGAATTTTATACTTGCCCGGTTTATAACTATTTAATTGCTGAAAATAAAAAGGTTATAATTTATAATATCGATTATTCAGAGATGCATGGACTAGGAACCCCAGAGGATCTCGAGCACTATCTTAACTAATACATGGAAATTGTTTCATCTGATTTTTCCGTAATTATACAGGGCCCAATCTTAGGAAATCGAGATGCTCCTTATGAAGAGCAGTTAACAATGCAATGCATTGAAAGCATACGCAATGTGCTTCCCGAGGCAGAAGTAATCATATCAACCTGGAACGGAAGTGATGTTAGTCATTTGACTTTCGATAAGGTAGTTTTCAATGAAGATCCGGGCGCCGTATCTTATAATGATACTATTCTTAAGAACACCTTCAATAACAATAATAGGCAAATAGTTACAACGCATACGGGCTTGATGGCAGCTACCCGAAAATATTCAATAAAGATGAGGGGAGACTGCAAATTGTTAAATTCATCATTCATCAATTTCCTTGGCAAATATGACGACGCTTGGGGAGAAAAACTATTTTCTCAAAGGGTAGTTGTTCCCATCTATTTTTCAAGGAATCCTGCTAAAGTTCCACTCTTATATCATATAAGCGACCTGTTTCAAATTGGATTAACTTCGGATTTGCTTGATTTATGGTCCATTCCCCTGCAGCCAGAGCCGGAAACGACAAGGGCAAACACAAGCGTCGCCTTAACAGATCCTTTTGCATTTAATGAATATAAAATGCGTTATGCATCAGAGCAATATATATGGTACGCATTTACTCATAAAAAGAATATCGATTTATCTCTTAAATATTATTGCCAAACACCAATTTTTAAACTCCGTGACGCTCTTCTTTCCATTATTAACAACTTTGTTATTGTACACCCCGAACAACTGGGATTGGAGTTACCAAAGAGGCTTCTTCATGGAGAGCAATTTCTGTATACTTTTGATGAATGGCTCTTCTATTACGAAAAGTTCTGTAAAGAGAAATCTTTCTATCATCTGTTAATAAAGATCCTTTTAGTGAAGAAATGTGCGTACAGGTATTTTTTAAAAAATGGCTTTAAAAGAATTAAAAAGTCTTTAAGAGGACGATAGCCCAGCAGCAAGCTAATACAAAAAGGGGCGATTAAATTTTTAACCGCCCCTTTCTTATTTTATTTAGACAAGTACATCGACTTTTCTTTATTTAATTTAACAAAGTAGGGGTCGTGTAAGTCCTTGATGAACCTGATGGCTTCGCCAGTCGATTTCATTTCAGGGCCTAATTGTTTATCAACTTCTGGGAATTTATCAAAAGAGAACACAGGTTCTTTAATGGCATAGCCGTTTAATTTTCTCTCTATCGTGAAGTCTTTCAGCTTATTGACACCTAACATTACTTTAGCAGCAATATTGATATACGGCACATCGTAAGCTTTCGCGATAAAAGGAACTGTACGGGAAGCGCGTGGATTAGCTTCAATTACATAAACCTTCTCATCTTTAATAGCAAACTGGATATTTAATAATCCGCGTACATTTAACGCTTTTGCAAGTTTAATGGTATACTCTTCCATTTGTTTAATCACGTTGTCTGATAAATTAAACGGAGGAAGTACCGCACTAGAATCTCCAGAGTGAATACCAGCAGGCTCAATGTGCTCCATTAAGCCAACAATGTGAACATCCTCCCCATCGCAGATAGAGTCAGACTCTGCTTCTTCTGCGCGGTCAAGGAAGTGGTCAATCAATACACGGTTCCCAGGAAGGTCACCTAATAATTTAACTACCGCATTCTCAAGGTCGGCATCATTAATTACAATGCTCATTCCTTGTCCACCTAATACATAACTAGGACGTACAAGCACAGGATATCCTACCTGATGAGCTACTTCCAAAGCCTCTTCAGCAGTCTCAGCAACTCCGTAACGTGGATACGGAATGTCAAGTTCTTTCAACAAGTCAGAGAAACGTCCACGGTCTTCAGCTATGTCCATGTCATTGTAAGAAGTGCCAATGATTTTGATGCCTTTCTCATGCAGTTTCTCAGCCATTTTAAGAGCTGTTTGCCCGCCTAACTGAACGATAACACCTTCCGGCTTCTCAAGGTCGATAATTTCACGAACGTGCTCCCAGAAAACCGGCTCAAAGTAAAGCTTATCAGCCATGTTAAAGTCTGTAGAAACGGTTTCAGGGTTACAGTTAATCATGATTGCTTCGTAGCCAGATTCTTTAGCCGCTAACAAACCATGAACACAAGAATAATCGAACTCAATACCCTGGCCAATACGGTTAGGCCCTGAGCCAAGAACGATAATTTTCTTTTTATCAGATACTTTCGATTCGTTCTCGTCTTCGAAAGTTGAGTAGTAGTATGGCGTTTGAGCCGGGAATTCAGCAGCACAGGTATCCACCATTTTGTATACGCGGCGGATGCCAAGGTCTCTTCTTCGCTCGTAAACCTCATCTTCAGTAACTCCACCAAGCAACCATGCAATCTGAATGTCGGAGAAGCCTTTTTGTTTAAGCGTGAAGAAGAAGTCCTTTGGAATGTTATTTAAATGATAGCGCTTAAGCTCCTGCTCAAGATGTACCAGCTCTTGAATCTGAACAAGGAACCACTTGTCAATTTTAGTTACCTTACGAATAGATTCAATAGGCACCCCTAAATTCATCGCATCTTTAATTAAAAATAAACGGTTCCAGCTTGCGTGCTCCAATCCGTCCATTATTTCTTCAAGATTGCGGTTTTGCCTTCCATCAGCACCAAGGCCAGAACGGCCAATTTCTAAACTTTGAGTCGCTTTTTGTAATGCCTCGATGAAGGTACGGCCGATAGCCATTACCTCTCCTACCGATTTCATCTGTAAGCCCAACTCTTTGTTTGCTCCTTTGAATTTATCGAAGTTCCAGCGAGGAACCTTTACGATAACATAATCAAGTGTTGGCTCAAAATATGCTGAGGTTGTTTTTGTAATTTGATTCTCAATCTCATCAAGGTTGTATCCGATAGCAAGTTTAGCAGCAATTTTAGCAATTGGGTAACCAGTTGCTTTAGAAGCTAAGGCTGATGAGCGAGATACCCGAGGGTTGATTTCGATTGCGATGATAGTTTCATCAACAGGGTTTACAGAGAACTGAACGTTACATCCTCCTGCGAAATTTCCAATAGCACGCATCATTTTGATGGCTTGGTTACGCATATCCTGGTAACAACGGTCACTCAAAGTCATTGCAGGTGCAACAGTGATCGAGTCCCCTGTATGTATACCCATTGGGTCAAAATTCTCGATAGAGCAGATAATAATTACATTGTCCTTGCTATCGCGAAGTAACTCTAACTCGTATTCTTTCCATCCCAATACAGCCTGCTCTACCAAAACCTCATGAGTTGGAGATGCTTGTAAGCCGCGGCTTAGGGCTGCGTCAAAATCTTCTTTTTTATGAACGAAACCGCCACCAGTTCCGCCCAGAGTATATGAAGGGCGAATTACCAGAGGAAATCCAATCTCTTGTGCTGCCTCTTTGCCTTCAAGGAATGAGTTTGCAATTTTAGACGGTGCAACACCCACGCCAATATCGACCATTAGCTGGCGGAACTCTTCGCGGTTTTCAGTTTTCTCGATCGCTGCAACGTCAACACCTACAACGCGAACACCATATTTTGCCCAGATTCCACGTTCTTCAGCCTCTTTACAAAGATTTAATGCAGTTTGTCCACCCATTGTTGGTAACACAGCATCAATTTTTTGTTCTTGCAAGATTTGCTCAATACTGTCGCAAGTCAAAGGAAGAAGGTAAACATGGTCTGCAATGACTTTGTCAGTCATGATTGTTGCAGGGTTTGAATTGATGATCGAAACTTCAATTCCTTCGTCTTTTAATGACAAAGCAGCCTGGGAACCAGAATAGTCGAATTCGCAAGCCTGACCGATGATGATTGGTCCTGAGCCGATAATCAGGACGGATTTGATGGAAGTATCCTTTGGCATTAGGGTTAAATATTTTTTAAATTTCTAAAGTCGGATGACTTGAAAATCAAGAGGGAAGTCTCTTTGTAATGGAAAATCCCGACTTGATTGTCGGGATGCAAAGGTATGAAAAAATAGCTTTTCTTAAAGGATGATTTTATCTAATTTAAAGAAGTCCTATCAGGGCGTTTGGTATCACGATTCTATTTTGCCGGCAAAGTCATTTGGCTGACAAGCCTAGTGCGATAAGTAGGGTATAACTAACCCTGATCGGAATACCTCAGTGTTTTCCGGGAATCCAGGGCGGAGAATTTTTCAATGCCTTTATTGCAGCCCTTCCTGTTCCGTAACCAAGATCTTTTAATATGTCAAAAAATCTGATAACATCCCTTCTTTGTTCACTACAAAGTCAACGTTTGTAACTAAGAGGTTCGGAGATGTTATCTCACAGCAGATAAATTCAACATAATTGGCAAAGTATAGCTGACCCTAACCGGAACTCCATGCTGCCTTCCGGGATTCCATTTCTTTGCTTTCTCCAGTACTCGAACAGCTTCATCTCCTGTACCTAAGCCAAGGTCTCTCAGAATTTTAATATCATTAATCCTTCCGTCTTTTTCGACAATAAAACCTAGAATCACACGGCCGGAAACACCCTTGGATTTTGCCGCTGCCGGGTAGTTGTAATTTTTTCCAACAAATTCATAAAATTTGGACATTCCTCCGGGATATTCTGGCATCTGCTCTGGGTTGGAATATTCAGATTCTTCGCCATCGATTTTCACTATGCCGGAAACAAACCTCCCCTCCTCATACTTCTCCGAGTAACTATAGTTATCGTGGATGTTTTCTCCCGTCCATATGCTATCCTTAAGTCCATTCAGATACTTACCTTTAGTAAGAACTCCGTTTTTACTTTGAGAGCTATAGTATCCATTACCCTTAATAACCCGTTGAACTCCGGTTGAATCAAAATGGCTAATTACTTTAATATTAACTTTGAAAGGCGTGCTGTTAGGCAAAAATTCGATTACCTCTTTAAGCTTTCCGTTTTGGTAATAAAAGTTGGCTTCCCCTATAATTTGATTCTTGTAGTAAATAGCCTCTTCTTCCTTATTTCCGTTTTCGTAATATCTTTTAACTAATCCATCGAGCTGTAGAGCGGGATTGTATTGTGTCGCAAAGCCTTCAAGTTTGAGGTTGCCGTTTTTATAATTTTCCTGTATCTGATACTTGTCATTTTCGGCAGGAAGAATAGTTCTCATGTAGTCTGCACTATCTCTTTCCGTAACCTTTTGTCCGTTATTTTTAAAGTAGAATGTAATTTTTTGAGCTATGCCGGCGTTAAAAGCAAAAGCTAGAATTGAAGTAAGAAGAAAAGCCCTCATTGGTTTAAGTTAAATAAAACAATAAAGTAAGCGAAAACTTTTTGACTTTGTAAAATGTTAATTTCGAAAATTTACGAACACACCACACTCAGATGAAAAAAATAATAGTTGGATTTTTAGCTGTAACTGCGCTGGCGGCTTGCAGTACTTTACAATCCATAGTACGATCTACGATACCCTACACTGCCACATTGATTATTCCATCATCTACCAGCACCGGAACTACACGTTCTGCCGTTAGCCAGGCAAGCAGTGTTGACCAGCTTTTTGGCAGCAATTCTAATTCTCAAATTAAAGAGGTAAGAATTGCATCTGCCAAAATCGAAGCTAGCAACCCTTCTAACCAAAGTCTTGGAGCCTTCAGCTCAATCAGGATTTACCTGTCACGCAGCGATGGCTCTGGCGAGATTTTGGTTGCTTCCAGAAACGACATCGGTTCAACTGTGGGAAGAAGCTTGGTCCTTGACATCGACAACACCCGTTTTCTGGACGATATTATTAAAAGTAATACTGCCAGGGTGCGGATGGAGTATGTATTAAGAAATCAGTTGACCACAGATATTAGCCTAAAGGCAACTCTCGGCTTTTCGTCTGTTCCTACAACAACGCAATAATATTCTTAATTCAGATTGTTTGGTTAATTTAAGCCTTCTGTCTAAAACAGAGGGCTTTTCTTTTGCTAAAAAAATCGCCTAAGTTTGTTGCCGATGGAAATTACGCAGCCTGATTTTATTGAACAGGTAATAAATCAGTTTAAGCAAACCAGTGCATTAGAATGGGCAGGAGTGGTAACAGCATTCGCCTGCATTGTCTTGGCAGCCATGGGGCACATCTTAAATTGGCCGGTTTCAATTATTAGTTCGGCAGCATATGCAGTTCTATATTACAGATTTAAATTATATGGCGATTCATTCCTGCAACTTTACTTTTTAGCTACCGCTGTTTATGGTTGGTACTACTGGCTTAAGCGAGAAAAAAGGCATGAAAAGCCAATAGTACAACTATCTGCCTCTGGTTGGCTAATAGCGATAGCGGCTATAGCTATTTTAGCAGCATTATTAAGTGTTTTTTTGGACAATTATACCAACACAGACGTTCCTTACATTGACGGTTTTTGTACCGCGATGAGTTTTGTTGCTCAGATATTAATGGCGCGTAAAGTTTTGCAAAATTGGGTACTGTGGATTATCGTTGATGTTTGCTATGTCCCCTTGCTTTTATATAAAGGCCTGGCATCTACCGCGGTGCTTTATGCAGTTTTAGTTGTTCTCGCTGTGCTGGGTTATGTAGAATGGAAAAGGATATGGAAGCAGGAAGCGAGATAAAGAAAATAGCAATAGTTGGCCCTGAGTCGACAGGTAAATCAACCATCTCAGAGCAACTGGCCAGGAATTACCAAACTGTTTGGGTGCCTGAATATGCCAGAGGATACTGCGAAAAACTCACCTCTCCTTGTTCCTGGCAGGATGAAGTGAATATGTTTTATGGCCAACTTGAGCTCGAAAAATCCCTTTTGCCTGCGGCTAATAGAATTCTGATTTGCGACACTACCTTTATAACCGTAAAAATCTGGAGCGATTACACGTTTGGTAAATCGCCTCAAGAGGTATTGGATGAGCTTCCCAATCATCCCTACGATTTTTATCTGCTAATGGATATTGACTTGCCCTGGCAGGAAGACCCTCTACGAGACTTTCCCCACATGAGGGAATACTTTATGGAGGTTTGGCATAGTGAACTAAAGTCCTTGAATGCAAACTACGTAACTATTTCGGGAACTCAGGGGCAGCGGCTGGCTAACGCAATAACTGCTATAAATCAGTTTCTTAGTGAATAGTCAATAGCTCCCGGGGAATCGAGAATTTAAAAAGCTTCAAACTAATAGTTTAATCGCTCTGTTAAAGGGAGTAGTTTTTTGTTATCTGTCATGTTTCTATCTTCGTTGCGTAAATATAACTATGGAAATTCTTTCAAACCCAGAGATTTGGATATCTCTCATCACACTTACCGTTCTTGAAATAGTCTTAGGTATTGATAATATTATCTTTATTTCGATCTTATCAGGAAAGCTCCCTCAAGCGCAGCAAAAAAAAGCCCGACAGCTGGGATTGGCGTTAGCGATGTTTACAAGAGTGCTTTTGCTATTGTCATTAAGTTACATCATGAAACTAACTACGCCGCTGTTTAATATTGGAGAGTGGGTGGGAATTCAGAAAGAACAGTTCGAAATTTCAGGAAGGGATTTAATTCTACTTATCGGAGGCTTGTTTCTTATCTATAAGAGTACCGCCGAAATTCATGAAAAGTTGGAAGGTGAAGACCACACCACCGAAAATAAAAAGGTACACTCATTTTCTGGGGTGATTGTTCAGATATTAATTCTTGATATCGTTTTCTCTTTAGATTCGGTAATTACTGCGGTTGGCATGGCCGACGAGGTAATGGTAATGATTGCAGCTGTAGTAATAGCGGTAATTGTTATGATGATTGCAGCTAGTGGAATCAGCACATTTGTAAACAACCACCCAACAGTGAAGATGCTTGCTCTCTCATTTTTACTATTGATAGGCGTTTCGTTATTAGCAGAGTCATTCGAGCAACATATCCCTAAAGGATATATATATTTCGCGATGGCATTTTCAGTCTTGGTTGAAATTTTAAATCTGAAGATGAAGGCTGTATCTTCTAAGCCGATTCATTTAAGGAATTCACCAGAGGAAGTTAAAGAACATTAACATCAGTAGAACTAAAAGAAAAGAGGCCGCTGACTTTCCAACGGCCTTTTTCTTTTCTATAAGCCTTACAATACCCTGCAAAACAATCCCTTTAAATATTCACCTTCAGGAAAAGATGCCCTGATTGGATGGTCTTCGGGTTGACAGAACTGATATACAAACTGAATTTCTTTGCCGGCATCCAGAGCTGCCCACGCCAGTATTTGCTTAAAATGGGCAATGTCTACCGCCCCAGAGCAAGAGAAGGTTGCCAATAAGCCCCCACTATTAAGCAAAAGCATGCCAATTCGATTTAAGTCTTTATACGCCCGTGATGCCTTATCCAGCACTGAACGCGAAGGAGCATATTTAGGTGGGTCGAGTATTATGATGTCGAACTTCTCATCGTTTTCCCTTAAAGCTCTCAATTGTTTATTAACATCAGATTGTATTGCTGTATGGGGCACCTTGTCAAATCCGTTTAGCTTAATGTTTTGTTTTAGCGTTTCAATGGCCAGGGCAGAGCTATCCACGCTAATCACTTCTGATGCTCCAAGTTTTAAGGCGTTCAATGTAAAGCCACCCGAATAAGAAAAGCAGTCTAACACACGTTTCCCTTTGGCATGTTCGGCAACAATGCGGCGATTGTCTCGTTGGTCGCAGAAAAAGCCCGACTTTTGTCCTTCAGCGATATTGATATGGTATTTGATGCCATTTTCAACAACCTCAACAAATTCTGGAGGCGCTTCTCCTATTAATATTCCGTGAGATGCCTCCATGCCTTCATGGGCACGGGCGCCAGCATCACTTCGGTCAAAAATCCCCTTGGGGTTTAGTTGCTTTTGCAGTTCGTCCAATAAAATAGCTTTTACCTTTTCAATTCCAGAAGTGAGGATTTGTACAGAGAGGTAATCGGCGTATTTGTCAACAATTAGTCCGGGAAGAAAATCAGCCTCGCTAAAAATTAACCTGAATGCGTTAGTGTCAGGCGAGTTTAGTAAAGATTTTCTGGCTTCAATAGATTTTCGAATCCGGATTCTCCACCATTCATCATCAATTTCTGCATCTTTATTCCATTCAAGCACACGCACAGCTACTCTCGATTGATTGTTGTAAAATCCATAGGCGAGGAACTCTCCTGCGTTATCGGTAACTGTTACTAAATCACCGTTTTGTGGTTTTCCCTTGGCAAACTCAATGGCTCCTGAAAAAATCCAGGGATGTAATTGGCGAACAGCCTTCTCTTTTCCTTTTTTTAAACGTACTTCGGGCATGGCGGCAAATCTATATAATCTTTTTAATCTAGGTATGAATAAATCCCGCGAATAGCAGCATCGAATTCTCTGTAATCATTTCTACATTTGGGCATGCGCGAAATTGGCTGGAATGATTTTGAAAAGGTGGAACTTCGGGTTGGAACAATTTTGGAAGTTTTAGATTATCCTGAAGCCAGAAAGCCTGCTTATAAAATAAGGGCGGATTTTGGGAAATTTGGCATGAAATGGAGCAGCGCCCAGATCACCCGGCATTACACAAGAGATGAATTAATAGGCCGGCAGGTCATTGGAGTTATCAATTTCCCGAAGAAGCAAATCGGGAAGTTTATGTCTGAATTTTTAGTGACTGGTTTTGCCGACGAAAATGGGGATATAGTTCTGGCGGCGGTTGAAAGGGCAGTCCCGAATGGGCAGAAGCTTATTTGAAGACGCCTTAGTATTTAAATTGACAGAATGCGATATATAAGTTTTACAGATGATCCGATAGTTGCACCGGACGATTTTTTTATGAATGAAGCTTTAAAGGAAGCCCGGAAAGCTCTGGAAGAGGATGAGGTGCCGATTGGTGCAGTTATCGTTTGTAACGGCAAAATAATTGGGCGTGGGCATAATTTAACAGAGCGCCTGAACGATGTAACCGCCCATGCCGAGATGCAGGCCTTTACCGCTGCTGCCGATTTTTTAGGAGGCAAATATCTAAGAGATTGTACTTTGTATGTTACAATTGAACCATGTGTCATGTGTGCCGGAGCTTCTTACTGGACACAGATAAGCCGTATCGTGTACGGTGCCCATGATGTAAAGTTGGGCTTTAAGCGTATTAATCAGCGTATTACGCATCCAAAAACAGAAGTTGTTGGCGGAATAAAAGAGATTGAATGCGCTACTTTAATGAAAGATTTCTTCCAGCGAAAAAGAAATAAAACCTGACATATTGTTGAACAATTTTTTTAAGCATAAGTTATCTTTGTGCTGTTATTATTAACAACCTTATAATTTTAAAACAACAAAACTATGGCTTTTGAATTACCAGCGTTACCATACGCAACAGATGCCCTTGAACCGCATATCGACAAGGCTACAATGGAAATCCACCACGGAAAGCACCACAATGCATACGTTACTAACCTTAACAATGCAATTGCAGGTACAGAGGCAGAGAGTAAAGGTTTAGAAGAAATCCTTGCCAGTATCTCTAAATATGCTCCAGCTGTGCGTAACAACGGTGGCGGCCATTACAACCACGATTTATTCTGGAAAGTAATTGGGCCTAATGCCGGCGGCCAGCCAACTGGCGAATTAGCTGATGCAATTAATGCAGCGTTTGGCTCTTTCGAAGATTTCAAAAAGAAATTCAGCGATGCAGGTGCTACTCGCTTTGGTTCTGGATGGGCTTGGTTAAGCGTTGGAGCTGACGGCAAACTGCAAGTATCTTCTACTCCTAATCAGGATAACCCTTTAATGGACGTTGCTGATGTGAAAGGAACTCCAATTCTAGGCTTAGACGTTTGGGAGCACGCATATTACTTAAACTACCAAAATCGTCGTCCGGATTACATAGCAGCATTCTGGAATGTAGTTAATTGGGATGCCGTTGCAGAGCGTTACGCAAAAGCGAAATAATAGGTAAAAAACTTTTTGCCAAAAAGTAGTGTATTTAATTGTAATACACTACTTTTTTTATTTAACAAGAAACCTATGGCAAAGAGGAGCATATATTCTGTTGCAATTATGGCAATAATGCTATTGTCAAGTTGCGAACTTATAGGAGATATATTTAAAACAGGCGTTTACACCGGCGTTTTCATTGTAATTGCGATAATCGTGTTTATAATATGGCTTCTAAGCGCTGTCTTCAGGCGTTAGCTAAAATGTATCCATCAAGGCTTTTTTGTTACTGTTAAGCATTTCTGCAGGGATAATATCTAAAATCTCCTTTTTTAAGGAATTAATAATGCCCCGCTTTAGAAAATGCCGATGAGTAACAAGGCTTATTTCTCGGGCAGGGACCGGCGTTTTAAAATGCCTAACCTTGCCCATTTGTTCTCTCGTAAAGTCTGCCACACTAAGCTCCGGCAGTATTGTAATGCCAGCGTTTAAGTCCACCATGCGCTTTAATGTCTCCACGCTACCAGTATTATACTCAAATGTTTTTAGCGACTTGCCTTTTATTTTCTGCTGACAAATATTAAGAACCTGATTCCGCATGCAATGGCCCTCATTTAATATCCAGGTTTCGTCAATATTTATGTCCTCGGCACCAATTTGTTTTTTATTCCTTAATGTGCTCGATTCAGACGTATACACAACAAAATCTTCATAAAACAATGGAATCTCATGAAGGCTTTTGTCTTCCAGCGGAGTGGACAGCAGTCCGCAATCTAATAAGCCATTTTTCAGATTATTTATAATTTGCTCGGTAGTATACTCCCAAATAAGCAACTGCACCCTGGGATATTTTTCAGTAAAGCTCATAATAATTTTAGGCAAAAGGTAGGGCGCAACGGTTGGAATAACCCCGATTTTCAATTCGCCAGCAAGTTCATTTTTATGAGCTGCTATAATTTCCTGCAGTTTTGCGCTTTCGGCAAGGATCGCCCTGGCTTGCTCTATAACTTGTAAGCCAATATCCGTTGGGATAACCGGCTGTTTGCTTCTGTCAAAAAGTTTCACCCTCAGGGTTTCTTCAAGCTTTTGTATTTGCATACTTAATGTCGGTTGTGTAACAAAACATTTCTCAGCTGCAGTAACAAAGCTTCTATAGGTATCAACCGCAATAATATATTCTAATTGAACTAGTGTCATAATATTAATCTATGCAAAGATAGATAATATCGATTTTATTTATTGATTTGGATTTAGCAAGTTTACATTAAATCAAAACCAGAAAAATGGAAGAGAAAAGAAAATTGACATCTGCGTCTGGTATTCCTTACGTAGAGCATGAAAATTCTAAAACAGTTGGCTCTCGCGGCCCCATCCTGCTCGAAGACTTCATCCTGCATGAAAAGATGGCTCATTTTAACCGAGAGCGAATCCCAGAGAGGGTGGTTCATGCAAAAGGGTCTGGCGCCTATGGAATTTTTACAGTTACTCACGATATTAGTAAATACACGCGTGCAAAAGTTTTCAGCACAATAGGAAAGCAAACCCGTGTTTTTCTTCGCTTTTCGACGGTTGGTGGCGAGAAAGGTTCTGCAGATACAGAGCGTGACCCGCGTGGCTTTGCTCTTAAGTTTTATACGGAGGATGGAAATTGGGATTTGGTTGGAAATAACACGCCTGTTTTCTTTGTAAAGGACCCTAAGAAATTTCCCGACTTTATTCACACTCAAAAGCGCGACCCATTTACCAATTGTAAAAACCCTACAATGATGTGGGACTTTTGGTCGCTTAATCCTGAAAGCTTGCACCAGGTCTTGATATTGATGTCTGACAGGGGCACGCCGTATAGCTACCGCCATATGCATGGTTTCGGGAGCCATACCTTCTCTTTTATTAATAAGGATAATGAAAGGTTTTGGGTGAAATTTCATTTCAAAACGCTTCAAGGAATTAAAAATTTTACCGCGGAAGAGGCGGAGCTTATTAAAGGAAAGGATGCCGATTGGGCACAGCGTGATTTGGTTGATGCTATAGAAAGAGAGGATTTTCCGAAATGGTTGCTTCAAGTACAAATTATGACTCAGGAAGGAGCGAAAGATTTCCGCTGGAACCCCTTTGACCTCACTAAGGTTTGGCCACATCGCGAATTTCCATTAATTGACGTAGGGATATTAGAATTAAATGAAAATCCGGATAATTATTTTGCCCATGTGGAGCAAGCTGCATTTGCTCCTGCTCATGTGGTAGATGGAATAGGCTATTCGCCTGATAGAATGTTGCAAGGCAGAATCTTGTCTTATCCGGATGCGCACCGCTATAGGCTCGGAGTAAACTACGAACAAATTCCGGTTAACAGATGCCCTTACCTGGTAAATAACTACCAAAGAGATGGTTCCATGAGAGTCGATGGCAATGGCGGTTCTGCCCCCAACTACTTTCCGAATAGCTTTGACAATATTAAGCCAGATGAGAAATACCGCGAGCCTGCACAACAACTAGAGTCTTCATTCGCAGATTGGTACGATAGGAATGGCGAGGGAGATAACGATCATTATACCCAACCGGGAAACCTTTTCCGCTTAATGGATGAAGAAGCGAAGAAAAACACTATTGCAAATATTGTTGGAGCAATGAGTGGCATAAGTGGGTCCAAAAGGGATGAAATTATAAATCGCCAGCTTTGCCATTGGTTCCGTGCTGATTTAAATCTCGGAATAGGAATCGCAAAAGGCCTCAACGTTAATCTTGACAAAGCGATGGAGCATATGCCAGTATAATCAGAAACAAAAAAGGCAGCCCGAGAGCTGCCTTTTATAATTCGAGAATAACGCGTCTCAAAGGTCCGTGTAATTCGTGTCTATTAATTCGTGTTTATTTATTCTACAGTTACAGATTTTGCCAGGTTCCGCGGCTGGTCAACGTTGCAGCCCCTCATTACGGCAATATGGTATGAGAGCAATTGCAATGGAATAGTTGCCAGTAAAGGTAGGAATGCTTCATTCGCATCCGGAATTTCGATCGTATGGTCGGCAATCTTCTTAACTTCTTTATCGCCTTCAGTAACTATCGCAATAACAGTCCCTTTCCTTGCCTTAACTTCCTGAATATTGCTGATCACCTTTTCGTAAGATGAATTCTTTGTTGCAATAACAACAACCGGCATGTCTTCATCAATTAAAGCAATCGGCCCGTGTTTCATTTCTGCCGCTGGATATCCTTCAGCATGGATATAAGAAATTTCTTTCAGTTTTAATGCACCTTCTAAAGCTACCGGGAAGCCACTACCTCGTCCTAAGAACAGGCAATTACGGGAGTCCTTGTATTGTTCCGCAATTTCAATAATATGATCATCTGCCTGAAGGCATTTTTCTACCAGGCCAGGAATGTCTTCCAGCTCAGTTAGCATCTGGACAGTTTGGCTCTGTTTGATTGTGCCTCTTGTTTGTGCTATATAAAGGGCAATTAGTGTCAGCACAGTTACCTGGGCTGTAAAGGCTTTTGTAGAAGCTACTCCAATCTCAGGCCCTGCGTGAGTGTATACTCCAGCGTGCGTAATACGAGGAATGGAAGAACCAACCACGTTACAGATACCAAAAATCGTAGCGCCTTTTTCTTTTGCCAGTTCAATAGCTGCCATTGTATCTGCAGTTTCTCCAGATTGGGAAATAGCAATTACGATATCCTTTTCAGTGATAATCGGATTTCTATATCTGAATTCAGAAGCATATTCTACTTCAACCGGTACACGAGCGTATTCCTCGATTAGATACTCTCCTACCAGGCCGGCATGCCATGAAGTGCCACAAGCAATGATAATGATGCGGTCTACATTTTTTAGTTTTTCAGTATATTCCTTAATTCCGCCCAGCTGAATTTTGCCTTCATTTGGATAGATACGCCCTCTCATACAATCTTTAATTGAACGAGGCTGTTCGTAAATCTCCTTTAGCATGAAGTGGTCAAAGCCCCCTTTTTCTAAAGCTTCGAGTTTAAGCTCTAGCTCTTGAACATAAGGAGTTTGAATGCGGTTGTCGATGCTCTTGATAATCAGCTCATCTTTTTTAACATAGGCAATCTGGCTATCTTTTAAATAGATCACGTTTTTAGTATATTCTACTATAGGAGAGGCATCAGATGCGATAAAATACTCGTCTTGCCCCACCCCAATAACCATCGGGCTTCCCTTTCTTGCTGCTATTAACAAATTTGGGTCGTCCTCGCTCATAATAACAATCGCGTATGCGCCAACAACTTCATTTAAAGCCACCCTTACTGCTTCAAAAAGATCTAAGCCGTCTGTGTTCTGGATATCTTCAATTAATTGAATCAGAACTTCTGTATCAGTGTCGCTTCTAAAAACGTGTCCTTTTGATTCTAAGGCTTCTTTGATAATGGCATAGTTTTCGATAATTCCATTGTGAATTATTGATAAACGGCGGTCGCCGGAGCTATGTGGGTGGGAATTGCGGTCAGACGGCGCACCGTGGGTTGCCCAGCGCGTATGTCCCATTCCGATTTTTCCAGATTTATCAACCTCAGCAGCAAAGGCTTCCAACCCGGTTACTTTGCCAGCTTTTTTATACGTTTTTAGGTCTTTGCCATTATGCACTGCAATACCAGCGCTATCATAGCCACGGTATTCTAACCTTTTAAGCCCTTTTATTACAATGTCCCAGGCATCACGATGCCCAACATAGCCAACTATTCCACACATAGTAAAATTGTCTTTTCGTTAAGTAAATAATTATGGAAGAGCCTGAGACTAGTCAGGCTTCGTGTACAATACGTTCAGTTTTATTTCGTAGTTTGGATTACCTTTCCCGCCTACAACTACCCTTGCTGCTGTATTTCCAGCGGGGCTGATATTATATGTTCCAGTTAATGTTTTATTAATTGGTGCAAGGAAAGTATCAAACTCTCGCAATTTCCCGGTAAGAATATCTTGAATATAAGAAGTTATTACAAATCTATATTGCTTTTTTGCGCTGTCGTAGAATCCGCCAAACAATGGCTCGGAAACATATCTGGCATCTAGCCCAATAGCATTATCTGGAACAGGCTTTCTTTGTCCGGCGATGTCTGTTCTGTAAAGTGTTAGTCTAGGCGCTGGTTTCAGTGGAGAATCTGTGCCTCCGACTACTGAAATAACCAGCTCTGCTTTATTAACGGAAATGTTGCCGAGTGCTTTAAGAGCGTTTAGATTAGAGCCGAAACTCAACTTAGCCCTTAGTCCGGCTAGTGGCTGTAGGTATAGTTTATCTGCAGAAGGGTTTCCGATCTGAGAGTTAACTACCGAACCGGTGTAATCATGCTTAATATGAGATGCGGCACTGCTGCTGCTAATTGGAAAAGATACTAATGCAGGGTCTTTAATAGTTCCTGTATCAGGTTTTGTTTTATAGTACACCTCTAACATACTGTTGTTGGCAGCCTGTAAGTCCAAAAATGCAATTCCGCCTTTCCCTGCCAGGCTGGCCCTATTGCTTATCGTTAAGTATAGACCTTTAAAAAAGGTATTAAACGCAGCGCTGGTAGCAAAATTTGTAGTGGTGCCATTAATGAAATGCTGATTAAAAAATGCATTGTCAAGCTTGATCCTTAATTGAGGATAGACGGTAGCTGAAATTGTACTATCCTTGCGAACCCGTTGTGTAATACGGACAGAATCGCCCCAGGCAAAATGGACGTTGCCTTTTGATCCCAGAAGATCTCCTTTTGTCCAGGTTTTGTTATTTGAATAACTACCAGCTACATATGGAGAAGCAAGCTGGCTCACTTCAATAGTATAATTAGCAGAAGAATCGCCAAAAAATTCTTTACCATGGCGTAACACCAGCACAACAGAATCTAAAGTAGGCTCAGTGCCAAATGTTAAACTGCTTGATGGCAAAGAAACTGCCATCGCAAGGTTGGCTTCGGTTGTTCCAAAAATTGGGTCTTCCAGATAGCCAAGTGGATGCTGGTTTAAGCCATTTGTAAATACACTGTCCTCTCGAACTGTTAGGGCATTTATACTTGTATCAATAAACTCGCTTTTAAGTAAGGTGTTTGGGTCGATATTTAGGCCTACTAAGTCAGATTTTTGGCAGCTACTAAAAATAAAAAGACTTATTAATAGGACTAATAAATCTTGTCTTAAATATTTCATAGATCGTATTCTCTCTATTCTTTAAATTACTTTGCCGCTAAGATAGATAAAAATAGATTGCAAATTTACCTATTGTGCTGAAAGTGAAATAATGTAAATAACGGTATGCCCGCTTTACTAGTATAAGCTAAAGCCTTAGGAAAAATGTAAAGGGTTATTAAATTTCAGTAATGGAATATACTGGGGGTGTCCCCGAATACGCTTCGGCAAATGCAGCTTTTCTTGTAAAAAGGACATAAAAAAAAGGGAAAGCTTTATATGCCTTCCCTTTTTTCTTTGATTAAATCAGTTTTACGCTAAAGAAACCAGGTCCTCGTTTGAAATTTCTTCGTAAAGATTGTAATAGTTTTCGAAATCAGAAGTTGCCTCATACTCAAGGGTTGGCTTCTGGCTTTCCTTTACAAACTTTAATACTTCGCTGCTCACTTCTGCATCGCCAAAAACAACCGCATCTGAATAAGTGATCGCGCCTTTATGTAAAGCATCGCTATCACCGTCTTTAAATACTTCTGTATGCTCAGCTGTCATGCCGCCCATAATTGCTTTACGTGCGAAATCAGCAGGTAGCTTTTCGGTAAAATCATCATTGTAAACCGAATAAACTACTTTAGCATTTTTAAAAGTCGGGTCGTCTTTATAGGTAGTTTTAAGATAAACAGGAACCAAAGAACTCATTCGTCCGTGGCAATGAACCACTTCAGGAGACCAACCTAATTTCTTAACCGTTTCCAGCGCTCCCTTACAGAAGAAAATTGTACGCTCGTCGTTGTCGGCAAAGAATTTGTTATTATTATCTTTGAAAACATACTTGCGTTGAAAATATTCTTCGTTATCAAGGAAGTATACCTGCATCCGAGCTGAAGGTATTGATGCGACTTTAATAATCAGCGGGTTATCATTATCATCAATGATGATATTCATTCCAGAAAGCCTGATAACTTCATGAAGGCGATTTCGGCGCTCATTAATGTTGCCAAAACGAGGCATCAGAATTCTGATTTCGAATCCTTTGTCCTGCATCGCTTGAGGTAGTTGTCGGGTTATTTCGGAAATTTTTGTTAACTCGAGGAAAGGCGACATCTCGTGGGTAATAAAAAGTAACTTCGTTTTTGCCATCTCCAATTAAAAATTTAGAAA
>Ga0307408_100000309_pt1 | contig 46812 bp, 38 predicted proteins | sample 322Cmetagenome_FD_202116 | JGI IMG/M metagenome (GOLD analysis project Ga0307408, IMG submission 202116) | Maize rhizosphere microbial communities from greenhouse at UC Davis, California, United States - 322HYB-C-3 | ecosystem: Host-associated > Plants > Roots > Rhizosphere > Soil | place... | reverse complement strand
GAACACGATCGCGCCGGAAACCTTGGTGGTGAAGTTTTATGCGCCGGCGGTGCGGGTCGGAGAAATCACCGCCCACTACGCGCAGGGCGTGACGTACGACCAGGTGCGCGCCGAGTTCAACGCCAGGCCGTTTTCGGAGGTCAAACCCGGCAAGGGGCGGTTTGGCGAAGCGTACTGGATCGATGGTGAATTGCTGACGCGGCTGTCCTGCGCCAAGAGCGCGTGCACGGTGACCTCGGGCAGCCACTACGGCAAGGCCAAGCAAATGACGGACGAGCGGCGCAGGGCGGACAAGATCGCGCGCACGGCCGCGGCGGAAAAGGCGTCGGCCGGCGGGAACGCGCCGGCCAGGTAATCCCGTCCATGGAGCCGGCGATGGCATGCGCTCATACTCGCGGATCAAGGCCGTCAGCTGACCGCGCCCATGGGCGCCAACCCATTGCCACATGGCGTCCATCCGTGCCGTGTGCGCCGCGCGGATGCGCACCTAGAAACTGTGCTGCAAGCCGATCGCCGCCGTGCGGCGGGTGTCGGCGCCATCGGGCGCATGGGCGGCTTGCGACGCGGCGCTGGAACCCCAGTAGCCGCGCCACCCGCCGCTCCAGTGGTTCCAGTCCATGCTGAGCAGCAGGGCGGTGCGGCGCGACAGGTCGTAGCTCAGCACCACATAGGCCGCGCGCTGGATGCCGCCTTCGCGCGCGGAAAACAGTGTGGTATCGGGGCTGTGCGCATAAAACACGGCGCTGCGCAGGCGCCACAGCGGCGAGATGGCCGTCAGCGGCAAGGTCAGGCCCAGCAGGGCGAAACGCACCTGGTGGTCGGCCGGCGCGGGAATGCCGACATAGCTGAAATCCATGTTGCCGAGCGCCTGGCCCGCCGCGCCGACCACGAATCCCTTGTCGCGGCGGGCGGCCAGCACCGCCGCGTGCAGCAGCGTGCCGTCCGGCGCAAGGTTCGGCGCAAGCGCCGGCACGCTCCACGCGATCCCGGCCGTGCACACGCTGGCGCGCAAGCCGTTGCCGTCGTGCGCCACCTGGCAGGCGGCCATGGCCACGCGCGGCGCATCCAGATAGCCCGCCACCACGGCGGTCAGGTCGCCCCGGTTGCCGGCCCGTTCCCCGGTCGACACCATGGCCCCGGCAAACCAGGGGCCGGACTCATACCGGTAGCGCACCGCGTTGTCGAAACGGGCGCCGGTCCAGATGCCGGGCCACACGGTTTCCAGCTGGCCCGCGCCCTTGGCGGGATCGACCCGCACCAGGGTTTCCACCGCGCCGCCGATGATTTGCAGCCGTCCCGCGTCGAGCTTGCCCCAGCGGCCGTCGAGGCCCACCGACGCTTCGCGCCCAAACAGCGCGCCATGGCGCGTGGCGCCGGTGTCGGTCAGGAAGCCCGTGTCGAGCCGGGCGCGGACCTGCATGCCGTCGGCCAGCGTTTCCTGGGCCCGGAAGCTGATGAACAGGGGGGACATATTGGTCGGCGTCATGTCCACCTTGCCGCGCCCGGCCGGGTCGGTGTGGGTGGAGTGGCGCACCGCGGCGGCAATGCCGCCCTGCACGCTGAGCTGGGCATGGCTGCCGTTGGCGCACAGGGACAGTGCAAGGCTGGTGGCCAGGGAGCGGAGCAGGGGCGGTTTCACAGGTCTATGAAAGTTGTCCGGCGTCACTCCACTGTAGCACCGGCGCCTTGCTGCTCATATGCAAGCTGCGTTGCCGCCGGAACTATTTCATCTTTCAGTGCGCGCCGACAACGTTATAGCTCCCCGTATATTGCGCGGCAATCAGCCCTTGGACGGACGCAGCTTGTAGCCGATGCCCAGCACGGCCAGCCAAGCCGGAATCAGGTACACGGAAATCCGCAAGTCCGGCGTCAGGTACATCACCACCAGGATCGCGGCCAGGAAGACCAGGCACAGGTAATTGGTCAGCGGGTAGCCCAGGCTGCGGAACGCCGTGACCTTGCCGGTGGCGGCTTTTTGCTGGCGGAAGCGCAGGTGGATCCAGCTGATCATGCCCCAGTTGATGATCAGCGCCGAGACCACCAGCCCCATCAGCAGACCAAAGGCTTCACCCGGCAGGAAGTAGTTGACCAGCACGGCGATCCCGGTCGCCGCGGCCGAGACGCCCAGGGCGGCCAGCGGCACGCCGCGCCGGTTGACTTTCAACAGCGCGCGCGGCGCGTTGCCTTGCTGGGCCAGGCCGAACAGCATGCGGCTGTTGCAGTAGACGCCGCTGTTATACACCGACAGCGCGGCCGTCAACACCACCACGTTGAGGATATGGGCGACGAATTGCGCGTCCAGCGCGTGGAAGATCAGTACGAACGGGCTGCCGCCGGTGACGACTTTTTGCCATGGATACAGCGACAGCAGCACGCCCAGCGCGCCGACATAGAAGATCAGGATGCGGTAAATCGCCTGGTTGGTGGCTTTCGGGATCGTCACCGACGGATTGTCCGCTTCCGCCGCCGTGATGCCGACCAGTTCCAGCCCGCCAAAGGAAAACATGATGACGGCCATGGCCATCACCAGGCCGGAGACGCCGTTCGGGAAAAAGCCGCCATGCTGCCACAGGTTGGCCACGGTGGCCTCCGGTCCCGCCGTGCCGGACGCCAGCAGGTAGCCGCCGTAACCGATCATGCCGACAATCGCCACCACCTTGATGATGGCAAACCAGAATTCCATTTCACCGAACGCCTTGACGTTCAACAGGCTGATGGAGTTAATGATGACAAAGAAGCCCAGCGCCGAGACCCAGGTCGGCACCTCGGGCCACCAGTACTGGACATAGATGCCGACCGCCGTCAGTTCCGCCATCGACACCAGGATGTACAGGACCCAGTAATTCCAGCCCGACATGAACCCGGCCAGGTTGCCGCAATATTTGTCGGCAAAATACGAGAATGAACCAGCCACCGGTTCATCGACCACCATTTCGCCCAGCTGGCGCATGATGAGGAAGGCGATCGCACCGGCCACCGCATAGCCCAGCAGCACGGACGGGCCGGCCATCTTGATGGTTTGCGCAATGCCGAGGAACAGCCCGGTGCCGATCGCGCCGCCGAGGGCGATCAGCTGGATATGCCGGGCTTTCAAGCCCCGTTTCAATTCGTGATTCCCGTCCTGCATCTTCAGTTCTTCCTTGTCGTTGTTATTCGGCGCATTTGGTTGCCTCCGGCGCCGTGATAATAAAAGAAAAAGCCCACCGGTGGTGGGCTTCGTTGCCAGGAATGCAGCGTTCAGCGGGCGGGGTCGGGAATTTGTTGTTTGCGCTCCGTCATCTGGTTGCCCAGGGCGACCAGGTCCAGGCGCGACTTGCGCACTTTCGGGAACAGCTCGCCTTCCTCCTCCTCGATATGGTGCCCGATCTGTTCGGACAGGACGGTGACCTTGGCGTCATATAAATCGTCGCCCGCATCCATGGTCAGCAACTGGGCAATCAATTGCTTGGCCGATGCGTGTTCGACGACGGCTTCATCGATGGTGTCTTCGAAATCCTTGCCGATCGAGCGGATGGCGGGGTAAAACAGCTCTTCTTCGGCGATCATGTGCTTGGTCAGTTCATTGCAGATTTCATCGACCAGCTTCTTCTTGCTGACCATGGCGCGGTCGCCCAAGCCGTCGAACTGTTCAAACAGGTCCTTGACGTGTTCATGGTCTTCCATCAGCAGGGTGATGGCGTCGGTGGGCCGGGATTCCGTGGCAATCGATTTCGCGATCGCTTTGCTCTTGCCGGTATGGGTACGCATGGTGGCTCCTTGGTGGTTGGATGGCGCAGGCTCACAGTGTGGCGGCTGTCCCGGCGCGGTTCGGTGCGGCAGCTAACCGATAGCCCGGGGGCGCGCCGTTCCCCGGTGTGCGACATATGTCGCATATTGATATTGCAAGGTGTGCGACATGTGTCGTATGATGGCGTCCATAGTCGCAAAAGGAGCCTGTATGACGCCGTCCGTCACTGAACTGAGTTTATTGAAGTGCCTGTGGAAGCAGCAGCCATTGAGCGCGCGTGAAATCCATGGCGCCGTGGAACAAGAACTGGGCTGGTCGTCCTCGTCGACGCGCAAGACGCTCGAGCGCATGCTGGAGAAGGGCATGGTGGAACAGCACACCGCCCATGGCGTGCAAGTGTATACGGCGGCGCTGGACAAGGTGGAGACCCTGGCCGCGTTTGCCCATGATTTTGGCAAGCGTGTCATGGAAATGGATGCCCCGTTGCCGGTCAATATGTTTACTGGCAGTAAGCTGGTCGATCAGCAGGAATTGGCGGAACTCGAACAATTGCTGCAGGACTGGCCCGCGGGCAAGGTGTAACCATGGGGTCGCTGATGTCATTGATGCTGGCGTTCCTGCAAGCCAGCGTCACTTGCGTGGTTGTGGCCGCCGTCCTGCTGGCGGTGCTGGCGCTGGTGCGTCGCCACTGGCCCGGTGTGGCGTCGCAGCGCCTGGTGTGGCTGCTGGCCATGGCCGCCGCCGCCGGGGCGTTCATGCTGGCGCTGGCGCCGGCGGGCGCGGGCTGGCGGCTGTTGCCGTCGATCGAAATTGCCCGTCCGGCGCCGGTGGCCGCCGGCGCGTTCCCTGAACTGGCCCTGGACGACGTCTTGGGCGGCAATGACGGCGATGACGACGGACTGGCGCGGGAAAGCACCCCGGCGCCGCGCTGGTTGCTGGCCCTGTCCGGCGGCTGGCTGCTGTGCTACGGCGCCGGCCTGGGATTCGGCGTGGCGCGGCTGGTGCGCGCCCGCCGTGCGCTGCGGGGATTGCTGGCCTGCGCCACGCCGCTCGATGCCCGGGCGCTGGCCGGCCATGCCGGATTCGATGGCGCGCCGGACCGCATGCCGGCCGTGCTGGAGTCCGGCGCGCCGGTGTCGCCGATGCTGGCCGGCTTGCTGCGTCCGGTATTGCTGTTGCCGCGGCACCTGCGCGGCTTTGACCCGGCCCAGCAGCAATTGATGGTGGCCCACGAACTGGCGCACTGGCAGCGGCGCGACCATTGGTGGCTGCACGCCAGCCTGCTGTTGCAGACGGTGTTCTGGTTCAATCCGGCGCTGAAGGCGCTGGCGGGCGGCTTGTCCCATGCGCAGGAACTGGGCTGCGACCGCCATGTGCTGGCACGGCGTCCGGTTGCCGCGCGGCGCGACTATGCGGCGGCGCTGGTGGCCCAGCTGAAGGTGCAGCTGACGGTGCGGCCTGGTGGCGCCATCGGCCTGGCGGCGCCCTTTGCCGGCGCCGGAAGCGGCGCCGCGGCCGCGGTGCGTGAACGGCTTGGCCAGTTGCGCCTGCCCGATCTTGGCGGCTCGACCCGGCTGGCCGCCGCCGGCAAGACCGCGCTGGGCGCCTGCTGTGTTGTGGTGATCGGCGCCGCGACGCTGTTGCAGCCCGCGTTCGCGTGGCGTACGCCGACGCCGCCGGTGGCCGGGGCGGCGGCGCCGGACGGCGCGGCGCACGCGGCACTGCACGCTTCGCGTGGCGAAGCCGTGCTGCCGGTGTGGCAGGCGCCGCTGGCCCGCGTCAAAATCAACAGCGCGTATGGCCCGCGCCCGGTGCAGCCCACCAGCCAGGCCAGCCCGTTCCACCACGGCGTGGATCTGGACGCGCGGCGCGGCACCGCGCTGCTGGCCCCGGCCGATGGCATTGTTGCCGAGTCAACCGACCTGTACCAGGGCCAGGCGAAGTTCGGCAAGGTCATCGTCATCGACCATGGCGGCGGCCTGCGTTCCATGTATGCCCACCTCGACCAGCGCGCCGTCCGCGCCGGCGCCTTTGTCACAGCCGGCCAGGCCATCGGCAAGACCGGCAATACCGGCAAAACCACCGGGCCGCACCTGCACTTCGAAGTCGAGCGGGACGGCCAGCGCATCGATCCGCAGCGGCTGATTGCCGCGCTGCGCGCGCCGTAACGCCCTTGCGGCCCGGCGCGTGCCGGGCCGCCTTCCCAATTTCCCCCTGGCCGGTGCCGCAAGCCATGCCTTCCCGGCAGGCCGCCGCACGCCTGTGCCCTACCGTTTGAAGGAAACCCATGCAATACCGAGCCATGGCGGCAGTGATCCTGCTCGCCCATACCTTTCCCGCCCATGCCCAGGATGCGCAAGACGTTCAACGGGTCGAAGTCACCGGCGCCTATGCGGCGCAGCGGCGCGATGACACCGCCGGCGCCAGTATCGTCAGCCGCGACGAATTGCTGCGCCACGGCGACCGTTCGCTGGCCGATGCCCTGCGGCGGGTGCCGGGCATGACCGTCACGGACAGTGGCGGCAGGGGCAGTGAAATCAGCATGCGCGGCCTGGGGCGGGGCTACACCAGCGTCTTGCTGAACGGTGTGCCGTTGCCGCCCGGCTTTTCCATCGATGCGCTCACGCCCGCCATGATCGAACGGGTGGAAATCATCCGCACCGCCTCGGCGGAACTGTCCGCGCAGGGCATCGCCGGCACCATCAATATCATCTTGCGGCGGCAGGCGGCGCGCGCGGGCAATACAACGCGCAATGAAGTGCGCGTCGGCGCGGACGCGACCGATGGCGTGGTGGCGCCGTCCGGCAGCTGGCAGTGGTCCGGGTCGGCCGGAGGCATGGACTGGTCGCTGAACGGCGCGCAGTCCCGCACGGTACAGCGCGAATCCTGGCGGGACATGGAATCCGCCTTCGACAGCGCGGACATCGCGCGCCTGCTGCGGCACAGTGTGACCGTGACGGACAATCGTTCCCGCTCGACCACGCTGTCGCCGCGCCTGGCCTGGAAGCGGCCCGGCGGCACGCTGGCGTGGCAGGGCTTCGTCAACCTGGCGGAGCGCACCACGGGCAACCGCGCCGATGAGGCCACCGTGCTGGGAGCCGCCACCGCCTATCCGCACAGCGGCAGCTGGCTTGATATCCGGGGTGTCATGCTGCGCAGCGAAGTCACCTGGCAGCAGCAACTGGCGGACAGCGTCAAAGGGCAGGCGCGCATTGCCTTGCAGCACTATCCACGCCGCAGCGATTTTGATTTTTTCGCCACCGGGGACGGCGTGCGCGGACCGGACGTGCGCCGGGTGCGCTCGGATATCCGGGAAAGCACGCTGACGGCCAGCGGCAAGGTGGAAATCGCAGCGGCGCCGGAGCACAGCGTGACGGTGGGCTGGGATGGCGAGGCGGTGGTGCGCACCCAGTCGCGCGAGGAACGGGATTTTGCGGCGGGCAGCCACACCGATGACCGTTACCGTGGGCGGATCGGCCGCGCCGCGCTGTTCATCCAGAATGAATGGACGGTGTCGGACGCGTGGTCCCTGTCGGCCGGATTGCGCGGCGAGGTGCTGCGCACCATGGCCATGCCGCTGGGCGGGGAACAGGTGGTGCGGCGTTCGGCGGTCGCCAGTCCGCTGTTGCAAAGCTTGTATAAATGGACACCGGCGCGGCGCCTGCGCGCCGGCCTGTCGCGCACCTACAAGACGCCGGCCATGGTGGACCTGGTCCCGCGCCGTTACATGATCGACAACGGCAACAGCCAGACCAATCCCGATACCCAGGGCAATCCGGACTTGCGGCCGGAACTGGCCTGGGGGCTCGACGCGGCGCTGGAACAGGATATCGGCGGCGACGGCATGGTGTCGGCCAGCGTTTACAAGCGATGGATCGGCGATGTCAATGTGCCGCTGCTGTTCGAAGACCATGGCCGCTGGGTACGCATGCCGGCCAACCAGGGCCGGGCGCAGTCGTGGGGCATGGCGCTGGAATTCAAGGCGGCGCTGTCGGCGCGCTGGACGGTGCGGGCCAATGCCGCGCGCGATCAATCCCGGGTGGCGGCGGTGCCGGGGCCGGACAACCGGCTGGCGCGCCAGAAGCCGCGCAGCGCCGGCGCCGGATTCGATTACCGCTATTCGGCATCGTTGGCGCTGGGCGCGGACCTGGCATGGCAGGATGGCGGCTGGACCAGGGAGTCGGCGGCTTATACCGTCCTGGCCGCCCCGTCCCGCAAGATCGACGCGTATGCGGCATGGCGGCTGGGCAACGAGACCCGGCTGCGCCTCAGCGGCGCCAACCTGCTGCGGCGCGATGCGGTCTCGGGCGCCATCCACCGCGACAGTACCGGGGCGCGCCTGCTGGCGGAGCGGACCGGCAGCCATGCCACGCTGCGCATCAGCCTGGAGCACCGCTGGTAACAGGGCCGAGGGGGCGCGCGCCATATGTTTGCGCCATATATGAGCGTTATTGGGATGCGCATATCAGTGCGGGGGAAAGCATGCGATGATCTGGCATCGCCATCCCGGTAACAAGGAGACAAGAATGACTACAACCGATCCACGCGCGCTGCTGCGCCGCATGTTCGACGCAGCCGTCGCCGCCGCGCAGCCGTCGCTGTGCCTTCCGCCGCACCTGCCCGCGCCGCCGAAGGGCCGCACCCTGGTGATCGGCGCCGGCAAGGCGTCGGCCGAGATGGCCCGCGTGGTCGAGCAGCATTGGAAGGGCGACCTGGCCGGGCTGGTGGTGACGCGTTACGATTACGGCGTGCCATGCGAGCGGATTGAAATCGTGGAAGCGGCGCACCCGGTGCCGGACCAGGCCGGCCACGACGCGGCCAGGCGCATGCTGGAACTGGTGTCCGGCCTGAGCGCCGACGACCTCGTGATTTGCCTGATTTCCGGTGGCGGCTCGTCGCTGCTGCCACTGCCGGGCGAAGGCCTGGACCTGGCGACCAAGCAGGACATCAACCGCGCGCTGCTCAAAAGCGGCGCCACCATCTCGGAAATGAATTGCGTGCGCCGCCACCTGTCCGCCATCAAGGGCGGCCGCCTGGCCGCCGCCTGCGCGCCGGCCAAGGTGGTAACCCTGCTGATTTCCGACGTGCCGGGCGACGACCCGGCCGATATCGCTTCCGGCCCGACCTGTGCCGACGCCACCACCTGCGCCGATGCGCTGGCGATCCTGCGCCGTTATGGCATCACGGTGCCGGAAGGCGTGCGGCGCCTGCTGGAAAGCGGCCGTGGCGAAACCGTCAAACCGGGCGATCCGCGCCTGGAAGGCAACGATATCCGCATGATCACGGCGCCGCAAATCGCGCTGGAAGCGGCAGCGGCCGTGGCGCGCGACGCCGGTGTCGCGGTCCACATCCTGGGCGATTCGATCGAAGGCGAAGCGCGCGACGTCGGCATCGTGCACGCGGGCATCGCACGCCAGGTGGCGCTGCGCGGCCAGCCCTTCGCCACGCCGTGCGTGCTGCTGTCCGGCGGTGAAACCACGGTGACGGTGCGCGGCAACGGTCGTGGCGGGCGCAACGTGGAATTCCTGCTGGCGCTGGCGGTCTCGCTGAACGGCCACAAGGGCATCCACGCGATTGCCTGCGATACCGACGGGGTCGACGGACTGGAAGAAATCGCCGGCGGCATGATCGCTCCGGATACGCTGGCGCGCGCCTGGGACCAAGGCATCAAGGCCCGCGACAGCCTGGCCAACAACGACGGCCACGGCTTCTTCCAGGCGCTGGGCGATTCCGTGGTCTGCGGTCCGACCCTGACCAATGTGAACGACTTCCGCGCGATTTTCATCGAATAAGGCGCGTGCACGGCGCCGCCAGCACCAGCGTTGCCTCCAGCCCGCCGCCATCGGCATTGCGCAAGGACAGTTCCCCATCCATCGCCAGCGTCAACTGGCGTGCGATCGCCAGTCCCAGTCCCGTGCCGCCGGTGTCGCGGCTGCGCGAGCCTTCCAGGCGGTGGAAGGGCTGGAACACGGCTTCCAGCGCATCCGGCGGGATGCCCGGGCCGTGGTCGCGCACGGTGATGACGATGCGGCCGTCCGGCAAGAGGGCGGCAGTGATGTCGGCCGAACCGGCGAACTTCAAGGCATTGTCGGTGAGGTTGCCCAGCACGCGTTTTAAAGCCTGGGGCCGTAGCAGGCACTCGCGTCCGATGGCGCCGCGCAAGGTCACTTGCCGGCCGGCGTCGGTGTAATCGCACACCATGCTGTCGAGCAGGGCGTCCGGGTCGGCGCGGCGGGGCTGTTCCCCGGTGCCGTGCAAGGTGCGCGCATAGGCCAGGCCTTCGCGCACCAGCGCTTCCATCGCCTGCAAATCCTGCCGCAATTTGTCCTGCCGGGGCTCATCGTCCATCAGGTCGATCCGCAGGCGCATGCGCGTGATCGGGGTTTGCAAGTCGTGCGAAATGGCGGCCAGGATCTGGATGCGTTCGGCCAGGTAGCCGGCAATGCGGCCCTGCATGGCATTGAAGGCGCGCGCGGCTCGGGCCACTTCGGAAGGACCGTCTTCCGGCACGCGTTGCGGCTGTAGATCCGGGCCCAGCGCGTCGGCCGCTTGCGCCAGCTGTTGCAGCGGGCGGGTGACGAGCCGCACGGCCAGCCAGCAGCACGCGCCCAGCACGGCCAGTTGCCCCAGCATGGCGGCGGGGAACCAGGGCGACACCGGGATGCGGGGCGGCGGCCGGTAATCGATGGTCAACGGCATCCCGTCCATCAGTTTCAAATGTACCTGGATGTGTTCGGGTTCTCCCGGCACGGCATTGGCCGTGACATCATAGCGTGCGCCGATCCCTTCCAGCATCGATGCCGCCACGCGGGCCGACAGCAGGGAATCCGGGGCCGCGCCCCGTATGCCGTCGTCCAGTTGAAAGGTGTAGCTGCGGCGCGCGAGGCGCGGCAGCCATGCCGGGCGCTCGGCGGGCGACAGGCGGTCGAGCAGGGCGATGGAACTGGCGACTTCGCGTTCGATATAGCCCATCATGACATTGGTATTGGCTTCATTGCGCTCGGTCATCGTGAACCAGAACGACAAGCCCTGCGCCAGCGCCAGGCCGATGCACAGGATCAGCGCCAGCCGCGCAAACAGGCTGCGCGGCAACATCACGGCGCCTCGCCCACAACGGTCACGCCGGATGAAAACACATAGCCTTCGCTGCGCAGGGTCTTGATATAGCGCGGATCGCGCGCATCGTCGCGCAGGCGCTGGCGCAGGCGGCTGACCAGCAAATCAATCGAGCGGTCGAACTGGTCGGCGTCGCGGCCCTGCGTCAGGTTCAGCAACTGGTCGCGTGTCAGCACCCGCTGCGGGTGGTCGAGGAACACGCGCAGCAAGCGGTATTCAGCGCCGCTGAGCGCCACCATGGTGCCGCCGGCGTCGAGCAGGTGGCGCGCGGTGGTGTCGAGCCGCCAGTCGCCAAAGGCGAGCATGTCCGCGCTTTCCATGACCTGGATATTCGGTGGCAGCATGCGCGTGCGGCGCAGCACGGCGCGGATACGGGCCAGCAATTCCCGCACGGCGAACGGTTTCGGCATGTAATCGTCGGCGCCCATTTCCAGGCCGATGATGCGGTCCACCTCCTCGCCGCGCGCGGTCAGCATCAGCACGGGGATGGTGCGGAATTTGCCGGCGCGCAGTTCGCGGCACAGGACCAGCCCGTCTTCTCCCGGCAACATCAAATCCAGCACGATCAGGTCCGGCATGCCGGACTCCAGCGTGGTGCGCATGTGCCGGCCGTTAGCGGCCAGCGTGGTGCGCATGCCATTCTTTTCAAGGTAAGCGGCGATCAGTTCGCGGATGTCGCGGTCGTCGTCGACGATCAATACGTGGTCTCGGGTTTCCATGCAGGCATCTTACCCCGGTGCCGGGCAGGTTTTGTATCCCAGTGTATCTGGCGCCGGCCCGATACAAAACATTGCACGGCGGGCGGTGCGCCGACACAAGCCCGATACGTGGCGGCGGTCCAATGGAGGCTATCGACAACCGGACCTGTACTGAACGAGGCAAGCATGATCGATACTCCCCAGCTTTTGCTGGAACTGCCGCTGGCGCTGCTGGCCGGCGTGTTTACCGTGGCGTCCCCTTGCATCCTGCCGATCATGCCGATCGTGCTGGGCAGCGCGGTGGCGCGCCAGGGCGGCCCGCGCCGCCCACTGTTTATCGTCGCGGGCTTTGTCCTGGCGTTTGCGTCGTTTGCCATGCTGCTGGGCGCGGCGTCGTCGCTGGCCGGGGTGGCGCAGGATGCGCTGCGCAATACCGCCATCGCGGCGCTGGCGCTGGCCGGCGCCTTGCGTATCTGGCCGCGGCCGTATGACTGGCTGGTGAACCGGGTGCGCGCGGTGTTGCCTCCTGGTTGGCCCGCGTGGGGCGGCGGCGCCGTGCGGGACCGTGGCGGCAATGCGGGCGGCTTTGTGCTCGGCATGTCGCTGGGCGCGGTGTGGACACCGTGCGCCGGCCCGGTGCTGGCGGCCATCCTGGCGCTGGTGGTCAAGGCGCAGGCGCCGGCCTGGTGCGCCGCCTTGCTGGCCGCCTATGCGGCCGGCGCCGGGATCCCCATGCTGGCGATCATTTACGGCGGCCAGGCCGCCACCGCCCGCATCCGGTGGCTGTCGCGCCATGCGCACCGCTTGCAGCAAGTGTTCGGCCTGCTGGTGCTGGCCACCGCCGTGGCGATTTACCTGCAGTACGACGTGCTGGCCTATGCCTGGGCCGCCGCCTATTTTCCCACCCTGAAAGGATTGTAATCATGACGAAGCAAATTGCCACACTCGCCAGGCTGGCGGCGGCCTGCGTGCTGGCCGCCGCCGGCACCGCCGGCGCATCGGGCAGCTCCCTGAGGTCCGGCGCCGGCGCCCCGGAATTCACCGGCATCGAAAAATGGCTGAACAGCGAACCTTTGAGCATGCGGCAATTGAAAGGTAAAGTGGTGCTGGTCGATTTCTGGACCTACACCTGCATCAATTGCATCAATACGCTGCCCTACGTGAAATCGTGGCACCAGAAATACCAGCCGCAGGGACTGGCGGTGGTCGGGGTACACACGCCGGAATTCCCGCACGAGCGCAGTACCGACAATGTGCGCACCGCCATTAAGCGCTTCGAAATCCGCTACCCGGTCGCGCAGGACAACCGCTATGCGACCTGGGAAGCCTACGGCAACCGCTATTGGCCCGCACTGTACCTGTTCGACAAGCACGGCAAGCTGGCGTATACGCACTTCGGCGAAGGCGCGTATGCGGAAACCGAAGCGAAAATCCGGCAATTGCTGGCGCAGCCATAAATTCCGCGCATGGCTCAGCGCGGGCCGCCGCGGCGGCTATAGGTGCCGAAGGGTTCGTGCGGCGTGCTGCGGTACTTGCGCTTGCGCTGGATCGGGCGGCGCATGTACAGCGCCAGGCCCAGGAACAGGGCGACCCCGATGCCGGGCAGCGCCTGCCACCAGTGTTCATTCACCAGCGGCTCTTCGTCCACCAGGTTGTAGCGCTGGGCGGCTGACTCGTTCGCGCTCAGGTTCAGGTCTTCGCGCTGGCGGGCGATATGGGTGGTGTGGCCGGCCACCAGCGCGGCCGGCGTGGCAACGCCGGCGGCCAGGCCGATGTCAACGGCGCCAGGGCTGTGCATCGGCTGTTCAAGCCAGCTGATCGGCTGCACCGGCGCGATGGGCGCCACGGGCTGCTGGAGGTTGTCGTCAATGACTGCCGGGAAGCTGTCGGACGGATTGACGGCGGCGGCGGCCGGCAGTGCCACCCACAGGGCGGCCGCGAGCGACAGCATGCCCTGCAAGATGGTGTGGTGTGCGGTGGCCATGATCACTCCCGAAGGAACGCGCTTGAATTTCATTGAAGCAAGTTCCATGCCGCGTATCAGAACGCGATGACAATACTAGGACTTCCGCTTTTGATGGTATTTGAAACGATAAGTTCTGTAAAGAAAAGCGACAATTGGTGAGAATTGTTGATTGGAAATCGTTGTCTCATCGAGACAATGGTGGCGTGGCGGACAGCGCGTGTCCCCACTCCAGCACGGCGCGCACGCGCGGACCCAGCAGCGCGCGGGCTTCCTCAAACGTCAGCCAGCGGAATTCATCATGTTCGGGCTGGCCCAATTCGGCGCTGTAGCCCAGCACCACCTCCCGGCTGGCGCTGACGGCCAGGTAATAACGCGCGACCTTGCCATCGCCATAGGGCGCGGTTTCGATGAATTCCTCGCCCCACGGGAATGACAGGTCCGTCAGCGTGGCTTCCTCGGCGATTTCCCGCTGCGCGGCCAGGAAGGGCGATTCGCCTTGTTCCACCATCCCCTTCGGGAAATCCCAGTACTGAAAGCAGCGCATCAGCAGGTAGCGGCGCTGCTCTCCCCAGCCGTGGAGGACCACGGCGCCGGCGGACAGGGTCTTTTGTTTCATGAGTTATAAGAAGCGGTCCAGGATCTTCTTGGAGTGCTTGTCCAGTTCGAACTGGTTCCGGATCAAGAAATGAATGCCGTGGGTATCCGACACCAGCAGCGCTTCGGTGCCGATGCGGCGGATATCCTCTTCGCCCCGCAAGACGAAATCGGTGGCGCCACGGTTGGTTTCCACGCTCCAGGTGCAGGGCGTGGCAAAGCTGGTGACGGCCACGATGCGGGCAATTTCCGGCATGAATTCGCGGCCCAGCAATTCTTCGCGCACCAGCGCCGCGTTGGCCGGCGACAGCTGGTCCAGGCTGTCGATCCAGGCGACTTCCTTGCCATCGGCATTGACCAGCGAAACGCCGGTGTCCGGCGCCTGGATCGGGAAGGCGCGTACTGGAGAAATGTTTTCGTGCAGGTTGCCGCTGGCGTCAAGCAGGTTCAGCTTGCCGAAGGCGTCGCGCGACAGTGTGTATTGGGTCTTGATGATGTCGTTCATGGATGCAGTATAAATGCGTTCAATCGTCGTGGCGTTTGCGGGTGGCGTCGTCCAGGTCGGTATCGACGTTGCGGGCTTGCGCCTGGTACAGGCGGTAATACGCGCCTTCCTGCGCCATCAGTTCTTCGTGGCCGCCTTCCTCCACCACCTTGCCACGGTCCAGCACCACCAGGCGGTCGGCCTTTTGCAGGGTCGACAAGCGGTGCGCGATGGCGATCGTGGTGCGGCCGGTGACCAGGTTGTCCAGCGCTTTCTGGATTTCCTTTTCGGTCTCGGAATCGACCGACGCGGTGGCTTCATCGAGGATCAGGATCGGTGGATCGATCAGCAGCGCGCGCGCGATGGAAATGCGCTGGCGCTCGCCGCCCGATAAACCCTGGCCGCGTTCGCCGACCATCGAGTCATACCCTTGCGGCAGGCGCAGGATGAATTCATGCGCATGGGCGGCGCGGGCGGCGGCGATGATTTGTTCGCGCGTCGCGTCCGGGCGGCCATAGGCGATGTTTTCCGCGATCGTGCCGAAGAACAGGAACGGCTCCTGCAGCACCAGGCCGATATTGCGGCGGTAGTCCGACACGGACAGGGCGCGGATATCGACGCCGTCGAGCAGGATCGCGCCTTCCGAGACGTCATAAAAACGGCAGATCAGGTTCACCAGCGTGGACTTGCCGGAACCGGAGTGACCCACCAGGCCCACCATTTCGCCGGCACGGATGTTGATGTTGATGCCGCGGTTGACGGCGCGGTTACCGTAGCGGAAGCCCACTTCGCGCAGCGCGATATGGCCTTCCACCTTGGCCAGCTTGACCGGGTTGCTTGGCTCCGGCACCGACGACACGTGGTCGAGGATGTCGAAGATGCGCTTGGCGGCCGACGCCGATTTCTGCGTCACCGACACGATGCGGCTCATGGAGTCGAGGCGGCCATAGAAGCGGCTGGAATACGTGACGAAGGCGGTCAGCACGCCGACCGTGATGTTTTGCTTCGATACTTGCCAGATGCCGAACACCCAGATCACCAGCAGGCCCAGTTCGGTCAGGAACGAGACGGTGGGCGAGAACAGCGACCACACCTTGTTCAGTTTGTCGTTGACGGCCAGGTTGTGTTTATTGGCGACGCGGAAGCGGTTCGCTTCGCGCGATTCCTGGGCAAAGGCCTTGACCACGCGGATGCCGGGAATCGTGTCGGCCAGCACGTTGGTGACTTCGCCCCACACGCGGTCGATTTTTTCAAAGCCGGTGCGCAGCCGGTCGCGCACCAGGTGGATCATCCAGGCGATGAACGGCAGCGGCAGCAGGGTAATCGCGGCCAGCCACGGGTCGATCGACACCAGGATCACGCCGGTCATGACGATCATCAGCACGTCGGACGCGAAGTCCAGCAGGTGCAGCGACAGGAACACGCAAATCCGGTCGGATTCGGAGCCGATGCGCGACATCAAATCGCCGGTGCGCTTGCCGCCAAAGTATTCCAGCGACAGTTTCAACAAGTGTTCATAGGTCGTGGTGCGCAGGTCGGCGCCGATGCGCTCCGACACCAGCGCCAGTACATAGGTCTTGCCCCAGCCCAGTATCCACGCCAGCACGGCGGAGCCCAGCAGGCCGGACATGTACAGCCACACCAGTTCCGTATTGACGGGCGCGCCGTTCTGGTACGGGATTAGCACATTGTCCATCAGCGGCATGGTGAGATACGGCGGGATCATGTGTGCGCCGGTCGACAGCAGCATCAGCGAAAATCCCGCCAGCAGTGGCCAGCGGTAAGGCTTGGCGAAGCGCCACAGGCGGAACAGGGTCCAGGTGGACGGCGGCGTGTGGACCACCTTGGTGCAGATCGGGCACTCATCCTGGTCCGGCTCCAGTGGCGCCTTGCAGGTCGGGCAAATGTGGTCGTCGCCCTGGGCGATCGGCTGTTGCGTGACAAAGCTGTCGCGCAGCGCGACAAATTTTTCCGACAGGCGGATCGCCAGCAGGTTCTGCCCCAGCGTGAAACGCCAGGACCCGACGCGTTGTTGTTGATTGACTAATTCCAGGTGGCCGACGCCCGCATGGTCGTGCAATTTCAGCGTCAAATCGTGGGTGTAGGGCCAAGATTGCCATACCGTTTCCCCCGGTGCGCGTGCCATAATGCGGCGCTCGGTCAGCAGGACGAGCCCCTTGGCAAAATGTAATCTGGCGTCGAGGTCAACCTCCACGGCGCTTAAAACGTTTTCCCCGTTGGAAAGTTGTAGTTGCACCTCTGGACGCCATACTTCGGGTAGTTCTGTATGGCTGAGTTCAGAGGAAAGTTGTGTTGTTATCATTGTGCAACAGACTCCAGTACGGGTTTGCCACGTGGCAAGGAAGTAAAAACAGTGGGAAAATAGCATGACCGCCAACCGGTGGCCAAGAGACGTTTGGAAGCTGTACGCGGCTACCATTTACGGTATTCTGTCAGCTATACATCATTTGACGTTATAAAGAAGAGGGCGGCCAGCTTTCGCGGAGTATACCCCGCGGGAGATACAAGAGCAAAAACATGACAAAGAAGAAAGACATAGAATTTCTCCGTGTAACACACCTGCGCGGACCCAATATCTGGACGTACCGCCCGGTCATCGAAGCCTGGCTGGATATCGGCGAGCTTGAAAACTTCCCCTCTGACAAAATCCCTGGCCTCTACGAGCGCCTGACGGCGCTGTTGCCGCACCTGATCGAGCACCGCTGCGGTGTGGGCGAACGGGGCGGCTTCCACGAACGCCTGCGCGAAGGCACGTACGCGGGCCACATCCTCGAGCACGTGGTGCTGGAGCTGCAAAACCTGGCCGGCATGCGTACCGGTTTCGGCAAGACCCGCCAAACCTCTGAAGCCGGCGTCATCTATAAAATGGCTTTCCGCACCCGCCAGGAACAGGTGGGCCGCGCCGCGCTGGCCGCCGGCCGCGAACTGCTGATGGCCGCCATCGAAGACCGCCCGTACGACGTGGCGGCCACCGTGGCAAAACTCACCGAGATGGTGGAAAGCCTGTGCCTGGGCCCGTCGACCAGCAACATCGTCGATGCCGCCACCGACCGCCGCATCCCGTCGATCCGCCTGACCGACGGCAACCTGGTGCAACTGGGCCACGGCGCCCGCCAGCGCCGCATCTGGACCGCGGAAACCGACGCCACCAGCGCGATCGCCGAAGGCATTGCCAGCGACAAGGATCTGACCAAGTCTCTGCTGGCCTCGGCCGGCGTGCCGGTGCCGGAAGGCGAACTGGTCACCAGTGAAGACGCCGCCTGGGAAGCGGCCGAAGACATCGGCGTGCCGGTGGTGGTGAAACCCTACGACGGCAACCATGGCCGTGGCGTGACCCTGAACCTGGTCGAAGAACACGATGTGCGCGCGGCCTACAACCTGGCGGTGCAGCGCGGCGGCAGCCGCAACGTCATCGTTGAGCGCTTTGTGCCGGGCAATGAACACCGCCTGCTGATCGTGGGCAAGCGCATGATTGCCGCCGCCATGGGCGAATCGCTGTGGGTGACCGGCGACGGCCGGCACAATATCTTGCAACTGTGCGACACGCAGATCAATACCGATCCGCGCCGCGGCACCACGGAAGACAAGCCGCTGGGCCTGGTCGAGCCGCACAAGTCCGGTGAAATCATCCTGGAACTGCGCCGCCAGAACATGACGCACGAATCCGTGCCGCGCGCCGGCCAGCAAGTGCTGATCCAGCCAAACGGCAATGTCGCCGTCGATGTGACGGACCTGGTGCATCCGGATGTGGCGGAAATGGCGTCGCTGGCGGCCCGCGTGGTCGGCCTCGACATCGCCGGCATCGACCTGGTGGCGCAGGATATTTCCAAGCCGCTGGACGTACAGGGCGGCGCGGTTATCGAAGTCAACGCCAGCCCTGGTTTGCTGGCGCATTTGAAGCCGGCCGAAGGATCGCAGCCCCGTCCTGTGGGCGCCGCGATCGTCGACCAGTTGTTCGCGCACGACGAAACCGGCCGTATCCCCGTGGTCGGCGTGGCCGGCGAGCGCCACTCGGTGCTGATCGCCAAACTCACGGCCTGGCTGCTGCAAGTGTCGGGCAAGATGACGGGCCTGGGCTGCGAAGACGGTATTTACCTGAACGGCCGCAAGGTGCCGCGCGGTCCGTTGACGGCGTGGGATTCGAGCCAGCGCCTGCTGTTGAACCGCAACGTCGAAGCGGCGGTGTTCCACAATGGTAACCGCATGATCCTGTCGGAAGGCCTGGCCTATGACAAGTGCCTGGTCGGCGTCGTCACCGATACCGCCGGCCACGAAGACCTGGCCGAGTTCTTCATCCGCGACGAAGACGACATGTACGGCGTGCTGCGCACGCAGGTCGACGTGGTGTTGCCGGAAGGCGCCGCGGTGCTCAATGCGAACGATCCGCGCGTGGTGGAAATGGCCGACCTGTCGGACGGCCTGGTGATCTTCTATGGCCTCGATGAAAACAATCCCGCCATCGTCGAGCACCGCCAGGATGGCGAGCGCGCCGTGTTCATGCGCCCTAACGGATTTGTCCTGGCGGCGGGCGCCAACGAGGTGGCGGTGCTGCCGCTGTCGTGCGTGCCGGCCAGCCAGAAGGGCAACGAGGAAGCCGTGCTGGCCGCCATTGGCGCCGGCTGGGCGCTGGGCCTGGAGCCGAGCCTGATTGCCGCCGCGCTGCGCACGTTCAAGGCCAACTGATTGGCACCATAAAGCAACATCCACACAGGACAAGGTAATGGAAGTTATTCGCATCCGCGCGCTGCGCGGTCCTAATCTTTGGAGTCACCACACGGCCATCGAAGCCATCGTCTCCTGCACGCCGGAAGAAGAGAACATCGATTTGCTGCCGGGGTTCGAAGTGCGCCTGCGCGCGCGCTTCGCGGGCATCGCGGCCTTGCAGCCGATCGGCCACAACGATGCCGTGCCGCTGGCGCACGTGCTGGAAATGACGGCGCTGGGCCTGCAGGCCGAAGCCGGCTGCCCCGTGACATTTAGCCGCACCACGCAGACGCTGGAAAAAGGCATCTACCAGATGGTGGTGGAATACACCGAGGAAGAAGTGGGCCGCCTGGCCGTGGAGCTGGCCGAGCAGCTGATCAAGTCCGCGCTGGACGACACGCCGTTCGACCTGGCCGACGCGCTGCACCGCCTGCGCGACCTGGATGAGGACGAGCGCCTGGGCCCAAGCACGGGCGCCATCGTGCACGCCGCCATGGTGCGCAACATCCCGTTCAAGCGCATGACCAAGGGGTCGATGGTGATGTTCGGCTGGGGCTCGCGCCAGCGCCGCATCCAGGCCGCCGAGATGGATTCCACCGGCGCCATCGCCGAGACCATCGCGCAGGACAAGGAATTGACGAAAAAACTGCTGGACGCGGCCGGCGTGCCGGTGCCGCATGGCCGTTCGGTGGAAGACGAGGACGATGCGTGGAAAGCCGCCGTGGAAATCGGCGCGCCGGCCGTGCCGGTGGTGGTCAAGCCGAAAGACGGCAATCAGGGCAAGGGTGTGACGGTCAACGTCACCACGCGCGACCAGATCGGCAAAGCATTTACCACCGCGCGCGAATTCCGCGACGACATCCTGGTCGAGCGCTTCCTGCCGGGCCACGATTTCCGCCTGCTGGTGATCGGCAACAAGCTGATCGCCGCCGCGCGCCGCGATCCGCCGCACGTGGTGGGCGATGGCGTGCACTCGGTGCGCCAGCTGGTGGAAACCGTCAATGCCGACCCGCGCCGCGGTTCCGGCCACGCCACGTCGCTGACGAAGATCCGGTTTGACGACATCGCGCTCGAGCGCCTGTCGCTGCAAGGGCTGAATGCGGATTCCGTGCCGCCGCTTGGCCAGCGCGTCATCCTGCGCAACAACGCCAACCTGTCGACCGGTGGTTCCGCCACCGACGTGACCGACGACGTGCACCCGGAAGTGGCGGCGCGCGCGGTCGAGGCGGCGCAAATGATCGGGCTCGATATTTGTGGCGTGGACGTGGTGTGCGACAGCGTGCTGCACCCGATCGAAGCGCAAGGCGGCGGCGTGGTGGAAGTCAATGCCGCGCCAGGCCTGCGCATGCACCTGTCGCCCTCGTATGGCAAGGGCCGTCCGGTCGGCGAGGCGATCATTTCCGCCATGTTCCCGGAAGGCGACGATGGCCGCATCCCGGTGGTGGCCGTGACCGGCACCAACGGCAAGACCACCACCGTGCGCCTGACCGCGCACCTGATGGCGGCCTCCGGACTGCGGGTCGGCATGACCAACACCGATGGTGTCTATATCAATGGCCGCCGCACCGACAGCGGCGACTGCTCCGGTCCGCGCAGCGCGCGCAACGTGTTGCAGCACCCGGACGTCGACGCGGCCGTGTTTGAAACCGCGCGCGGCGGTGTGCTGCGCGAAGGCCTGGCGTTCGACCGCTGCAAGGTGGCGGTGGTGACCAATATCGGCGCGGGCGACCACCTGGGCCTGAACTACATCACCACCGTGGAAGACCTGGCGGTGCTGAAGCGCGTGATCGTGCAAAACGTGGACAAGAACGGCATCGCCGTGCTGAACGCGATCGACCCGATCGTGGCCGCCATGGCGGCCACTTGCCGTGGCAAGGTGACCTTCTTCGGCGCGGACCGCGAGCACCCGGTCATCGCCACCCACATCGCGCAGGGCCGCCGTACCGTGTACGTGGACGATGGCTGCCTGGTGGCGGTGGAAGGCAAGACCGAAGAACGTATCGCGCTGCTCGACATTCCGATCACGAAAAACGGGGCCATCGGCTTCCAGGTCGAAAACGTCATGGCGTCCGTGGCGGCAGCCTGGGGAGCGGGCGTCGACTGGGCCTCGATCCGCAAGGGCCTGGCCACGTTCGACAACGATTCGGCCAATGCGCCGGGCCGTTTCAACATGTTCGACTTCCGCGGCGCGACCGTGATCGCCGACTATGGCCACAATCCGGACGCCATGCTGGCGCTGGTGCAGGCGGTTGACGCCCTGCCGGCCAAGCGCCGTTCGGTGGTGATCTCGGGCGCGGGCGACCGCCGCGACGAGGACATCCGCCAGCAAACCGAAATCCTGGGCCGCGCGTTTGACGACGTGGTGCTGTACCAGGACGCCTGCCAGCGCGGCCGTGAAGACGGCGAAGTGGTGGGCCTGCTGCGCCAAGGCTTGAACGGCGCGCCACGCACCACCCACATCGATGAAATCAACGGCGAGTTCATCGCCATCGATACCGCGATGAACCGCTTGCAGCCGGGTGACCTGTGCCTGGTGCTGGTGGACCAGGTGGAAGAGTCGCTGGCGCATATTGCCAGGCGGGTGGCGGAAGGCTGACCGTTTTAATTTCTCGCAGAAAGGCACCTTTACCGGTGCCTTTTTTCATAATCTCAATGAACACTGAATCGCTGAAAAGTTGGCTGTGCGAATTTCCAGGTGCGGTGGAAACCCTGCACGCCGCGCCGAGCAACATCCTTACGTACAAGGTGGGCGGCAAGTCCTTTGCGTACTTTAAAACCAGCGAACCGGAACGCTGGCGCTTCAGCTTCCGCGCCACGCCGGACCGGTTCCTGGAACTCACCGGCATGCCGGGCGTGAAACCGGCGCGGTTCATGGGGCGGTACCACTGGGTGACGATCGTGCATGTGGCGCGGTTCCAGGAAGACTATTTGCGGGAGCTGGTGCAGTGGTCCTATGACAAGGCGGTGTCGCAGTTGAGCAAGGCGAAGCAGCGCGAATTGGGTGCGGCGGCTTCGCTTGAAGTAGACGCGCTCCCGGCCAGCCGTGGCGGCATGCAGGGACCATCACATCGAGGCGACGCTAAATGACAGTCCGGCCCTATACGGAGCAGGATTTCCCGGCAGTTTGCCGCATCTACGCCGATGCCAAGCGGGACGAACTCAGGTTCGAAAGCCATGCTGTTGACGTGACGCCGCTTGATCAGGATGACCTGATTCTGGCGGCCTTTCACGAATCAACTGTTCTCGTATTTGAAGACGGCAAAGTACAGGGATTCGCTGCGAGCCACCAGGGCCAATTGAGGGCCTTGTTCGTGGACCGGGAAGCCCGCGGCAAGGGAACGGGGCAGGCACTGCTCGATGCGGTGTTGGCAAGTGAGACAGGGGTCGTGTCGCTGAACGTCGCGAGATCCAATGTCAATGCAGTGAGGTTTTATATGCGCAATGGGTTCGTCGTTGTGGGGGAGGCATTGAGGCGGTACGCCGGGCTGGAGGTCATGTATATAAACATGGCCACACCTGATTCGAGGTAGATCGGGTTTGCCCATGTGGATGAAAATCGTTTATGCGCTCGATGGTTTGGCGTTGCTGATGGCGGCGGCGCCGTGGCTGGCGGTTCGCCCGGCGGCCGTCACAGGGCGGGCGCTGGACCATGTACGCATTGCGGCGGTTGCCTTGGCGCTGGTAGTGCTTGCCAGCGTGATGGAATGGTCGCTGGCATACCACTCGCTCAATCTTGCGCTGTGTGGGCTGGCCTTGCTGTGTGCGGCCAGGTTGGCGGTGTTTTGCCTGCAAGTGAAACAACGGTTGCCGTGGCTGCCCATTGGCGTGCTGGGGTTGCTCGGCGTCCTTGCTTATGCGGTGGGCGGTTCGCTGGCGGTGGCCTTTGAAGGCCGCGTGGTTGAAGTGGCGGCAGCGGAAGGGCGGGTGTGCCGCTGGTCGATGTATGGGTTTGTGACCGGCGACTCCGGTAGTGTGCTGGAAGTGTACCGGCGCTACGGTGTGGTTGACGTGCCGCTGGGACGGATCGTCCGGTCCGACGTGTCGCTGGAGGATAACGTGGCGCCGCCAGCCGCGTTGCAAGACACGGTCGGCGAATGCGACAGCAAGGTGAATGCCGTACTGCGCGAAGGGTAGCCTACGGGCTTACTTCGGGCGATAGACCGCGCACAGCTTGTGCCCATCCGGATCGCGCACATAGGCGAGGTACATCGCCCCCAGGTTGCCATCGCGCAGGCCTGGCGGCTCTTCGCAGGTGGTGCCGCCATGGGCGATCGCGACATCGTGGAATTGTTGCACTTGCTCCGGCGAATTGCACTTGAAGCCGATGGTGCCGCCGTTGGCGCAGGTGGCTTCTGCACCGTTGATGGGCTCGGTGACACAGAAGTTGGCGCCATCGTGCCGGTAGAACAGGCGGGCTTGGCCGGTGGGGGCCTGGTTGCGGAACGGCTCACCAGCGCCGAGCACGCCCAGCAGTGCGTCGTAAAAGCGTTTCGAGCGTTCGATATCCTTCGAGCCCACCATGACATGACTGAACATTCCGGGTTTCCTTAGCGTGAATTGGTTTGATTGCCGGATGGCGGTGCCAATATAGCATCTCACCGCCGACCATTACTGCTTGATTTTGAAAATCATATCGACGGTCTTCGCCATTCTCAACGTCTGCACCATCAGCAGTTCCGAGCGGTCCTGCGGCGGCCGTTTGCCTTTGCCTTCGGCGTAGTAGCGGTCCGGCGGCACCAGGCCGACTGCGCGGGTGACGTTCTTTAGTTCGTTTGAGGAAATGCCAGTGACAGCGCCGATTTTCTTGCCGAATCCGGAGGCCATCGTCGCCGCCTTGTCCTGCGCATCCTGCACAGCTTGCACCACCAGCTCCCGTTCGACTTGCTTGCGCTCCGTGGTGCCGAAGGTAGTGGCGAACGCATCGAGGTTGGGTTTGACGATCAGCGGCTCCATCAACGCGCGCCATTTGGTGAGGTCGCGTACCTTGATGTGGACCGAGCACTTGATGTCGTATTCCGGCGCGGACGGATCGGCGCCCTTGCGCATTTCACGGCGCAAATCGCTGAAGGTGATATCGCCTTCAGCCACGCCGTTTTCCGCCAACAGTTGCTGGATTTCCGTGACGCGCTGCTGGACCAGCGCGACCGCCGCTTCCGGCGCCGCATTGAACGCGGCAATTTCAAAATCGATTTCACCCAGGTTGGGTGCAACGGACATGTACGCTTCGCCGCTGGCATGAATGAACGGGTAATCAGGCAGGGCGGATGCGGCCATGGCGGGGGAAGTGGTGGCGGCCAGGGTGGCGGCAACGGCAACGGCACGCAGCGGGCCGGCAAAGACAGACTTCAGCAAGAACATTCTCCAGTTAAAATTGCTTTTTTAGCAAAAAAGGACTTTAACTAAAGACAATCTTTCTGTCAAACAATTAGGCCGCCAGCGACACACTCGGCAACGCCGTCAGCCGCGCCGTCGCCCCTTCAATGAATTGCGATGCGAACATGCGCTTTTCGACTTCGCCGTCACCGAGTTCAATCAGGTTGTGCAGCAATTCCGCCGCCGCCGACGCCATTTTCTGGATCGGCTGGCGCAAGGTGGTGAGGTTGTAGCTGAGCCAGTTCGAGGGTTCCACCGCGTCGAAGCCCGCCACCGACAACTGGGCCGGCACCGACAGGCCCAGTTCGTGGCGCGCATAGTCGAGGCAGCCGATTGCCATCACGTCGCTGCCGCAAATGACGGCGTCCGGCACGTGGCCCAGGCGGGAGATGATGTCGCGCAGGCCGCGGGCGCCGCTGGCGTAATCGAAGTGGCCGCGCACGATGACGGGTGCCGGCAAGCCCAGTTCGGCCAGTTTATCGGCCGCGCCACGGCGGCGTTCGCTGCCGACCACGTTGTCTTCCGGGCCGTCGATGATGGCGATATTGCGGTGGCCGGCCATGGCCAGTCGGGCCACCAGCGTGTGGCCGGCTTCGTAATGGTCGCACGCCACGGTGTTGACGGCCTGGCCGCGCAAGCCCCGGTTGAACACGACCAGCGGCATGCGGCGGCGCTCGAACTCCGCGACTTGTTCATCGCTGAGGGTGGCGGCGGCGATCACGCCATCGACCTGGTATTGCCAGACGTCGTTCAGGACCGCGCCGATATCGGTTTCACGCTGCAGGGTGAACAACAGCACGCGCTTGCCGCGGCGGCCGATGTGCTGGCTCAGCTCCGACAGGGCTTCCGGATAGGCCAGGTTGGCCATATTGGAAATGATGACCGCCACCATGTTGGTGCGGCGGGTGATCAGGCTGCGCGCGGCGGCGTTCGGGATGTAATCGAGCGCGGCGGCGGCTTTCATGACGCGGGCGTAGGTGGCTTTCGAGACGCTGGCGCCTGGCTTGAAGCAGCGCGATACGGCCGATTGCGACACGCCCGCCACCAAGGCCACGTCATACGAGGTGACCCTGCGGTTTTCTTTCTGGATTGCTGCTTTGTGCTCGGCAAGGCTCAGCGCAGGCGTGGATTGCTTAGTTCTCATCGTCTTTAAAGGGCCATGCCGGCATGCATGAAAATAGTTGAGTTCGAGGATAGCTTACACTCTTACCCGAAGGCAATAGTTTGCACCTAAATGAACTAAAAATGTAGCAAATTGAGACGTGGAAACTACTAACCGGCAAGCAGCATTCTTTTTGGCCAATTCTGTTATAATTTCGCCCCTTTTGTTCGGAGGTAGTAGGCATGGCCACAGCTTGCGGCGTTGATTTCGGCACGTCCAATTCCACGGTAGGCTGGGTGCGTCCAGGCCACCCCACCATGCTGTCGCTGGAAGATGGCAAAGTCACCTTGCCCTCGGTCGTGTTTTTCAACGCCGACGACGATACTACCAGCTACGGCCGGGCCGCGCTGACCGAATACCTGGCTGGCTATGAAGGCCGCCTGATGCGCTCCATGAAGAGCTTATTGGGCACTTCGCTGATCGATGGCCAGACCGAAGTGGCGGGCCGCGCGCTGCCATTCCGCGTGCTGCTGCAGCAATTTATCGGCGAGTTGAAACGCCGCGCCGAACAGCAGGCGGGACGCCAGTTGACCTCGGCCGTGTTTGGCCGCCCGGTGCACTTCATTGACGACAATGAGGACAATGATCGGCTGGCGGAGCAGACCCTGGGCGACATCGCCCGCGCCGTGGGATTCAGAGACATCGCGTTCCAGTATGAACCGATTGCGGCCGCCTTTGACTATGAGTCGCAGATCGATCGCGAAGAACTGGTGCTGATCGCCGACATCGGCGGCGGCACCTCGGATTTTTCGCTGGTGCGGCTGGCGCCGGAGCGGATGGCCAGGGCCGACCGCCGCGACGATATCCTGGCCACCGGTGGTGTCCACATCGGCGGGACGGATTTCGATAAGTACCTGAGCTTGTCCAGCGTGATGCCGCTGCTGGGCCTGGGTACGCAGCTGAACGGCGGGGCCGAAGTGCCATCGAGTTATTTCTTCAACCTGGCGACGTGGCACACCATCAACCAGGCCTACACCAAGAAAATGCACACCCAGCTGGTGGAGTTGCTGCGCGACTCGCGCGAGCCGGAGAAACTGGGGCGCCTGCAAAACCTGATCGAAGAACGCGCCGGCCACTGGCTGGCGATGCAGGTCGAAGAAGGCAAGATCGCGCTGTCCGGCGCCCACGATGTGCAACTGCACCTGGACCGCCTGATTCCACCGGTGCACGTGGATCTGACGCGTGCCGGGTTCGATGGCGCCATCGGCCACCTGGTCGGTTCGGTGGAGCAGACCGTGGACGCGATGTTGCGCGATGCCGGCGTGGCCGCTGATGCCGTGGACACCGTGTTCTTCACCGGCGGCTCGTCCGGCGTGCATTCGCTGCGCGAGCGCATCGCCGCCGTGGTGCCGTCGGCGCGCCGTGTCGAAGGCGATTTGTTCGGCAGTATCGGCGCCGGCCTGGCGCTGGACGCCGTCCGTAAATTCGGGGGCGCGTGATGGCGGTCTACAGCAAACCCATCGTCATGCTCGACTTCGAGACCACCGGCCTGTCGCCGGACAATGGCGACCGCATCACCGAGGTGGCGGCGCTGCGCATCGAGGGCGGCCGCATCACGGAGCGCTACGTGTCGCTGGTCAATTGCGGGGTGCGCATTCCCGCGTTCATCACCGGATTGACTGGCATCACGCAGAAGATGGTCGACAGCGCGCCCCCGGCCAGTGACGTGGTGCCGCAACTGGTTGAATTCATCGGCGGCGATACGCTGTCGGCGCACAACGCCAGCTTCGATGAAAAGTTTCTCAACGCGGAAAGCGCCCGCTGCGGGCTGGCGACGCGGCACCTGGGGCCGGTCTGTTCGCTGAAACTCGCGCGCCGCGTGTTCCCTGAGCTGGGCAGCTATAAACTGGGCACCTTGTCCGGCAGCCTGGGGATCCGTTTCAAAGGCACTGCCCACCGGGCCGAGGCCGATGCCGAAGTGGCGGCGCAAGTGTTGCTGCATATCGCGCAGCACCTGGGCCAGCGCTATGGCTACACGGAAGTGACGCCCGAATTGCTGATGTCGGTGAACAAACTGGCGGCGGCCAAGGTGCATGCGTTCCTCGGGAAGTCGGCCCAATAAGCCGCCCAATAAGCCGCCCGGTTTGCCAAATTGATACATGGCGTTACGCGTCCGTTTAAAAAATGCTTGGCAAACGTAACGGACTGATTACAATACGGCCATTCAGTTATACAAGCCATACAAGCTTCGTGCTGTGATCTTAAAACGCCAAATCGCCTACGCCTTGCTGTCGCTGCTGCTGGTCCTGTCCCAGCAGCTGGGGATGGCGCATGCGATTTCGCACTGGTCGGATGTCCGCCAGTCCGGCGAGGCGGTGCAACGGATCGATGCGGAAAAGGGCGGCAGTGCCGGCCTTGCGCTCGACCACAATTGCAGCCAGTGCGCCGCGTTTGCGCAACTGGCGTCCGCGCTGCCCACTCAAGAATATTTATTCCCCGCCGTCGCCTACGGCACGCCGGCCGTCGCAACCGCGACCGCGCAAGCGCAACCGGCGCCATCCGCGCGCCCCTACGACTCACGCGCACCACCCCTGGCCTGACAACGACGCAGTACTTCATTGCCGCCCATGCCGATGGCATGTGCGGCCTATCGTTTGTCGTAGTTGGTTGTATCCAGAGGTTATTCATGAATTGCAAGCACTCCGTGCTGGCAGGCGCCGTCCTGTCGGCTGTATCCGCATTGTCCAACGCCCACACTGGCGACGTCACGACGGTGATCGTCACCGCCAATCCCTTCCATAAAGGGGAAACCGAGCAAATCCTGCTGCCCGCGAAAGTGCTGGCGGGCGATGAATTGCGCGACAAGCTTGGCAACTCCCTCGGCGAAACGCTGTCGTCCGAACTGGGCGTGTCGTCGTCCGCGTTTGGCGCCGGTTCGTCGCGACCCATCATTCGAGGCCTGGAAGGCGCGCGCGTAAAGATGCTGGAAAACGGCATGGCGGTGTCGGATGTTTCCGGCTTGTCGAACGACCACGCGGTGTCGGCCGATGGCGCGGTGGCGCGCCAGATTGAAATCCTGCGCGGCCCCGCTTCGCTGCTGTACGGCTCGGGCGCCATCGGTGGCCTGGTGAATGTGGTCAATGAGCGCATTCCCGCCGCGCTGGAACCGAAACTCACGGGCCAGGCCGAAGCGCGCTACAGCACGGTGGACCTGGGCAATGCGCAATCGGGTACCATCGATGGCGCGGCCGGCAAGCTGGCGCTGCACGTGGACGCCAACCGCCGCGAGACCGGCGACTACAAGATTCCCGGCAACCGCATTGCGGGCGACGCGACGTCCGCCGCCGGCCGCCTGCCCAATTCCGCCACCCGTGAAAAGGGCGCGGGAGTTGGCGGCTCGTACATCGACAGCTGGGGTTATATCGGCGCATCGGTGTCCGGCATGGACAACCGCTATGGGGTGCCGAGCGACGAGGGCTCGTCGATCGACCAGCACCAGACCCGCTATGACTTCGACAGCTCGTTCAAGCAGATCCTGCCCGGCATTGAATCGGCCCGCTTCAAGGCCGGCTATACCAATTACCGTCACGCCGAGTTGGACCAGGCCGGCATGCCGGAAGTTCAGTTCAAGAACCGCGCGCTGGAGACCCGCGCGGAGCTGGTGCACCAGGCCATCAACGGCTGGCACGGCACGTTTGGCGTGCAGACCGAACTGACGCATTTTTCCGCCACCGGCGTCGAACATGAGGAAGCCGGCCATGAGGAGGAAGAACACGAGGAAGGCCACGAAGACCATGGTCACGGCCATAACACCGTGCCCGCCACGCGTTCGCAATCCACGGCCGCGTTCTGGGTCGAGGAAAAAGAATGGGGGCCGGTGCGCGTCAACGCGGGCGTGCGCACCGAGCGCGTCACGCGCGAACCCGTCACCGGGCAGGAGCGGTCGTTTACGCTGCAATCGGGCGCGCTGGGCGCGCTGTGGGCGTTTACTCCCGGCTACGGCGCCGGCCTGACCGTGTCGCGCGCCCAGCGCGCGCCGAGCACGGAAGAGCTGTATTCGGCCGGCCCGCACCATGCCACCATCACGTTCGACCTGGGCAACCCGGACTTGCGCAAGGAAACGTCGCGCAACATTGAACTGTCGGTGCAAAAGACCGCCGGTAAAGTGCGCTGGAAAGCCAACGTCTTCCACAACAGTATTTCCGACTTTATTTTTGGCCATGTCACCGGCCGCACCGTGGATGAGGAAGGCCATGCGGGCGACGAGTTGCGCGAGCGTGTCTTCAGCCAGGGCGACGCCACGGTGCGCGGCGTGGAAGGGGAGATCGAATACAACCCGCATGCGCAGGGCATCAACGGCCGCCTGTTTGCCGACATGTCGCGCGGCGAACTGAAAGGCGCGGGCAGCCTGCCGCTGCAGCCGGCCACCCGCTTTGGCGCCACCATCGGCTATCGCGGCGGCAACTGGCGCTTTGGTGCCACCTGGATCCACGCGCAGGCGCAAGACCGGCTGGCATCCTTTGAAACCATGCCGACCGGCTCGTACAACCAGGTCAATGCCAACCTGTCGTACAACCAAAAGCTGCGGGACATGGATTTGACGTGGTTCGTGCTGGCGAAAAACCTGCTCAACGATGAAATCCGCGTCTCGACCTCATTGCTGAAGGATATTTCGCCGCTGCCGGGACGCGGCATCGCGTTCGGCGTGCGCGCGAAGTTCTAAGCGGGGGCTGGCGCCCGGCTTCACGCCTGGCGCCGGTCCACGAACAGGCTGTTGCCGTGGATTTTCTTGGCCTGTTTTTTCGCATCGGACGCCAGCGCGGCGATCTGGTGGTGCGAGTAAAACTGGCGCGGTTCGACCCGGATCGATCCCAGCGACAGGCTCATCAGCGAATAAAACACTTTCTTGCCCTGCCGGTCTTCGCTGATGTAGCCGCCGCGTTCGCGGTCCTCCAGGCTGTAGAAGTCCGTCACGCACTGGGCGAAATCGTCCAGGATGCCACGGCAGCGGCTTTCCCAGTCCTCGCTCTGGAACAGGATCATGAAGTCGTCGCCGCCGATATGGCCGACGAAATCCCGGTCCGGGTCGCAGTGCGCCGTCAGGATGCGGCCCGTCATCTGGATCACATCGTCGCCACGGCGGTAGCCATACACGTCGTTGAACGGCTTGAAGTGATCGAGGTCGCAATAGCAGACCCAGAACCGCGTGCCGCTTTCCAGCAGGCGGTCGATATGTTCATTGATCGGCACGTTGCCCGGCAATTGCGTCAGCGGATTGGCATAGCGCGCCGCGTTGATTTGCATTTGCGTGATTTCGCGCATCAGGTCGTGGCCGGTGCCCATGCCGATATAGCGGCCCTGGTCGGTGATGATGAAACCATTGAACAGGTGGTGCGCGTCCGACTCCGCCATGCGGCAGGACAGTTCCTGCAGGCTGGTGCCCTTGTCGGCAATCAGCGGCTTGCCATCCATGAACTGGTGGCACGACTTGCGGCCGTACAGTTCGCGCTGGTACGGGCGCGCAAAGTGGTCGATCATGGCGAAGCGGGTGATCAGGCCGCGCGGCAGGCCGTCGTCGACCACCGGGATGATCATCAGTTTCGGGTCTCGCATGAAGATGTCGTAGACATCGTTGTTGTTCATGCTGGAAGGGATGGCCGAGACTTCCGTCAGCAACTTTTCAATCGTCACATTATGGTGCTCCGTGCTGCGTTGCGGGTAGACCGCAACGCCGTTGCGCGACAGGGCTTTCGCCACTTCGGCGGGCAGCGCACGCGCCGGCGCCGCGTGCGGGCGGCCCAGGTGGTAGCCTTGGCCATAGGTGACGCCGAGGTCGCGCAGCACCAGCAGTTCGGCCTGCGCTTCGATGCCTTCGGCGATCACCAGGGTGTCGGATTTGTCGGCGATTTCCTGGATCGAGCGTACAAACTGCAACTTCACCGGGTCCTGGTTGATGCCCTGGATGAAGTGCATGTCGATTTTCACGTATTCGGGACGCAGCTCGGACCACAGGCGCAGGCTGGAGAAGCCCTCGCCCAGGTCGTCGATGGCGATCTGGAAACCGAGGTTGCGGTAATGCAGCACCGCTTCGCGCATCAGGTCATAGTTGTAGGTCGGCTGGTTTTCCGTCAGCTCGATGATCACGCGCTCGGGGTTGATGCCGGTCTGTTCGATGAATTGCAGGGTTTCACCGCGGGCCTCATCGCGTTGCAGCAGCAGGCATTCGGGGCTGACGTTGAGGAACAGCTTGCCGGGCAAATTGAGCTCCGCAAAGCGTTCCAGCACCACATGGCGGCACAGGTGCTCGACTTCCAGCGCGAGGTTGCAGGCGCGTGCCGCCTTGAACAGGTTCAGCGGCGAATGCAGCGGGCTGTCGGACGGGCCCCGTATCAAGCCTTCATACGCGATAATGGTTCCGCCCTGCAAGTGGGCGATGGGCTGGAACAGCGCCGTCAATTGACGGCGTTCGAGAATATCAAGCAACTGGGCGCGCAGCATGGGATCGGATTCCGGGGCCGGGCGGCGCAGGTAGGCCACGTTGTTCACAATATGAAACTTATTAATGGGAAGACCGTTCCATATTAGTGCGTCAATATGACAACTTGATGAACTGGGGAAGCAAATGCGTTGCAACATGGTGTAAAGGGCTAGGGTGAATTTTGCTCTGGGGCTACAATAGAAAGTCTTCAACATAGCCACCGCTTACATGCCCATGGAACGATTCCGCCACGCCGCCGTCTTCACGCTGTTCGCTTGCGCCACGGCGCTGTCCAGTGCGTCCGGGGTCGCGGTGCAAGTGGTGGACACGGCGGGCAATCCGCTGCCCGATACCGTGGTGTACGTCGAGGCGGAAGGGGGCGGTGCGCCGCCCAAGCCGTCGAAAGGCGCGGAAATCGAACAAAAGGGCTTGAAATTCCTGCCGCTGGTGACGGTGGTGCAGGTGGGCAGCCGGATTGACTTCCCCAATAACGACAAGGTGCGGCACCACATCTATTCCTTTTCCGCCGCCCATAAATTCGACCAGAAACTGTATTCCGGCACCAGCGCCACGCCGCAGATTTTCGACAAGCCCGGCATCGTGGTCCTTGGATGCAATATCCACGACAAGATGGTGGCGTATATCCGCGTGGTCGAAACCCCGTATTTCGGCAAGACTGACAGCGCCGGCGCGGTCCGCATCGAGGTGCCGGCCGGCGGCAAATATGTGGTCAAAGCGTGGCACTACAACATGGCCGGTGGCCAGCCGCAGGAACAGGCGCTGGCGCTGAAGGCCGGCGATGCGGTGGTGACGGCGACCTTCAAACTGGCGTTGAGACCGCCGGCGGCGGAAGCGGCGCAGTAGGAGCGGCCATGCGCGCACGCTTGCACTTCCGCAGCCTGGAAAGCCGTATCCTGACCCTGTTCCTGCTGCTGATCGTGGCGGTGCAGGTGGCCGGGCTGTTGGTGATCCAGCGTGGCATCGAGTCGAACGCGCGCGGCGCCATTGCGCAGGAACTCAATAACGGCGGCAAGGTGTTCTTGCGCCTGCTGGAACAAAATGCCCAGAGTTTGCGCTTCGGTGCGCGGCTGCTGGCGCGCGATACCGCGTTCGTGGCGGCCATCGGCAACAATGAGGAATCGGACCGGGCCACGATTGAATCGGCGCTGGCCAATCACGGCCGCCGCATCAAGGCGTCCGCGTCGATGCTGGTTTCCGGCGAGCGCGAGATCAGCGCCACCACCAGCGAGGTGCACGCGGCCGGCCTGAAAAAACTCGTGCTGGGCATGCTGGACCAGGCCGAAGCATCCGATGGCGCCAATGGCATCGGCATCGTCGACCGTTACCCGTACCAGGTGGTGGTCATGCCGGTCAAGGCGCCGATCGTGATTGGCTGGATCGTCATGACGTTCCCGATCGACCGCCAGATCGTCGAAGACATGCGCAATATCAGCGCGCTGCAAACGTCGATCGTCACCCGGGACAGCAAAGGCGGGTGGTTGCCGGTGGCGTCGACGTTGCCGATTCCGCTGGCGACGGCAATGGTGCGGCGCATGGCATCGGCCAGGCCGGGCGCCGATGGCGCGTTCGAAGCGGAACTGTCCAACGCGCGCTACAGTGCGCGCCGCCTGGATATCGGCGAAGACGCCGGGCAGGGCGTATCGGTGGTGCTGGCCCGTTCGTTCGACGATGCGATTGCCGAATATGCGCGCCTGGAGCGTTGGCTGCTGGGCTTGACGGTGGCCGGGATCGTGATTTCCGCGTCCATCAGCGTGGTGACGGCTAAACGCATCGCGCAGCCGATCCGCGAGCTGGTGACGGTGGCGAAGCGGCTGGAGAAGGGCGACTACAAGGGCCAGATCGAGTTCGTGCGGGAAGATGAAATCGGCACCCTGGCGCACGCGTTTGACAGCATGCGCGACGGGATCGCGCGGCGCGAACAGGAAATCCGCCGCCTGGCCTATTGGGACACGCTGACCAATTTGCCGAACCGCGCGCAATTCGTGCTGCATTTGCAGGAGGCGATCGACGCGGCGCGCAAGCATGAAACCTCGGCCTTCGTGCTGATGATGGACCTGGACCGCTTCAAGCACGTCAATGATGTGCTGGGCCACAGCTTCGGCGATGCGCTGCTGCGCCAGGTGGCCGAGCGCCTGCAACTGACGCTGGCCAACCGGCGCAACACAACGGCCCAGGTGGCGCGCCTGGGCGGCGATGAATTTGTTGTGCTGCTGCCGGACTGCGGCCTGGAACTGGCGCAAATGGTGGCCCGTGAATTGCTGCAAGCGCTGGAGACCCCGCTGTCGCTGGAAGACCAGATGGTCGACATCGGCGCCGGCATGGGGATCGCGGGGTATCCGCTGCATGGCGACGATCCGGAACTGTTAATGAGCCTGGCCGAAGTGGCGATGTACACCGCCAAGCAGCGTACCGAGGGCGCGGTGGTGTATGACGCCGCGTTCGACCAGTCCAGCGCGCAAAGCCTGTCGCTGTTGACGGAATTGCGCAACGCCATCGAGCGCAATGAATACCGGCTGTTCGTGCAGCCCAAGATATCGCTGGCCACTGGCCAGGTGGTGGGGGCGGAGGCGCTGGTGCGCTGGGTGCACCCCGAGCGCGGCAACGTGTTCCCGGACCAGTTCATTCCCTTTGCCGAGCAGACCGGCTTTATCCGCGTGCTGACGCGCTGGATGATGGAACAGTCGGCGATGCTGTCGCAACAGCTGGCCAGCCAGGGCATCGACCTGAAGCTGTCGGTGAACCTGTCCACGCGCGACTTGATGGACCAGGACTTGCCGGTCAAGTTCGCCGACGTGCTGGCGCGCCACCAGCTGGCGCCGTCCGCGTTTTGCCTGGAAATCACGGAGAGCGCCATCATGGACGACCCGGTCCGCGCCCAGCAAACGCTGGAGCGGCTGCACCTGATGGGCATGGATCTGTCGATCGACGATTTCGGCACCGGGTATTCGTCGCTGGCGTATTTAAAGCGCTTGCCGGTCAATGAGCTGAAGATCGATAAATCGTTCGTGCTGAACATGGAGCACGACATTGGCGACACCAAGATCGTCCGCTCCACCATCGACCTGGGCCACAACATGGGCTTGCGGGTGGTGGCGGAGGGGATCGAAAGCGAGGCGGTGTGGCGCTTGCTGAAGCTGATGGGGTGTGACCAGGGGCAGGGGTATTTTATGAGCCGGCCGATGGCGGCCGCCGACCTGGCCAAGTGGATCGGGCAGTGGCGGGCGCCGGACGGGTTGGCGGAAGGGGCTGCTTCTTCGGTTGAGGCTGAGTTGTGACGGGTGGTGGTATTTCAATGGCCAGGCGCCTGCTTGCGCCGCTTTTGGCGGCATCACTTTCCGTGTGTGCAGCACCGCGGCCGGTACATGCCGGGGACGGTTTTGGTATCGAGGACGCGAACTTGCGGCCGGTGCCACCGGCGGTAGCCGCCGCCTTGCCCAGTCGTTCGAGTTCGGGCCGAAAGCAGTCATTCAAGCGAGCGTGCATCCAGCGTTTGTTGCTTATTCAATAATTCCCACCTATACTGCACCGGCGACGAAGTCTCACGTACTTGACCGCATTTCAGGGATTTTATTTGCCACCCAACTTGACGCAGTACAGATGGCTCGAGCATGGATGCGGCTTGCAGCCGATTTGCCGACCCAGCTTATGCAGACATGCTGTCAGGATAGGTGGAAATTTTTCCACCCTAATAGAAGTTAAATGACAAGCATTTTCTATATGGAGCGCAGATGCAGGATTTAAGCAATCTCCCGAAGGATGTACTCGTTAATGTGCCGGCCAATTTGCCTGTTCCACAAGATGACGGGGCATGCAATCATCTAATGGAAATGCGGATGCCTTCTGTCGAGCTGCCGTCAACATCAGGAAATGCGGTTAATCTCGCGACTCAAAACGGTTGGGTTGTTCTCTATTGCTACCCAATGACAGGACGTCCCGGCGTACCTATTCCTGATGGTTGGGCTGCCATCCCAGGAGCAGCCGGGTGCACTCCTCAATCCTGTTCTTTCCGTGACAGCTATGAAGAGATGGAGTTACTCAACGTAAAAGTATTCGGAATGAGCGCCCAAACTACGGCAGACCAGGTCGAAGCGGCGCAACGCCTGCATTTGCCCTATGAGCTACTTAGCGATAATGCATTTTCATTTGCGGCGGCTTTGGACTTGCCAACTTTTGAGGCTGGGGGTATGCGCTTATTGAAGCGTGTTACTTTGGTTGCTAAGGATGGAAAAATTGTGAAATTTTTCTATCCTGTCTTTCCACCTCACAGAAACGCAAGTGAAGTGCTTTCATGGTTACAAGTTCATGCTATTTAACTCGATATTCGACACCATGATTCAGTCCTTTCGAAAAGTGTCTAAAGATTGGACCGGTGAAACGGAATATGGTTCGCTTTAGTGCTTCGCCTTTTGGAACTAGATCAAACGAGACTTTCGCCATGGATTTGTAGACGATTTTCGACGCACGCCTACGGGTTTTCGATCGGATTAGACGCAGATAGCCGAAAATATTTCGATATAGACCAACGGGGGATTTCACATGCACCCTTGGAGACCCCGCTGGCACTGGCGGACTGCCGCTTCGGCGGGCGGTATCCGGGCTGCGCGACACTTGAATTCATCGTATACGAAGGAACTGAAATATGTTGGCGCAGCGCAGGGCGACACTCAGCCCATATCGTTGATGCCATGTGCGTCACGCCGCCGCCGCCATCCATGCAGTCACTTATTGGCACCGGCGGAGCCTTTGTGATGGAAGAAGAAAACCATATGCTCGGCTATGCCATCCTCGACATTCACACGGGGGAAATTGATGCCGTCTTCGTGGAGAGGAATGTGACGGCATGTTCACTGTACGATCTGATCGCGCATCGTGTAACTGATGCGGGCATTGTCGGACCACTTCTTGTCGCCTAATTGCAGCAGATTCGCTTGCGCTACCGACTGCACCAGTCGGCGACCGTCGTCCTCGATCGTCACGGTATCGTAAGAACCCGTAGGAACGTCAATCTTCGTCACTTCCAGCGTATCGCACATGCCGAGGCCGAACAGGCTTGCGGTCGCGACCAAGGCCCGCAACTTTAACCCCTCCGCCTTCGCCATCTCCATTTGCGCGGCGCAGGACAGCCTCAGGTCGCCCATCCGCCTGACCCCATCCGGCAGTCCTGGCGAGCGTACTTGTACGTTCGGGTGATTCATCACGCCTCTGGGGAAATATCGGTTAACGACCACCATTGCGTCGCTCTCAGCCGCTTCAGCATCGCGTACTAACGCAAATGTGGTGTTCGATACCATCGGCAAGACGATGCGTTTGTTTGCGCGTACAATTTCGACCTGGTTGCCGGTTTGCGTTGCGTCCACTTTTGGCAGGCTGAATGTCAGCGTAGCACCAGGAGCCCGCGTGGCCGTGTGCCTCTCGAATAAATCCTGGGCCGTTTGCAGCAATTGGTAACGCCAAGCCATCGGCTCTCCGGCTGGTTCGCTATCGGCCGCGTGGGCGCTGGCCGTGACAGCCAGGAGAATCAAAAAGAATCGGATACGCACTTAATTTACCTTGAAGTTTGGGTGCTGAACAATAACATCTCTGGTATCCAGCTTACCAAGCCCTGCGACGAATTGTCGAAATAGCGGGTTAAACTGTTCGGGCCGCGCGGTTGCATGACCATTTACGGCCTCATCTGATGTTTGTAATAAATGGATAGTATTGGACGCCGGGGGGGCACCCAAACGGGCCAGTCAAGCAAAAGCCGTGAACCTGATCGCCATGCGTGAAATTGTCAACTCCCCTGTTAAGCGCCGTTCTCTTACCTGGCCAGGAATTCTTTGCGTTGTTTTGTCGATGGTCGCGCTCCTGCTCAGTCTCGGAATGCCTGGCGTCGGCTGGATCATTGCGGTCGCTGTATTAATCCTATGCAGCGCGAGTACGCCCTGGTTAAACAGGCGTTATCTTGCCTGCAGTTTGGCGGTTTCGCTGCTACATCTGTTTTCCTTCGGTCCGCTGACGATACTGGGCGGGGCAATATCCATGCGGTCATGGCCGCCGGTTTGGTTTGTGGTGTTTTTTGTTGCCTTGCCGCTGGTGCTGGCGGTGATCATGTTGTTCCCGCGTAGGCGTAAGGGGCGGAACGTGGATGATTAAACGGCGGTGCCAAACGGCACGGCCATATGCTTTTGACGGCCACGCCGAATATTCCTCGCCCCACACCCATCGAGATCGTATCTTATTTGCCACACTTACAGATATCATCATATACAGTGCGGCGATCCCAGCACTTGCCCAACACATCGACAACAAAACATCCACGACAACGAGACCACCCCGCTATGCAACTGAAACGCGCTTCCCTGATGTTCGCCCTGGCTGCCGCCTTTGGCGGTTCCGCTTTTGCGCAAAACTGCCCGGCCACCGGCCCGGCCACCAGCTACCCCGTGACCAAGAAGGTCGACCAGCAGGATAATTACCACGGCACCACGGTGGCCGACCCGTACCGCTGGCTGGAAGACGCCAACAGCGCGGAAACCAAGGAATGGGTGGTTGCGCAGAACAAGGTGACACAGGCTTACCTGGCGCAAATCCCGAACCGCGACGCCATCAAGCAGCGCCTGACCAAGCTGTGGAACTACGAGCGCTTCAGCGTGACGTACAAGGAAGGCGGCCGCTATTTCTACAACCGCAACGACGGCCTGCAAAACCAGGCCGTGCTGTACACGATGAAGTCGCTGACCGATAAGCCGCGCGTGCTGCTGGACCCGAATACCCTGGCCTCGGACGGCACCGTGGCGCTGGCCGGCACCGCCGTCAGCCCGAACGGCAAATACCTGGCCTACAGCACGGCCGCTTCCGGCTCCGACTGGAATGAAATCCGCGTGCGCCATATCGATTCCGGCAAGGACACCGAAGACCACATCAAGTGGGTGAAATTCTCCAGCACCGCGTGGGCGCATGACGGTTCCGGCTTCTATTACAGCCGCTATGACGAACCGACCGAGGCGACCAAACTGGCCGGTGTGAACTATTTCCAGAAGCTGTATTTCCACAAACTGGGCACGCCGCAAAGCGCCGATACGCTGGTGTATGACCGTCCGGACCAGAAGGAATGGGGCTTCTCCGGTGAAGTCACCGATGATGGCCGTTACCTGGTGATCTCGTCGTCGCAGGGCACCGAGCGCAAGTCGCGCATCTTCTTCAAGGATTTAAAACAAAAGGATGCGAAAGTCACCGGCCTGATGGAAGCGTTCGACGCGGCCTATGACTTCATCGACAACGATGGTCCCGTGTTCTACTTCCGCACCGACAAGAACGCGCCGCGTTCGCGCATCATCGCCGTGGACGTGCGCAAGCCGGATCCATCGCAGTGGAAGGAAATCGTGGCCGAAGCGCCGCAAACCCTGGTCTCGGCCAACATCATCAACAACCAGCTGGTGGTCGACTACCTGAGCGACGCGCACAGCGCGGTCAAGGTGTTTGACCTGAAGGGCAAGTTCGTGCGTGACGTGGAACTGCCTGGCATCGGTTCGGCGGGCGGCTTCAACGGCAAGCGCGGCGACAAGGAGACCTTCTACTCGTACACCAGCTTCACGAATCCGACCACGATCTACCGCTACGACATGAAGTCGGGCAAGAGCACCGTGTACCGCCAGCCGAAGGTCGACTTCGATCCGTCGCAGTTCGAAACGCGCCAGGTGTTCTACACCAGCAAGGATGGCACCAAGGTGCCGATGTTTATCGTGTCGAAAAAAGGCATCAAGCTCGATGGTTCGAACCCGACTTACCTGTATGGCTATGGCGGCTTCAATATCCCGCTGACCCCGGCGTTCTCGGTGGCCAACCTGGCATGGGTGGAAATGGGCGGCGTGTACGCGATGGCCAACCTGCGCGGTGGCGGCGAATACGGCGAAGCGTGGCACAAGGCCGGCACCAAGCTGCAAAAGCAGAACGTGTTCGATGATTTCATCGGCGCGGCGGAATGGCTGGTGGCCAACAAGGTATCGTCGCCGGCCAAGCTGTCGATCGGCGGCGGCAGTAACGGCGGCCTGCTGGTGGGCGCGACCATGACCCAGCGTCCGGACCTGTTCGCGGCGGCGATTCCCGCCGTCGGCGTGCTCGACATGCTGCGCTTCCAGAAGTTCACCATCGGCTGGGCATGGACCTCGGATTACGGTTCGTCCGACAACGCCGATGAATTCCAGGCGCTGTACAAGTACTCGCCGCTGCACAACCTGAAGCAGGGTTCGTGCTACCCGGCCACCATGGTGGTGACGGCCGACCATGACGACCGCGTGGTGCCGGCGCACAGCTTCAAGTTTGCCGCCGCGGCCCAGGCGGCGCAGGGCGGCGCCAACCCGATCCTGATCCGCATCGACACCAAGGCGGGTCACGGCGCGGGTAAGCCTACAGCCAAGCAGATCGAGGAAGTAACCGACCGCTGGGGCTTCCTGTCGAAAGCACTGGGCATGAACGTGCAGGGCGGCGCGACCGGGGCGACCGGCAGCGGCGCGCAGTAATTGCTGTAACGGGACCGGACCGGTGGCTCAACCGGTCTGGCTCAGATGGCTTTGGTGGGAAGCGAGGCGACGCCGCCGCAACGTAGGGCGGTAAGCCGCAGGCTTGCCGGGGGCGCCGAGCCGCCATTGCGTGCGGACAGGTGCCGCAAACGCTGGCGATGGCGCACGCATGGCGGCTTCGGCCAAGGCCGCAACCGCCCTACGAAGTCGCCGTCCGCGATTGATCCACAACCCATACGTGTCCCATCCACGATATACGTTCCTCATTGAACGACTCCTATGTGCCGGGCTACCGTGCCTCAAATTCCTTCTACCATGATCGCAACCCGCTCTGCTTTACTGGCCACTTTGTTGTTGACGGGCATTCCCGTCATCGCCGCCACGCCGGCAACCCCGTCCAAAACCCTGCAAGACCAGACCCAGGGCCTGGCTTCCCAGCCCGGCTTCATCGACCTGTGGCGCGATACCGCGCAAGGCCGCGTGCTGCTGGGCGTGTCCGCGCTGGACCAGCCGTTCCTGCTGATGAGTTCCTTGCCGTATGCGCTCGGCTCTAACGACGTGGGGCTGGACCGCCGCCAGTCCGGCGACGTGAAAATGGTCCGCTTCCAGAAGCATGGCAACCGCCTGTTCCTGGTGCAGGACAACACCCGTTTTATCGCCAACTCGAAAGACGCCGATGAACGCGCCGCCGTGGCGGAGTCGTTTGCCGGCGCGGTGCTGTGGGCCGGCGACATCCTGGCCACCGATGGCGGGCGGCACCTTATCGATTTTTCCTCGTTCCTGCTGGCCGACCAGCATGGCGTGGCGGCCCGGCTGGCCGAGACTAAACAGGGCGGCTACGGCGTGGACGCGAAACGCAGTGCCGTGCTGGCGGCGGACGCCAAGGCCTTCCCCGATAACGTCGAACTGGAAGCCTTGCTGACGTTCCAGGGGCCGGGGCAGGGCGAATGGGTGAAACAGGTGGCGGCCGATCCGAACAGTCTGTCCCTGCGCCAGCACATCAGCATGGTGCGCCTGCCGGACAGCGGTTATCAAGCGCGCCGCTATCACCCGCAATCGGGCGGCTTTGACATTGGTTACATTGATTTCGCCACGCCGCTGGCGTCCAGCCTGGACGTGCGCTGGCAAGTGCGGCACCGGCTGGAAAAGACCGATTCCGCCGCCGCCGTCAGCACCGTGAAAAAGCCCATCGTGTATTACGTCGACCGCGGCGCGCCCGAACCGGTGCGCACGGCCTTGCTGGAAGGCGCGCGCTGGTGGGCCAGCGCCTTTGAAAAGGCGGGATTCAAGGATGCGTACAAGGTCGAGCTGCTGCCGGAAGGCGCCGATCCGATGGACGTGCGCTACAACATCATCACGTGGACGCACCGCGCCACGCGCGGCTGGTCGTACGGCAACGCGCTGGCCAATCCGCTGACCGGGGAAATCATCCGTGGCGCCGTGACCCTGGGTTCGCAGCGCGTGCGGCAAGACATCCTGATCGCGGAAAGTCTGCTGGCGCCGTATGGAAAAGCCGGCAACAAGGAAAAACTGGCCGAGCAAATGGCGCTGGCGCGCCTGCGCCAGTTGTCGGCCCATGAAGTCGGGCATACGCTGGGCTTTGCCCACAATTTTGCCGCCAGCCGGCATGGCAATGGTTCCGTGCTCGATTATCCGCATCCGGTCCTGAAACTGACCGCGCAGGGCGAGGTGGACCTGGCCGACGCGTATGGCAACGGCGTCGGTCCGTGGGACGACTATATCGTCAAGCACGTCTATGGCCAGTTCGTCGGCGACGAGCAGGCCGCGCTGGCGCAGCTGCGGCTCGAAGCGCAGGCCGCCGGCCTGACCTATGTCGGCGATACCGATGCGCGTGCGCCCGGCGCGGCGCACCCGCATGGCCTGCTGTGGGATTTCGGCCCGGACATCGTGAAAACCTGGGACGGCTTATCGGCCGTGCGCAAGCGGGCGCTGGATAATTTCAGCTTCGGCGTGCTGCCGGACGGGCGCCAGGCCGGGGAAATCGAGGCGCGGCTGGTGCCGCTCTACCTGCTGCAGCGCTACCAGGCCGAGGGACTGGCGCGGCTGGTGGCGGGCGGCGAGTTTGAATATGCGGCGGTGGCCGATATCCGCGCCGGCGCCGCGCGCGGCGGGGTGCGGCCGGTGGCGGCGGCGGCCCAGCGGGATGCACTGAATAAACTGGCGTCGACCTTGCAGGCCGAATACCTGGCGTTGCCGCCCAATGTGCTGGACGTGCTGACCCCGCCGTCGCAGGGCTATGAGCGCAACCGCGAGTATTTCGACACCCGCATGGGCGGCGTGTTCGATGCGCTGTCGGCGGCCGAAGCGGGCGCCGCGCACAGCGCGTCGTTCCTGCTCGACGCCGGACGCCTGAACCGCCTCGCGTGGCAGCACGCGCGCGATGCGAAACAGCCGGGCGTGGCCGAAGTGCTGGAACTGCTGCTGCGGCGTACCTGGCGGCGCGATGCCGTACCCGCGTCGGTGGCGGGCGGTGAAGCGGTGCAGCTGGCCGCCAACTGGGTCTTGCTCGATACGGTCTTGCACACGCTGAACGGCGGCAAGCTGCACGCCGGTGTGGAAGCCGAAGTGCGCCGCCTGCTGGGTGACTTCGCCGGCTGGCTGGCGAAAAACCCGGGCCAGGGCGTGACGGCGGCCAGCCGGCAGGAAGCGGCGGCGTTCATCAAGGCTTACCTGAGTGACCCGCGCAGCGTGAAACTGCGGCCGCTGCCGCCGGTGCCGCCGGGTGCACCGATTTGATGCGCGGTTGGCGCAGGATTAACGCACGTCCAAGCACCGTGGCAGCCGCACTGGGGTGCGCGCTTGCCCGAAATGGTGCGCCGACACCGCGCCGCGCCAACGGGGCGCACCATCATGGCGCTGAATCAATGCGCACTATTGGTGCAAGCTACTTGACGCACTAAGGATGGGCAAAATAATAAAAGCAGTCGAATCATGTACTTAGTCGCTCCAGCAATTTCTGCACCAATTTGGTACGGAAATTGCTTGAATGCACACTCCTAGTTCAACTTTGCATTATTTTGGGGAGTGGTTTGAATGGCTGGTACACATTACGGCGCGGATGCCTTGTTCATCCTGCTGGGCGCCATCATGATTTTGGCGATGCACGCGGGGTTTGCTTTCCTGGAGCTGGGCACGGTGCGCAAGAAAAACCAGGTCAATGCGCTGGTAAAAATCCTGGTCGACTTCTGTGTCTCGGCCATCGCGTATTTCTTTGTCGGCTACAGCATTGCCTACGGCGTGAATTTCTTTGCCGGCGCAGAGGTGCTGGCGGCAAAAAATGGCGTGGAACTGGTCAAGTTCTTCTTCCTGCTGACGTTCGCGGCCGCGATCCCCGCCATTATTTCAGGCGGCATCGCGGAGCGGGCCCGTTTTCACCCGCAAACCGCCGCCACTTTTGTCCTGGTGGGGCTGGTCTATCCGCTGTTCGAAGGCATGGTCTGGAACCAGCGCTTTGGTTTCCAGGCCTGGCTGCTGGCAACGTTTGGCGCGGAATTCCATGATTTCGCCGGGTCCGTGGTGGTGCACGCGATGGGCGGCTGGATCGCATTGCCGGCGGTGCTGCTGCTGGGTGCGCGCCGTGGCCGCTATACGAAAAACGGCGGCATTTCCGCGCATCCGCCGTCGTCGATCCCGTTCCTGGCGCTGGGCGCGTGGATCCTGATCGTCGGCTGGTTCGGCTTCAACGTTATGAGTGCGCAGGCGCTGGAAAAAATGAGTGGCCTGGTGGCGGTCAATTCGCTGATGGCGATGGTGGGCGGTACCCTGGTCGCCGTCTTCATGGGCCGCAACGACCCGGGTTTCGTCCATAACGGTCCGCTGGCCGGCCTGGTGGCGGTCTGCGCCGGCTCCGACCTGATGCACCCGCTGGGCGCGCTGGCCACCGGCGGCATTGCCGGCGCGATTTTCGTGTGGATGTTCACCCTGGCGCAAAACAAGTGGAAGATCGACGACGTGCTGGGCGTGTGGCCGTTGCACGGCCTGTGCGGCGCCTGGGGTGGCATCGCGGCCGGAATTTTCGGCGCGAAAGCGCTCGGTGGCATCGGCGGCGTTTCATTGGCGTCGCAACTGGTCGGGACGGTGACGGGTGTGGCGATTGCCGGTGTGGCTGGGTACATCGTGTATGGCGCGCTAAAGGCCACGGTGGGCTTGCGGCTGGACCCGGAACAGGAATTCCAGGGCGCGGACTTGTCGATTCACCGCATTACCTCGACGCCGGAGCGGGAGTCGAACTGGTGATAGTGGCAATCGCTCAGGATGTCGCGACGACCACTTCCACGCCGGCCTTCTCAAACACGTCCGCCGCCTCCGCCGGCAGCGGCGCATCGGTAAAGAATTTGTGGACCTGGCCGATGCTGCCCAGCCGCACCATCGCGTGGCGCCCGAACTTGGTGTGGTCGGCCACCAGCCATACTTCGCGCGACTGTTCCATGATGGTTTGCGTGACGCGCACTTCGCGGTAGTCGTAATCGAGCAGGGTGCCGTCGTTTTCAATGCCGGACACGCCGATGATGCCGATATCGACCTTGAACTGGCGCATGAAGTCGATCGTGGCTTCGCCGATGATGCCACGGTCGCGGTTGCGCACCAGGCCGCCGGCCACGATCACTTCGGCGTCGATGCCGCCGGTGAGGATGGTCGCCACATTGAGGTTGTTGGTAATGACGCGCAAGCCACGGTGCCGCAGCAGCGCCCTGGCCACTTCCTCGCTGGTGGTGCCGATATTGATGATCAATGAACGGCCGTTTTCCACGCGGGCCGCCGCCAGCCGGGCAATCCGGCACTTGGCTTCCGTGTCCATCGCGCGGCGCTGGTCGTAATCGATGTTTTCCACCGTGGACGGAATACCTACCCCGCCATGGTAGCGCGCCAGCAGGCGCGCATCTTCCAGCTCCCGGATATCGCGCCGGATGGTCTGGGTGGTCACGGCCAGGAGGCGGGCCAGTTCATCGACGGAAGTGTCGCCGTGCTGGCGGATATGGTCGAGCAATCGGCGGTGGCGTGGCGTCATACGTATCCAAATGAACAGAAACGAACAGTCCGGGGGCGCCGTCGCGGCGTGAGGTCCCGGCTCAAAGGCGTTCATTATAGTTCACGCGTTCAGAGCACAGTCGTGCTATTTTTCCCGGGCATGGGATTTGCGCCACATGGACTTGGCAAGAGGGTAATGTTCGATATGTGTTTAAAGCGAACATAAACGAACACAAACGCAAAAAAAGTTATTGTCGTAAATCTAAAACTGCGTACAATGGCTGCAGACAGTGCGACATGACCGGTCAGCAAGCTTGTCGACAATCCTTAATGACGTAGGCGGCGTGGCAACGCCATGTGGCGGCGAACCGATAAGAGACTGGATATGAACACAAACAAACATATTGACGGCGGGGGGCGGCGGTGATGGCGCTATCCTCGACGGCCTCCCGGCGATTGGAGTGCGATCTGCTGATCGTCGGCGGCGGCATCAATGGCGCCGGCATCGCCCGCGACGCGGTGGGGCGCGGCCTGCGCGTGGTGCTGTGCGAGCAGCACGACCTGGCCCAGCACACCTCGTCCGCCAGCACCAAGTTGATACATGGCGGCCTGCGCTATCTCGAATACTATGAATTCAAGCTGGTGCGCAAGGCACTGCAGGAACGTGAAGTCCTGCTGCGCGCCGCGCCGCACATCATGTGGCCGCTGCGCTTCGTGATGCCGCATGACGCCGCGCAGCGGCCCGCATGGATGATCCGCGCCGGCCTGTTCCTGTATGACCACCTGGCGCGGCGTGAATTCCTGCCCGGTTCGCAGGGCGTGGCGCTGGACCGCCATCCGGCCGGGGCGCCGCTGCTGGGCAGTTTCCGCAAGGGCTTTGTTTATTCCGATGGCTGGGTGGACGATGCGCGGCTGGTGGTGCTCAACGCGCTGGACGCCCATGAGCGCGGCGCCACCATCCTGACGCGCACGCCCTGCACCGGCGTGCGGCGGGACGGCAACGGTTGGCGCGCCACCCTGGACAGCACCGAGCAGGGG
>Ga0307408_100000308_pt1 | contig 46821 bp, 28 predicted proteins | sample 322Cmetagenome_FD_202116 | JGI IMG/M metagenome (GOLD analysis project Ga0307408, IMG submission 202116) | Maize rhizosphere microbial communities from greenhouse at UC Davis, California, United States - 322HYB-C-3 | ecosystem: Host-associated > Plants > Roots > Rhizosphere > Soil | place... | reverse complement strand
TGCATATTTATACCTGTATTTTATTAAGTTTGCAAAATGAGTAACAACCTTGTTGTTTATAATACACTAACCAGAAATAAAGAAGTATTTGAACCAATAAACGCCCCATTTGTAGGGATGTATGTTTGCGGGCCAACCGTTTACAGCGATGTTCATTTAGGCAACTGCCGCACATTTGTTTCGTTTGACCTCATATACCGCTACTTAAAGCACGCGGGCTATAAAGTTAGGTACGTTAGGAATATTACCGATGCAGGGCACCTTGAGGGCGACCGGGACGAGGGGGACGATAAATTCTCAAAAAAAGCTCGTTTAGAACAAGTGGAACCTATGGAAATCGTACAGAAGTACACCATTGGCTTTCACGATGTTATGAACTTATTCAACACCCTGCCTCCGAGCATTGAACCTACTGCTACAGGCCATATTGCAGAGCAAATTGAGATGATAAAAGAGATCATTGACAATGGCTTTGCCTATGAGAAAAATGGCTCGGTATACTTTGACGTAGAAAAATATTCAAAAGACAATAATTACACGATACTTACCAATCGCAATATTGACGACTTGCTGGCTAATACCCGCGACCTTGGTGGACAAGATGAAAAGCATGGCCGTTTAGATTTTGCGCTTTGGATAAAGGCTAAGCCCGAGCATATTATGCGCTGGCCTTCACCATGGGGCTGGGGCTTCCCTGGCTGGCATATAGAGTGCTCTGCAATGAGCAGCAAATACCTGGGCGAAACGTTTGATATTCATGGCGGAGGGATGGACCTGGCTGCTACTCATCATACTAATGAGATTGCACAATCTCAGGCTTGCAACCATACCCATCCGGCTAAATACTGGATGCATACTAATATGCTTACAGTTAACGGCACCCGAATGTCTAAAACATTGGGTAATGGGTTTCTGCCACATGAACTATTTACCGGCAGCCACCCTTTGTTAAGCCGGGGCTATTCGCCAATGACTGTGCGTTTCTTCATGTTACAAGCCCATTACCGCAGTACGCTTGATTTCTCAAATGAGGCTCTTGATGCGTCTGACAAAGGCTTTAAACGCCTGATCAACTCAATTGCACTACTGGATAAGCTGAAGCCTTCAAACAGTTCTGAAATAGATGTGGCAAGCATTCGCCAGGCATGTTATGATGCAATGAACGATGACTTCAACAGCCCTATTGCAATTGCCAGCTTGTTTGAAGCAGTTAGGATTATTAACAGTGTTTACGACGGAAAAGCCAACGCCACACAAGCTGATATTGATGCATTAAAAGCATTAATGCAGGACTTTGTAATCGATATTTTAGGCTTAAAGCAAGAAGATGCCCAAACCGAAGATCTCGGCCAGATTATGGACTTTATCATTCAGTTACGCTCTGAGGCAAAATCGAACAAAGATTACGCAACTTCTGATAAAATACGAAATGGCTTGCAAGCGTTGGGGATTCAGCTGAAAGACAGCAAGGAAGGCACCACCTGGAGCAAAGCCTGATAACTTTCTAAACGCCTGTAAATCCCCTCGCATTTGCAGGCGTTGTTTTTTAAGCAATTTCGGCATCATCAAAACAATTTATCCTTAAAGAAGTAGTTATAAACCTAACCGGGCCTCATCACTAATGCTGACGGCTCAAGTTGAATTTATTTTTAATGAAAGCTCTCTCCTTATTCTTCTTCCTGTTATTTTCAAATTCTCTCATCGCGCAAAACGTTGATTTTGTAGGCGAATTAATTGCCTCTGAAAACTACTTCGCCGCATTGGTTAAAAATAAAGGGTTAAGAAAAGCTTTTCTTAAAATGAGCGGTGAGAATGCTATTGTGTTTCGCCCCGACCCGGTTTCAGTACAAAAGTTTTATGGTGAACAACCCGACAGTATCGGCGGATCTCTTAGCTGGGAACCTGTGCTTGCCAGGGTTTGCAAAAGCGGCGACTGGGGCTTTACTTCAGGCCCTTACGTGTACAAACCGTCCGATAGCAGTGCAACTACATATTACGGTGATTATCTTTCGATTTGGAAAAAGAATAGCAAAGGCGTTTGGAAACTTGCACTCGACATTGGCGTTACTCACAAAAAGCCGGTAAGCAAACCTGCTTTAAACTACGCAAACCCAAGTAATAGTAAATTTATCCACCAAAGGTCTAAAGCAAGATTGCAACAGCGGGAGGATATTGTTTTTAGCTCCGACAAGCTAAACTCTACCATTGAAAAAGCCGACCATAAAATAGCCCTTAACGAATTCATTTCTGAAGACTGCAGGCTACTCTTCCCCGGTTCTGAGCCTATCATCGGAAAGGAAAAGATAATTGCGTTTTGGGAAAAGCAGGGTTTGAAAAAACTATCCGCCCCACATCTGGCAGACCGGAGTTATAGTGGTGAGTATGCATTTACCCGAGGAGAAACCATAATTACTACAAAAAAAGGGAAAAACAAGAGATACCACTACGTTCGTATCTGGGAAGTACAACCCGGCTTTAAATGGAATATTGCCGTAGAAGTTTACACCGAGGCTGGAAAAGAAATTGCCGACACGGCTGAGAATAATTAACGGTCTACCTTTTTACAGCAGTTTCTTAATGATATCCTCAGTAGAAATACCCTCTGCTTCCGCTTTATAGTTACGAACAATACGGTGCCTTAAAATAGGCTCGGCAACCGCGTGTACATCCTCAATATCCGGGGAATATTTACCAGTAATTGCAGCGTGACATTTAGCAGCTAGAACCAGGAACTGCGAAGCCCTCGGGCCAGCGCCCCAGCTTAAAAATTTATTAACGTCTGCAGATGCTGTTGAGGTATTGGGGCGGGTTTTTGCAGCCAATCCAACGGCATATTCCAAAACATTGTCGGTAATTGGTACATTACGTACAAGCTTCTGGAAATACTTAATCTGATCTGCAGTTAATATCTTATGTAAGTTTACTTCCCTGTTTGCTGTTGTGTTTTTAACCACCTGCAACTCTTCCTGGAAGCTGGGGTACGAAAGCAATACATTAAACATAAAACGGTCCAATTGCGCTTCAGGCAATGGATAAGTACCCTCCTGCTCTATGGGATTTTGGGTTGCCAGGACAAAAAATGGCTGAGGCAACTCATAAGTCCTTCCACCCACTGTAACAATCTTTTCCTGCATCGCTTCAAGCAATGCTGCCTGAGTCTTTGGAGGCGTACGATTAATCTCGTCAGCAAGGATGATATTTGAAAATACAGGGCCTTTAATGAACTTAAAGGTGCGATCCTCGCCCAGGATCTCAGAGCCCAAAATATCTGATGGCATTAAATCCGGAGTGAACTGGATTCGGTTGTAAGAAAGGTCGAGCACCTGGGCAACGGTTTGCACCAACAGGGTTTTTGCTAAACCAGGAACTCCAACTAATAAGCAATGCCCGTTACTGAATATAGAAATCAAAACCGACTTTACAACATCGTCTTGTCCAATAATGACATTTCCGATTTCCTGCCGTATTTTTTTATAAGATGCACTAAGTGCATCCATTGCTTCTATATCAGAATTATAGGCCATAAATTTTTTGTAATTTAGTTAGATTTCGAAACCCACAATTTCAAGCTTGAGCAATCCTGGAATTCCTTGTCGATTTTAACGTATGTTGATCTACGTCTTTTTTCGAACCATTCGCTCACTCTGCGATTTAGCTTATCTTCATAAGCAAGCTCCTTAATTTTTGGAAAATCCAGGTCAAGGCTTGCCTGATGGGGCTGCGTTTTAGACTTTAAATACAAGAAACGATATCCTTGTTTTCCATCCTTTGAAGTAAAAAGCTCTGGCTTTGAATATGAGCCCACTTTCATTGTATCAATAGTTAAGAAAATCTGTGGGTCTAACTTGTCGGTAGGGATATACGTTGTACGGCTCTGCACTCCTTCTGAATTTAAAAGCATGCCGCCAGTGTATTTTGTATCGTTATTGTCTGAAAATAGGGATGCAGCTGTAGAAAAAGGCAATTTTCCGGCAACAACATCATTGTAAACGCTATCAATATGTACCTTGGCACGATCTAAGCTGGCATTGGTTGGCTCCGTTTTAATCAGGATATGCCTAACCCGAACCTGCTCACCGCGGCGTTCTATCACCTGCAAAACATGGAAGCCAAACTCGGTTTCAAACACCGGAGATAATTCGCCCGATTTTAGTTTGAATGCCATTGCAGTAAAGTCTTTAGTCATTACGGTACGGTCGAAGAATCCAAGGTCACCTCCTTCAGCTGCTGAACCTGGGTCTTGTGAATACAAACGAGCCAGAGTTTCAAAGCTCTCGCCTCCTTTAACCCGTAAACGTAAAGCCTCTGCTTTATCACGGAAAGCTTCTTTTTCCTTTTTGGTTAGTTTGGGGTAAGATACAACCTCGCCAACCTCTACCTCTGCATTGTAGTATGGCAAACTATCTTTCGGGATGTTTTCAAAATATCTTTTTACTTCAAGAGGGGTAACAGCCACATTTTCAGTGATTTTTCCACGCATTTTTTCAGCAACAAGTTGCTCTCTTACATCCGGGCGGATCTCATCTTTATATTGTAGTACAGACCTGTTTAAAAACTGTTCGAGCCTTTCCTGCCCTCCCGCACGCTGTACAAACACACGCATACGGCGGTCTACCTCATTACTAACTTCATCATCACTTACCACCACAGAGTCTATAACAGCCTGTTGGGTAAGCAACTTTTGTGTTAGCATTTGCTGGATTAAGTAACACTTAACTTCAGGGTTTTCAGCATTACCTTGCAAAATGTAGTTTGCATAATCACGTTCTATATCAGATTGCAAAATGATGTTATCGCCAACAACTGCAACCACCTTATTTATTGAACGCTGTGCATAAAGGGTATTTAACGATACGAGGCATACCAAAACTAACCCTAGAAATTTCTTCATCAAAATTATTTTTTATCACCCGTTAACCTGCATAATTAAGCTGGGAGGTTACCTGGCTTTATCTTATTGTACTTAAACGCTGTTTATTAGCTGAACTTTAAATTCAGGAATCCCGCAAAATTATCAGATATAATCTATTATTTATTGATTTTCTGAAATTAAGAAATCCAAATGCTAAAGGTAAGCCGATTTATGTAAGGCAAAGGCTATTTAACGATTTTTAACGTAATTATTTTCAGCCATCCGGCAGGCCTGCAATGCCCTCTATTAATTTTTACATAATTTTGCGGAAATGAGCGGACTAAAAGCGACGAACCCCATTTCTTTACAATTTCTATTGAACGAAGACATTTACCTGGTAGATCCAATACAAGCCAACCAGGCGGAGAATGCTCCTGCTGTAGAAAAAGAAGCTCCAACGGCAATGCCAGAAACAGTGGCCTTTGATTACCTCGGCGAAAACAACAAGTACTTTTTGCTATTAATTAACGACCCTGGCAGTAAATCAATGGCTCCGAAAGAACTTGAAGCCCTGCAAAGCATTTTGACCGCAAAAAAAATGGAACTAAAGGATGTTGCGTTAGTTAACATGAACAATTACCCTTCGGCCACATTTCAGCAATTAAAAGCTTATTTCGCATGCAATAGAGTAGTATTGTTCGGAATTGCACCGCAGCAGCTACAAATTCCTTCTATTGCGTCCAACCAAATCAGTGAACATGCAGGAACTAAACTGCTTGCCACCTTTGGTTTTTCGGAGATGATGAGTAACGTCGACAAGAAAAAAGCGTTCTGGAATGTGATGAAGGGGTTTTGAGGGGTGAGGATTGAGGTTGGAGGTATGAGCCCCCAACTGATTGCTGACCGCTGATCGCTGACTACTAACTGCTAATCTCTGATTGCTGATCGCTAACAGCTAATCGCTAATTGCTAACACCTAACAATGACAACTCTAGTTTTTGCTACTAACAATAAACACAAGCTTGAAGAGGTTCAGGCTTTAATGGGTAATAAATTTCAACTGAAAACACTTGAAGAAGTGGGTTGCTTTGAAGATATTCCCGAAACTGGAAATACATTTGAAGCTAACGCATCTCAAAAAAGCCGCTTCATTTATGAGAAATTTGGACTTAACTGCTTCTCTGACGATTCAGGATTGGAAGTAGATGCCCTAAATGGCGAGCCGGGAGTTTTTTCAGCCCGCTATTCTGGTTCCAGAGATTCTGAAACTAACCTGCAACTGGTACTTGACAAACTTCAAGGGAAAAGTCCGCGAAGTGCCCGTTTTCGTTGCGTAATATCCCTTATATTAAATGGCCAGGAACATTTTTTTGAGGGCTCAGTTGAAGGGGAGATAACTACAGAACGTTCTGGAAATGCTGGCTTTGGCTATGACCCAATATTCCGGCCGAATGGATTTGATGTGACTTTTGCAGATATGAACTCTGAGGAAAAAAACAGCATCAGCCACCGTGGAAAAGCAATAGAACAACTGGTAAATTTTTTAAAGGACAATTAATTAGGAATATTTCAGCAGCTGGGCAAACAGACAAATTTTACCGCTCGTTAAATCTCACCTACTAATAAGAAAAATCAGATCCAATTGAAATATTCAAACACAAAACAAGCAACTGTAAAACAATTACTTATCCCTTTTTTTATTTTATAATGAATTAAGAAAGCAAAATAATTGGTTAATTAATATATTGCCATTGCTTTTAATACATTTTAATCTGATGAGTAAAGGGAGCTTCCCGGCAAATTAAAAGCTAACGTTTTATTGTTTATTAAACCTGCTTGTGTTACCTAAACAACACGGGGCAGTTTGCTATTATCTATGGCAAGCCTTTGCATTATAATGCGGGCTTTTCACGTATTTTAGCTCCCTGTTCAATTGTAATGGCGCGCAATCATTTTGAATGATATACGACCTAACGCCGGGAAATGCGACATAGTATTAACAATGAACAAGTTTTTTTATTCCCGGGTAGCTTTTGTATTCGCTTTTGTATGCCTCAGCTTATTAGCAGCCACCAACGCACAATCGCAGGATACATTCGGAAACTACAATTATCGAAAAAAGCTAACGCTAAAAACCACCACCTACATTAGCGGTTCCAGCGATCTTAGCAATTTCCCCGTCTTGCTGGAAATAACGGACACTGACCTGATCCAAACCGGAAACGCTAGCGACAAATTAAAATCATCAGTTGCTAACGACATTGCCTTCACTGATGCTACTGTTACACAGAGCAGTGCAACGGAATATAATTTTCAGATTGAGAGTTATGATTCAATTGCAGGAAGGTTAAAAATATGGGTAAAAATACCCTCATTATCCAAAAGCACCAATAACACCATTTATTTTTACTTTGGAGATGCCAACCCTTCCCATATTGCTAACATAGCTACAGGCACCTGGAGCTCAGATTACAAGGCGGTTTTCCACTTTAATGAAAGCAGTTATTCTGCGGGTGCGGATGCTATAAAAGATGGTACATCGCAAGGAAAGAATGCGACCCTTAGTGGTGATGCTAACAATTTAACTACGGGGTTTATTGGTAAAGCCTATTCTTTTAACGGATCTAACCAAAAAATAAGTACAACCAGCAGTTTAGCAACTACAAGTGTTTTCACTCTCTCTGCCTGGGTTAAGCCGACAGCTTTAAGTGTTGACCAGAAGATCATGACGAATCAATACCCTTACGCCTCTGGCGTTGATGATAATTTGAAAGGGAAAGGTTATAAAATGGGGATCTTTTCAACCAACAAAGCCGAAACTGAATTATCAGGACAAACTGATAGAAATAGCGGTGGTGGTTTTACATTAAATACGGGCGAATGGTACTATATTCAGTCTGTTTATCAGTCCAGTGAAGTTAGGACATACGTAAATGGAGCCTACTACCGTTCAGGATGGGGAGGCGGTCCGACAACTGAAGGCACCACTTTCAATATTGGTGTGGGCGAAGGCGGGAATGTTTATTGGTTTAATGGTATTATTGATGAAGTAAGGGTTTCAGATGTCGCTAAATCTGCAGACTGGATCGCAACAGAATACAATAACCAGAAATATCCGGGGAATACCGGAGCAGGGACTGGGCTAAGTGGAGGAGATCCCTTTATTAGCGCTGTAGATGCTATTGAGGTGATGAACACTGCACCAACCGCCCCAACCGATGTAAATGGGAGTACAAATATTATTGCTGAAAACAGCGCAAATACAAGTACAGTTGGTATTACAGCATCGTCTTCACTCGGAGATGGAGCTGGCCCTATTGTCTATTCTTTAACGAATAATGCCGGCGGCAGATTTACCATTAATTCTTCCACAGGAGTAGTTACGGTAAATGATGGCACACTGTTAGATTATGAAAGCAGCACCTTACATTCCATCACGGTACAAGCTTCAGATGGAAATATGATATCGAGCCAAAGCTTTGATATTAATGTTAGCAATGTAATAGAATCCATCCCGGTTGATATTAACTCTACGTTAAACACCGTTGCCGAAAACGCCTCCAATGGAAGCACTGTTGGGATTACCGCATTTGCAGAAAATGAAGATGGCATAACCGAGGTTTACTCCTTAACCGATAACGCTGGTGGCAGATTTACTATTAATTCGAGCACGGGTGTTGTAACCGTTTTAAATGGAACATTGTTAGATTATGAAGCCAATCCTTCTTATTTAATTAAGATAAGGGCTACAGCAGGACCGCTCAAAACAGAGCAAACTTTTACGATAACCTTAACCGATGTTGGAGAGTCCCCGATCGTGGGGTATAAGAACTACCTGTACAGAAAAAAACTTACCTTAAATACCACAAACTACATCAGCGGCTCATCCAATCTGACAAACTTCCCTGTTTTATTAGAAATAGTAGATACTGACCTAAGAACCGGAACAGGCAGTGATAAACTAAAATCATCCACAGCCAATGACATTGCTTTTACTGATGCTACCGAGACTCAAAACACAGCCACAGAATTAAGCTATCAGTTAGAAAGCTACGATGCCAGTACCGGAACCATCAGGGCTTGGGTACGTATTCCGACGTTAAACAAGAGTACCAATAATACCCTTTATCTATACTTTGGATCAACCAATCCAGCAGCCCACCCGGCGGATAGTACTACATGGACATCCGACTATAAGGCAGTATTCCATTTTAATGAAAGTACTTATTCTGGCTCTGCAGGCGCTATAAAAAATGGAAAGGGATCTAATCATGGAACCGCTGCAGGGGCAGCAAATAACCTTACCACCTCTGGAAAAATAGGTAACGCTTATTCCTTCAATGGTACTGACCAAAAGATAAGCACAAGCTCTACTGTTAGTATTACCGGCACTTTTACACTTTCAGTCTGGGTTAAACAATTGGATAAAACGACATCGAGCGGTGATCAGAAAATTATGACCAACCAGGTGAGTTCATCTAACACCAAAGGAGTTAAGCTCGGTATATATAATCAAAATGGTGCATGGAGTAACAGGCCAGAGCTTGAATGTAATGGATCTTACCCTACATCCAACAGGAGTATTGGAGGCGGCACAACCTTAAACAATACCGATTGGTACTATATACAGGCTGTTTACGACGGCACCAATATTTATAACTACGTCAACGGCGTCGCAGAAAGATCAACCGGAGGAGTGGCGCCAACAGACGGCGGAGTGCTTCACATCGGTACAGGCGAAGGAGGCAATACCTGGTGGTTTAATGGCCTGCTTGACGAAGTACGCGTTTCAACTAATGCGAAATCTGCCGACTGGATAGCCACAGAATATAACAATCAGCGCTATCCTTCTAATATAGGCACCGGTTTAGACGGAGGCTCTCCTTTTATTTCTACTTATGAATCTATAGAAGCCGTTAACACTCCTCCTGCAAGTATCACCGATATCAACACATCAGCAAACAGCGTTCAGGAAAGCCCAACTAATGGCACTGCCGTTGGCATTACTGCGTCAGCGACAGATCCAGAGGGGCTGGCTATTACCTATTCCTTAACAGATAATGCCAATGGAAGATTTGCGATTAATTCTACGACAGTAATAGTAACCGTTGCGGATGGAACATTATTAAATACAAAAGGGATGTCTTATCCTATCACCATCCAGGCATCTGACGGTAATTACACTTCAACTCTAACCGAAACCATTACCGTAAGCGCCGTAACCTATACCTGGACGGGCGATGATAGTACAGATCCGACAGATCCGAGAAAGAATACAAACTGGAACAACACTACCACACTCGAAGACGACGAGCTTCCTCTGAATGACGGAACGGTAAACTTAGTTATACCAGGAGGCTTAACACATTATCCAAGCCTGGAAGAAGATTTATCAGGTTTTGGAGTTACCATAGAATCAGGAGCCAGCATCTCCTTAAATGGATTTAAACTCAGCTCGAAATATAACATCACGAACTCAGGGCAAATCTTATACAATAACGACAATTCATCCACGATTGCTTTTAATGGCTCTTTAGCTACTCAGAACTATACAGGAACATCGGCTACCAGCATCGGCAAATTGGAAGTGAACAACACCGCGTCCGGCACTGTGACACTATCTGGGGCAGCCATAAATGTGTACAATCTGGTTACCGTTACACAAGGCACCCTAAATGCAAACAATTTCCTAACGCTTAAAGCGTCTGCAACAACCAATGCCAATGTTGGCCCTATATCGAGTGGCGCTGCCATTTCGGGCAATGTAAATGTGGAATCTTACTTTACTGGCGGTTCTGCTGCACACAGGGGCACAAGAGTTATTTCGTCTCCAATAAATGATAATCTAAGCAGCCCAAAAACGTACCAGCAGCTTAAAAATTATATGGTTATTACCGGACCGACATTAGATGCTGGCGGATTTGATTGGGGTGGGGTTTCTAATACCGCTGGTACGACATTAACAAAGTATTACGAGCCCGGAACTTTAACCTCACAATTCTTATCAGTAAATAACATTACAGATGCTCTTCCTCAAGGCACAGGTGCGTTTCTGTTCTATCGTGGTAACAGGGATAATTATTCTGTAGCAACGGCGGGTACATCTAATAAAGTTAATGCGCCTTATGCAATTCCAGAAAGCCAGACAATAACTTATACCGGACCTATTAACCAAGGGGATATTACGGTTAACCTAACTTATACCAATCACGCCAGCGAAACTAATTACAATGGATACAATTTAATAGGTAATCCGTACCCCGCTGTTATTGATTGGGAAAGCGTAACCAAAAACAATGTACAGAACGAGCTGAAATTAATTAAGCCGACTGGAGGTTTTGTAAGTTATTTAAATGGTGTCAGTACTCCCGAAACACCCAACATACGTTATATACAACCAGGGCAAGGCTTTTATACCCGGTCGCTGGCAGGCGGAGGCTCTGTGACATTTACCGAGAGTTCTAAAGCTGTAAATAACACTCCAGAGCGGTTGCTTTATACGGGAAGAGATGCCTCGCTTACATTTAATTCAAATGCCATATCCCTTCCAAAAACTCTTGCAAGCATAAAGCTCTTGCGCATGAAGCTTTCTAATACATTGAACACCGAGGAAGCTGTCGTGCGCTTCGAGCCTTCCTATAGCGCCAAAGCAGGACTGGACGACGCCACATTTTTTGGAGGCACCACAGTTTCATTAAGCACCTTATCGAGTGATAACATAAAACTTGCAATTAATGGAATGCCATCTCTTAGCCAGGTAGGACAGCAAATCCCAATTAGTGTTAACGCTACCTCAAGTGGCAATGTAACCTTAAGTTTTACCGACCTTTCTGCGCTTTCAGGTTTTGAAGCCACACTAGTAGATAATTACTTAAATGTACAAACCGATGTAAGGGCTAACCCAAGCTATTCATTTTTGATTGATAAATCTATTGCCACAACCTATGGCGATACCCGCTTTAAATTGTTGATAACACCTCCTACTGTCTTATCAGTTAACCTCAGCTATTTCTCAGCCAGAAAAAGTAACTCGGGCAGCCTGATTTCATGGGCATCAGATTCTGAAGTAAATGCCCAGAAGTTTGAAGTTGAACGTTCAATTAATGGTTCAGACTTTACCACGATTGGCAGCATAGCAGCCAAAGGAAATTCTTCGTCTAGAACTGAGTACAGTTACTTTGACAACAGCCCCTTTGCTGGTATTAATTATTACCGCCTAAAACAGATGGACAGCGATAACACGGCAAGCTATTCTAAAGCAGCAAGTCTGGATTTCTCTTTAGTGAACGAGGGCTACTTTAAAGTATACCCGAACCCTGCAATAGACTTGATAAAATTGGATAACATTAATCAGCCAGCCGGAATCATTCTCAGCATATTAAACCTGGATGGCAAAATGCTGAAATCAACTAAAATAGCCAAAGGCGAGGCACCAGAAATGAAAGTTTCTGATTTAATCAGCGGCGTGTATGTCCTTAAAGTCGAAGACCAAAACACCCATACTGTTTTAGGTAAAGTAAAATTTATAAAGCAATAGAGTTTTAAAGATGATTAAGAAGTTTATTATTAGCAGCCTGGTACTATTTGCTGCCTATACTCTACCTGCTTTTTCCCAGGATGAAGAAGAATGCGTTGAAGGAACCGAAGAATATGACATGGACCCTTACTGCCAGCAAGATCCGGATGACGAGGTTCCGCTAGATGGCGGCGTGGCATTTCTAATTGGCACTGGAATGGCCTACGGAGTGAGAAGAATAAGAAAAAACAAACCTTACCACAAATAGATCTATAATACCTTCAAAAAAGAAAGCCTCACTGGATTTTCCAGCGAGGCTTTCTTTTTTAATTCTTTTTAGCTGCCGGGGCTTTCTTTGCTACCGGCTTTTTAGCAGCAGGTTCTGCTTTCTTTTTAACAGGCTGCGCCTTTTTTGGAGGGGCAAGTTCCGGGATGATTTCTTCTTTTGATTTAGGCCTTTCGTTGGGTTTCCAGATAAAGCCTTTCAATATTTCCGAATCCTTATCTACTTTTTCTATCGGGAAGAATTCGCCCGCGGGCTTTCGGACGAGTACTACATCCTTTAACTTATTGTCTTTAAACTCAAGCCGCATTCGGCTGCTCAACGATTTATTCATTCCCGAATACACACTATCCTCTACCGAGTAATAAATACTCTCGGCATTGCCGTCTACAAACATCTCGTTTAGCTTATTATTTTTAAAGAGGCCTGTGAGGACTTTACCTTTTACCTGGTTAAACTTCGACGAGTCAAGTTCGGTACTTACAATAAAGCCGTTATGCTGCAACAGCATATTGTCCAGTTTCTGGTTTTTAAGCTGCAGAAAAATCGTATCAGCAGATAACTGCGAGCCCTGGGTCCAGATAATTGGGTTCCGGTAACATCTGATAGTTGAATCTGCGTAGCTATAAAACGCCGAGTCGGACTTCGTTTGGAGGTCGGACTTAAAGATTTTCACTTTATGATAAGCCAGGATAATTCTTGTTTTAGTAGTATCCAGGGGCAATTTCTTATCGGCTTGTTTCAGTAAACTATCTTTAGAAACAGAATCAGCCTCTGTTGCTTTTTCCGCCAATGCGATTTTTTCAGCCTCGGCTTTATTTACAGAATCCGCGGCGGCTTTTTTACTTTCCTTCTTTTTAAATATGCCTAAAAAGCCTTTTTTCTTTTTCTTAACCGGCGCCTGGACTATTACTGTATCCGCCTTTTTAATCGTATCAGTAGAGGTCGCTGGTACTTGAGCATCCTTAGGAGGATTTACTTCCTCTTCCGGCTGCGCCAATTTTTCTGGTTTCTCTTCCGGTTTTGTGGCTGCTCCAGGCTGAGCTTCTGCCTTTCCCTGCTTTTGGCCAGGCGTTCGGGACTCAGGTATATCTTTAGGCATTTCAGCTTGGGGAGGAACACCGCTTTCTGAAGAGGCAGCTCCATCCTCTGTAACCGGATCCGCTTCTATTTCTTCATCAGCCTTAAGCTCTTCCTGATTAGCAGGCTTTAAATCACGCAGGAATATCAATTTGGTCCTTAGGGTATCAGCCGTCATGTAGATCGAATCAACGGTGGCAGAGTCTGGCTTCGTTTGCAAAATAACATAGGCATTCTTGGTTACTAATGCACTTTCATCAAGTTTGTTATAAATACCCTGATGCCCTTTTAACGTTATTTTCTGAGTAGTATCAATAAAGGTGATATGATTAATTGCTTTTCCGAATCCCTTCTTACCATCATAGTACAAGCTATCTCCCCGTAAAGATTTACTTCCATCAGTATATAAATTGCGCTTTCCGAACCAGGCCTGGGCTGTTTCGGTGTTATAACGGCCATTCTCGGTGTATAGGTTAGTTTTATCGCGCTTTCCTTTGATATTGGTTGGCCCGTAAAAATTAGAAACTTTGGTACCCGAATTGTACTTCAGAGTGTCTGTAGTAATAATTGCATCTGCCGAATTTACGACTACATCATACTTGAAATAAGCGTCTCTGGTGGCGGCAAAATAATCGCCCTTTTTACTAGTTAGCACATCCGGGCCGTTCACTATTTTTCCGCCTCCGGTATAAGTACCCCTGCGCCAGCCTAAGTCATAGGTTAAAAAATTGGTGGTTAACACCGCTTCCTTATCTATAAGCCTAACGTTATTGGTAAGCAAAGCAATACGAGTAGTGCCGTTGTAATTGAGCTGGTCTGCATATACCATGGTTCCCCCTGGCTGGGTAATTACCACATTGCCAAAAGCATCAAAGGTATTGGCGTTTTGATTAAAATCGGCACTATCGGCGGCCAGCGTAGAACCCTCTTGCGAAAAAATAGGGCGGATTACACGCATTACCCCCGTTTTGGTAAAACCCTTAACCGTTTCTGATGATGTTAATTGCACTGGCTTCCCCTTCTGGGCCGAAGCCTGCAGCACGTTTATGATTAAAACTAAAAGAAAAAAAACTTTCCTCACGATGCAAAATTAGTCTTTTAAAACAGATTTTTAAGGATCATAATTGATTGGATAAGTCTGGGTGATTGTGCAAATGCTTCAAATTAATTGCAATACCAATTATAAATTACCCTCCGTTAGATAATTTGAATAATTTTGAATTTATGTTGCCAGTTAGCCGCTTTTTGTCTTTTATAAATCAGCATAAACTTTGCAAACCCAGTGATAAGATTCTTGTAAGCGTTAGCGGAGGCAGAGATTCTGTAGTCCTAGCGCAACTGTTTAACGCTGCTGGTTTTAAATTTGGTATCGCTCATTGCAATTTTGGCTTACGCGGCCATGAATCTGACGAAGATGAACGCTTTACACAGCAGCTGGCTGCCCAATTAAATGCGCCATTCCATTCAGTTAGGTTTGAAACGGAAGCCTATGCGAAACAGCACAAGCTTTCTATACAGATGGCTGCCAGAGAGCTACGATACGATTGGTTTGAACAGATAAGAAGTGAATTTGATTACCGGTTCATTGCCATTGCCCACCATGCAAGTGATACAACTGAAACCATTTTGCTAAACCTGGTCCGTGGCACAGGCATTGCAGGCCTGCATGGTATTTTACCCAAACGAGACAGGCTTATACGCCCCTTGTTGTTTCTAAGCCGAACGGAAATCTCGGAAATTGTAGATGCCGAGAAAATTGCTTACCGAGAAGACAGCTCAAACGAATCGTCTAAATATGCCAGAAACAAAATAAGACTGGAGGTAATTCCTAAATTAAAGGAATTAAATGCTAAGCTTGACGACACATTTGAGGCCAACTGCAAACGGTTTAGCCAGATTGAAGAGTTTTTAAACATACAGGTAGCAGCCATCAAGGCTCAAATATTTGAAAAAAAGGAAAATGCAATACAAATAGCTTTACCCGCATTAAAAAAGCTAAGGCCGCTTCAGCTTATTTTGTTTGAGTTGTTTAAACCCTATGGGTTTGCAGAAAACGTGCTGGAAGACCTGGTAAATGCCTGGAATGGGCAACCAGGCAAGCAATTTGAATCTGACAGCCACCTTATTGTGCTTGACCGCGACAGGCTCCTATTAACTCAAAAAGTGGAACACTTATCCACAGAAGTTTTGTTTACTGCTCAAGAAGCATCGATAAGCTTTAACACGACCCATTTAAACCTTAAAATTTCGGAGATAACAGACGCCAAAATACAAACCGGCCCGGATATGGCTTTTTTTGATGAATCTTTGTTACAATTTCCCTTAAAGCTGCGTCTGTGGAAGCAAGGGGACTACTTTTATCCCTTCGGGATGGATGGTAAAAAAAAGCTAAGTGATTTTTTCACCGGGCTTAAAATTCCAATTACTGAGAAGCAAAATATCCCTATCCTTGAAAATGGCAATGGCGATATTTTATGGATAGTGGGCTACCGCAGCGATAACCGATATAAAGTAACATCCCAAACCAAAAAAGTTATTACATTCGAAAAGCATTAAACGCACATGGTAACCGAAGCCTCATTTTCTGAAAAACAATACCTCGGCAGGGACTACAACCGTATTAGCATTCGGGCTGTAATGATACTTTTCTGTATTGCTGCCTATTATATTACTGAAGGAAGGGAGCGCAACGGCGATTTATTCTTACTTGTTGGGGCAGGTATCTTCATTGTTTCGGTTATTATGCTTTTTATGGTCCATTTCCGCACCACCGTAAAAAATAAAAGCATTATACTTAACGGACTGTGGACAACCAAGCTTGTTAAAATTGACCTTAACAGCATAGTGCAGGTTAAACGCCACCCTTATAGCTCCTTCATTATAAATAATCCGGTGTATAACCTGCATCAAAAAGGCAAAATACGTTTCTATGCCAGCGGTAAAGAGGCAATTTACTTAACCGACCGCGATGGGCTGGTTTATATTATCGGAACCCAGCATCCCGAACAATTGGAAGCAGCTATTCTTAACGAGATGAAAAAAAGCTAAACACTTAGTGTACATTTTACAGATGTAAAAAATCTGTACACCTTCGCCTATTTTTCCATTCACCTGTCTGATCTTCTTACACTTGCATCCGTTCAAAACTGAGCACTAAGTGCACAAGAACGGTATTTTAGCCTTGTTTTGGCAATTGGTTCAACTTTTGTTGAAACTGACGTGCAGCAAAAACAACAAGTCTATGATTTTGAAAACGTATCCCTCTGTAAGTTCGCCTCATAAGTCGAAATTCAGCCATGCCGAAAACAGGAAATTTGATGCCTTCATGTATTTATTTTTTCTCGTACTAATACTCTCCCTGGCGATTTATACGTCACTTTAATTATTTTATTTATTTTTTGGTATGGTGCACTTGAATGATGTGAGGAGCCAGGTAACAGCTTATCTTGGCCAAGGAAGTAAACGTAAGGGGAAGAATGATAACTTTATAAAAAGTTTGAGGAGTGCATTTTTCGAAGGCCGATTAGACCACAACCACATAAGAAAGATCATTTTGAATATATCAAAAGCGCACGACCTTAAGGCCGTGCTCTTAGGATCTCTACTTCTTCAGTTAGATAACGACGAGATTATCGCGTTAATGAAAGATTATTTATAATTTTTCTGCCTGCCTTAAATGTCTTACAGTTTTATTAGCAGAATTAATAGAACCTGGCATGTGTCCAGCTATTCTTTTATGTCTTAGGCAGCCACTTATTTTTTCATCTAACTCTACCAGGTCAAATGGTTTCTTAATAAAATCGTTTGCCCCGGATTTTTCAGCTTGCTCAATTACGTCGTTATACCCTGACATCATTATAATCGGTAGATGAAAATGTTGTTCGTCACTTTTCAGCTGGTGGCAAATGGCACCTCCATTGCTGCTGGATAAAATAAAGTCGAGTAACAGCAGGTCTGGCCGATAAGTTTCGATAAGTTCAAACAAGTGCTTTGGATCGGCAATTGTTTTAACATCATAATTAAGGTACGCTAATGCTTCCTCGAGGGCTTTAAGAATTGCATCATCGTCATCCAACACTAATATCCTTTCCATACACAATTATTTATTAAGTTTAGTAAAATCGGTTTTTAAAGCAAAGCTGATGAGGGTAAAGTAACAAGGCATCAAACTAGAAAATGTTTTAAAAAATAATTCTTTTTTCAGGTTGCTTTTACGCCTAATCCGAAGCCATAGTTTCGAAAAACTGGATACTTTTTGATTAATTTTACAATCTATTAAACTGTTAATGAAACAATTATACTGACTATTTAAAAAACAACGTCAGTATCCATTCCGGCCAAATCTTTATTACCGAAGCCGCGGTTAAATACTATCAGAAACCACCAAATATTGCGTGACACGATATCCCTAGCAGATAGCCCTGCAAAGAGGCTGTCACGATATAAAGAAGTGGGCAAAGAATATCGGTTTTATATTTAATTTATTCGTACTAATTGCCTATATTGTCATTTTACACTCAGCCACAGAACCCTGTGTATCAGTTAAGTACACCAATAAACTATATAAAGCTTTATTAAGCGTTTTTTCTTGATTAAAGGACAATTTCACATCTATAAATATCCCCTGCTATGAAAACAATCCTTCTTTTAACCGATTTTAGTAAAAAGGCCGACCATGCAGCAGACATGGCACTTTCCTTAGCATTAAAATCTCAATCAAACCTATTACTGTATAACTCCTTTTTAGTCCCGGAAATACTTCCGTTGGCTGAGACTGTTGCCTGGAATGGCGATACATTTTCAGTAATTGAGGAGGATAGCACCAATCGCCTGAAAAAGCTTGCCGAACGGCTGGAAAATAAAGTTGAAGTGAGTGGAAGCAGCTTTAAGCCTTCTATTACATTTTTAAGCCAAATGGGCACCATTGCAGATACCATAGCCGCTGTGGTTGAAAAACAAGGCATCTGGATGGCGATAATGGGAACCAAAGGCGATAACGGGGTAAGCAATTTTCTATTCGGAAGCAACGCTTATGCTGCAATTGATAAGGCACATTGCCCTGTGTTGCTTGTGCCTGAAACAGCACCTATTAAACGTATCGAGAAAATAGCTCTTGCCACCGATTTAAAACTAGCCGATAGTGCCCGGGTTGATTTTTTAACTGAAATCGCGGCCATATATAATGCAGATATTGTAATAACCCATGTGTCATCTCACGACACTCCTACAGACCGTGAGCTCATAAAATCAATGGGACTTATCAACCAACTGGTTTCACGCCTTAATAAAACGCCATCTTTCCACGATATAAAAGGTGCAGATGTTGAAACCAGGCTGGAAGAATTCTCAATGCACGAAAACGTGGATATACTTGCTGTAATTCACCGTAAGCATAATTTACTTGAAAGAATTTTTCACAGCAGCACCACTAAGGTTTTAATAAGCCACTCCAAAGTTCCGTTGCTGGTACTCCCAGGCTAACATAGAAAGTCAAAAGGCTGGCTCATTAAGTTGAGGGCAGCCTTTCGGCTCTATAAACGATTGTACACTCTCACCATTTTACTTAACCACTTTTCATGTTTATTTTTCAGCAGGGCCGGAGAAAGCCTCCATGTCCAGTTGCTGTCTCCAGAGGCGGGTGTATTCATTCTGGCATCACTACCCAAGCCCAACACATCCTGTAAAGGCAAAATTGCAACTTTAGCCACCGAGGCATAAGCCAACCTTGCTAAAGCTCGATTAATATTTTTTGGCTTTACTTCGACTCCGGTATAATCCCGGAAGCGCTCTTTTAATTTATTATCTGCTTCCTGCTGGTACCAACCACGGCTGGTGTTATTGTCGTGCGTACCGGTATAAGCGAAGAAATTGCTGCCATAATTATGAGGTATATCAACCGATTCGGGCATGTTATCTCCGAAGGCAAACTGAAGCACCTTCATCCCGGGCAAATTGAATTCGTCCCTCAAGTCGTAAACAGGTTGGTCAATATCTCCCAGGTCTTCAGCAATAAAGGGTAGCTTACCTAGCTCCTTTTCAAGTGTTTTGAAGAAATCAGACGCTGGGCCCGGTTTCCATTCGCCATTTTTCGCCGTTTCTTCTGTTGCCGACACTTCCCAATAAGAAGAAAAAGCCCGAAAATGGTCTAAACGAAGTACATCGAATAATTCCATGTTTTTACGTATGCGGGCAATCCACCATTGATATCCCCGAGCCTTTAAAACATCCCATTTGAAAACCGGCATGCCCCAAAGCTGCCCATTATCGTTGAAATAATCTGGTGGCACACCTGCCACGCCTATCCGATTGCCTTCTTCATCCAAACTAAATATTTCTGGATTAGCCCAAACGTCGGCGGAATCATAACTCACGTAAAATGGTAAATCGCCGAAAATTTGAATACCCAGGCCCTTACAATATAATTTTAATTCGTTCCATTGTTTTTTGAAGATAAATTGTAGCCACTTGGTTTTATTGATGACATACTGCTGCCGGGCTTCGAATGTAGATAGATCTGCCAGGCCACGCAACCTGTACTCCTTTTTCCACTGGTACCAGGGTAGCCCTCCGTGATGAAGCTTAAGCGCGATATATAAAGCATAGCTATCTAACCAGTAGGACTCTGATTGTAGAAACTCATTAAATTCTTTTTGTAAAGCTTCAAAACTTCCCGAGAGGAAATTGCTGTAAGCTTTATCAAAGATTTCGTCTTTATTCTTTTCTGCCTCAACAAATGCAGCAACCGCATTTTGCGGCAGATAATATTTTTTTAAATCTTTTTTATCCAGCAAGCCAGCTTCAACCAAGCGCTCCGGGCTTATTAAGAGTGTATTGCCGGCCATTGTTGATAAAGCACTGTAAGGCGAATACCCTTGTCCGGCTTCGGTGGGGCTAAGTGGTAATATCTGCCAATACTTTTGTTTGCTCCTATATAAAAAATCGGCAAAGGCCTTGGCTTCAGGGCCAATATCGCCTAGTCCGAAAGGCGAGGGCAAGGATGTAATATGGAGTAAAATGCCAGCGCTTCGGGTGTTAACAGGCTGCTTAAGCTTCAAGAGGGCGATGGGTAGTTGGCTGAAAATATCCTCTACCAGAATTTCCCTGCTAATTTTCGACTTTGTCTTTAAGAAAACGTTTTCAGCTACTTCCGGTGCATCCTTTGGCAACATAACCCGGGTTTTCTTCCATTTAAGTTTAGAATAACTGGTTTTCTGTTGTTTACAAAGTGATGCCAGGTGCAAAGGGACTACAGTTACATACCATGTCCGCTTATGGAGCCTCGCAAAAGCAAGCACATTCTTCTTAAAACGTCCTTTTACTTTCAAGGGGATATATTCTCCTTTTTCGAATAGCTCTTTTTCTGCTTTACGTTCATTAAATAATTGATGAGTTAACCAGAGCTTTACTTTGCCTGTATAGCGGCTTTCCCAAAGTTGTTTAAGCAAGTCTTCCGGGGCAATCTTTGCAGATGTAAGCTCATTTAGCCATTCAGCACGTTTTGCGAAATCAACGGGCCTTCTATTGTCAGGATCTACCAGGCTTAAGTCCCAGAGTTCGCAACCCTGGTATACATCGGGCAGGCCAGGGCATGTAAACTTAAGCAGTACCTGTGCCAGCGAATTAATTATACCATAATCGGCAATCCTTCTCTGCAATGACTCAAAATGCTTCCAAAAGGGCTTCTCTTTATTTAGCAATGCTACCGCGAAGTTTTTAGCAGCAGTTTCATAGTCTTCATTAGGCTGTGTCCAGCCCGAATTCTCTTTTGCCTCACGAAGCGCTTTTTCCAGATATGCCTGAATCCGGGCTTCGAAATTATCGTCTCCCTGGCCCGGAAACGGGTATGCTCCAATTAGGGTTTGATAGATAAAATATTCGTCGTTTATCTCCGGCAAGCCATTCTGTTTTAAAGGCGAATTAACGTAGTGCCATAGTTCTACCGCATCGAACCAGTCATTGGGAAGATCGCTAAGTACATTTAATCTTGCCCTTACATCCTCGCCGCGCTTGGTATCGTGCGTTGATGTTCCATTGATAGAAAGAGGCCAATCCCTTTGCCGGACCGACATTATTTTATGAAACTCCTCTATACTTAAACCAAAGGCTTCGGGGGAATCGCCTACCTCGTTATGCCCTATAAAGCGGTTACAGGTGTACATCAGGGTATCTTCAACACCTTTGGCCATTAATGGGCCGGTAAATTGCATAAGGCGCTGGTAGAACTTTCGAGCGTTTGCATTATACTGTTCGTTTCCCTGTAGAGGCTTTTGTAATAAGGCATTCTCAAGGAGCAATATTTCCTCAATTAAATCGCCACGGTGCTTTTTTATCTGCTTAAGAATGTTGGCGTTATCCTGCTGCTCGGTTCCATTCAGCGGAAATTGGTTGCCATAATAGCGGTAAACCGGCGTGTGCACCAGGAACTCGCCAAGCGTATCTTTTAAATTGTTGGTATTTAAGGCCTCGGCTCCATCTGAAAGGCCTAAACCTAAGAAAAGCTGGCATAAGTTATCCAGCTCTCCTTGCATGTAATTCTTAAGGATATAGGCTTTTTTATCGTGAATCTGTTGGTGTATAGATTCAGAATTGCCCGTTAACTTCTCGTAGAACCGAGTGAATTCTTTCCGATTTTCAGCGTTAGTAAAAAGGTTGTTTACTATCGCCAGGAAATCGTAACCGGTATTGCCTTGCACGGGCCATTTGGGAAGCTGTTCGCCTGGCTCCAGGATCTTTTCAACCACTATATAAGTGCTATCTCCTGCCAGTTGCCGAAGTTTTCCAAGGTATTTACCTGGATCATATAAGCCGTCAATATGGTCGACACGAAGTCCCTGAAAAATGCCTTCATCGGTTAATTGTTTGGTGTATGCATGAAAATGATCGAACACCTGATCATCTTGTATATTTAAGCATATCAAGCCATTAACAGTAAAAAAGCGCCGGAAGTTGATTTTACTATCGGTTTCTTGCCAATGGCATAATCGATAATGCTGATCAGCCATCAGGGCTAACAACTTTTCCGGATTGCTGCTTATGGCATTTAACTGAGCATCTATCGCCTTCCTTACATCCTGATTATTAAAAAGAGAAGCCAGCTGAAGCCTGAATTCATGCCATTGTTCTGAATATTGTTTAGGGTCTTCTACCTGATGTATCTCTTTCAGCTGGATTACTAAGTCTTTTATTGCTTCATTTTGATTTTCTGCCCGAGTTAAGATATACAGGTAAGCATGAAAATTGAGAGGATAAGAGCTTTCAAAATAGCCAACAACCAACCGCCCATCCTTATAGCACAGGCTTAATTCTCCATTTTTTACTGCATCATCGAGGTTAGAGCCGAGAAAGGGAGCCATTATCGGCGGCCTATCCCATAAAATATCGAAGAATGGGGCGTAGAGAGATTGTTTGCCTTTTTCGAGCACATCTGCCAGCCATTGATTGTCCGGATTGAAAGCCATATGGTTTGGCACAATGTCTTGCAGCCATGCAATGCCTTCTTCCTTTAATTCCCGGCTCAATGCCCTTAGCTGAGTTTCATTCCCGATTTCCGGATTCACCTGATGAGGGTTTAGCCCATCATAGCCGTGAGTACTGCCAGGCACCGAATGAAAAATGGGCGAGGCGTAGATTGTCCCTATTCCCAACTTTTTTAGGTAAGGGATAATTTTTTCAAAATCCTGAAAGGTGAATTCTTTATGAAATTGTAATCGATAGGTAGATATAGGGTTGTTCATAGGAGGTTTTCTATCGGGTATTGAGGTTATGAAATTCTGTCGTCTCTACGAGATATCCTAGGCACCCATAACTTTTAAGCGCTTTAAGTTTTCTCCGAATTATAATGACATCATTCGCAACCAGCTCATTTTTAAGCATTTTCAAATATGAAACTTTGTCATCTCGACGATAGGAGAGATCTTAGGCAATACGCATAATGAAGCACTTTAAGATTTATTGACTCATTTAATTTGTTTTTAAAAGGCCTCAATGCTACTTCGAGGTCCTCCTGTCGCTATAATGACATTATCTGGAACTAATTCATTTTTAGGCACTTTGAAATATGAGACTTTGTCATCTCGACGATAGGAGAGATCCTAGACAGTTTGCATACAATGCGCTTTAAGATCTCTCCGAAGTCGAGATGACAAAGTGGGCTAACCGGTATTGTGCTAAATGTCATGCATATCGCCAGATGTCATCACCATATTTTGCTTTTTGTAAAACTCTTTACTCGGAAGGACAAGCGGTTTAGCCCTGCGTTTCGCCAGATGTCATCTCTATATTTCGTTTTCCAAAAGTTCATTACTAGGATGCCTGGATCTCACTGCTTTCGTAAACAACAACAGACTGGGGCTGAAGTGTGATGTGCGAATCGCTGGCGGTATATTCTGGCTCACCATGCTTGCCACCCCACTCTTCGGCGCCCGAGTCGAAGATTTTGTGCCATTGCTCGCTGTAGAAAGGCATTTCTATGGTTTGTTTAGATGCCGAGAAATTCATCAGGCAAATAATGTCTAAATCTTCATCCCAGCGGTGCAATATCAAGGTTTGTGTTTCAACGTCATGCTTCACATCCAATTGCTTGCGGTTAAGGTTTTTTAATACGGGATGCATTTTTCGTAGTGCTATCAACTTCTGGTAATAGCTGAATAGCCTTTTATGTTGATCTTGCTGCAATAAATGCCACTGCAACTTCGAGTTTTTAAAAGTTTCTTCTGCAACCGGGTCGGGAGCCTCGCCTTTTGCATGAAAATCAGAGAACTCCGCTTTTCGTCCTTTCCGTACTGCGTCTGCTAGCTGTTTGTCGGTATGGCTAACAAAGTATAAAAAAGGATTAGGCTCGGCCCATTCTTCTCCCATAAAAAGCATCGGCAGATAGGGGCTAAGTAGTACTGCCGCAGCCATAAGCTTTTGCGTTTCGAAATTTACAAGGGAACTCAACCTCTCGCCCAGCATACGATTGCCAACCTGGTCGTGATTTTGCGCGAACACAATAAACTGCTTACCCGGATTGTCTTTTACTTTTACCCCAAAGTTTTTATGCCTGTGTGGCGAATATTGGCCGTCGTACACATACGCATCCTGATAAGATTTAGCCAGATGTGGCAAACCTTCAAAATCGGCATAATAGCCATGTTTTTCCTGCCCACAAGTAACCCGCAATGCGTGGTGAAACTCGTCAATCCACTGGGCATCCATTCCGTAACCCTGCTCTGACAGGCTGTTTATGTAACGGTTATCGTTCAAATCCAGTTCAACGATAAGATAGTGAGTCCTGTCTGTTGACTTCATCAGCTTATCTGCATGCTGCTTTATTTCTTTTAGTATATGCGTTGTACTGAAATCTTTTATAGCATGAACGGCGTCGAAGCGAAGGGCGTCAATATGAAAATCCCGGAACCACATCAATGTATTTTCTATAAAGAACCGGCGCACTTCATCACTGTATGCATCGTCAAAATTTATGGCATCACCCCATGGCGTATGGTATTTAGAGGTGAAAAAATGCCCAAAATCTGCCATATAGTTTCCTTCGGGGCCTAAATGATTGTAAACAACATCCAGAATTACCGCTATCCCTCTTTGGTGGCAGGCATTTACAAGCTGTTGCAGGGCATGGGCTCCACCGTAAGTATTTTGTACTGCAAAAAGCAAAACACCATCGTAACCCCAGTTTCGCCCCCCCGGGAACTGGGCGGCCGGCATTATTTCAATGGCATTAATGCCGAGTTCAAGTAAGTAATCGAGCTTGCTTTCAATCGCCGCAAAAGTTCCTTCGGGCGTAAAAGTACCAGTGTGCAGCTCATAGATAATGTAATTTTCGAGGGCAATATTCTGCCAGCCCTCATCGTCCCATTTAAAAGAATTTAAGTCGACAGCAACTGATGCCCCGTGAACTGTGTCTTGCTGGGCGAGAGATGCCGGGTCGGGCCTATCCTTCTCAGCATCCAGCGTAAACATATACTTGGCCCCTGGCTTAATATTGTCAGTAAGCGTATACCAGTAGCCCTTTTCATCGCGGTTAAGTGATATTTTGTGGCCATTATCTTTTAAAAGCAATTCAACTGTCTTCGCTTTTGGAGCCCACAGGTTTACTTCAGCCAAGCCTTCGTTATTAAAATTTACGCCGAGACGCCTTGTTTTAATATCAATTTGAGTCATACTTGTTACTAGTTAATGGCTGTTTCAACAGTACTACCGAACGGCTTTCTACTACAATTCTATGTTTAGCCAGGTATTCATCACCTCCTTTATCATCATCCAGAAAACCGCTATGTGTATCTAACACTTTAATCCATTTCTTACCATATTTTTCTGGAGGCAATACATATTTAATTGGCTCGCAATGCGCGTTAAAAATCACATAAAAGTGGTCGTCTACAATTATCTCACCTCTGGGCCCTACGGTTCTAATACCACGCCCATTTAAAAAGACGGCAAGCGACTTTGCAAAGTCGTGGTTCCAGTTTTCGTCGGGCATTTCTATCCCCTCGGGTAAAAACCAGTTAATGTCTTCCAATCCAAGCCCCCTTATCGGCTGGCCTTTAAACCAGCGCCGGCGGCGGAAAGTGGGGTGGTTTTTGCGAAGGTGAATTAAGTCCTGGCAAAAGCGCAACAAATCCGAATCTGCTTCTTCCCAGTTAAACCATGAGATTTCGTTATCCTGGCAGTAGGCATTATTGTTGCCTCCCTGAGTGCGGCCCGCTTCATCTCCGGCAACCAGCATCGGCACTCCCTGCGATAGGAAAAGCGTTGTCAGGAAGTTTCTCTTCTGCTTGTTGCGAAGTTCAATTATCTCCGGATTTTCGGTATACCCTTCTTCGCCACAGTTCCAGGAGCGGTTATGGTTTTCTCCATCGTTGTTATCTTCGCCATTTGCTTCGTTATGCTTGTCATTGTATGAAACAAGGTCATGCAAGGTGAAGCCATCATGTGCGGTAATGAAATTTACACTTGCCGTTGGACGCCGGTAATCCTCCTTGTACAAATCGGAGCTTCCAGTAAAGCGTTCGGCAAACTCGGCAAGAATGCTGTCTGCGCCTCGCCAGTAATCCCGAATACAGTCACGGTATTTGCCATTCCACTCAGCCCATCCCGGCGGGAATTTACCTACCTGGTACCCTCCTTCTCCAACATCCCAGGGTTCGGCAATTAACTTCACTTGCGAGATGGTGGGATCCTGGTGGATAATATCAAAAAAGGCACTTAATTGGTTTACCTCGTGCAATTCTCTGGCAAGAGTGGCAGCAAGGTCGAACCGAAACCCATCAACGTGCATATCCACAATCCAGTAGCGAAGACTGTCCATAATTAACCGCAACACACTTGGCAAATTTGCATTCAGCGTATTTCCGCAGCCCGTATAATCCATATAATAACGCTTATTATCTTCTGTTAGGCGATAATAGGAAGCGTTATCAATACCCCTGAAACACAGTGTTGGCCCATTTTCATTGCCCTCTGCGGTATGATTATAAACCACATCCAGGATTACTTCTATCCCTGCTTTATGCAGCTCTTTAACCATCGTCTTAAATTCGATGACCTGCCCTCCAAGGTTGCCACTGCCAGAATACCTTACATCGGGAGCAAAGTAGCCTATGGTGTTATATCCCCAGAAGTTGGTCAAACCTCTTTCTTCCAGGTAGCGGTCTTTTACAAACTGATGAACAGGCAGGAGTTCAATTGCAGTTACCCCAAGGCGCTTAAGGTAATCAATGGTCACGGGGTGTCCAATGGCGGCATAAGTGCCCCGTATTTTTTTCGGAATATCCGGATGTAGTTGAGTAAAGCCCTTTACATGCGCTTCATAAATTATCGTTTTATGGTAGGATAATTTTGGCTTGGTATCGCCCTCCCAATCAAACCGATGGTCAATAACAACACTTTTAGGAATGTATGGGGCACTATCACTGTCACTAAAGCTAAGGTCACCATCTGAGCTTCCGATTTCATACGCAAACAATGAATCATGCCATTGTACAGTGCCATTTATCGCTTTGGCATAAGGGTCCAGCAGAAGCTTATTGGGGTTAAAGCGATGCCCATTTTCAGGCTCGTAAGGCCCGTAAATGCGATAGCCATATAACTGTCCAGGCTCCACATCTGGCAAATAAACATGCCAAACATGGTGTGAGCGCTCCTTCACCGGAATTCGCTCTTCATTCAATTTCTCGCCACTGTCGAATAAGCAAAGTTCCACTCCTGTGGCATTTTCTGCATACACGGAGAAGTTTACTCCTTTTCCGTCCCAGATTGCGCCGAGTGGATAGGGGTCACCAGGATATATCGTTCTTACAGTTTTTGCAGCACTCACCGTTTTTCTCATACTGCAATAAAATGCGAGTCTGAGTAAAAATGTTTGGAACTGCAGGTACTTTTTCCTGCAGCGGGATGCCAAACAACTTGCCTAAAAACGTGTTTGGGGGGCTTAAAGGAATGCTTTATAAGCTATGCAGAATGCTTTTGGGGGTGCGCAAGGCCATGCCGAATCTACAGTGCCATTCATGTTAAAACAAATGGAAAACTATCTATGGCAAAAAGCCTCACCCCAACCCTCTCCAAAGGAGAGGGAGTTTTTACCTGCGTTCTCGTATTGTTCTGCGATAAATCACTCATGACACAAAACGTCTCCCTTAACCCCCTCCAAAGGTCCGCCAAAGGAGAGGGGGAGCCCAACTATGACATAAATTTGGGGGGGACGGCTTGTTGCGAGGACTTCACTGATAACGTAGGAACTACTTCCAACTCTTCTTTCTTTAAGTGTTTGTTTTGAAAAAAGTTATCCCCCTATTTATATGACAAAGAAAAGCCCCCTCACAATATACAATATGCGAGGGGGCTTTTCTTTGCTGGTTACTTTAGCTTTAAAGCCTTAGTTTAGAAACGTTGAGTTTAAGGTTTATTTCAAAATTACCATTAATAAACGATCTTATTTCAGAAGACTGTGAAGTGTACAAACCATTTATATGTAGTGCAGGCGAACACTTAACTCCCATTCCGATAGTTGCACTTCGCGAAGAGTGATACATTCCTAGCACATTTACTTTATTATTAGCGAGGGTTAGATTAGTACCAATATCTAGCAGGTTTTTAAAATTCTGCACTTCCCTGAAACAAACCTTAGGTTCTAACCCTACTCCATCTTCGCCTTCTGATAAGGTAAATTTATAACTCACACTTGAAAAAAATGTTGCTCGGTCTACAGCTCCATTAACCTGTTCATCCTGTTTTACCACGTATTTAAGGTTTGGCAAAGCCATTTGAACGTTCAACCCTTTACTTGTGAAAGCCGCGCCAAAATCGCCATCTATATAAGTATCGCGGCGATAGTTTCCTAATGAGTTATCGTTGGGGTTTCCATCAATATTCTCGTTCATTATGCGCTGGTCCATAAAGCCTAATGAAATTCCAAAGCTCAACTTAGACCCCTCTCCATTTAATGGGAGGTGATAAGCATAGGTCCCCATTACTCTTGTTCGTTTTAAAAGCCCTGCTTCTTCATTGAAAGCACTTATACCCAAACCCACTCTTTTTCCACCGTTATACGTTGTGGTAATAGATTGTGTAACGGGCGCCCCCGGCATAGATGACCATTGCTGGCGGTAAGCTAAATCAATCAAAAGCCCCTCTTCGATCCCAGCCATTGCCGGATTGGCCAAATACTGGTTTTGAAAATAGATGGCACTTAAAGGGTTTAATTGGGCTTTGGCTTCTGTTATTGCCAAAATACCTATCAATAGCAGGGAAAAGCTTTTCCCTGCTATGTTTAATATCTTTTTCATGATGTTATTTCTCATTTCCTTAGTCCCTCACAATAGTTACGAACCCTTTTATCTTCGGCTTGTTACCGCCAAAATCAACAATGTAGTAATAGGTGTCTTCTGCCAGTGGCGAACCATTAAAGGTACCGTTCCACTCATCATTATAGTTGGCTTTTGAGTAAAGAAGCCGTCCTGCCCTATCAAAAATCTTAACTACATTGTTAGGATACAGATCAAGATTTCTAATCACCAGGTTGTCATTGATATTGTCTCCGTTCGGAGTAAGGATATTGGTTCCTTTTACAAGTTGATAATCATTTAATACCTCCACTGTAATTTCTGCCCAACTCTGGCAATTATTAGCATTGCTAACCAATACACGATAAGTTGTGGTTTCTGATGGACGAACAGTCAGGTTATGATTGTTTTGTCCACTCTGGATACCGTTAGCATTATTCCACTGATAGCTCGTTCCGCCAGTTGCGGTTAACACCAGCACATCGCCCTTAGAAATAGTTGTGCTCTTATTTGCAGTAATGGCAGCTACCGGTAACGGATTAACTGTGAGCATAAAGCTCTTAAGGATGGTATTGACTCCTCCGTTCGCTGTTCCTCCGTTATCGGTAACCATTACATTTACCACCCCATTGCCAGAAGCACCGTCGGCAACAGTATATTTCAGCTGTGCATTTCCTCCAGTTGCCTGAGTTACGGTTAATGACTTAAACAGAGCATTGTTCGTTGAGCTCACCGAAACAGTAGTTGTTTGATTTGCATCAGGGCCTGCAGAGATGTCGCCAAGCGCTATAGTTTGTTGAGATGTTGTGTAGCAAATTGTTTGGGCGGCGATGTCGTTTAATGTAGGCTGTTCGTTTACGTTGTTGATCGTGATCGTGAACTCTTTATCCAAAGTTAGAGTGCTGTTCAACGCGGTAGTACGGATACGTACATTATAACTGGACTTTTCCTCAAAGTTTAACGAAGCACTTGTCCTCAATTCATTGTTTAGGATACTAAACTTTGAATTATCGGTATCACCACTTCCCGCAACCAATGAATAAGCAAAAGTTGTTGTTGGATCGTCTGAAGTTGAACTTAATGTCCCTGCCAATGTGCCAACTGGAGCATTTTCAAATACAGTTGCCACAGCTAGATTTAAACCTGTTGGATAACCCGGTTTAACAGTCAACACGCCATTTACAAAAGAGATGCTGTAGTTGGCAGCAGTTGCCCCGCTAACTATAATCGGGTAAGTTCCTTGCGGTGAGTTAGCAGTTGCTGTGGTAGAGAAGCTTGGTTGAGTTGCTAGTACCGCACTTGATTCTCCAGGAATAAAGCCGCTATAAGTGGCAGTAAACACTGGCAATGGCAATCCCTGGAACTTCTCTTTGTCTTCGGCGGTAATGATTAGGGCTTTTGCCGTAACATTTCCTGTCGTACCAGCACTAGCAGTTGTCAGGTTATAATTATCCTTATCTGCCCCTGCAAGGACGAAAGTATTTGCTGTTACAGCTTTACCCGCACCCACATTCTTATTGTCATAGACAGCCGTTCCGCTTGCACTCAATACATCTCCACTTACAACACCACTAAGGCTGTAATTTGCTGTCGCAAGTATAGCGGAAGGTGTGCCGTCATACACTTTGGTAATTACAGGTGCTGCATTTAAAGCTAATGTAATTGGCTTAGCTGTGATGCTGCCGGTTGTGCTTGCTGAAGCCGTTGTCAGACTGTAATTGTCTTTCTGTGCTCCTCCTAATACGAAAGCGTTTACTGTGACGGTTTTGCCTGTTGCTACGTTTTTGTTATCGTAGTTGGCTGTTCCACTCACAGTTACCGCATCGCCGGTTTCTACTCCGGTTAAACTGTAGTTACCTGCGACTAATGTTGCCGTAGTAGTTCCATCGTAAACTTTCGTGATTGCAGGTATGGCATTCAAGGCTAAAGTAATAGACTTAGCGGTGATATCTCCGGTTGTGGTAAACGGATTCAAACTATAGTTGTTTTTCTCCGCACCAGCAAGAACAAGTCCATTAATCGTTACTGCCTTTCCTGAACCGACATCTTTATTATTATAACTAGCCGAAACATACGTTACACTTACATCGTCACTACCTACTTTTCCGCTTGCAGCATTAAAGGCATCGAAATTGATGGTTGCATTAGCATTTCCATCATAAACCTTAATTACAGGCTGAGCACTGGCAGTAAGCGCTTTCGTCGTGATTACTCCAATAGCACCATTTATTGTTGTTGAAGCAAGACTATAGTTGCCTGCATCTGCTCCCGAAATGGATAGGCCGGTTACTGTTACTGTTTTTCCGGCACCAACGTTCTTATTATCATAAGTTCCATTTGCCGGATTGTCTAGCGTAACGATCTCGCTTCCTACTCTGCTGGTTAAACTGTAATTGCCTGCAGTTAGACTTGCTGTGGTGTTGCCATCATAAACCTTAGTAACTGTTCCGGTTAAAGAAGCCGTCAACTCTTTTGCCGTAATTGTTCCTATAGCTCCATTTATAGTGGTTGAAGCGAGGCTATAGTTAGCTGCATCAGCACCCAAAATGGATAGGCCAGTTACAGTTACTGTTTTTCCGGTTCCAACGTTCTTATTGTCGTAAGTTCCATTTGTCGGATTGTTTAGCGTAACGATCTCGCTTCCAACTCTGCTGGTTAAACTGTAATTGCCTGCAGTTAGGCTTGCTGTGGTGTTGCCATCATAAACCTTAGTAACTGCTCCGGCCAAAGAAGCAGTAAGCTCTTTTGCTGTGATTGCTCCAACAGTTCCATTTATCGTGGTTGAAGCAAGGCTATAATTTGCTGCATCTGTTCCCGAAATAGATAGCCCTGTTACAGTTACTGTTTTTCCGGTACCGATATTCTTGTTATCATAAGTTCCGGATGTTGGGTTATTAAGTGTTACATCCTCGGTTCCAACTTTGCCTTGCAAGCTGTAATTGCTTCCAGTCAGGATAGCTGTGGTGTTGCCATCATAAATCTTAGTAACGGTTCCGATTAAAGAAGCAGTAAGCTCTTTTGCTGTGATTGCTCCAACTGTTCCATTTATCGTTGTTGAAGCAAGGCTATAGTTACCTGCATCTGCTCCCGAAATGGATAGACCGGTTACTGTTACTATTTTTCCGCTACCGATATTTTTGGTATCATACGTTCCGGCTGTTGGGTTATTAAGTGTTACATCCTCGCTTCCAACTTTACCTGGCAAGCTGTAATTGCCTGCAGTTAGACTTGCTGTGGTGTTGCCATCATAAACCTTAGTAACTGTTCCGGTTAAAGAAGCCGTCAACTCTTTTGCCGTAATTGTTCCTATAGCTCCATTGATCGTAGTTGAAGCAAGGCTATAGTTAGCTACATCTGTTCCCGAAATAGATAGGCCTGTTACCGTTACTGTTTTTCCGGTACCGATATTTTTGGTATCATAACTTCCGGTTGCTGGGTTATTAAGCGTTACATCCTCGCTTCCAACTTTGCCTGGCAAACTGTAATTGCCTGCAGTTAGGCTTGCTGTGGTGTTGCCATCATAAACCTTAGTAACCGTTCCCGTTAAAGAAGCGGTAAGCTCTTTTGCCATGATTGTTCCTATAGCTCCATTGATCGTAGTTGAAGCAAGGCTATAGTTAGCTGCATCAGCTCCCGAAATAGATAGCCCTGTTACGGTTACTGTTTTTCCGCTACCGATATTTTTGGTATCATACGTTCCGGCTGTTGGGTTATTAAGTGTTACATCCTCGCTTCCAACTTTGCCAGGCAAGCTGTAATTGCCTGCAGTTAGGCTTGCTGTGGTGTTGCCATCATAAACCTTAGTAACCGCTCCGGTTAAAGAAGCGGTAAGCTCTTTTGCCGTGATAGACCCTATAGCTCCATTGATCGTAGTTGAAGCAAGGCTATAGTTAGCTGCATCAGCTCCCGAAATAGATAGCCCTGTTACGGTTATTGTTTTTCCGCTACCGATATTTTTGGTATCATACGTTCCGGCTGTTGGGTTATTAAGTGTTACATCCTCGCTTCCAACTTTGCCTGGCAAACTGTAATTGCCTGCAGTTAGGCTTGCTGTGGTGTTGCCATCATAAACCTTAGTAACCGCTCCGGTTAAAGAAGCGGTAAGCTCTTTTGCCGTGATAGACCCCGTAACTGAGAATGGATTTAAACTATAGTTGTCTTTATTAGCCCCATCTAAAGCTAATCCCACAATCGTGATCGTTTTACCTGTTCCTACATTCTTATTGTTATAAGATGCTGAGGTATACGTAACACCAACTGTCTCGCCGGACACAAAGCCTGTTAGTGGGTTAAATGTGATTGTTGCATTGGAATTTCCATCATACTCTTTAGTTACCGGTTGAACCGTGGCTGTCAGAGCTTTCGCTGTGATTGATCCGGTAGTAGAAGTAAAGGCATTTAAGCTGTAGTTGTCTTTATCTGTTCCGCTTAAAGCTGCCCCCGTGATGGTTACTGCCTTAACACTTCCTATATTCTTATTGTCGTAAGAAGCTGAAGTATAAACCACACTTACATTATCGCTACCTACTAAGCCAGCCGCAGCATTTAATGCATTAAAGGTAACCGTTGCATTGGCGGTACCGTCGTACTCTTTGCTTACGGTTTGAACTGATGCTGTAAGAGCTTTCGTTGTAATCGCTCCGGTAGCAGAAGTAAAGGCATTTAAGGTATAGTTGTCTTTATCTGTTCCGCTTAAGGCTGCTCCTGTAACGGTTACAGCCTTGCCGGTTCCCACATTTTTAGTATCATAAAATGCTGATGTATAAACTACGCTTACATTGTCGCTTCCCACTAAACCTGCTGCAGCATTCAGGACATTAAAAGTGATGGTGGCATTCGTAGTACCATCATACACTTTTGTTACCGGTTGTGCTGATGCAGTTAAGGCTTTTGCAGTGATTGCCCCAGGGGTCGAAGTAAAGGCATTTAAAGTATAGTTGTCTTTATCCGCTCCGCTTAAGGCAGCTCCTGTAACGGTTACAGTCTTGCCGGTTCCGACATTCTTAGTGTCATAAGATGCTGAGGTATACGTAACACCAACTGTCTCGCCGGACACAAAGCCTGTTAGCGGATTAAAGGTGACGGTTGCAGTGGCATTGCCGTCATACTCTTTACTTACCGGCTGAACCGTTGCAATCAGAGCTTTTGCAGTGATCGCTCCGGTAGTCGAAGTAAAGGCATTTAATGAGTAGTTGTCTTTGTCCGTTCCGCTTAAAGACGCTCCTGTAATCGTTACAGTTTTACCGGTTCCTATACTCTTAGTATCGTAAGAAGCAGAAGTATAAACTACACTTACATTATCGCTTCCAACTAGTCCCGCAGCTGCGTTCACTGCATCAAAAGTAACCGAAGCATTAGCATTACCATCATACTCTTTACTTATCGTCTGAATTGATGCGGTTAAGGCTTTCGCTGTGATGGCTCCAGTGGTGGTTAATGAAGTAACTCCAAGTGTGTAGTTGTCTTTCTGCGCTCCTGCTAATACAAAGCTATTTACAGTAACCGTTTTTCCTGTACCTGCACTTTTATTGTCATAGCTTGCTGTTCCACTTACAGTTACCACATCAGCACCTACTTTATCTGTTAAATTATAGTTTGTGGCACCCAGACTCGCGGTTGTATTACCATCATACACCTTAGTAATAGCAGGTATGGAATTTAGAGTAAGAGTCAGCTGCTTTTTATTTATGGTTAAAGATCTGCTTACCGAACTAGCAGCGAGATATGCACTATTACCCGCTTGGGACGCAGTAATATTTGCAGTACCCTGTCCAACGATATGGATCTTTCCAGCCACTATACTTGCAACAGAGGTATTGTCAGAAGTGTAAGACACTGCTAAACCTGAACTGGCAGTCGCCCCCGCATCAAAGTCGCCCGCCCCATAAGTTACTGCTGACAGTGGATTAAATGTAATTGTTTGTGATGCTCGTGGAACAGCTGTTACATCTGAAGAATACGCACTCTCGTTTCCGGCATTATCTATCGATGTAATACGGTAATAATAAGTTGTTCCGTTAGTTAAACCTGTATGCGTATACGTAATAGTGCCAGCGGTGATGCTACTTAATAAAGTAGTCGGATTGGCTGAAGTACCTCCGAATACTTTGTATGATTTTAAGTCACCCTCTGAATTTGCTGTCCAGTTTAATAGGTTCTCGGTATCTCCACTGGTAGCTGCTAAACCAGCAGGAACCGCCGGTGCAGTTTTGTCAAATGTAACAGAGCTGCTATTGCTTGTTGCAATTACAGCAGTACCATTATTTCCAGCAAGATCACTAAAGCTAACCGAAAACGGAACAGCTCCTTCTGTATCGCTACCAGCCATTGTGTATGTAGCCGAATAGCTGCTGCCCGAACCAGTTACACTTGCGGGTTGTCCTGCTATAGTTATTGTTGGTGTGTTAATATTTTCGCTTGCAGTGATGTTTAGGCTAACAACATCGCCTGATTTAGCCAGATTAGTTGTTGCATTATTTGAAGCAATAGTAACCGTGCTAAGTGTTGGGGCAATACCATCCACTTTCACTAAAGCAGTTGAGCCCACACTGTTAAGAGTAAAAGTTGCATTGTTTCCTACAGCATCCTTCAATGTTCCTCCGTTTGCAGTAATTGAAGATGCCAGAGCTATTCCATCTGCATCGGCATTACCAGAAGCAACAGTATATCTGAAAATCAAAGCGCTGGTTCCAGAACCAGACTGATAGGTGGCATTTACGGTTCCGCCTGTATTTAACGTCACCGCCAGGTAAGGAGCCCCTGTTACGGTTACGTTCTCATCGAAATTAACCGTGAAATTTAGATTGTCGCCTGTTTTATAAGTTCCGTTTGCAGGAACGGCTACACTTGTTACAGAAGGCGCCGTATTATCTATAGTATAAATTTCGCCTGAAGTATAACTTGCACTCACATTCGGCGTTACTCCGGCCGTTCCGGTAAAGTCCAAACGTAAAGTCCCATTTCCACTTACAGAATTAATAGGAACAGTCCATGTGGTGCCAGAGCCTGTCGGCGTACCAATAGTTCCGTTTGCAGTTGAAGTAGACGCTAAGGTGAAATCACCAGCATCAACTCCTGTTACACTGGCTGCGAAAGTAACCGTGTAGTTTACAGATGTTGCATTGGTGGGATTACCCGAAGCCCTCACAATAGAAGAAACAGTTGTGGTTGCAGCCGCATCTCTTGTTACCACTATAGTATAGCTACTCGTCCCTGTATATCCCGAATTGTAAGAAACCGTTACATTAATTGTATTCGTACCAACATTTAATGGAATACTAGCAGAATTCGGTGTTCCATTCACCGAAGCTGTACCATGCAAAGCCGAAGCTGAAACCGTAATCGAACTTGTCGAGTTACTTACGCTTGCAGTATAGTTGGTAGTTGAAGACGAAAAGGCAGGAGTTAAAGTACCCGCACTTAATGTTATTGAAGCAAGGCTTCCAACTCCAAGAACGTCTACATTTTTTGTTACGCTTGTGCTACAGCCGCTGGTTGTTACAGTATAAGTGATGGTAGTGCTACCCATTGCCACACTTGTTACTAAACCCGACGCGTCGATTGTAGCGGCTGAAGCGTTTGAAGAAGACCAGGCCCCACCGCCTGTTGAGTTACTTAACTGCAGCGTTTGGCCAACAGCAACTGATGAACCGCCAGAGATAGCAGCAACCACAGGCAAAGCATTTACAGTACCACTTGCTGCCACATTCTTTGTAGTAGCTCCTGTTGAGGTTACCGCAATATTCCCAGAAGGAGTTCCGGTTGCAGATGTTGTCAACCTTGCATATATAGGTGTGCTAGCAACCACATTACTAGAAGGCGTAAGAGAAACGGAACTTCCATAACCACTTCCTGAAGTTGTGGAAACTTCAAAGCCTGCAGGAGCAGTAACCACTAAATTTGCTCCTAGATTGCCCCCTGACACCGTAAATGATTGAGACGACGATGCCGTGCCTGCACAGGTTGTAAAGGCAGACAGAGTTCCACTTGTAGATATAGATGGCGTTGTGTTTATAATGATATTCGAATTTGCACCAAGAGAGTTAGCCGTGCCGGGCGACGATAGTGTTAACGAAGCATCATTCCCAACTGCATCCTTTATAGTTCCACTATTTAGCGCTAAGGCAGATGTCGAGGTATAATCCAGATCCGAGTTCGTGTCTCCTGACTGAACGGTGTAATTAAATAACAGCGTTGTTGTACCAGAACCTGAAACATAATTGGCAACCCGGTCTGTAGTACCCGTCTCTAGTGTTAGTTGTGGAGTTCCGGATACAGTTGCAGCTTCAGAGAAAGTAACAGCTATACCTATTGTATTTCCAATAACATAGGTTCCGTTAAGGGAGCTTGCAGCTACCGAACTTACTGTCGGCGCTGTTTTATCAATAGTGTAAACTTCGCCCGATGTATAACTTGCACTAACATTCGGTGTTACTCCGGTAGTTCCGGTAAAATCCAATCTGATTGTTCCCGAGCCGGTTCCGGTATTCACAGGCACTGTCCAGGTTGTTCCAGAACCACTAGGAATTCCGATCGACGCTCCTGCAATACCAGTTGTTGTTAGGCTAAAATCTGTGGCATCTACACCTGTTACACTAGCAGCGAATGTTACAGTGTAGTTGACAGAAGATGCGTTGGTTGGATTAGTTGAATTTAGCTCCCGTACAATTGAAGAAATTGTTGTAGCAGAACTCAAAGTAAAATTATTAGGAAAGGCCCCTAGTGATGCACCTGGTGTAAAATTATACGGAACCTCATCTGTAGCAGATGCCCAATTATCTGTATCAGTAATTTTAGCCAGAATTGATTCTTTAGTACCGCTAATATCTCCTGTGTATGTATAGTTATCTTTCTGGTTGGCTGTCAAGCCTGCAAAGCCAGTATGAAAGACTCCATCAGTCTTTAAGGCCGTAGGAAGTTCAGATATGCCATTCGCGTTACCTGTAACCCCTGTAAACCAACCGTCTGTGACCCCATAAGTATTATGACTACAGTTATTAAAACCAAATATAAATGAAGGCGTAAATGTAGATAGAGTAGGATCACCAGTTCCCTGAAAAACAAATATATTGTCGCCGTTCTGCCCAAACGGGCTAGCATTGGCAGTTGTGTTTGTCCAGCCTTCAAGTATAACACAATTACCGACTGTTGTGGATGAGGATAGCGATGCCGACACAGACTTTGATCCGCCTGAAGTTACAGTAAACATAACAACAGTTCCTTTATCTACTTTCGTAGTACCAATCGTCCAGCTAAATGTACCTTCAGTTCCGGTGCCTAATAATGGAGTTGCAAAGGCACCGCCATAATAAGCCTTATCAGTAAAATAAATAACCTCATTGGCAGGTAGATCAGCTAACGCCACTATAGCAAAAGTTTTACTTAGCGAGCCGGTAGGATCGCAGTTTAAACCAATCACCGCAATGTCGCCTTTTGCGAGCGTTGCACGTGCCGTTCCGAGGCCGAACACCAATAACTGGATCAATAATCCGGCAGTGAAAAGAATGTTTTTGAAATTGAATTTGTAAAGTTTTCTCATTCTGGTTTGATTTAGTCGCAGCCGGAATATAGAAACAGGTAGAATTCGGCAGCGTAAACAGAGAAGCCTGCCAGTAAGGCAGGCTTTATCATTAAACTATCAGGTTAATTCCGGTATGGAAACAGTCCAGACGTACAGATAATGTAGTTAAGAGCGGTGTAAGGCTGAAGGTTGTTATGCGGCTGGTTGCCTCCGGTTTGCCCCAACTGAACCGTTAGGGTACCTAAAGAAGCCTGTACATTTGTTATCTGCACCGAGCGTGCATCCATCGCAGCAAGAGTTCCTGAACTTGCATATGAGGTTAATCCAAGCCCGCTGTCTTCGCCTATAAAATTCCCACCAGGCTGCGTTTGTCCGCCGGTTGGATTAACGGCCATCAGATTCAGATTTGCAGAACTTTTTGGTCCCGGCTGAGCAATGGCACTATGATTGTGAGCTGGTAGCTGGTTAATATTTAATGTTACGGTCTCTGTACCAGCTTTCTCTCCAAGCTCATATTGCGAGAGGCCAGCACCCTGTCCGGCTCCTAAGGCCACTCTCCCTTGAAGATCAGGAAGCATAAATGTAGTGGAGCCGTTCCCCCCATAACTTGTTCCCAAAATGGAAAACAGAGCTGTATTTGATTGTATTGCGACCGTTTGCCCTGCGCAATATGCCCAGCCTCTTGGTGCAAAATTTGATGCAAAAAGACGAATTTCGCCAATTGTTCCTTCCATAGTTTTAATTTCTTTGTCTTTAACTATTAATTTCTTGACGGATAAATACCTTCAACACAAATAATATAATTCACTGCTAATACAGGTTGAATATTACTGTGTGGCTGTGAGCCTCCTGCTACCCCAACCCCAATAGTTGGTAGGGGGCCATGCAGATTGTTTACTACCACCGAGCCAGAATGCATAGCGACCTGAGTTCCGGAAGCCGCGTATGAAGCTCCTCCAGAACTGTCTACACCAAGAATGTTTCCTGCAGGAGTTTCAACACCTCCCGCATCATTCACGCCGTATAATGTTGCATCAAAAGTAGCAGTACCATCCCCACCACTAACAGTGGCGGCATGTGAGTGCATCGGCATCTGCGTGCTTATCAGGGAAACACCTTCAGAGCCCCATGCTTCCCCAGTATCGTATACAGGCAAGCCAGGCCCACTTCCTGTCCCTACCGGAATACGGCTTTGAAGGTCAGGCAATTTAAATGTACTTTGTCCATCCCCCCCATAGGTGGTTCCTATAATTGAAAAAAGTGTCGTGTCTGTGGCGATCGACAATGTTTGCCCCTGACAAAGCTGCCAGCCACGAGGTGCAAAATTTCCCGCGAATATTCTGATTTCTCCTATTGTTCCTTCCATGTTCTTAGTGAATAAGATGTTAGTTTCTTGATGGGAATATACCCTGTACACAAATAATATAATTAAGCGCAAGCGAAGGCATTGAATTGTCGTGCGGCTGACCTGCCCCACTTGTTGCGACCGCCACCGTTGGGGGAGATAAGGTGGTGCCGCCACCACTTAATGAACCACTGTTCATTGCGACAGGTGTTCCTGTTCCGCCTGTAGCATAAGTTGCTGCTCCGTTACCACTGTCATCCACACCAAGGTAATTTCCCGCCGGAGAAGCGCTACCACCTGCGTTTACGCCCATCAGTGTTGCGGTCCCTCCACCCTGGCTTGCTGTTCCACCTGTATTGGCCGCATGGGTATGCTGCGGTATCTGACTTGTGGTAAGAGTTACTGTAGGAGTTCCGCTCATTTGCCCTAATGTGTAACTACTAAGGCCTGCGCCTAAACCAGTACCTACTGCGGTACGCCCTCGCAGATCTGGTAATGCAAATGTGTTTACTCCATTGCCACCATAAGTAGTGCCGAGAAGCGCAAAAAGTGCCTGGTTTGTGTTAATAGGCAATAAAGCCCCATTACAAAAACTCCAGGTTTTGGGTGCAAAGTCTCCACCAAAAAGGCGGATTTCTGCAATTGTTCCTTCCATTTCTTTTGTTTTTAAGTTAAAAAATAGTTATATATTACTTACCCTTTTAGGTTACTAATTAAAAAACTCCCCGGCCCTTGCTCCGAGATTAAACAAACGTATGCCCGAAACATAGCCTTCTCGAATATGAATCACATTGAGCCTTACAAACTTTTTATCATTGCAAGCCACTACCAACCCATAAACAGCATCTGCATGGACGATAGTTCCGGCGGTGGCCTCTACGCTGCCATTCACAGAAATTACGTCAGCTTCTAACACCCGAAGCTCCATACCTCGCAGTGAGGTTGAGGCTCCTCCATATTTGGGATTACAGGCATTAATAAGCGCTATGATTTCATCTGAGGACTGCTTTTTCCAGTTGATCGTCAGTTCCTTTGTCCCCGGACGCTTCAAGTACAAAGACCTGCCGACCTCTTGCTGGACCGCTCGGTTTTTATTTTCAGCTACCTCTTTTAAAAGGCTATCCTGCAACTGCGCCGCCATCAATCCCATACGAATACAGTGCATCGCATAATTTTCTCCTGGGACTGCCTCAACTTCTTCTTTCCAAACTATCGGCCCATGGTCAACTACTTCAGTCATTCGATGTACAACTAACCCACATTTTTTTTCCCGATTATGAATCTGCCAGAAGATGGGATCGGCCCCACGATAATCAGGCATCAATCCAAAATGGAAATTAATAAAGCCTCGATCGGGAATGGAAAGCAGATCTTGGGGAATTTTCCAGGGACAACCAAATACCCATACCGCATCTGCGTTGTACTTTTCCAGCCATTCTTTCAGACAGCCGCTGTGGCCTTCTTCGGGAATTGTAACCAAATCTCCCTCTGCTCCTGTTAAGGGCAATATTTGACTATATAAATAGGCTTTGCTTCTTTCAGGTATAGCAACAGAGGCAAGCAATCCCTTTTCCTTTAAAGATCTCAAGGAGGGAATAGCCAGACTATCGGCGTTACAGATCACTGCAATTCTCATACTCCCATATATGGATTAAACCAACCAGTAGAAAACTCGTGAATAAGCTGTTGAACGTTATCGTCGTTAACTTTTACAGTCGGGAGCTCCTCCATTACTATTCTTGTACTGGTCTCTAAGTCGCCGTCAAAACCATTTTTTACCAGATAAACGTGAGTATTATCACCCAATAAAGATGGATTGATGTTTAAATGTCCCCTGGTTGAAATAGAGCCAGAACCCTGCAATTGATCCTGAAGCACTTTTTTCCCTCCTTCGTTAAGGGCATCTGCGATGATAAGGCCCGCCTCATAACCCAGCATTGGGAAAGGATTGAAAGCCCCCTCTGCCGCACTTACCAAACTATCTCCTTCGAGCTTTACTTGAGTAGAAATTGTTGTATATATTTCTATTGTGTCTTTCTCGCTAAATGACTGCAAGAGATAAGGCAATCCCAATAGCGGTTTACTTTTATGCAAGCCCCTTTTAATATATTCGTCTAAAAACAACGTAGCTTCTTCTCCGCAAAAAGCGGCAAAAACAAAATCAGGATCAAACTGATCTATATACTGAAAAACGGACTTTATATCGGCCAACTCTCCTGGAACCTGAACTGGTGCTACGGCAAAAGGCATTACTGCTTCTGTATCTGCTGCTAGCATTCCTGCCTGTAACATTGCGGCAAAAGAATAGCCTGCATCATAAAGGCCAGAAACGATCATCCCCTTTTTACCAAATTGTTTAACACCCCAATTACCCAGCGACCAGATCTGCTGCCAAAGGTTTGTTGAATTGATAAAAATATTCTTGTTGTATCTGGAGATGTCAGGCAAATGCTCTCCAAGGTTATTTACAAGCAATGGCTTTTTTGTTTTCTCAAAACGTTCGGCCACTTCTGCAACCGATTTATTGGATATTACCCCGGTTATAATATCTGCATCATCATAAGTAAGCAACTTACTTATAGCCTCTAAGATCTTTTCTTTTCCACCTTGCCCGATAAATTCCGGTACAATATCTACATCCCAATCGCTATAACCTTCAAGCTTATTTAAGCCTTTTTTTACGCCTTTTTCAAAATCCTTTCCCATTGGCATTATAGTCGAGGAAGGAAGCAATAATCCAATTGTAACTCTTTTCTTTTCCGTCATATCATTTTAAACAATTAATGATGCTTAATACAGCTCGTTCCTGCATCAATCTCTCAAAACCGACCAAACATCAATTTGATACATCTATATTGGCATCATCATCTTATTTTTAATTACACCACATTCTTAATAAATTGCTGTGATTTTGCTGCAGCAGATGCGCCTCCGCACTTTGCAAATCCGCACTTCTCAGGCTATCGATCACCTGCTGTATATCAAATAGTATTTTCCGGCTTTCGGGGCATCGCACCATGCTTTCAATCCAGGTTACTGCAACATGCCGTTCACCACTAGTCACTTCCCTAACTTGATGCAATTGCGTACAGGGATAGCATACTGCATCCCCCTTGTTTAATTTATATAGAATGCTTCCCGAAGGCGACTGCAGCTCCAGTTCTCCACCCTCATACTCAGACGGATCGTTAAGAAATATGGTCATCGCCACATCCGTGCGCATCATATTTCCCATTAAAGGACTATCCACATGCCAGCCATAATTCATCCCTTCTTTGTATTTGCTAATTAAAAAAGGGTAAACATTTTTGGGAAGTATCGCATTGCGAAATAAATGGTTTTGGTTCATGGCCCCCAGCATAATTTGCTGCATAGCCATATATTGTTGGCTCTGAGTATTTATCTGGAGATTATTTTTCACTTCACGCGCAGCATTCGAAGCTGTAATCCTTCCATCTTCATAAGATGCCTGATTACTGAATAATTTTAACTGCTCTATTTGAGGCGCAGATAACAACCCTTCCACATGCAGATACACAGACTGTTTATACATTAATTTAATTGGCTAACAACGGATTTCCTTTTTCCTTTCGCAGGATAATACTAGCATTAATATCGCAAATAAAAAAAACAATAATAAAATAAATTTACGTTCAATTAATGCAGCAACATTAAAACTTAACAGAACAACAAAAAGACAGCTATTCGAACTAATTAAGGCTTAAATTTTAAGGTTCAGTAAAAACAACCTTACTCCGGGGCTCTCAAACATCCAAAACAGCCCTGTTTTAAATTAAAGATTACACCAACTTTCATTAAAATAAATATTGTTTGCATTTTGCATCTAAAAAGGTCATATACTTGAAATAGCTCAATTGACAGAATGATTTGTTTTGCAAAACTAAACCTATACTACTCCGGGGAGATTCAGAATGAAATCCAACGTTTCTCAACTTCCTGGGCCCCGCACTTTAACACCACTCACTATGCCGGAGAATGGACAGTCCTTCCTCTTCGCTCTCCAGGAGGGAAAAACAGCATTATTCCTGATCTAAATGGAGAAAATGAATTTGCCGATACTGAGAATATGAGCTCTTTTCCAGCTTTAAAAGTGTTGCTGAATACACTTCAATGCCCTATCATGTCGGTTCGCTTTCTAAACCTAAAAGCTGGCGCCGTTATTAAACCGCATCGAGATCCAGAACTTTCATTTGAACAAGGTGAAGCCAGGCTTCATTTCCCAATTATTACAAATCCCTGCGTTGAGTTTTATGTAGGAGATGACCGGGTATTGATGAATGAGCGGGAATGTTGGTATATCAACGCCAATCTCACTCACCGGGTTGCCAATTACGGAACATCGGACAGGATACATCTGGTAGTTGATTGTAAAGTAAACGACTGGCTGGAACAAATCTTTGAGCAGGCTGACAAAAAATGCAAGGCCGATGAAATAAATACTCAGAAACAACGACAGATTATAGAGGCTTTAAAACTTCAAAATACCGAAACGTCATTGGCGCTAGCCCATAAATTAGAACAAGAACTTAGCCATGGATGATATTCTGTTAAAAATAACAACCTTCTTAGAAGAAATCGGAATTGAAGTCCGGATAGAAGCCCAAAACTGCTCAGAATTTAAACAAACAAGCATTTCCATTTATGCAGCAATGGACCTGCCAGTCACGCCCCTCATAATATGCCCCATCCTCTTCATTACTGGTATCCTTCTAAAATAAACCACAAGGGCTGTCATTGGCTTTATATGGAAGGCGTCCCCTTTAAAGAGCCATTCTTTGATGAAACCATTTCCAAAAGCAGAAGTCTCCCGATAAACTCAAAGCCATTTCGGCCGCTAAGTGAGATAAATCTCTTAGAACACTGGTCGAAATACATAGATCACATCGAGCCAACCGCTTTTATTTTTCATGTTTCCCGCTGTGGCTCAACGCTTCTTTCGCAGTTATTGGGGATAAATGATGATTTTATAAGCCTGGCTGAAGTTCCATGTTTTGATGATATTCTCCGGTTGCCTTTTAAAGATGGCTATCCGGAAAACCCCAGTATTAACGAGCTACTAAAATCAGCCATCCGTTTCTACGGGCAAAAAAGAACAGGAAATGAAGCACAGCTATTTATAAAAACAGATAGCTGGCATATTTTCTTTTGGAAGCAAATCAGAGCGATCTACCCAAACGTCCCTTTTATTTTACTGTACCGCAAACCGGATGAAGTACTTCGCTCTAATCAAAAGCATCGGGGAATGCAAGCAGTTCCCGGAGTTATAGAACCCGAAGTATTTGGCTTTAAACAAGATGATATTACATCTCTCAGCCTGGATGAATACATGGCCAAGGTCCTTGAACGTTATTTTAGCTCGTATTTACAAGTAATCGAAAATGATGTCAATAGTTTACTGATCAACTACGAAGAAGGCCCGATTGCAATGATGGAGAAAACCCTTGATTTTTCTGGAATCACTTTAAAAGATGAACTAAAGCAACAAGTAATCAACCGTACCAAATTCCATTCCAAACATCCGGGGCAAGCATTCTCGGAAGATCAGGAGAAAAGTCCAATTCCTGATTATTTGAAACCGGCATTTGGCCTTTATATGGAATGCGAGACGATAAGGCTAAGGAAGTAATAAAGCTTTACACTTAGGAAAACGCCTGATCCTCCTTCCTCTCCAGGCACTATGAATTGTCATCCTAAAACCCAATATCTCCCGAAGGAAGATTTAGCCCGGCGACCGGCTTCGCTTTTACCATGGGCTTTATTTTACCAGCATTTTTCTCCTGCAGCTCAATAATCTTAGCCAGCATATCATCCCCTAAATATGCCATAGGCTCATCATTACCTGAAAGTATGGGGCTCTGCCCTCTGTTATCCCGTTGGATTTCAGGCTGCTCTTCATCTTCAGGGATGTGCCATGCCCCGATAATCTCTGCCGGACTCAATTCTCTGGAATTAAGGCTAACCTGATTATCAAAATAGAAATTGGAATAGGCGTGTAAAGACATGCTTAGTAAAACGATACGTCCTTGAGGAAGAGGCTCTTGTATTAACCATTCCTGGGCGGCGTAACTATCCGTCTGCTTTAATACAGTTTCTTTGCAGCCCAGATAGCTAAACACCTTTTTTCGGAAATCAAACGAAATAGCAACAATCCTTAACGTACATTTTACTGCATTGGGCGGCCATTTAATATCCCGGCGAACGGAGAAGGCTGGTAAACTCACCCGGATGGTATTTTCTTCCAAACTGGCAACAGGCCTAACCTTCAATACTCTATCCAGCGGCGAATTGGCATTAAACTGAAAGCCTTCCAGGAAGCTCAGATCCGCATCATGCATGTCGCGATAGCCTCGTTCCTTGGTGGTGCAGGCTTGTAAGCCTTTTCTAACAAGGCCTGTAAAGCGATTGATCATTGCTCCATCGTAGCA
>Ga0307408_100000306_pt1 | contig 46925 bp, 37 predicted proteins | sample 322Cmetagenome_FD_202116 | JGI IMG/M metagenome (GOLD analysis project Ga0307408, IMG submission 202116) | Maize rhizosphere microbial communities from greenhouse at UC Davis, California, United States - 322HYB-C-3 | ecosystem: Host-associated > Plants > Roots > Rhizosphere > Soil | place... | reverse complement strand
GTGAGCGGCAGAATGACAAAGCGCCATTGGCGAAATAAAAATGCCAGCATAAACACAATAAACAGCAATAGTGCCGCACCAAATACCACCAGATCACTCTTAATGTAAGCGATCATATCGGAGGTAATCATGGTGACACCGCCAAGGAAAATTTGTGCGCGATCCTGATATTTCTCCACAATACCGCGCACAATTTCGACACGCGCCGCATCCTGTGCCGCGGTTGCGGTACGATAGGCAAGAAATTCCGCCGCCACTTTTTCCAGCTCGTGAGCCTCTGCCGGGGTCAACCCTGCCGTTTTCGCTTTCAGCCGCAACGCGTCGCGATGCCGTGCCATTTCAATGTACTGATTGTTTACTTTGAGATTGAGCAGAATCGCCGAGGTAGTGCCGTCGGGGCTGAGCAACATATCGCGATAGATAGGGCTGGTTAAAAATTCCTGTTTCACCATGGCGCGATCTACACCCGGTGTGAGCAAGGTACGGGTGGATTCCTTTTGCTCGGCCAGTGAGCGCATGGGACTGTAGAGTAGCGGTACGTCGATCATTGAGATAACACTCGCGACCCCATCAACATTGGCCAATTCGTCGCGCAATTGCTTGAGGGTGTCAATCGACTCGTCGGAAAAAATATCCGCCTTGGGGGTATAGGTCAGCACCAGAAAATCGCCGCTCTGGTAACGCTTGGATATTTCACGCAAATAATCGATAGAGGTGTCATTCTCCAGCGTGAGCGAGTCGGCCGACGCATCCAGTTTGAAATTGGTCAACCCAAAGGCGGCCACTATGGTCAGAATCACCAAACCGGTGAATACATGATAGGGGCGATTGATAACCACTGCGCGATACACCCGGTTGAGTGTCCAGTAAAAGCGTAACAATGTGTGCATGAAATAATCCGGTGGAGTTGAGTCCTTCAGAGGGTGTGGCCAATGCTGTAGCCACGGGCGGCGCCATTATGCCAGCCGCCCCTGGCTAAAACAGTAAAAAGGCCATCAAGCCGCTTTTGGTGGTGGAGATTTATTACAAAAGTCAGTCATTTTTTATGGCCGTCGCTATGCCCCAGGGAGCGATCCGGACAGAGTAGATCGCGCACCCGTTGCTTTAGTTCCTTGGCCTCGGGAAATCCGCCATCGCGCACCCTGTCCCACACCAACTCATTGTTGAGCCAGACATGAAAAATCCCGCCAGTGCCCGGGTGTAATGCCACTTCGTCCAGCTCGCCGTCAAAGGTACTGAGTAGTTCCTGCGCAAGCCAGGCGGAGCGCAACATCCAACGACACATGTTGCAGTAGTGGATTACTACCCGATTAGTCGCCGCAGGAATCGATGGCGCAGGCGCAGATGGCACAGCGATGTCGGTCATAAGTTTGCCCTTTAGGTATTGAGTTAATAGAATTCGATGGTAATGTCATTCAGATCAGTAAAACGGCGCCCGAATAAACAATACCTTCACACTTACCCATCAAAAAGATGAATAAGGCGACAAAACGGAACCTTCGATGCTCAAACTCCATTTCAAGGACAATCGCCAGCCCCCGATATGGGTCGTCGAGAAATTATTTTCCATCGGCAGCGCGAGCGACAACCATCTAGCCATAGATGACCCCGAGGTGGCCAAACACCACGCCAAGATTCTGCAGGAAAACAACAAACACATCCTCAAAGATAACAACAGCCAAAGCGGCTGCTTTGTAAACGGTCAGCGCATTACCCAGCGCGAAATTTTACCCGGCGATATTATCAAACTTGGCCACTGCGAGATTATTGTACTCGACCCCCGCAGCCTTGCCGATCGCCCCAAAGATGCCTATGCACTGCCCTGGCGCCTGGTATCCGATAGCAGCTGGCTGGCTGGAAAACAATTTATATTGCTGCCCGAGCGCAGCATGGTGATTGGGCGCGGCAACCAATGCGATATCGTTATCCCCGGCACCCATCTCTCCCGTCGCCACACCGAGATCAGCATTGAAGGCAATCACCTGCGCATCAAGGATCTCGGCTCCGCCAACGGCACCTTCCTCAATGAATTGCGCATCGACAACGCCACCGCCAACAATGGCGACCGCTTGCGCCTGGACGTTTATACCTTTCGTATAGTGGCTCCAGATCTGGATGACACCAAAACGCGCATGCGCAAACCTCTGGATGAGATCAGCAAACCGATTGAGCGCAAACTGCCCAGCAGCGAACCCAAGCGCTGGAAAACCCGCCCCACATCACCCGGCAACCGCATCGAGCCTATTCGCCGCAAAGGCCAACGGCAGGCTTGGCTGGCACTCGCCGCCGCAGGCATAGTGGCGGCGGCTATCGTGGTGTTTTTGTTGTGGTAGAATCCGCGGCCGCTTAGGTAAAGTACCGGCCAGACTTTTGATCCCGGCACCAGAACCACGTTTAGATTCACTAGTCTTTTATCAACACATAACCAACACGTCAGGAACCCGCCATGAGTTTTGAACTTGTCCCTGCAGGCAAAAGCCTGCCCGATGACTTTAACGTAGTTATCGAAATCCCCATGAATTCCGGCATTAAGTACGAGATCGACAAAGACAGCAACTCGCTGTTTGTTGACCGCTTGGTTAGCACCGCCATGTACTACCCCTGTAACTACGGCTACATTCCTCACACCCTGTGTGGCGATGGCGACGCCGCTGACGTACTCGTAGTATTCCCACAACCGGTACAAGCAGGCTCCGTGATTCGCTGCCGCCCACTGGGTGTACTAAAGATGACCGACGAAGCCGGTGAAGACGCAAAAATCGTTGCCGTACCCCACGACAAACTCACCACGCTGTACAGCAATGTCAAAACCTTGCAAGACCTGCCTGAAATTACCCTGAAGCAAATCGAACACTTCTTTGAACACTACAAAGATCTGGAAAAAGGCAAGTGGGTAAAAGTGGCTGGCTGGGGCGATGTAGAAGAAGCGCGCGCCGAGATTTTAAAAGCCGCAGAAACCTATAAAGCAGGCAAATAAGGGCACGCCTTTATGTCATGCCTGTGAACACAAGCATCCATAGAAAGTACCTATAAAAAATCTTCCCAAGAAGAATGCAACACCCAAGTAGTATCAACCGCTTGATCAGGTGAGAGAGATCGCCAGGGCCGCTCTAACCAGCGGCCCCGGTTTCAAAAGCAGTTAAAAAACCAATATGGCAGAACTACTGCCATCGCACGGAAGCGCATCAGAATAAAAGCCAATCAACCATCATAAGAAGATTCTGAGCAGCACAACAATCACGAGGTTTTGAGACTATGCAACAATCCACCCACAGGCTATCGCTCCGCGAGAAAATTGGTTACTCGATGGGCGATGCAGCGGCGAACTTTGTTTGGCGCAGCGGTTTTTTTATCCCGGTGTTTTACACCGACACTTTCGGCCTTGCCGCCGCACACGCCACGATTTTGATTCTGCTGGTGCGTTTATCGGACGGTATTACCGATATCATGATGGGCTCCATCGCCGATCGCACCAATACCAAACAAGGTAAATTTCGCCCGTGGATTTTATGGTCCACACCTTTCCTTGCGCTGTTTCTCGCACTGATTTTTACCACCCCCGATTTCAGTTATACCGGCAAAGTGATTTACGCCTTTGTCATTTATTTCTGCTTAACACTCGCCTACACCGCCAATAATGTGCCCTACGGTGCACTCATGGGGGTAATGACCGATAGCGTAAAAGAACGGGCCAGCCTCTCCAGCTTCCGTTTCATTGGCGCCTTCGCAGGCGGTTTGCTCGTAATGAGCACCCTGCCCTTTTTGGTGGAACGCCTGGGCGACGGCAGCGAAGCACAGGGCTACCAGCGCACCATGCTGATTTTCGCCGCACTGCTGATTGTGTTCCTACTTATTACCTACAAAACCACCAAAGAACGTATTAAACCGCCCGTGCAGTTAAACAAACCCTTCTGGGAAGAAATGAAGGATTTATTTTGTAACCTGCCGGTGATTTTAATTCCGGTCTTCGGCATCAGCGTCTTTATTATCAGCCTCGCGATGGAAAACTGGACTGCAGTGCATAAAACGATTGCTGCCATAGTCATGCTTGGCAGCTTTGCTTACACCATGCAGCTGCGTAAAACCTTGATTAATCGACCCAGCGAAACCCTCACCAACACCCAAAAAGATATGGCGGATCTGCTCACCAACAAGCCGTGGCTCATCCTCCTCGCTGTGGGCATTATGTTTGGCTTGTTCACCGTAGTGCGCCCCAGTGCGGCCAGCTATTACTTCAAATACTTCCTCAATCGCCCGGATCTAATTGGCTACTATTTTGCCATCACTCTGGTGGCCTCCCTGGCAGCAGCGGTGGCCACGGGTTGGCTCTCCCGTCATTTTAATAAACGCACCCTGATGATTGCCGCCTTTACCCTGGGCGCGCTATTTAACGGCGCGATTTATTTTATTAACCCACAACAAATTACCGCGATGATGATTTTGGCCACCATCGGCGAATTTTTTGCGGGCATGATGCCAGTATTATTTTTCAGCATGCTGGGCGACACAGTGGATTATTCCGAATGGAAAAATGGCCGTCGCGCCACCGGCCTGATCTATTCCGCCGGCACCTTTATCAACAAAACCGGCCATGGGTTTGCAGGCGCCATGGTGCTGATTGTGCTCACACTCTACGGCTATCAAGCAACAAACCCGGAGGCTATTACCGGCTCTATCCAAGGCATGATTTTATTAATGAGTGCTATTCCCGCCGCCATCGGTGTGCTCGGTACCATTTTTGTCCTTTGGTATCCGCTGGATGATAAAACCATGAAAAATATCGAGAGCGATCTTATTACCCGCCGCGAGGCCAACGCCGGTTAAAACTAGCGCGAGATGAACGTGCCGCAAGGCAAGACCATCTAAAAGAAAACTGCTCAAAACAAAGCCCCGCTCTAATCAGCGGGGCTTTCTTTTGGAGTAGATTTTTATTCCACCGGTTTTAAATTAGACAAAGAGAGCGGTTAATGCGGAGCGTGTTGATCAAACCCAGCGGAGTAGCGTGCAATCCACTCCAGCGCCGCCTCTTCACTCGTTAAGTTGCGGCCTTTAAGGGCCAGGCGCTGGCGGTAATCTTCAATCTGGCAAACCTGCTCCACCATGCGCGTGCGAAAAAATTCATCGTCGCTGGTAAACCGAACTCCCACTTCATAACTATCGGGCGCCTGCTCACGCCGCCATACAATCACACCACTGCCATGGTAATCGGGGTTGGTTATCGGGATATCAAACTCCACTCGCGTACCTACCTTGACGGGTTTATCCGTGATAAAACACAAACCACCCGCGCTGAGATTGCGCACCCGCACGCGGGAATCTTCATCGCCAACGGCGCAAACTTGAATAGGAATGGAGGTAGGGTGTCGAATAAACGTGCGCATAGAAACTCACCGATTGTGGATAGTGGCTTCTAAAGTGTAATGCAGCAGCTCAAGGTGGAAGGACGGGATTTTCATCAAAACCCCAGTGCTTTAGAACTAAAAAACTGTGCTAGGAATGACGCAAAAAAGCGGATGCTCGCTGATAAACAAAACGACGCCACAGCCATTCCAGTGGCCCGCTATAAAAGTAACGCAACCACAACACCGCAAATACACACTGCAATATCCACACGCTGAATATCACCAGCAGCAGTTGCGACAGCGCTAACTGGCCGTACCATCCAAGGCCATAACCGTAAAAAATGCTGGTGAAAATGAGCGTCTGCATAATGTAAATAGTCAGCGCCATGCGCCCCACCGCCATCAACACCGCACGACAAACAGGCCACACCAAGGTTCGGGCCCAACGGGCAATCAACAGCGCATAAGCTATAGCCAATACACCGCTGGCAAACATTTGTAACTCCATGCCCAGCGTCAAGGCATACTGGGAGGTAAAACCACTGGCGCGATTAAGCAACAGCGTCAATAACATTAGCAGCGTGCCCAACAACAAAGTTACCACCAGTAAACGCGATGAATTAGCAGGCGCTTGCGCCGAGAAATAACCGCGCCGTGCAAGTACCACTCCCACCAACATCATCGAACAGGGAAACCAACCGCCAAATACTGCGATGAGCTGCATACTCAAGGCATCAGCAAATCGACGCGGCGCTTGCTGCCACCAACCTTGTTGGTAATGCGCCACCTCTTCCGCAAGCGCCGCCTCATCAAACATGTAACTCAACTCTTGCCAAACATCGGCAGGCAACCAAAACATGCCACCATAAAGCAACGCCTGAATCGCAAACAGAATTAACGCGGTGAACATTAATTTTCTGTCACCCCAATATCGCCAACGCCACACCACAAAGCTAAATAGCGCGTAAGTCACCAACACGTCACCATCCCACAACAAATAACCGTGCGCAGCGCCGAAGACCAGCAGCGAAATGCTTCGAAGCCACTGCAAATTATTGAGTTCAGAATCGGTGAGTGCCTGCTTATCGGCAGCAAAAAGCCAGAGGCTGGCACCAAAGGCCAGACTCAACAGGGCGATAAATTTTGTATCGGCAAAAAAATAAATGAGGTACCAACACCACTGCTCAAAGTTGCTGTAGTGCGGCATTAGCGACGCATCAAGGCGCACCACTTCCGGCAGTGCGAAAGAATAAATATTAACGAGCAAAATGCCCAAGACTGCAATGCCGCGCAACAAATCCAGTGTAGGCACCCGCACTTGCACGGGGCAGGCTATAGGTGCATCGGGTAATTGCGCTGCAGCATTGGCAGGTCCAGATTCATGAATAGGCACAACATCCTCCTGTTATTCCCGCCATCCGGGCGGATTCCATTAGCAGCACGAATCAGTTGCTGCTTTCACTCGCATCAATTGCCGTGCCGCGCAATTTAGACTGCAGGCCTTTTAAAAAATTACGCAGTACTTGGGACTGGCACTCACGATAATTGTTGTGGCCGGGCTTGCGGAAAAACGCACTTAATTCATGCTTGCTCAAAGGAAAGCCGGCAACTTCCAGAGTTTCCAGAATTTGCTCGTCTTTATAATCCAGTGCGATTTTTAGTTTGCGGAAAATAATATTGTTATTTAATTTTTTTTCTGGCTCAGGTTGTGCACCCTCGCGCTGGCCACGTTTTTTGTTAATCAATCCATTTAAAAAAATCGCCAGATGCACATCGTGCAGCGCTTTAAATTCCGGTTTGTCGTCGCTCTTTAACCAATCACTCACCAGCTCGCGCGATGCATTGAATCCACCAGAGGCAAATAACGCCATCATTTGGGAATCACTGAAATCAAAAATAAAACGCAGGCGACGGAGAATATCGTTGTTGGTCATGGCATTAACCTGAAAGTTGAACGCACAAAACGACACAAAAAAACAAAACATAATAAAAAGCCCGAAGCTCTTGCGAACTTCGGGCTCTTAAATATGGTGCCCAGACCCGGAATCGAACCAGGGACACGAGGATTTTCAATCCACTGCTCTACCAACTGAGCTATCTGGGCGTGTCGCTTGCGCTGTGCTGCAAGAGGCGCACATTAAACCCGCTCGGGCGAATTGAGTCAATAGTCATTATTAAAAATAATTTGCTTTTGGCCCCTGATGATTATTTTTCAATCAGCCCTGTAGCGCAGGGCGTTTTGCTGCTCACTGAACTCCATATTTGATGTCGTGCAATCACCAAAATTGGGGACGATTAGCTGGTCCTGCCAAGAAAATTCCCAAGGCCACACAACAGCGTTCCCGACGATCATCAGGCAAAAAATGAACACTATTTGCGCATAACACTTATTACAGGAAACAAACTAGTGCACACCGGTGCAGCCAAATGGTCAGGATTTACAATTTCCTGCCCATTTGGTCAGTAAATTAAAGGATTGACGTAGAACGGGAACAGAATTTGCTGTACTACAAGTAACAACAGGTAAGTACGAGTAACTTTGAATGATTGCAGCCTTTCTGCAGTGGAGCCCGCTATGCAAACCTTTATTGAAAACATGCCTAAGGCCGAACTACATGTGCACCTTGAAGGAACGCTGGAGCCAGAGCTAAGTTTTGCGCTGGCGCGTAAAAACAATATTGAACTGGGTTATGAAACGCCGGAAGAATTAATTGCCGCCTATGATTTTTATGACCTGCCATCCTTTTTAAATATTTACTATGGGGCGATGAAAGTACTGCAGGATGAAGCAGATTTTTATCAACTCACCTGGAGTTACCTCAGCAAGGCTTACAGCCAGAATACGATATACGCCGAATTATTTTTTGACCCGCAAGCCCATACCAGCCGCGGCGTGGATTTTGGGGTAGTGATTCGCGGCATTCGCGCTGCGCAGGAAGATGCCGAGGCAAAACTAGGCGTTAAAAGCCAACTTATTATGTGCTTTCTGCGCGATATGAGCGCCGAGTCAGCGATGGAACATTTGCTCATGGCCGAACCCTATCGGGCATGGCTAGTGGGAGTGGGTTTGGATTCCGACGAAAAAAATAATCCCCCAGTCAAGTTTGCCGAGGTCTTCAAAAAAGCACGGGAGATGGGGCTGAAACTCACCATGCACTGCGATGTAAATCAGCAAAACACCTTGCTGCATATTGGCCAATGTTTGGATGAGATCCAAGTTGATCGTATCGACCACGGGGTTAATTCACTGGAGAGTGAAGCGCTGTGTGAGGCAATCAAAGCGCGCGGATTGGGTTTAACGGTATGCCCGGTCTCCAACCGTTTTGTGGTGCAATCGCTAACTTCTCGCGAAATTCGTCGCATGCTGGATAAAGGTATGCTTGCCACCATTAATTCCGATGACCCGGCCTATTTTCGTGCTTACTTAAATGAAAATTTAATTGAGTTACAGCGTGAAGGCAATTTCAGTGACGATGAGATTGCAACGCTGGTAGGAAATGCGTTTCGCGTAGCCTGGCTGCCAAAAGCAGAAAAAGATGCCTATCTCAGCCGGTTAAACAATTATCTGCACAACGCGACTTGTACGAGCTAATTTTTTTAAACTTTTATATTGTTTTACTTTTTTGTTGTTTTTTCATGCTGTTCTCCTCCGTAGTAGTAGCTTGCCCGCTTTCGCGGGCTTTTTTATGACTATTTTTCCATACAGGTTTTTTATGTTTTCTCTTAATTACCCTCGCCCATTTATTGCCAAGTATTTGTTGATTAGTGCAGCTTTATTGGCAGTGAATAGCCACGCAAAAGCACCAACCGATACCCATATCAAAAGCAAAACGAGTTATCAACAAGCGGTAGCGCAATTGGGTTATCGCGAATTAGCAGAGACGTTTAGCCGTAGCAAAGCCTTGGCCATTAGCACGCTAGCCGATGAAGAAAAACTGTCACTGCAAGAATTACAAGCCGCTGCTACACTGGAATTAATCGGCGCGCCCATAGCAGAGGGCGAGCAGGCGCTGCAGGATTTTGTAGCGCAATATCCACGCACAGATTCGGCTTATCTCGGCCAATTAAATGAGCCATCACTTTATCAACGTGTTGCTATCAATTGGCATAATAGTACGGCTGTTGAACCATCCGCTTTTGCACTGGAATTGCGTCAACTAATCGCACAGGGTATTGCTACCGGCTATAACCTGGTCACCACTCCCTGGCCATTATTTGCACCCGAGCGCCATGTTATTTATGGGCACAGCGATATACAACACGCACAACAATTACTCGCACTGCTAGCCAGTGAAGGATTGCAAGCGCGGGTTGGCCTCTCGCGCAAAACCTCCGCATTTCTCTATCGCGATGACTGGGGCACGCTGACCCAATCGCTCATTGATGTCGGCAATAACCGTCGTTTGGTTGAAGCGAGCGAATACGATTTGCATTTTGAATTTCCCACTGCCGCCGATAAAACCCGTTTTGTCGCCGCCATTGATCGCTATGCAAAAAAAGAAAGCGCTGAACAAACGGGTTTAATTCTAGGGGCGTGGTGGCAACCGTTTTATCGCAGCCGAACTGCTGCTGAAGGTTTTTCTAGCGCCACGCAAATCGCGGTGAGCAACGGCAGTGAAACCGCACTGCTGTTAGCGCTACCGGAACAAGCACCGGCATTGGTTAAAGCGATTCAACAACTCAATCCCTCCTGGTCGATAGCACCCGAGGCGATTTGGGTAAACCAGGCCTTTCACCGCTATTTGCGTGGCGGATACAAATAACTCGCCGCCATCATTTGCGACAAACGCTTATTTATTTTTTACCTGTCCAGTTGGTCAGTAATTTGCATTCCTAAAAACTATCTGTGCGCGGAAACAGCCAAACAGTGCGCGCAGTTATTTTTGGATGCTTATTTATTGAGGTTATTTATGTTTGATTTACCAAGGCGAGTATTAAATTTATCAGCGCGAGTTTTTTTAATTTTCGCCACTCTTGCTTGTGCAACCAGCGTCAGTGCAGCAACCACAGTGAAAACTAGCGCAATTCCCGTAAAAGTAGTTGTGGTAAGCATGTTTGAACACGGAGAAGTAAGCGGCGATGAAGCTGGTGAATATCAATTATGGATCGAACGCCAAAAGCTCGATAAAAAATTCGCTTTTCCGCTCGGCGCCTACGACTTGCACATGAATGAGGCAGGTGTGCTCGCCATTTGCACCGGTGGGGGCGTCACTAATGCCACCGCATCGATTATGGCGCTGGGCACCGACCCACGTTTTGATTTATCCAAAGCCTATTGGGTGATTGCCGGTATCGGCGGTGGTGATCCACTGGACGTATCGCTTGGCACCGGCGTGTGGGCCAAACACGTTGTTGATGGTGATTTACTCTATGAAATTGATGGCCGTGAAATTCCCAACGAGTGGGAATACGGTTTAATTCCACTGGGCGCCAAAGAACCTAATCAAGAAGCGACGGGCTGGACAGTCGATACCATTGTGTACCACCTGAATCCAACACTCGTGGACTGGGCTTATCAACTCACTAAAAATTTCCCCCTTACCGATACACCGGCGATGAAAAAATTTCGCGCGCAATACAACGGCTTCCCCAATGCGCTGCGCCCACCATTTGTCACCATTGGCGACACGATTGGTTCAAGCACTTACTGGCACGGCGAACTATTAAATAATTGGGCGAATGATTGGATGCATTTACATGCCGGTAAAGACAGTAATTTTATGACCACCAATATGGAAGATAACGGCAGCCTCACGGCGCTGCACCGTTTAGCCAAAGCAAAATTGGTGGATACCAATCGCGTATTAGTATTGCGTACTGTGAGTAACTTCAGCTTCCCGCCACCGGGAAAAACTGCTGCCTGGAGCACCACCGCGCCCTATCCGGACAAAGGCCTACCCGCCATTGAAGCCGCTTATGGTTTAGGCAACCATGTCGTGCAAGAACTACTTAGCGGCTGGGATAAATATGAGCACACCACCCCTTCGGTAAAATAATTTTTCTTACCGCTGCACTCGCGCGGCGAGTGCAGCCTTGCGTTTACGGATTTATGATGATGAAAAAATATTTACTTGCGATATTTTTATATTGCACCAGCATGAATGGCCACAGCAAATCAATCATCTTTGATAACGATATGGCGATTGATGATTGGGCCGCGCTATTGTTTCTACTGCATCACCCTAAAGCCGATGTTATTGCTGTGACTATTTCCGCAAGCGGTGAATCGCGCTGCAAACCCGGCCTTGATAACACCAATGCGCTAATCGATTTGTCGGGCAAAGTCAGTAAAAATATTGCCGTTGCCTGTGGCGATGATTACCCACTCGATGGTTATTTTGTATTTCCGGAAGACTGGCGCAAAGATTCCGATACCCTCTCCGGTGTGCCAATTAAACCCAGCGCGCGCACTGCCAGTGACCAACACGCCGCCGCAATAATTCACGCCGCACTGGCTGACGCAAAAGAACCTGTCACGCTTATTGCCACTGGCCCGCTAACTAATATTGCGCATTGGCTCGAACGCTACCCGCAGGACAAAAGCAAAATAGATCAGCTGGTAATTATGGGCGGCACGGTGGATGCACCCGGCAATATTATTGTGCCGTTATTTACCAAAGGTCACCCGAATACCACGGCCGAATGGAATATATTTGTCGACCCACTAGCGGCCGATAAAGTATTTGCTGCCGGTTTGCCGATTGTATTGGTCGGCTTGGACATCACCAATTCCGTACGTGTAACCATTCAAGTCGCCGCCGATTTTAAGCAGGCAGTAACCACGGATTCCGCAAAATTTTGGGATGCAGTGCTGGATAAAAACGATTGGTTTATTGCAAGCAATGAATATTATTTTTGGGATACCTTGGCGGTGATGATCGCCATGGAACCGGAGCTATGCCAAGGTGATGAGCAATCGCTGCGGGTGGATTACCAAACCACCACCAAACCTTGGTTACAAACTACGGATAACAGTATGCCAGATACGCGCTGGGACGGAAAAAAACGTAATCATCTTGAGGCTAAAACAGCAGGGACTTTAGTGAAGGATAAAAACTATCCGGCAATTAAGGTGTGCCGCAAAACCGAGCCTGCGCGTATTTTTAAGGAGTTTCGCGATACCCTGAACCAATAAGCCCATAAGTTGATGCAAACTTGGGGTGAAATAACAACAAGTTCAATTTGTTATTAGCCGTCATGCAGCCTGAGGCGTATATTAGATGGGTTATTTTTTGGAGAACCCACCATGAACCGCCGCCTGGAAGACGACCCCAGTGTGTACAAAACCCTACTGGAATCCACCAAAGCCATTCCCTGGAAGATCGACTGGAATAGCCTGACGTTTTCGTATATTGGCCCACAAATTGAAGCACTACTCGGTTGGGAGCCAGACACTTGGGTAACGGTGCAAGACTGGGCGGCGCGCATGCACGAGGAGGATCGCGAACGTGTGGTCAACTTTTGTGTGAGCCAATCACAAGCGGGAGTGGACCATGAAGCGGACTACCGTGCCCTCACCAAGGACGGCCGTTTTGTGTGGATTCGCGATGTGGTGCATGTAGTGCGCAACCCGGCGGGTGAAGTGGAAGCGCTGATTGGCTTTATGTTTGATATCAGCGAGCGCAAACAAACCGAACAAAAACTGATTGACCTGCAAAAAGAATTGGAAAAATTATCCTTTAAAGATGGCCTTACCGGCGTAGCCAACCGGCGCATGTTTGACTCGGTAATGGAAGTGGAATGGCTAAATGCCAAACGCAATCGCCAACCACTGTCGTTAATCATGGTTGATATAGATTATTTCAAACAGTACAACGATCACTACGGTCATTTGCAGGGCGATGACTGCTTGAAACGTGTGAGCCAGATATTGAGCGAATCTGCCACCCGCGCTAAAGATTTTGTTGCGCGCTTTGGCGGCGAAGAATTTGTATTGGTATTACCCGAGAGCAATGAAGAGGCGGCGGCGGCGGTGGCAGAGCGCTGTCGCAAAGCGATTTTTAAATTGCAAATCGCGCACGAAAAATCTGACATCAGTCAGTTGCTGAGCATTAGCCTTGGTGTGGGCACTGTTACACCCGGGCCAAATGATCAGCTGCTTGAATTTATTAATTGCGTGGATCAACGCCTTTATCTTGCCAAACAAAATGGTCGCAATTGCATAGTCACACACAACAATTAATAACAACTAAAAATCCGTTACTCTTTAAAGCGCCCAACATCGGTTGCACGTGCAATAGTGTCGGCAATCTCACTGCCCTTGCCCTGCAGAATTTCCTGCGGGGTTAGGCCGCATAATTCGTGCGGGAACACCAACCAACGGTCGGTGGCATGTACGTAAAAATCCGGTTTTAAATCCGTCACGTTACGCGAAGGTTTATACCAGGGGCAGGCCACCTTAATCACATTGGGCGTATTGCGCCGGGACTTGCGTTTTATCTCATCAATAATCGCTTTGATGGAACGCCCGGAATCAAATACGTCGTCCACAATTAATAATTCCTGATCCGCATCCACATTTTTTACAATGTAATCCAAACCATGCACGCGAATATCTTTACTTTGTTTGTCGATACCATAATAGGACGAAGTGCGAATCGCGATGTGATCGGTAGGTACGCCAACACACTCCAAATATTCCTGTACCGCAATACCCACCGGTGAGCCACCGCGCCATACACCGACAATAAAATGCGGGCGAAAACCGCGCTGATAAATTTGCTCACCCAGTTTAAATGAATCCAGCAAGAGTTCATTGGCGGTAATAAAATGTTTATCCATTATTTTTACCTCTAACAGTTATCCAATATTTTTTATTAACAGCACTTTCATGGAGATAGATTTTATTGCGCAAGTTTCTGTAGTGTATTGCCAAGCGCCTCAATTGCCAGCGCAACATCTTCCACTGTAACTGATTCATCCGGGTGATGACTAACACCGCCTTTGCAGCGCACAAAGTACATGGCCACATCGCAGATATCGGCCATCGCCATGGCATCGTGGCCGGCGCCGCTCATTAACTTATAGGGGTTTAAATTCATATCGCACAACACTGACGCTTGCAATGCTTGTATCCAATCCGCACAGACTACGGCTGGCGCATTGTGAATTTCGTTCCAGCTGGCAGCGAGGTTTCTGTTGATACAAATCATATCCAATTCATGCTGGATTTTTGCAAATGCCTGATCGCGTAATTGATCATCACCCGAGCGAATATCGATAGTAAATTTTGCATGACCGGGAATCACATTCACCGCGCCGGGGCCACATTCTATTTTTCCAACAGTAGCGACCACATTAAATTCGTTGGCGATATTTTCCACCAGCACTACGCCCAGTGCCGCACCGACCAGTGCATCTTTTCGCATGGGCATGGGCACTGTTCCGGCGTGTCCGGCATAGCCTTCGATTTCGATCGCGAAGCGACGTGCGCCAGCGATGGCGCTAACAATTCCAAGCGCGAGGTTTTCATCTTCCAATACCGGGCCTTGTTCGATATGGACTTCAAGGTAGGCGAGCAAGTCGTCGGGGTTGCGTGCGGCGCTGTGAATATTGTCCGGTTCCAAACCAAAATCGATAAAGGCTTGTTTTAAGCTGATTCCATTGCGATCTTTTAATTCCCACCAATCGGGGTTCCAGGTGCCCGCAACGGCGCGGCTGCCTAATAATGTGCTGCCAAAACGTGTGCCTTCTTCATCGCCAAAACCAATAATGTCGATGGCATAGGGCAATGTAATATCGCTTTGATAAAGTTGTTCGACTACGGCAATGGCAATTAACACCCCGAGAATACCGTCGTAAGCACCAGCGTTGGGGATTGAATCCAAATGCGAGGCGAGCACCAGTGTTTTTGCGCAGGGATTTTTTGCATCGTAACGGCCGCAGATATTTCCTGCGGCATCAACCCAGGTTTCCATTCCCGCTTCTTGCATCCATTGCGCTACTAATGCATTGCAGCGTTTGTGTTCTGGCGTGAGATAAAAACGGCTGATGTTTTCCGGGTGCGAGCTGATGGCGGCGAGTTGATCGCACCAGTGCATGACTTTGTTGGCTAGTGCTTCGGTGCTAATTTCGTTCAAGATGTTTTTCTCAATCGGGATTGTGGCGCTGCGACTGGTTTTATGCACTCGGAGACTCGCCGTAAACCCTTCCCTGGGGGCTCGTCGTCGCTCACAAGTGATCCGGCCAAGAACTTACGTTCTTGTCGTTCGGCTGCGCGCAAAACATGTTTTGCAATCGCTTGCCTCACCCATGGCTCCGGCGGTCTCCGAGTGCATAACACCACCCTTGCTTAAAGTTGAACTTCTTTTTTCTTAATGAAATTTGTTTGCATAGCTTTTTAGCTGATCGATAAACTCTTGTTTTTCAGTATCGCCAATAAAACTCGACGTGAAACTATTGTGTGCGAGCAACAACGCCTGCTTACGTGTTAACGAAAACGCGTCGGCCAATGCAAAATAATTGTCGTTGAGGTAACCACCAAAATAGGTGGGATCGTCGGAATTAATCATTACGCGCAGGCCAGCGTCCATTAGTGAGAATAAATTATGCTCAGCCATTTTTTCGTAAACGCATAAACGCACATTGGAGAGTGGGCATACGGTGAGTGGGATTTGGGTTTCGCGCAGATATTCCATGAGTTTTGGATCTTCATCGGCGCGCACACCGTGGTCGATGCGTTCCACTTTTAATAGCTCAATCGCCTCCCAAATATAACTCGGCGGGCCTTCTTCACCGGCGTGGGCGACAACGCGATAACCTTCAGCGCGAGCGCGGGCGAACACTTCGGTAAATTTACTTGGGGGATGGCCGAGTTCGGAGCTGTCCAAACCGACGGCGATAATTTTGTCTTTCCAGGGTAGCGATTCTTCCAGGGTTTTCATCGCGCTTTCAGCGCTTAAATGCCGCAGAAAATCCATGACCAATTTTGAGCTGATACCCAGTTTTGTTTTGGCATCATCCATCGCGCGTAAAATGCCGCTAATAACAATATCAAACGCGATACCGCGATCAGTATGGGTTTGCGGGTCAAACGACAATTCAGTGTGCAGAATATTATCGGCCTTGCACTTAATAAAATAATCCCACGCAAGGTCGTAAAAATCTTGCTCGTGTTTAAGTACCGAGGCGCCCTGGTATAACAAATCCAAAAAACTTTGCAGATTGGTGAACTGATAGGCGGCTTCAATGTCTTCCACGCTGTTGTAGGGCAACTTCACCTGATTGCGCTGGGCGAGGTTAAACATCATCGCCGGAGATAAAGCACCGTCGAGATGCATATGCAATTCTGCTTTGGGCAAGCCCGCCAAAAACTCACGCGACGCAAGTTCTTCAAGTTTAGGTAGCCCGGAAAAATCCGGGGCGATTACCGATGGAATCATTGTTGTTCTCCTCCATAAATAGTCATCGCCGTATCCACACCCGCATTGGCAGTTTGTGAATGGCCCGCACGACGCAACACCGCCTCAAGTGCAGTGAGTGTTTGCAACACCGCATCTTTACGCGCGTTGTAACCCATAGTGCCGATGCGCCAGATCTTGCCGTGCAGCGGGCCAAATGATGTGCCGATTTCAATTCCAAAATCGTTAAGCATACTGCTGCGTACGGCTTCACCGGCCACACCTTCGGGAATATAAACGCCGACCACATTGTGCATTTTGTTGGTTTGATCGCCGAACAATTTTAAATTCATCGCCGCCAAACCCTGTGCCATTGCCTTACCGTGAATACGGTGGCGCTCGATGGCATTTTCAACACCCTCCTCCAACAAAATGCGTGCGCATTCACGGGCGCCATACAACATAGTGGTCGCTTCGGTGTGATGGTTAAGGCGCTCCTCGCCCCAGTAATCCATAATCATGCCGAGATCAAAATAATTGGAGGCGATGCGCCGACCGCTGCCTTCGACATGATTTTCGGTGCGAATACCGGCTTCGATATGACGGCGCTTGCGAATCGCTGCAACCGCTTTTTCGCTCAAGGTAATTGGTGCGCTGCCCGAAGGACCGCATAAACATTTTTGTAAACCAACGGAAACCGCATCCAGTTGCCACTTATCCGTTTCAAACGGATTGCCACCGATAGAGGCAGTGCCATCGGAATAAAATAATACGCCGTGGCGCGCACAAATTTCGCCGAGATAATCCAGAGGTTGCAGCATGGTGGTGGAAGTATCGCCCTGCACTATCGCGAGCATTTTGGGCTGCACATTTTTAATCGCTGTTTCGATTTCGTCGGGCGTAAATACTTCGCCCCACTCTTTGTGAATTTTGTGTACCTCGGCGCCGCAGCGCTCGGCAATTTCACACAGCAAATGCCCAAAGCGACCAAATACTGGAACTAAAATTTTATCGCCCGGCTCCAGCAGTGAAATTAATACGGCTTCAATACCGGCGCGCGAGGTGCCATCAACTAATAGTGTCCATTGGTTTTTAGTTTTGAAAACACCGCGATACAGCGCCATGGTTTCATTCATGCATTGCGTCATGGCCGGGTCATATTGGCCGACAAGTTGCGCTGACATAGCGCGCAGTACACGGGGATCAACAGTGATTGGCCCCGGCCCCATTAATAAACGCGGCGGTGGTGAAAAAGGTCGCAGAAGCGATGGACTAACACTGTACAGATCGGACATTTAACAACTCCTGACGGCTTCTAACAACGACAAAAAAACACGAGCTCATTGCGAATAAAACACATTGGAAATTTTTGTTTGATCAAGCAAACACCTGCATCAGCATACGCCCGCCGCTGATGCATAAGAAAATCGCGAACACACGCTTCAACATCACGGCATCCAGCTTGGAACCAATCCAGGCACCGACCGGTGCGAGCAATACGGTGAGCGGCACAATCAATAAAAATCCTGGCAAATTCACCATGCCAATCATGCCTTGTGGTGCGTCTGCTGGAGTCTCAGCAAGCAACATCGCAGCTGCGCCAGGAATTGAAATTAACAAACCGAAACAGGATGCGGTGCCCACCGCGCGGTGCGGCGGATAATTACAGGAGGTGAGCAGTGGTACACCGATGGTGCCGCCACCGACTCCCATCATCACCGAAAAAAATCCGGTGGTGCCCGCCATGAAACCTTGCCCCGCCATGCCGGGTAATTGCTGGGCGATGGGCGCGGCTTTTGCACGGAACAACATATTGGCAGCAACCAATAAAGCGACCACGCCAAAAATTGCGCTGGTCACTTCACCTTTTACTTTGAGTGCAAAAGCGCTGCCGGCGATAACACCGGCAACCATAAATGGCCACCAACGCTTGAGTAGCGCCCAATCCACATTGCCGCGTTTGTGATGGGCGCGCAGTGAAGAAATGCTGGTGGGCACAATCACTAACAGCGACGTGGCCGTTGCAACCAACATGGCTGTTGCCGGGCTCACACCGAACGACTGTAGTACAAAATAAAGCACCGGCACTATGACGATACCGCCGCCCACACCAAGCAGACCGGCAAGGATTCCTGCAAAGGCTCCGGTCACCACCATCGCAATCATGGTGGGCAGCCATTGGCTTAAAAATTCATTCATTGTGCGCGCTCCTGCATGGTGGCAACGACATTGCCAACGACACCCGCGCCGTCGCTGCGCGGGTCGCTGGCCGCAATGGCATTGCCATCGCCGAGGCTGACAACAGCACCGGCGTGCCCCATGATTTCACTGCGCGCGGGAACGGCTTTGAGCGCGTGGCCGCGTTCACGCAAATTGTTACCGAGTAAATCCACTAAATCCTGCTCCATTTTTAAATCGTGATTGTTGTCGCCCCAAGTGCGCCCCAGTAACCAGCGGCCGCGACTGATGGCATCGTCGAGTGCGCGCCCATCGTACAGATAGCGACTCAATAATGCCGCTTGTGTTTGCGGCTGGCCTTCGCCACCCATGGTGCCGTAACTAATACGGCGACCATCATTTAACAGTACAAATGCCGGGTTGAGCGTATGAAAAGGTTTATAGCCGGGCGCGAGCGCATTGCGATGACCCGCCTCCAAACTAAAACCCACGCCGCGATTGTTCCACACCAACCCAGTGCCGGGCACAACCACGCCCGAACCAAATTCCCAATAAATACTTTGGATAAAACTGACCATGGTGCCGCTGCTGTCCACGCAGCCCATCCACACGGTATCACCCGGTTCGGCGACTTGCGGCCAAGGCAAGGCGCGCTCGGTGATCACCGCCGCGAGTTGGTCGATATGTGCATCACTGAGCAAATCAGCCCAGCGTTCGCTCAACCGACGCGGGTCGGCGACTTCGCGGTCGCGCACTAAAAACGCGAGTTTGGTGGCTTCAATCAAACCGTGTACCCGTGCCGCTTCGTCCCATTCGGGTTTAAACAGGCGATCGTAAATTGCCAGAATTAGCAGCGAAGCCACACCTTGGGTCGGCGCGGGCAGGTTAAAACATTCGCCAAAGCGGGTTTGCACCGAGAGCGGTTTTACCTCTTGCGCGCGATAGTGTTGTAAGTCAGATAACCGCAGCGGGCTACCAAGTTGTTCAAGTTGTGTGGCGATATGCGCAGCCAGTTCGCCGCAATAAGCCGAATCCAAACCCTGCGTGGCAAGGGTATTTAGCGTGGTCGCCAAGTCGGGATTAGTAAGAGTTTCACCTTCAACCAGCGGGCGGCCATTGGGCATAAATACCCGCTGGTATTCCGCTTGATCGACCAACTCCGCCTGCACTTTACGGCTGGCGGCCGCGAGGCTGTGAGTAACCAGAACGCCGTCGCTAGCGAGCTGAATCGCGGGCGCTAACAAACGACTTAATGGCAATTGGGTAGATGATTCAGCAGCAATGTCGCGGGCCTTTTGCCAACCGGCAAGCGTACCGCCCATGGTCACGGTGGCGAGTGCACCACGGCTGGGAATTTGCTTAAAACCTTGGCTGTGGTACCAATCGATACTCGCCAATTCCGCCGCGCAGCCGCAGGCATCTATGGCGCGCGGCGCGGCGCCGGGTTTATGGATCAACCAAAAACCGTCGCCCGCCAAACTATTCATATGCGGGTAAAGCACGGTGATCGCAGCAGCAGCTGCGATCATCGCATCTACCGCACTGCCGCCTTCACGCAATACCGCCAAGCCGATGTCGGCGGCCTGTTTATGTGGGGCGCTAAAGGCGATGGCGTGCGGCACCTTGGAATCCGGGATCATGAGCTGGCTCCACACAAATCAAGCGCCAGCTGCAGCAGGGCTTTGTCATCGCCGCGTCGGCCTAACAGCGAGACACCGTAGGGCGCCCCCTGCTCATCGCGCAAAACGGGCAAATGCACTTGCGGCAATCCAGCCAAACCGGAAGGTGCGGTCAGGCCCATTAATTGGCTGCGATACATGTCCATCCATTGGCTGTCGGCACCCAACAGCGGCGCGGGGCCGGGGGTGGTGGGCAGCAGGATGAGATCAACATCCACAAACCAGCCTTCAATGTCCGCCTGTAAACTCGCGCGCTCTGTTTCTGCTGCGGTTTGATCGGCGTCCGTGAGCGTCGCGCACCACTGAAAACGGGTGTGAATATCGGGCGCAAAAGTGGGCTGATTGGCAGTGATCCACTCACCGTGGGTTTGCCAAATCGCTCGGCCTTGCAGGGTGCGAAAACACTGACTGGCGCGCGTTAGCCAATCGCTATTGAGCAGTATGGGTTTGACCGCAGGTAACAGCGTTTGCTGTTTTAACCAGGCTTGATGCTCAGGGCTCCAGAGCACACCGTTTTGCAACGGCAGCAACAGCGCCGCACGCAGGGATCTGTGGGGGAAGCGCGGCGCAAGCTCGGCAGGCAGCAATACCTCGCCCACTTGCGCCAGGGTTTCAGCATCGCGGGTGAGCCAGCCCACTGTGTCAAACAGCGGCGCGAGCGGCACCATCTGCTCACTGCCAATCAAACCATGACTGGTGCGAATACCAAACAAGCCGTTGTAGCTGGCGGGCACCCGAATGGAGCCGCCGGTATCGGTACCTAACCCTATATCGATATCGCCCGCGGCAACCGCCACTGCCGAACCACTGGATGAACCACCGGGCAAGCGCTCGGGACAGGCGGGATTTAACGGCGCGCCGTAATGGATATTCAAACCGTTAAGGCTGTAGGCCAGTTCATCGGTTTGGGTTTTACCGACCAGTTCTGTACCCGCATTCAGCAGTTGCGTCACCACCGGCGATGTCTGTTCCGGTGTAGGGTGACTGGCTAGCCAGTCGGGATTTCCCGCCGCCGTGGGTAGCCCGGCGATGTGGAATAAATCTTTCACGCCCAGCCGCAGCCCGGCCAGCCTGCCGGATTCTGCGCGGGGATTGGGTTTGGTATTAGGATAGTGACCGCGCCATGCAAAGACGCGTTGATCGAGCGACATGAATGTGAAGCCTTTGAAAGCAGATTACTTGATTGGCAAGTCAGGCTCGCGCTACTACCTCTGAGACACGCCGTGAATACATCCTTGTAGGCTCATCGTCGACATCCATGTCTCCGATGGTCTCAGAGGTAGCAGCGCAAGCCTTCCGGAAATTGAGCGCTTAACAACACACTATTTCAAATCCGCCGGTGTAGGCACTTTGTCTTTGTAGGTTTCCCAATTATCCAAAATCTTGTCCATTACGGCAGTTCCTACAATATAGGCGGATTCGAGCGATGCATCTAACCCAGCATAGCCTTCATTTTCGGCGAGTAAATTTTCTGCCGCCGTAACACCCGGTGGAGGCATGGTGTAGTTACTGCCGGTGCGCAATACCAGCACGCGGTTTTTATCGGCCTTGCCAATATTGTGTAAATAAGTCAGCGACAAATAAGTACCCGTATCTTCCATCGCGGACGTCACAAATTCACCTTTGCCTTCGGTCCAATAATCGGTCCACTTATTGGCCCAGGTATTCATAATTTCGCCGTGCCAAAAAGTCATGGCCGCGAGCTGATCGCCTTTCAATACAAAGGGTTTACGCTGCGCGTTGGGGTGATTCACATACAGTGAACGCGTTGCTTCCAAACTTTCGATATCGGGTAATTCAATATCTTTGGTCAACTGAAATGCCCACTCGGTTAAGTCGGGATTCAAGCGCAACATCTCGCCCGTTGGTTCAGGTTTTTTCGGGTCATAAGGTTTGCTGGTGTAACGGGCAAAATAACCTGTCTCCCAATCCGCCGGAATTTCGCGCGCATCAATTTCATGGGCCAGGTCGCCGTCCACCAAATATTCGGCCCAAGCCGCTGAACCGATGGAGGCATCTTCCGGGTCAATACCGGCAATACCCGCTACCAACCAATAGGCTTGGCTGAAATCAAAACGTGGGTCCATACCTAACGCCATAGTCGCGGCGGTGGAATGTGCAGTGCCAATACCGGTAACTATGCCCATCACTCCGGTTTCCATATTCATATAAATATCGTGATAGGAATTGGGAAATTCAAATTTGGTATCCAGCTTTTGGCGCTCTTTCCACAACTGGAATTCACCGGCTTTATCGCCGCTGTCCTCACCAATTTCAAACATAGTGATGACCACAAATTTCACCGGAATAGGCGCCGGTGCCTGCACACTGGCTTGCACTGGTGTCGCTGCGGATTCGGTCGCGGGTTTATTGCAACCCGTGAATGCAGCAACTGATAAAAACATCGCCGATAACAAAAAACCTGTACGCATTTTCATAAATAATTCATCTCGATAAAAATAAAAATTTAACTTTCAGTTTCCTGGCTGCGTTTGATCCAATTGTGTTGGCGACGCAAATCTTCCGCGTATTTCAGCCAGGAGCCCGCCTGTTTTTCGGTATAGGCGTAGGCGCGCGCTTTTTTAAACGCATCAAAACCCTGGTCAAATTGGGTTTGTTCGGTCATCACAATACCCAGAATTAACCAGGCTTTACCGGGTTCTTTGACGTTGCTTTGCAGCGCTTTGCGCAGGGCTTGTTCGGCAGGTTTCCATTTGGCTTGATCGACATAAATATTGGCGATGCGCACATAGGGGTCGCCACTGCCGGTAATTTTTGCCAGCTCTTCAAACGCTGCAATAGCCGGTGTATTTTCCCGTGCGGCGATCCAGGCGTTAGCCAACAAATCCACATAGGTTTCGTTGCGCGGCACCGCATTTTTTTGCAGCGCTGCATCCAGCAAACGCGCGCCAACTTCCGGCACGCCTTGAGTCACAGACAATTGCACCAGCGAGCGAATAGACGATTCTTTTTGCAATACGCCCAACTTCCACGCCAACTGCAAACTGGCCAAGCCTTTTAGTTCTTTGCCCTGCATCACGTACACGCTGGCCAACTGCTCCCAGTAATCCGGTTTTTGCGGCCAGGTTTTAATTGCGGTTTGTAAAGCCTCGGCTGCCTGGTTGTAATCTTTTAATTCAAAACTGCAGGCGATATACAGTTGATACCAGCTTTCGCGCGGCTCCTTACCACTGGCAACACCTGCGGCGATGGCTTGTTTTACATAGGGAATGGCCTGTTGGTATTTTCCCGTTTGCGCAAAAATATTGGCCATAAAAATAGCTTGCTCGGGAGTTGGCGCGGCGATGGTTTTAAACCACTCCTCGGCAAACACTAAAGCCTCGTCATATTTTTCCTGCGCGGCGTAGAGTTGCGCCACCATATAACCCACGTTGTATTTCACATTTTCCGGCAACATATTTAATGCGAGGCTGCGCTTTAAATAATCGATAGCCGGCGCGTAATTATTGCGCCCCATTTCGGTGTAGCCGAGCATTTGCAACACCAGCGCTTCATCAATAGAACCCTGCTCAACTTCGGCGTGCAGCGTTTTCAGTGCATTAAATGCCTCGGTAGATTTGTTGGCGGCAATCTGCTCTTGAATACTGGTTAGCTGTTTAAACGTGGAGGCACTCACGGAGGTTGATGCACTCCAACTATTCGCCGCAAACACCACGCCCAGCATCAGCGCACTGAATTTTGTCGTGCGCCACAATCGCTTTTTAAATGAATGGGTTGCGGGATTAGCTAACGATTTGTTTTTTGCCATGATCGACACCTGTTTATTTATCGCGTGTTATTCATCACACGGGAACCGCTATTGATTCAATTTAAAATCAATGGTCTGGCGCGCACGTTGCGCCTCGGGTTTACCATTCACAATTTTCGGGCGGAATTTCCAGCGCTGCATGGCTTGAATGGCGGCCTGATCAAATAAGCGCGGCGGGTTGGATTCAAGCACTTGCACATCGGCCACTGTGCCGTCGGGGCGAATGGTTACCGCCATGGTCACCTTGCCTTCCAGCTTCGCTTGCTTGGCCCGCTGTGGATACGCAGGCGGTACCCGCACCACCGGAATCACATCGGTATCAAAACCGGACATGCCATCACCGGCGGCAAGGGTGCCGAGAAATGGCCCCGAACCGCCGCTGACTTGCGTACCGATTTTGGGCATATCCATACTCAAATTGGTATTGTTGGCCATCATCTGATTACTCAGGTCAGGCACATCCGGCGGTGTTTCTGGCGGCGGTGGTGGCTCCGGCAAACGGCGATCTTTGGTATTCACATCGTCGTTGCTGGTATCCACGCGCACAAAATTTAAATAGGTGTGATTTTTATCCGGCTCGGCAAACATGCCGTCTGTCGCGATCAATGCCTGCATGGCGACAAACACCAGCAGCCCAAGCACTACGGCTGCCACCAGGCTGAAGCTGTATTTCGCAAGCATTAGTCATTCTCCGACGCAACCGAAACCGATGTCGCACCGGCGAGGCGCGCCTGATCCATAACATCAATCAAGGTGTGAGTATTGGAATCCTGATCGGCCACAATAATGACGGACGCACCGGGGTTTTCAGCGAGGGATTTTTCCACGTTGGCGCGAATCGCACGCTTATCAATTTGACGTTTATCCATAAAAATTTGATTCGCGGCCGTAATGCCAATTTGAATTGCATTGGATTCAGTAACCACCGAGGTTTCCGCCTGCGGCCGTGTGACATCCACGCCCGATTCTTTCACAAACGTAGAGGTAACGATAAAAAAAATCAGCATGATAAACACCACGTCGAGCATGGGTGTTAAATCAATTTGCGCTTCATCTTCTTCATTCATTAAAAAACGATTGTCACTCATAAAATTCTCACTTGTCTAAAGGCGACCGTTAATGAAACAGTGGCATTGCCGCCGCGTTTTCGCGCAGCTCGCGCTGGTAGCGGCGATTTAATTCGGTCATAAAAGGAATGCCCACGAGTGACAGCACCATACCGGCCATGGTGGGAATAGTGGCCGCACTCACACCATTGGCCATCGCGCGCGGGTTGCCTGAGCCGAGGTAAGCCATGACTTCAAATACCTGAATCATGCCAGTGACCGTGCCGAGCAAACCCATCATCGGCAAGAGTGCAATCAACGCGGGAATTAATTTCATGTTGCGCAACATTAAACAATCCAACTCCGACAACAATTGTTTGCGCTGCTGCTCGGCAAACCAGGAGGATTTATCGCTGCGCGCTTGCCATGCCGCGCGATTGCGCGCGCGGAAGGCCGGGTATTCACGCAGGTAAAACCAGTAGCGCTCAATAATCAGAAAAAACAACCAAAAACTGATGAACATAATTGCCCAGAGCACATTGCCGCCGGTGTTGAGAAAATCACCGAGAGATGTAACTAATTCCATGACGGCGTACCCCCGCGTTAGGCTTTGGACTGGGCAATATCAACCGCTTTTTCAGCGATCATGCCCGACGCTTGTTCACCAATCACTTTGCTGAGTTGTTGCGCGCGGCTGCTGAGCATATTGCTCGATAACAACAGCGGAATCGCCACCACCAAACCTTGCACCGTGGTCACCAGCGCTTGCGAAATACCACCGGCCATGAGTTTTGGATCGCCTGCACCAAAGAGTGTGATCGCCTGGAAGGTGCCGATCATCCCGGTCACAGTTCCCAACAATCCCATCAGCGGTGCAATCGCGGCGAGCACTTTAATGGTGGACAACCCTTTGCGCAGTTCAGCCAAATCTTTGAAAATTACTTCATCGAGTTTTTTGCTGAGCACATCCAAATCTTTAAGGTGTTTGTTTTCGTAGTAAGCCAGCATCATCCGCCCCAAGGGATTGTCATTGGCCGCATGATCCATATCTTTCAATTGTTTTTTCATCAGTGCCGATACCCGGCCCAATTTGATCATGCGTTCAAGCACCACCAGCAGCCCGATAAAACCCAGCGCAATAATGGCGTAACCCACTTCTTGCCCCTGATCAACACGCTCCATAAAACTGGGCGATTGCACCAGCAAGCCGAGCAGTGCACCGCGCGATGGATCAAGTGCAAAACCCACCGATGTATCGCCGGATGCCTCACTCAAATCGGCGGCTGTTGCGCGAATTGCACCGCTGGGTTGGCGCGCCAGTTCAACCAGTTGTTGACTATCGGCCACGTAATTTAAATATTTGTCGTCGGCAACAATATTGAATGTACCTACACGGGTTACCGGCGCGGTATAAGCTTCGCCATCAGGTTTTATCACGGTGGTTTCAAAACGGCTCACCGATCCCGACAGGGAAATTTCCTGCAGCATCAAACTCCACAGTTGTTGCATTTGGGTGATGGTGGGAACTTCTTTGGTTTCTGCGAGGGATTCCAGCAGCGCAATACGCTCCGGATGTTCTACCGAAATTACCGAGTCAAATAACATCTGTTGGGTGTCGCCCGCCATTTGACGAAATACGCCAAATAATTCACCCAGATTGCCGGTGCGTTTATCCAATTGGGTGGACAACTCTGCCAGCTGGGTTTCGTTAGCATCAAACACCAATTGCATTTCAGCGCGCAATTTTTCTTGCGCTGCCAATTTGCCTTGCACCTCTGCCAACATCGCCTGCTGTTCGCCGGCGGCCGCGCGGAAACGCTGCTCGCGCTCGGTATTGTGCGTGGCCTCGGCAGTGACTTCTTTGTTGATTTGTTGATACAGGTCTTGCAATGAATTAGCGGTTTGCGCCTGGGCACTGATACTGGTGGTCAGCGCAACAACACCTGCCGCCATGCCAATGCTAACCAGCGCATTGGCAAGTATATTTTTCAGCGATACACTTTTTACAAAAGCGCTTTTCATAAAAATGCTTTTCATTAAAAAGCGTGGAGCAAATTTCAAAGTAGGTTTCATAAACGGAATTCCTTACTTGGCAGGCACATTAACGGGGAGCGTTAACAACTCAGGCGGTGTTTGTTTGCGCGCAATACGCAAACCATCGCGAACTGCAGTGCGATAACTGGCGTCAAGCATTTCCCAGGAGCCGCGTTTGCCATTCCAAAAACCGCTCTCGCTGCCGTCCAGTGTTTGGTAATACAAGCCCACGCGACCCACACGTAAAAAATCCACACTGCGCGCAGCATCGTTTACCACTAATTCACCGCGATAAGCTTCAATCGTGCGGCCGTATTCCACTTCCACCAAATAGGCTTCCATAATGCGGCGATATTTTTCACCGGCGGTGACATCGGCGCGATCAATCAGCGTTTGCAAATTAGCCACGCGCTCTTTGCGTTCATCTTTTAAAAACGGCACATCGGCTTCCACCAAATCGGTGAGCGTTTTGGTCATTTTTAACATCAGCGGCAAGGCACCGGTTTCGATGGTGTCAATTTCACTCGTCTGCCGCTGAATGCTGGAAATTTCATTTTTTTGTGAGGCGATCAGTTTTTCCATTTGCTGGTTGTAAATGGTCAAACTTTCCAAACGCTGGGAGGCAGTGCGATAGGTTTGCAATGCATCTACCGTTTGATCGGCGAGTTTATCGATGCGCTGCTGACTAGCAGCCGCATTTTTATCAATCGTTTCCTGCTTTTGCAGGCTATCTTCAACGGCAAAAGCCGGATGCGCGAGCAGGGTAACCGCCATCAGTGCAGCGCCCAGGGGTTTACGCAAAACCATAATCAACCTCAATCAAATTGCGGGGCTCATACGAGCCCCCTGTAACATGAATTAAAACTTGAAGGATGCAGACGCAACAAAGTGACGCGGCAATTCCGGCAGAACGATGGTGCCACCAAACAGATCAGGGAAGTTCGCGCGGAAGTAGCGCTCATCCGTCAGGTTTTTACCTTGCAGGCTGAATTTCCACGCATCCACATCAAAACTAATACCGGCGTTAAGCAAGGTGTAAGACGGCAATTTCACCCCTTTGGAGAAACCGGAATAGGTAGCGTCGGCATGCACCGTACTCGCTGTCACACGCACACCATTTCCAAAGTCATAGGCACCGGTCAGGCTGTACATGTTTTCCGGAATACCGGATTTGGTTGCATCGTCTTCATTGCCCACCAGCGTTAAACCTTGCATCACATAACCGTAAAACAGTGATGGATCGGTTACGCCGGTTAAATCACCTGCGCCCATAAACCCGAACTGGGTACCGTTTTCCAAGGCGGTGAGGTTAGTGATTTCCAAGTGAGTCATAGCGGCGGTCAGCGTGAAATTACTGGTCACCAAAAAGCGCGCTTCCAACTCATAACCTTCGGATTGCGTAGTGCTGTTACTCACCTGATCTTGCGCGCTGTAATTAGTGCGGATCTGATCAAAATAGGCAGCGGCGACATACAAACGGTCATCAAAGAAACTGCCTTTAACACCTACTTCTTCCAACTCGGAATCAGCCAGGGCATTGCCGGCCGCCAAACCATTGTCGAGCGTAATCAAGCCGGGAGAAATTTCTGAACCCTGTCCCATCACGATGGTGGTTTGTGTTGATTTGGTGATGTAAGGCGTAAAACCAAAATCAGTTTTGTAGGAGAGACTCGCCGTCCATGAACCACCTTCGTCTTTATCCTCACCCACTACATCTGCAGTCGCGCCGCGAATTTTTTCAGCAACGGTGGTGGATTCCATATCCAACAAGTCATAGCGCGCGCCCAGCAATACGCTGAGTTTTTCTGCAACGGTATAGTCCGCCAAAAACGCCATACCGTAGTCGGTGTAATCGCCCACTAAATAGTTGGAATAATCCGAATCGGTTACAGTTGCCAATAATTTGCGATCAATACCATTGGAGGGTTTGGTCAAATCGCGACGGTCAAAATATTCGTAGTTGAAATCATCACCCTGTTTAAAATCGGTGTAACGAATACTGGGCGATACTTGATAGCGGCCTTTCAACCAATCGGTGTGTTCAGTGTTGAAGGCAAAAATTAATTGATCTTCAAACGCGTAGCTGTCCACAAACTGTGAAAAGCCATACGCATTTTCATTAATGTTTTCGAGGGATTCATAAAACATTTTGTTGGTGATGCTGAAGCTGTCGCTAACATCATGGATCAGATCGAAATACAGGGTTTGTACCGTAGTCACCAACTGGTCTTCCGGTGCCACCATGGTCTGGCTGCCACTCAACTTGGTCGTGCCTGGATTCAGCAGTGCCCACTGGGGCGCCATGCTCGCATCGGTTGCAGAAGAACCGGGTACAAAAAAGTTACTGTAATTTGCAAAACTGTCTTTCCACACATCAAATTCCGCGGGCGAGTTATAACCATCGCCGTCGGTATCCACTGAGGCGGGCGAACCGGTGATGTAGGTACCGTTATCAATCAGGTCTTGCGTCAAACGGTTCCAACCTGCCACTTGATTGCCGTCGTATTCGTGATACATACCGCCAAATTCCACGCGGGTTTTATCGCTCAAATCCATGTTGAATGACGCTTGTAAAATATTTTGGTCAGTGGCGGAGTTTTCATAATAACTGCCGGAATTTTCGGTTTCGGCGTAAACGTAATAACCGAGTTTTTTATCGCCAATTTCTGCTGGGCCACCCACTTCGGCGGTGAGCACATTTTTGTCCCAGGTGCCGCGAGTAATAGAAATTTCGCCCGCCGGCTTATCCAAATACTGACCGGTTTCTGCACGCGCTGACTTGGGTTCAAAGTTGAGGAAGCCACCAATTTTTGAAGGGCCATAAATCGGTGATGCGGGGCCGCGCACAATATCGATACGGTCAGTGGCGCCAATTGGCGTTGGGTAGTTACCAGGGTTGTTCACACGACGCACACCACGGAAATAGACTTCACCGGGGGTACCGCGTACATCCAGTGAACCGGCCACACCAAAAAAAGATTGGGTAAATGCACCGGGGGAAATTAATACCAGATCATCAATATCGTTGATGCTGAAATTTTCCATCATATCCGCGCTCACCGAAGTGACGCCGCGCGGTGTTTCCAAAATCGTTTTACCAAAACCGAATACCGACTTAACCGGCTCGGTGGACATCACACCCATGGTGTCTTCTACCTGGCCTTCGGCGGTGTAGGTTTCCAACTCCACTACTTCATCTTTTTTAGCCTCTTGCGCCAACACAGCAGGAGCAGCCACAACGCAGCCAAGGCTGATCAGTAACGCGAGTTGTTTCGGTTTGAATCGTTTGTGCATGATCATGAGGGAACACTCCAAGGGTCTAATAATGATTGCCTGAAACACAAACCAGATTTAGCAAGCGCTGTGCCATTTCCTGTCCGATTGGTTACATTTTTGATTAAAATGATTTATATCCTTACTAATCAACTAGTTATGAATCATAAAAACCGGTTCACTTGCTCATTAATCGATGAATACCAATTTAAACAGCGAACCACAGGAAAAATAACGATCACTGATGAAGCAAAAACACGCGCCATGCACCAAGCAAAAAAGCCAACTTGGTGCACAGCAAAAATTTAACGCCAATCACATAACGCATAGCGTTTGCAGGTGAAGCCGTAGGAGACAGGAGCCGCCGCCGTTAAGCTGGCAATACCCTTGGAGCGGAATTGTTTTTCAAAACGGGCGGCCCGGGTGTTATAGGTGTTGAGCAGTTGCTGTTTGATATCCTCTTCCACAAAACTGTATTGCAATGAATTGCGACTGAGTAATAACAACTCCTCCCAGGACAAATTAAATTCCTTTACCGCCACAAAAAATTCGTCGGTAATATTGGAGTCCCACATGCCGCGATCATCGGTGGAGAGCGCAACCGGAATGCCCAAGCGCAAATATTCAGGGAAAGGATGTTGTGAATAATCGCTCACGTATTCGAGCAATAAATTGGAAATTAAATTAATTTCGATCAGGTAGGGGCCGTGGCGCATTTCGCGCAACAAATCTTTGTCGGTAATTAAATTCACACCGTGACCAATACGATCAGCGCCAAGCATCAGCGTATCGCGAATATGGTAGTTGGGTTCGTCCACCTCACCAGCGTGTACCGACAAACGCACATTGTTGTATTTGTGGCGCAGCTCGCGCAGGGTTTGGGTAAAACGCAGTGGGTAGCCCTTGTCATTGTCCTCGCGCCCCACCATGTTCACCGCCACATACAAATCACGGTGGCGCGACACTATGTCGTAAGAGGCGCGCAACTGGTCTTCTGCACTCGGTACAAAGCGCAAAATGGAATCCTGAAAACGCACGGTAACACCGGTTTTTTTCGCATCGGCCTGGGCTAAACGCTGACGAAATATAGCCACGGCTTCATCTTCGGTGAAGGCCGTGCCATCCGGTTTAAAATAACCACCCGCCTCTACCATCGCCTCCAAATAAATTAAACCTTCGTTGCCAAAGGCTTGCATATTTTTATACAGCACTTCCGCGATTAGATAGGGGCTGTGTAACAACTGATCCAATCGCTGCCAATGGGTTTGAAAAAATTCATCGCGCCCTTCGTGTTCGTGATTGAGCATTACACTTTGCACCCAGGCAGCTTTTTCTTTTTCGTCCAGCTCTTCCAGGCGTTTGTATTCCGCTTTTTCACACTCCGGCAATTGCTGGTAAGACGCCTCGGTTAAATTATTAAACAACATTAAATAAGGGCGACGCACAAATTCATTGTTGCCAAAATCGCGGCAATTATTGATGCGCACTTTGGTATAAAAACGATAACCGTGTACTTTTTGCGACAGCGCCAGGTCGTACCACCAATCCGACAATACCGCGCCGCTAATATGGTTGTGCAGGTCGCCACCTTTGGGCATGGCATATAAAAAACGGTATAACTCTTTATCCGTTGCCGTGGATTTAAATTGTTCAAACCAGTGATCTTTGGTAATCACCCGGTCACTGGCGGGGCTACTGACCAGCGCATGGGCATTCAGGCTAGTCAGCCCGGCAAGTGCAATAAGCGCAGCAAACGCAAGGTCGCGGCCTGCACCACAAAGGCTATTCATAGGAAGCAATTGCATAAGCGAGTTCTCTAACAGTTCGGAGGGTTGATATAAAGAAAGGAAGCCATCCCCCTGCCCAATGCAATTGTGATACCAGCCAGCGGCATTTGGCGCCAGCACAAGACAGCCCTGTCATTCCTCCCACAAATAACCTGTCCGATTGGACAGGTTATGCTTTTATCTGGTGCATGCCATTGCGGATTTGCCCAGTAATATTGCGGCCTGCACCGGAATCACAGCGTAAAACCTAAGGCTGGACGATGGCACAGAATTTGATACAGCCGCTCAAGACCCAACTGTGGAATGCATCATTCAACCTGTGGAATTTTGTTATGCCCAACACCACTGATACCCGCCCCTACCCGCGCGACCTGCTTGGTTATGGTCGCAACCCACCACCCGCCAACTGGCCGGGCGGTGCGCGTATTGCGGTGCAATTTGTGCTGAATTACGAAGAGGGAGCGGAGAATTGTGTGCTGCACGGCGATGCTGCATCGGAAACTTTTTTGTCCGAAATTATTGGCGCGCGCGCCTTTGAAGCGCGTCATATGAGTATGGAATCACTGTATGAATACGGCAGCCGCGCGGGTTTTTGGCGATTGCACCGTTTGTTTAATAAATATCAATTACCGGTGACAGTGTACGGCGTGGCCATGGCACTGGAACGCAACCCCGATGTGGTAGAAGCCATGCTCGAATCTAATTGGGAAATTGCCAGCCACGGTTACCGTTGGATTGATCATCAATTTATGCCAGAGGAAATTGAACGCGAACATATTCGCACCGCGATTGACATCCACACCCGCGTCACCGGTTCGCGCCCTCTCGGTTGGTATACCGGGCGCGACAGTCCCAACACGCGTAAATTGGTCATTGAACAAGGCGGATTTTTATATGATTCGGATTCCTACGCCGATGACCTGCCCTATTGGACGCAGGAATATGCGCAGATCAATAACGGCAAGCCGCATTTAATTATTCCCTACACCCTGGATAGCAACGATATGCGCTTCGCGGCGGCGCAGGGTTTTAATTGCGGCGAGCAATTTTTTACTTACCTGAAAGACAGTTTTGATGCGCTCTATGCCGAGGGTGAATTTGCCCCCAAGATGTTAAATATTGGTTTGCACTGCCGCATTATTGGCCGCCCCGGGCGTATTCAAGCGCTGGAAAAATTTATCCAGTATGTGTTGCAACACAGCGATGTATGGGTCTGTCGGCGCGATGCAATTGCACGCCACTGGCACGAACATCACTACCCGGCAGGAGCTGCATAATATGGCGCCGCGCCCGCAGCTCTCTCACAGCCACAACCACAAACACAGCAACTATTTTTTTTCACGTTTTTTATTATTGATCTGTTTGCTGCTGATCTTTATCGGCCTGCTCAGCATTAGCCAAACCTTGCAGGCGCAAAGCTGTAAATTACCGGATCACGCCGCCACCGATTACGACTTTGACATGGCGACCGATAGCTTCGGCCCCAACCCCGACGCCAGCACTGACTATTACAAAATGGCGGTGAACTGGTCAGAAGATTACTGCAAGCGTATTAACATCAATCTCGCTACCGAAACCGATCCCAGCAAGTTGGAAAAAGTACAGCGGGATAATGAGTTCCAATGTTTTTCCACGCAGAAATTTGGCTGGGTATTACACGGCGTTTGGGCCTCCTCCTGCGATGGAAAAAGTCTGGGGCGTTGTACGGATTTAACAGATATAAAAAAACATCCGCGCTTTTGTGCTGGCGATTTACCGGCACTGCCCTACGCCGACATTGAACCCTATTTATGTATGTCGCCGAGCGCTGCACTGCTACAAGCGGAGTGGGAAAAACACGGCGCCTGTGATTTCAACTCTGCCACCGCTTATTTTGAAAAATCCCAACAACTGTTCACCGCATTGCGCTACCCACCACGCAACATGAGCCACAAGCAACTCGATCGCTGGATGAAACAAAACAACCCGCCGCTTGCCAACAAACGTCTGTTGTATCGCGGCAGTGAAATGTATATCTGCTACAACACAAACTTTGAATTAATCAGCTGCCCACGGCGCAATTGAACAACCAGATCACGAGACTTTTATGTTTACTAATTCATTAAAAACCTTGTTTAAAACCAGCTTATTAACCAGTGCCTGTTGCTTGAGCGCGTGCAGCTCCATGGAACCCGGTAATCGTGCGCAAGCGCAACCCACTTATGAACGATTAAACGCCGTCCTGTGGATGCAAACCTCCGCTGAATATTATGCGCTCACCCAAAGTGCTTACACCCAAGCCACCAGCATGGTGGACAAGGCCTTGGCAGACAAACACTGGAGCGCCGCACAAGAACAAAGCGGTGACTACAGCAAATTACCACCCGCGATTATTTTGGATATTGATGAAACTGTATTGGACAACCTGCCCTTTCAAGCGCAACTCATTAAAGACAACGCTCCTTTCACCCAAGAAGCATGGGACAAATGGACCAAACTTGCGGCCGCTGAACCACTGCCGGGTGCTAAAGCATTTTTGGATTATGCCAGCACAAAGGGAATTACTATTTTTTATGTAACCAATCGCGATGCAAGCCAGGAAGAGGATACGCGCGCAAACCTGCGGCAACAAAATTTGCCCCTGCGCGATGATATTGATGTGGTGCTCACCCGCAATGAAAATCGCTGGAGCTCATCCGATAAGGGCGCACGCCGTCATTACGTCAGTCAGGATTTTAGAATTATTGCGCTGGTGGGCGATGACTTTGGCGATTTTGTTTCAGGCGCAAAAGGCACCGCCGAAACCCGCGTAGAACTGGCAAAAAATAGTGCGGCAGCTTGGGGCAGCAAATGGTTTTTAATTCCCAACCCGGTTTACGGTTCCTGGGAAGCCGCACTGTTTAATCACGATTACACTACGCCGGTTAATGAAGTCACTGGGTTGAAATTAAAACAACTGAAAGGTTTTTAAATTCAGGTTATTAACCATTATGGATACCCGCGTGCGCGGGTATGACCAGCCACGCCAGTCATGGCGATGTGACGCAATAGTTATTTCCCTTTAATTTCCCAATCACCCGCAGCCAGTTTCACCAAAGCAAAATTATGCATTTTTGAACGCGAACCCTCGCCCAGTGCCTTGGGTGGATAAAACGCGGCTTTGGCCTCAGGGTAATCAATCAATAATTCATCCAATGCCGCACGAATTTCGCTCAGGGTTTTTTCCAGATTGGTATCAAAATCCGGGCGCTTACGAATGGTGTGTCCCAGTGCTACCAGCCGCATAAAATATTGATTGGCAAGGTGCAGTAATTCATCGGGTAAAATTGCGTGTTGGCATAGGCGCACACGGGGGTTTTGCTGACAGTAACTTAGCAATGCGGCATAAAAACACAGCGGTTTATTGGCCAGCTCTACTTTGTAATCCGTGTCGCGCAGCGCAATACATTTATTTTCCAAATCCAATACCAGTGCGATATGTTGGCTAGCGCCGGGCGCAAGCGGCGCAGCAATTGCTAGCGGTTTACGCTGCAAATAGGGCGATAAAAAGAACACCAGCAGCACAGCGAAAAATAAGGGATATACCGAAATAGTTTGCCACAGACTGGGTTCGCAAATGCCCAGTTTTAAACTGATCACTTGCCCCGGCAGTTGCAACTGCCGCTCTACAAAACGGTGTGAATGCGACGCCTGACCCGACAAGCCCATCTCTGACTCAAAGCGCAACTGGGCATCAAACTGCTGCAAGCTGCTGACCCGCACCGATAAATTCTGCGCGACTAATAGTGCATTTAGTTTTTCTAAATAGGCGTGTACTTGCGCCGGGTTGCCGGCCATGTTCAACGCGGGATTGGGCAGCGAAAGCCGCGGCAGATCCAGTGACACACGATTTTCCACCGCGAGGATACTGCGTTCCAGATTGAATTCGCGCTGCAGCGAGGAACCAAAAAAATAGGCCAACTGCAGCGCAACAAAACTACCTACCAATAACAACAGATGGGCGTAGCTGAGCGTATTTTTTAATGCCCCCAGCTGCGGCCGTTTAAAGCGCGGCAATTTCATACCCAAGGCATTGAGATATAAACTTTGCATTAACGTTTCACCAGCGGCTGTGGGCAACCTTCCGCGTAACTGAGTTCACCAAAATAGGTGGACTGTTGTTGCTGTGCGAGGTTACCCAAGGTGGTTTGCAGGGCGCAGAATAGATCCGTATTGCGCCCATTCATTTTTAAATACCAACTGCTGCCGCGAATATCGCTGTCGCCGATGGCTTGAATATAATTTTCTGAAAATTGTTCGCCGTCTTCTTCTGACCAATAGCTGGCAATCATATCTACCTTGCCGCTGGCGAGTAATTCACGCAGGCCGGTGTGATTGTGGCTGTACACAATGGATATTTGATCCTCGCGTAAATCCAACTCGCGAAATAAATGCATGGGAATAATATGCCCGGAGCGACTGGACGGATAATCCAATAAACCTATGCGCCGACCGAGTAAATACTCGCGGGTTAACAAGGGTTTTTCATGGCGACCAATTAAATAGGCTTGATACTGTGAATAGCTGGCAAGACGTTTATAGCCGTGGGTATTTTCCGCATCAAACGCCTGCACAATATTGTCTTTGGTATTCACTAAATCGCCGATGCCTTTGCCGATAAAAGTGATATCGGAAACATCGCCCGTACCCCAATAGGCTTGCACCTGTTGATACTGTCGCTGCACTACCGGATCACCGCACAATAAATTGGCAAGGTTGCGTGCGACGCTTTCCGTGTTCATATACACCGTTAATTTTTCTACCGCGGAATTGTTTCCCGCCGCGCAGGTGTAGCTGTCTTCAATCAAACTCGGCAAATGATAATTAAGCGGTGCCTGACTATTTTTGCCCAGCAGCCACATAGCCAATACCGCTATAAAAAATAGCGTGAATGGCAAACTTAGCGGTGCAAAAATTTTTAAGTCATTCATGTGCGTATTCTTATCAGCCCCTGAAAGAAAATTGCAAAAATCGTACCCTTAATACAGAAACGCCTGTGTGTTTAATAAAACTTGTCTATTAACCGCAAATAGCGTGATTTTTTCTCTTGGTTCAGTGTTAAACCACCTGTTTTTCTGCTTTTTTCCACAGAGAAAAAACTCTGGCTGAAAAGACAAGTATTAATTGACCACTGCAATAGTGCGCTTCAGCCACAGCATGCACCAAAGCAGACCAAAGCGGCGACCGGTCAGCGAAAAAACTCGCGACTGCGCGCTCTTATCCAACTCGAATTTTCCTCTCCAGCTCGCACTAACAGCGCACCCGCAACCGATAAACCTTCACATAAACCTGCTTTATTGGTTTGGATAAGCTTATTTATTCACCATAACTAATTGATGTTAAAGATTTATTAACCAGTAACTTTGAATTGCGACAAATGCTTTCTCGCGCACACGGCAATTTGGATGATAGGCCAACACATCTGTTATTGACCTTGTTTGAATTGCTGGAGTTTGTAATGAAGATCGCCCGATTTGTTTGCGGCCTGCTGTTGGTGACCACCAGTGTGCAGGCACTGGCCTGGGGACAAAATGGCCACCGAATAGTTGGCCAGATAGCCAATGAGCACCTGACCAAAAAAACCCAACAAGCCCTGCTGCCATTATTGGGTGGCGACTTGCTGGCCGAAGTGGGCACCTGGGCCGATGAAATGCGCTCCGACCCCGCCGAGTTTTGGCAAAAAGATTCCACCCGCTGGCACTACATTAATGTGGCCGCCCCCAAAGACTTTGATGCAAGCCACTACCACACACCGCAAACCAAAGAAGAAGTAAAAGATATCTACGGCGGCATTTTGCGCTGCATCGCCGCGCTTAAAGATAAAAACACCCCACTCGCCGAGCGCCAGTTTTACTTGCGCTTTCTGGTGCATTTGGTGGGCGATATTCATCAGCCGATGCACACCGGCCACGCGGAAGATCGCGGCGGCAATTTGATAGAGGTGAAGTTTTTTGGCGAGCTGACCAATCTGCACTCGCTGTGGGATACCGAGTTACTGGAATCACAAAACCTGAGTTTCAGCGAATTTGCCGCCTTTATTAATACGCAGGACAAACAGCTCATCAAAACCTATTTAACCAGCAGCCCCGCTGACTGGCTCAAAGAATCCATGGCGCTGAGCGAGAGCATCTACCAAAGCGCCACACCCGCAGCAACCAACACCCTGCCCGAATTCAGCTACGGCTACATCCATCAACAACTACCGGTTGCCGAAGAGCGACTGCTGCAAGCGGGCATTCGCCTCGCTGGTTTACTCAACAGCATTTTTGACCCCAGAGCCAAGCCGGGCACTGCTGCCCTGGCGGTAAAACCCTAACGCCTTGGCCACACAACCGATCACACAACCAATCACACAACCAATCACACAACCATAGCTCGGTAGCGAGCACTGTTATTAACCGCTCCATTACTCTTGTTTAGGGAACACACACTATGAAACCGCTATTAAAAAGAAGCGCCCTCTTTGTGGCGATGACTGCCGGGATTTCCGGTTATGCCCATGCACAGGACACCAGCTCATCCATCCTCGGTAAAATCAGCGCGCCGGACGGTTCACCCGCCGCCGATACCCGCATCATCGTGATACATGAACCCTCCGGCACGCGCAGTGAAGTGAAAACCAACAGCGCCGGTAGCTACTCGCTCAAAGGCCTGCGCATTGGCGGCCCCTACAAAATCACCATCGATTCCGATACTTATCGCGACGCCGAGATGCGCGATCTATTTCTGCAATTAGGCAAGGTGCTGCGTCTGGATCAAACTCTGGAAGCAGCAGATATGGCCGAGTTGGAAGAGGTGCTGGTGATGGGCACCATCATCAACTCCAGCACCAAAGGCGCCAGTTCGGTATTTAGTGAAGACGATATTAAAAAGACCCCCGCCTTCAGCCGCGATATTAAAGACATCATCCGCAGCAACCCGATGGTGGTGGTAGAAGACGGACAGCTGAGCATTGCCGGTAGCAACCCGCGCTTCAACAATATCACTGTGGATGGTATCGGCCAGAACGACGACTTTGGCTTGAACTTCGGTGGTTATCCCACGGCGCGCCCACCGGTATCACTAGATGCCGTAAGCCAAATCAGCGTGAATTCGGCGCCCTTCACTGCCAAAGTCGGCGGCTTCTCCGGCGGTTTGGTCAACGTGGTGACTAAATCGGGTACTAATGAGCTACAGGGCTCAGTATTTGCTGAAGGCACCAACGACAGCCTTTCCGGCGACCCGAAAACCGGCGACCTGGATCTGGGCGAAGAAACTACCATGGGGTTCAGCGTGGGCGGGCCACTGGTGGAGGACAAAGCGTTTTATTTTATCTCTTACGAATCCTTCGAGCAGGACACCACCGCGCTCTACGGCCTGAATGGTTCCGGCGCCAACGAGAGTGAAATCACCAGCGCCCAATACGAGCAGTTCCTGCAGATCCTCAACGATACCTATGGCCTGACCGACTCAGTAGCCGGTGGTGCGGGCGAGCGCGATGACAAGCTGTTGGTCAAGTTCGACATCAACCTGAGCGATGAACACCGCCTGGATTTCAGCTACCAGAAGCAGGATAACGAACTCGACCGCAACAGCCCGGATCAGGATTACCAGCTGCGCTTGAATTCCAACTTCTTCACCATCAAAACCGAATCAGACACCTACAGCTCACACCTGTTTTCTGACTGGAGCGATGCCTTCAGCACGGTCATCGGCCTGTCCTACAAAGACCTGACAACTGACTCGCTGAAAAACTCGGACCTGGGTGAAGTGACCGTCAATATCGGCAGCAATGAAATCCTGTTTGGTACCGACCGCTCGCGCCACGCCAATATCGCCGATACCCAAACCTGGCAGCTGCATTTGGACGGCACCTATTTATTGGGCAACCACGAGTTGCGTTTTGGCTACCAAGGCCAAAGTGTGACCTATTACAACCTGTTCGGCCAATACACCGACGGCGTGTGGGAATTCGCGAGCCTGGATGATTTTGCCGCGAAGAAACCCAATTTCTTTGCCTATCGCAACGCCTACACCAATAACGCCGAAGACCTGGCCTACAGTGCAGAACGCACCACCCATGCACTTTACGCCGAGGACAGCTGGGCGGTTACCCCCTCGCTGTTGCTCACCTTTGGCCTGCGCTATGAGCAGCTCGCCTCAGACGATGTACCGCAAGAAAATGTGCGCTTCGTGAGCACCTATGGTTACAGCAATACCGAAAACCTGGATGGGCTGGACATCATCCTGCCGCGCTTCAACTTCAACTGGGACTTGAACGAGACCATGACCCTGCGCGGTGGTATCGGCCGCTTTAGCGGTGGCAAACCCAACGTCTGGCTCGCCAACTCCTTCACCAACGACGGCCTTACCTACGTTGCCGCGCCGAGCAGCGCTACCAACGCGGCCATCGCCGACCCCGCTAATGTCGACTTCACCCAAATTCCCGACTCGGTGCAAGCCTCGCTGGTCAGCGGCACCGGCAGCACCGCCTATGTCGACCCGGACTATGAACTGGAATCTGATTGGCGCTATCAACTGGGTTGGGATCAGGAGCTGAACATTCCCTATTTGGGCGATGGTTACCTGTGGAGCACCGAGTTCAACTACATCGACAAGGAAGACTCCTCCTTCTGGGTAGATACTTCGCGCACCGAAAGACGCCGCACCGCCGACGGTCAGCGCATCATTTACCAGAGCATTTACAGCGGCAACCTGGCCAACAACTACGACCTGATGCTGACCAATGCCAAAAAAGATGGCCGCAGTATTATCTGGACCACCAACCTGAAAAAAGACTGGGATAACGGCGTGAATATGTTTGCCGCCTATACCCATCAAGACGTGACCGAGGTCAACCCCGGCACCAACTCCACCGCCTCATCCAACTACAACTTCAACGTCACCATGAACCGCAACGAGGAGTTGGTTGGCACCAGTAACTACGAAATCAAACACCGCTTTGTACTCAACCTGGGCTACGCCGCCAACTGGTTTGGCGATAACGAAACCCGTATCAATGTAGCGTTTGAGCGCCGCTCTGGCCGCCCACTGAGTTGGACACTCGACGCCTTTAACGACAACGACTTTGGCGACCAGCGCGACTTCCAAAACAGCGATGTCTACCTGCCTTACATTCCCACCGGCCCGAACGACACCAATATCGATTGGGAGGGCAGTAACTGGCCGGGTGCCACCACCAACGAAGAAAAATACGCCGCCATGCTGGCGGTTATCCAAGGTGCTGGACTGGAGGGTTATGCCGGCGGTTATGTGCCGAAAAACTCCACCACCCAACCCTGGGTTACTGACCTGGACTTGAGTGTGCAGCAGGACATTCCCGGCTTTGCCGACGGTCACACCGGCACCATTTATTTCACCATTGAAAACCTGCTCAACCTGATCGACAGCAGCAAAGGTGAAGTCCGTCGCATGGAATTCCCGCAACAAACCCTGTGGGATTACGACGTGAACTCCACTACCGGCCAATACCAATACGACGTGCGCTTTAACGGCACCAACACCAACAACTGGAGTGAATACATTCCGGAAGCCTCGGTGTGGCGCCTGAAACTGGGCGTGCGCTACAGCTTTTAACCCTAACCCAACTTCCCGTTAACGAACGCAGCTCCCGCCCTTTTGCCTAGCGGCAAAAGGGTCTGGGCAAGCTCGCGCTCAATTCCGGGCTTTTCGCGTGTTCCACCTTTATCAATCATCACTGTTAAGGAGTTACCTGTTATGAAAAAGCTCGCCCTTGGTTTACTCGCGCTCGTCGCACTCAGCGCTGCCACCACCCAAGCCGCCAACTGTATTTACGGCTGTCCCACCGGGAAATCCGGTCAAGTCGTCACCCGTTCGATTTACACCATCAGCAATAACGCCACCACCAAGTTTGCCGATTGGGCTGCCTATCAAGTCACAGCGGCTACTATCGATGGCCCCTCACGCACCCGCACTTGGCGCGTCGACCCCAGCATCACCGCCGCCAATACTCTCGAACCCGCCGACTACACGGATGCCGCCGCGGTATTGGGTACTGATCGCGGCCACCAAGTCCCACTCGCCGCGTTTAGCAACACCGCCGATTGGGCAACCACCAATTATTTATCCAACATCACCCCGCAAGCCGCCGAATTAAATCAAGGTCCATGGGAGCGATTGGAAAATGCCGAGCGAGTTATTGCACGCAGTGGGCAACCGATTTTTGTTGTCACCGGCCCACTCTACGAATGGTATTTCGGCTCACTGCCCGGCGCCGATGAATCGCACATCATTCCCTCCGGCTATTACAAAGTTGTCATCGCCGTAATCAACGGCACAGTAAAAGCCTCCGCCTTCATCATGGAACAAGACTCCGCGCGCGCAGATAATTTTTGCAATAAAGAAGTCACCATCGATGAAGTAGAAATGCGCGCAGGCATTAACGTCATGCCCAGTTTATCCACCACGATCCAAGCTCCCGTTGAACAGAGTTACGGCGGCTTAAAAAGCCAATTAGGTTGCTAACCGAGTTAGTGTTGTTTTCATGAGCGCTCCACTTGAGCGGGTTCGCCCGCTCTTTTTTTGCGTATTTTTTATTGATGTTGGTGATGCTTGGTTTTATTTATTTGCGCACGGGTTTACTGACAGGGAATTAGCGATAGCTGATCATTTTATTATTACAAGTGTAATTTATACTACTTATCATTGACTCCGATTATTGTCGCCGATAACATCCAACGCTATTGACAGCGGATGTTTATTCCCTTCTCCGTCTTTATTCTTCAAATCTCTCGTTTTTTAATAATTAATAATTTATTTATCTAAAAAGGACTGTTTCCATGCGTTCGCTTCTTATTCGCACTTTAATGGGTGCGCTGGTATTTCTGTGCTCAAGTATTTATGCCTACGGACAAACCTTTTCGTTGCCCTCTACTAGCACCACCGGCTCTTTCACTATTTCCTATTCAACAACATCAACTGCTGCATTGATTGAAGAATTAGTGTCTGGCACATGGAGCACCGTGGGTGGCGGGCAACAAAGTGGAAGTATTGCGATAACTAAAACCACCAGCGGTACTTACACATACAGAATGAAAAGTTGTACCGGCACAGCATCCGGGCTTGTGTGCACCACCATCTCGAGTTCAAAAAGTATTGTGGTGACCCTGGGCTCGTCGTCCTCTTCAGCACCCTCGGGCAGTTGTGTGGGCGCAGCAAATACCGTTGTGTATTGTTACGACGACTTGGGGCGGGTTAAAACAGTTATTCATGCTAACGGTGTAAAAAATTCCTACGAATATGATGCGGCTGATAATCGCACCAAAAAAGAATCGACGGCTAATTAAAAGGAATAAGAAATGATTAATCTTGGAAAAATAAAAAAAGTTTTGGCTTTTGCTTTTCTGGTTTCGCAGTTTTCAGAGGCGCAAGTTATCCCTGGAAATATGGCGCCAGAGCTTAAAACCAAAGCGGCTGTTGATAGTAACGGAATAGATCTTGTTGGTGGCGAACCACTTATTGGTGGCATCAATATGTCAATTGGGCCAAATACCGGCGGAACTTCTGTTGTTGATAATAGCTTTAACGGACTGAGAACTAATTACAGAGGCTCGATTCGTGTTTTAACATCTAACGGGAGTTTGACTGACTGTGAAAAATTGCCTGCAGGAAGTTTTTACAGTGTAACCAATGGAAAAGAAACAGCCATTTTTAAAGCTGTCAGCTCAACGGTTTTTACTCTTCATCGAGGGCGAGGGAAGTTAACTTATGATTCGGTTAACTATATTTATACTGACCTTGCAGGCGTTGAATATAAATATGAAAAATTTACTCTTTCATATGGTGAGACCTATTCAAATACAACAGCATGTAGCATATCCCCATTGGCAACGATGACAAAAATTACTATGCCTAGCGGAGAGGTTATAGATATTAATTACATTACAGGGGGGCATTTTGACTCTGTTGTGAGCAGTTTAGGATGGATGTTTAAAAGAGATCATATTTCCCTGTTTGGTGATGCCAAAACGACTGCAGGGCAAACAACAAAGAATAGTTTCACTTTTATTAATCGGGCAGAAGAGTATTGTGGTGTTGGCGCAGCCTCTTCTTGTACCAATCTGTCTAACATCTGGTCCAAGTATTCATTAGAACAAAACTACTCAAAAGTAGGTAATCAATCCGGTTTTATAAGTTCTCCTGCAACTATTTCTTATAATGGTTTGTTAACCAATCCTAACGGTAAAACTACGCGATTAAATTATTCCTATACTCAACCTACAGCTTTCTACGATACATTTTTAACATCGCCTACAGGACTTGTTAAAACCTATCGAAAAAAATTGTGTGATATGAACGGACAAATCGTAACAGAAGAGGATTGTAGTACGTTAAACTCCAAGCGGGTCGTGAAGTTTTTCCAAGGGGCTGCATCTTTTAATTACATTCTGGGATTTTACACCGGAGGTCCTTCATATAATGAACCACCGAACTTAATTCCGCATGAGGCTAAAGGTCCCGATGGAACGGTGCTGTATATTCCTGTTGTGTCGTCTTATCCATATGCGTTTTTCGATGACTTATCAAGATCATATACACAAAGCTATACCTCAAGTTGGTTATTGGAAGAGGTGGGCTATTTAAATGATTCTCGCACCAAGGCTGTTTATGATTCCCGTGGTAATTTAACTAGCATTACACAGCTACCAAAAGTGACCGGCGCCACCCCTCTTACTACCAGTTTTACCTATCCTCCAGAGTCTACCTGCACAACGTCACCAAAAACCTGTAACAAACCAACAACAATCACAGAAAGTAATGGCGTAACTACCACCTACACCTATCACCCTCAAAGTGGTTATGTTGAAACTGTCACCAAACCTGCCGTTAATAACATACAAGCTCAAACGCGCTATAAATACGAACAAAAAACGCCTTATGTAAAAAATAGCTCCGGTAATTTGGTGGCCAATCCAGCGGTATGGGTTTTGACTGAAGTGTCAGAGTGCATGACCAAAACACTTAATACCTGCGTTGGTACTGCTGATGAAAAACGAGTTACCTATTCAGATTTCACCAATAATTTACTTTCACAAAAAACAACAGTTCAAGACGGTGCTGGCATCGTCAAAATGGAAACACTGACCGAATATGACATCTACGGAAACGTAGTCGCCGTAGATGGCCCGCGTACTGGCACAGACGATAAAGTTTTTTATTTTTACGACTTGATGCGGCAAAAAGTGGGTGAAATTGGTGTTGATCCAGACGGTACAGGCCCCTTACCTCGCCAAGCAATAAAAACGGTTTATAACGATGATGGAAAAGTTGTTAGCGTTAATTCAGGTGTAACCTTTGGGACAACCAAAGCAGACTTGGATGCAATGACAGTAAAACAACAAGCAGCGACTGAATACAGCACAGATCATGGTTTGCCAACGGTTGAGCGTTTTTATGCCGCAGGCGTGTTAGAAAAAGTCACCCAAAAAAGTTATGACAATAAATTGCGCCTTGAATGTGTCGCGCAAAGACTAAACCGCAGTGCATGGTCTAGCTTGCCAAGCTCCGCGTGTACTCTTGGTGCTGCGGGTTCGGAGGGTAATGACCGAATCACCAAATATACTTACGATGCAACTGGTGCTGTTCTATCAACCATCAGTGCCTTTGGAACACCCCTGCAGCGCACAGATCGAACCAATACTTATAGTCCGGTAAATGGTTTACTTACCGCTGAAGCGGATGCAAAAGGAAATACTACCGCTTACAAATACGATGACTTTAATCGTCTGTTTAAAACGGTATACCCCACACCGGCCAACGGTACTGTTGAAAGCACAACGGACTTCACGCAAACCAATTACAAATCAGGCTCATCGCTTGTTGATTCGGTTCGTTTGAGGGATGGGCTTACCATTAATTTTAGTGAATATGATGCATTAGGGCGTGTTAAAACGAAATCCGGTGCGCTGAGTGAAAGTTTCACTTATAACAATTTTAATCAGGTCGCAAGTCATACCAACAATTCCACTGGCGGTGTTTCCCAAACATCAACCTATGTGTTCAATTCTCTGGGATGGTTAAAAAGTGAAACCAGAGTTGCTGGTGGTGTTTCATTAGGCAGTGTGAGTTATGGGCATGACAGCACAGGGCGGCGCACCACGCTGACTTGGCCCGATTTTGTTTTTGTTAAATACGATTACAACGTTAACAACACGCCCAGTGAATACTTACGCAAAATCACCGAGTCCAATGGTACGCTCCTCGCCCAGTTTGATTATTACGACAATGGTCGCCGTAAAAGTTTAACCCGTGGTAATGGTGTTGTTACTTCCTATACCTACAATGACCAGTATCAATTAAGAACGCAGGCAACGGATGTAGGTGGCAGCAATACAGCGGATGATATTACCGAGACATTTGGCTACACCCTATCGGGCCAACTTAAAACCCATTTATTGAATGTATCGAATGCAAATTACAAATACACACCGAGCACTGCCG
>Ga0307408_100000305_pt1 | contig 47032 bp, 38 predicted proteins | sample 322Cmetagenome_FD_202116 | JGI IMG/M metagenome (GOLD analysis project Ga0307408, IMG submission 202116) | Maize rhizosphere microbial communities from greenhouse at UC Davis, California, United States - 322HYB-C-3 | ecosystem: Host-associated > Plants > Roots > Rhizosphere > Soil | place... | reverse complement strand
GCCCTTTCCCACTAAGGGATACATTTGCGGCCAGCCTCCTTCGCCTTTGTAGGATGAACCATATTGAGCTTTTATTATAAAATCCAGGGCATTCGAAACAGCCGTTTTGTACCTTTCATCTTTAACGACCTTGTACATCTTCCCGAGAAATTTCATCTCCGAAGTAGTTGCACCGTTGTCGAATATGGCATCCATCGTCTTCTTTTGAGATTCAATTGCAGCCTTTTGTCCATCAGTTAATAAATGGTGCATCGGGATATTTTTAGGCCATCCCCCTACTTTGCGCTGATACAATAAGACATTTTCTGCAATTTCAACAGATTCTTTTGACCCATACCAGCTACGGGGTTGAGAAACAGCCACAGAAAGCCATCTCTTCGACTCTATTGGTGATATGTATGCGGCCTGAGTTATTACAAGATTTTCGGTTTTCTTACCTTGTTTTACGTGTATTGTTGCCTCGCGGTCAACCCCGCTACTATTAAACTTTATCTTAACATTTATATCGCCGTTTGTCACCGATGCTACGACCCATGATAATTCATCTTCAAGCGGTTCAAGCTTCCAGTTTGCTTTGGATGCCTTAACGGCAACGGTAATTTCTCCTCCGGTAGGATCGACGGCAATTTTAGAAGGGCTTAGTGATAAAGAATCATTATCTGATGCAACAGATCGGCTTTCTCCCTTCAAAACAAGCAATCTCTCTGAATTTAAAAGATTTACTTTTTGTACAAGTAAGGGTTTACCATTACTTGTTGAATTAGCCACAACACTAACAGAAAACAAAGCGCCGAAGCCTGCCAGTAAATAAATTTTTTTCATTTTTTTAATAACGTTTGCCAATGGCAATTAAAATCACATATAAACTATAAACAGAATTCATCATGTATGACGTGAAGCATTAATCAGTGGGAACCGGATAATCAAAACGATCAAAACGAGTCCAAGAACACGTATGACGCGAAACATTATTCAGTGGAAACTACGTTATTTGCACTGCTGGTAGCGTCATGGTGAGCTCTGTCGAACCATAAAGCGGATTCAGGGTGACGCCAAAGCTCTCACGATCCAAAATGCCCTTCATCCAACCAATCCACATTAAAGCCCATTCTTCGTTTTCCAGGCAGGATATAACGTTTTGATAGTGTTTTGAGGCCAATTACCTACATACTGATAACTTTTTCTCCTCTCTGCATCAAGCGACACCGGCAAAGAGTTCACAAATGGAGCATCTTCATACACATATAAATACCTATACATGCATTCTGGCCGGGTGTTATCGTATATTCCATAGATAAATTTCCAGGTTTTAGATGCATCGTAAGACGAGCTGACATTTTGTTTATAGCTGTTGTTGGTAAGATAGCTGTTGAGTAATTTAGAATAAACCCGCGGACCAACATCTCCGCCAATTTGCATAAATCTGCCCCATAAATCGTTACCAGTAGAATTCACGATTTGCCTGTCCACAATCACTCCTCCGGAAACAATATCCTCCACCTTTTTATTAGGCACCTTTACTTTTTCCAACCATGCAACAGCTGCCACTACGGCATCTTTTATCTCCTGCGACGGATTTTCAATCTCCATCAGGAATTTAAGGATATCAGACCCCTCCATCCCGGAATAAGATGGCAATTCATGTGGACGTCCAACGGCTGGATCTAATGTATTTTCGTCATGTTGTGCTGCCCAAAATGTTTTAACTCCGTTCTCCTTTACCTGGCAGTTTAGAATACACTTAACTCCTCTGTCAAAACAATTCTTAGCTTTTGTAGCCACCTCATCGTTTACGATTTGTGAAAACACTTCAGATTTTTGATAAACTAATCTTAGCACTCTCAATAAATTGGTAATTGCGTTATCGTTAAAGGTTATTCTGTCATAGTACGCATAGCCTTTTAATGGATAATATTGAGGCCAGCCACCCTCGCCTTTATATGCCGATCCATACTGGGCCATTATAATAAAGTCAATGGCTTTGCTTACCGCAGCCCTGTACCGTTCATCCTTAACTGCATTATACATTTTGCCCATAAACTGCATTTCTGTAGTAGTGGCGCCATTATCAAAAATGGCATCGTGATTGGCTTTCAGTGCGGTCACAGAATCCTTTTGAGTGTCGGTTAATATCCAGTGCATCTCGATATTTTTCGGCCATCCACCCGCGGTTCTTTGATAAATAAGTATGTTCTCGGCCACTTCTTTAGCTTCATTTGTAGAATACCAGGCCGCTGGTCTGGTTAAGGCCAGTGACAGCCATTTTAAGTTTGCAATGGTAGATTGAAAGGGTTCCTGTGTTATTTGTAAGGTACCTGTATTTGTGCCCTGGGTAAATTTCACCTGGGCAGTTCTGCTTACCTTGCTGTTATTGAATTTAACGTTAAAACTGATGGTAGTAGCATCCGTACTTAGTATGCTTATCCAGGAAGAAGCGGCAGTGGGAATTTCATATTTCAATCCCACAGTTCCATTTTTTATCGTAACAGCGGCAACCTGTCCTGATGGATTTGCCGTCAAAGTAGTTTGGGATAAAAATGCCGTCTGCGAAACTCCATCCTGACTAACAATAATCTCTTTAGAAGTTTTGCCATCAGTGATCTTTAAGGTAGCGGTTCGTGCAGTACTGCTTGTGTTAGCACTGCTTGTCATTGCTACTGTTTGCTTTCCGGATCCAGTTGAAGGAGATAAAGTTAACCAAGCGGGAACATTGGTAATATCCCACTTTCTTGACGTGGTGATATCCATGTTCTCAGTCCCTCCCGAAACATTAAAATGAATATTGTCTTTTGATAGGTTAAGTTGAACCTCGATTTCTTTGGTTTTACATCCAGTCAGAACGACTGATATTAGAATGAAAAAGAAAAAATTTAATCTTAAAATTTTCATAATAGTTATTAGACTTAGTTCTACCTTGTGTGTATTGATTAATTTATAGTAAAGATCCCTCTTCATAAATCTAGTCGTTTATAATTTTTCGTTTTCCCCTGCTCCGTGGTCGGAACTGTTTCTTTTGTTAGTTTTTGAATAAAATCAGACTGTAAAACTAGATTAACCTCTTTGCAATGATGGCCGAAATCTTGCCCAATTGGTATAAATATAGGTCACACGCAAGGTCTGCTTATTTCAGTGTACGGCTTTTATAATACGACATAGCCGTTAACTTAAATGAGATCTCATTTTTCTAATTGCTGAATAGAACACCAGTGTTAAGGAAACTTTCGATTGAAAAAACAGCATTTTCGATTCTGCAAAAAGCTGGCTAGAACTGTCGTCCGCTGGCGGGGGAATAATCCGCTTTTTTAGCTGATGCGGTTATGGATGGCTGGAATAAAGCGCATTAACAAGATCCGTGATGAAACCTTAAAGCAGGCACTGAAGTAATTAGTATCCAGACAGGTAGCTTGAAGGGGAAACAGTCATATACTTATATTCAAACTTAGGAAATGAATCAGGTCGTTTTGAATACAATTGGGATTGGATAAGGCTTTAACGAAAAGAAACACGGCAAAATTAAATTTGCCATGTTTCTATCAAAAGGTTATTTGGGAAGGCTACTGAAGTATAGCCTATTTTACATTTTTAATACTCCTAAATCTAGTTTCCGGTGGAATTATACTTGGCAGCAACTTGCTTCCGGGCGTCCATCCAAGCCTTCAATTTAGCTTCTCCCACAGCTTCAATCAATTTTTGCTTCTTTTCCTGGGCGATTTCTTTCTTTTTAGTTTCCTTTTCTTGTTCAGTCAAAGCAGTGTTATCATTCAAAGCTTTACTTTTCAAACTAATGTCCTTGTAAACTGCCTTTACCTTCGCCTTTTCCTCTTCTGTAAATCCGGCAAGAGTAAACTCTTCCTGCTCCCGGGCCTCTTTTAATTTGGCTTTTTCTTCTTTTGATAATTCCTGTTTTACCTCTGTGGAGGCCGAGGAGGTTTGGGCGTATCCAACATAACCTAAGGCAAATACCAACAAACCGGTTGTAACTAACTTTTTCATATTTATAAAATACACGTTTAAATTTCCTATTGCTTAATGATTTGTGATGATAACTTAACGCTGTTGCTGGAATAAGAAACAACATAAGCTCCAGGCAATAATGCAGAAACATCCATCAAAGTAGAATTTGAACCTGCCTCAGGCTTTACCTTCAACAATAAACTCCCGTTAAGGCTCATTACTTTAATTTCTGCGTTACCTTCTGCAGGCGGGTGACTTACAGTTAATAAATTAGATGTTGTAACCGGATTAGGATAAACTTTAAAACCAGCACCCAGGCCAATATCAACCTTAACTAGTTTACTTAACATTGTTACAGACCCGTCATTATCAACCTCCAACAGGCGATAGTAATTAGTGCCATCAAGAGCTGATTCGTCTACGAAAGTATAGGACTTCAGCGAGCCGTCAGTTTTTAAAGAAGACACTTTACCTAACCGAACAAAAGTATTTCCATTACCTCTTTCTATGATATATGAAGCTACATTTTGCTCATTTGAAACTGTCCAATTCAAATTTACCCTTTTAGACAGTCCCTCAAGCTTAGCATTAAAGCTTAAGATATTTAATGGTAACACACCACCATCAGGAGCATTATTTGATAAAGCGAAATTACCAAAAGTGGAAATGGAGGCTATAGTGGCAACATAAGGAGATGCCTTAGTTCCGCTACCTGAGCTAGCAGCTGAAGAATTTACTTCATTCCAGGCGTTACCTGAATAATTGTAAAGCTTGATAGTAGCAGGATCGGTAGCCACTCCGTTTTCCCGGCTTAACCAAGGTAAGGCAATAGTTGCCGTAGTAAACAGGTCGGGATTAATAGTCCATTTCTTGCTTACGGCAGCACCACTTTCAAATGATTGCCCCACAGCCCCAACGCTAAAAGATGTTGCAGTAGTGTTAGCCGATACATCAACACTTGAAGAATATTTTCCGCCAATTAAATCAACAGCAGGAGCCGAAACGAATCCAAATCCCGCATCATCGATGGTTATTGAAGTAATACTACCATTCGATACATTTGCAGTGGCTTTAGCTTTTGCTCCTCCGGAAATAATTACCGTCGGCGCATATTCATAACCAGAACCACCATTAGTTACATTAATAGCAGATAAAGTGCCCATTAAGGCAAAACCAGCAGCTACCGTAGTGAATCCTCCGCCCGAGAAAGCTATTGTAGGTGCATTGATATAGCCAGAGCCCGGATTAGTGATTGTAATTCCAGTAACCTGCCCGCCAGAAACGATAGCTGTTCCCGTAGCGGTAGTACCTCCGCTTGGCGCCGCAGTAAAAGTTACAGTTGGTGCAGACGTATAACCAGCGCCAAATGTTTTTATAACAATTCCAGTAACCTTATCCGTATTTTGAACAGTAGCTGTAGCAGTTGCATTTCCTGCTATTTCTACCGGAAAAGAAACTGTTCCTGTTGTTCCGACAGGAAGCTTTAATTTTCCGGTACCTGAAGTTGCAACCCTTACAGAGTTCGGCGTAAACACCCCGCTAGTACCCAAATTTATCGTTCCACCATTAGTTACCAACACATTCACCATACCAGCACTTGCTGGTGTACTAAGAGTTAAGCCGCCATTGGCATTGTATGTTCCATTAACAACTAAAGAAACTGCCGAAGCAGCATCTGAAGCCGATGCCTGTAAATATGACATCGCAGCTGTAGTTAACGTTCCGTTGATGATATATTTGTAGCGCCCAAGCACCGCAGCCGAATTTACCGCAGCATTTGCATGAAGACCTGAACTTGTTGTAATATTTGAGTTTATGGTAAACGTAACATTGTTCAAGGTCATATCATAGGCAACGGTTGCGTCTGACCTGTATCTTGCTGAGATTTCACCTGTCAAATTCATCGGAGCATTAATTACTATAGATAAATTTCGTACTCCTGTTAAGGCCTTCAAACTTGTAATATAATAAGTTCCGCTACCGTCAATTGTAGTTACTCCTGGAGTATTTGAATCGTTGGTGTTTTGAACCTCTACAGAAACCTTTTCGCCAGTGGTAGTTGAACTTCCAAACGTACCTTCATTTTGAATATATTTCAATGCACGGAGCGTTCTGGTAGTTCCATCTGATTTGAATGTTCCGCCTGATTCTATAATTAAACTATCAATTGTAGTTGTGGCAGCCAATGAAATTGTTGCGCCGGCCCTAACTGTGACTTTAATATTACTGGCCGGAACCACAGTGGCTGCTTCCCAAGCCTTGGTGGTAGAGTTATACTTTTCCCAAAGACTGATAGTTGAATAGGTTCCGGCAGCATTGGCGACGGTTCGGTAATCGCCATTTTTTTGAGCAAAAGTGAAAGATGGGATACAAAGTAGTATCAACCATTGAGATAACGAGCGTAAATAGTGCTTCATATACTATTGTTTAAATTGGTGTTTGATAAGTGTTGAAGCAAATATGGCAGGAATCAAACGAGTGAAGGGATCAAAAACAGAGCAGAATAGGGCAAAATCTGGTCAAAAAATCCTAAATCTGCTTAAGGTGGTTTGATAAAGAACTACTTCTTACTCAAGGCAGTACATAGTCGCAATAAAGAACAGGAAAGGTCAACAGAAAACCTGATCTGGCTGAATCCTTGCCCTATTACTATCCTTTTTATTTGATCGCAGCAAAAGCTGAAAAAATCGCAAAAGAAATGACCTTGGTTAGTCCGAGCCAGGAAGATTATTGGAGCTTTGTTCCAAGATCCGGGTTGGGCCGTAACAGTTCGATTCTTCCTATCCGCTTACTGCACCTATCCATATATGAAGCAGGTAACAACCTGGGATCAATCAAGCACAAGCATCGTTATACGGTCGCTGTAATGCCCCTATATTGTCGCTATAAGATCGGTGTAAAGTCTTGAATTTGAAAGAAATAGCGTTATATAAAAGCTACAATTAATATCCTGACCTAATATAAAGAAAGGCGAAAGAACTGTTGTTCATTGAACTTATATACAGAGGTCGTAACCCTTTAATAAAATATTGCGAAATCTGTCTATATTGTACCTAGTTCATAACAATTTGTACATTGTTGATTGGGCCAAAACGAGCCTAAGCTTTAAACAATATAAACTTCAAAGGATTCCCCGATAAATAAAATTTCCTGATCAATAAGCTACACTAAAAATGAGTTCAAAAACACCCGATACTGAACTTTGGATACGAGTTGAAAATTACAATTTCGATCTCCCACTTTGCGAATACGGACTCGCCACCAGGCTTGCAAAAGAAAACTGCTGGACTATTGCTTTTACTGGGAAAGCTATTTCTGAGTATAAGAAATTTATGTATTTGGCAGCCATCTCTGATCAAATGGTTGCCCCTTCTCCTGTTATCGATATTGTGTGGCATGAGCATATCATTTTCACTCAATCCTATGCCGACTTCTGTATGATGATCGGAAAAAATATCCAACACATTCCTTCTGTTAACAGCACCAGGCAAACACAATCTTTAATACAATCAAGGAAGTATACAGAGTCATTCTATACGGAACATTTTGGCGACCTGCCCTCCGATATTTGGAAGCAACCAGATATGTTAGCTGATTTGGGACTAAAACAATTTAAATTTAAACTCAAATCAGTCTCCTTAGTTATCATACTTTCTGCTTTAACGCTATTAGTCCCGATCTATCATTTACTCAGGCCGGTATATCTTCGGATAAATAACCCAGGATTTTTGATAAATTATTGGCTACTTGCATTATGCGTTGTTGGTTTACTGGAAATCTACAATAGAACCGTTTTAAAGAAATTACTCACTTCAATAGTTAGCCGGTCCTTAATTCAGAATCTAAAACCTGAGGAAGTTATCTATATGCAAACCGGACAACTAGCTAATGTTATAAGTTTCTCTCTTGATAAGCTTATAAAAAAACAAAAGCTTTCTATAGATGAAAACAAACTAAAAATAAAGAATAGTGAAACAGGTGATTCTGTTGAAGAATTTACTATTCTGGAAACACTTCGCTCTTCTGATAAAATTAGCTACCAGCTTTTATTGACACAACTTGCTAATAAGCCTTGCTTCACGAACATAGCCAGTTCAATGGATGCGCTTAAGAAATATATACATAAGTCAGCCATCTTTGGACGACTTTTCTGTATTAATGCCGTGTCTTTCACTACCTTGATTACGATTGCCTTTATGAGGTATTTAACCGGCATTTCCCAAAACAAACCAGTCGTTTTAATTTTTCTAAGCACACTGATTGCAGGCATACTTGCTATATTTTTTCTTTATCGCCTGGGAAAAGACCTTTTTGAAAGTGCATTACCTGACCTTACGCGGCGGGAGATTTTGGCAAGGAGGGAAAGCGATTCCGTTCACAACGACTGGATTTACTTGCTTTCGGGTGCTGCAGCTGTTGATGCATCCCTTTTGGTTTTAATGGAAGGGCCCAAAGGCAAAAGGCAACCGTTTGACTCAGATTCCCGATCCAGTTGTTTTTCTGGTGATTCTTCCGGCGGTGATAGTCATTGTAGTTCTGGCGGCGATAGCTCCTGCAGCAGCTGTGGCGGCTGTGGTAGCAGTGACTAACGAACTTGCGCTTTCGTTAACCAAAAATCATTCTTTGCTAAAAGAACTTTGAAAATCAATAAATAAGTATACCTTTACGTTTTTATAAATTAATATAATGCAAAAAGGAACAGTAAAATTTTTTAATGAAACTAAAGGTTTCGGATTTATTATCCCTGAAAATGGTGGTGGCGAAATCTTTGTTCATTCTACAGGACTAGTTGATAACATTCGTGAGAATGACAGCGTTCAGTTCGAAGTAGAACAAGGTCGTAAAGGCCCTAATGCGGTAAATGTGAAAGTAGTTTAAGTTACTATATAAATATTATCGTAAAGCATTTCTCCTTTCGGAGAAATGCTTTTTTGTTTAGGTTAGCTTTGTAAAGGGAAAAATCTTTATTGCTTGTCATTAAACGATAGCTTCAACCGCCACCTTCTCTCTCAATTTATGAGCAGCATTCACCATATTTACCAGTGCCTGCTTAGTTTCCTCCCACTTCCGTGTCTTTAAGCCACAGTCGGGATTTACCCATAAATTTCTTAACGGAATAAATGTGCTTGCCTTCTCAAGTAAATGAACCATCTCGTCTTCGGTTGGTACACTAGGCGAATGGATATCATATACACCAGGTCCTATTTCATTTGGGTATTTAAAGTTGGCAAAAGCATCAAGTAGCTCCATCTGGGACCGGGATGTTTCAATGGTAATCACATCTGCATCCATGTCAGCAACATTTTTTATTATATCATTAAACTCGCTATAGCACATGTGAGTATGTATCTGCGTTTCGTCGGCTACACCGCTGGATGATATTCTAAAGGCTTCAACAGCCCATTGCAGATAATTACTTTGATGCTTCTTGCGAAGAGGAAGCCCTTCTCGTATGGCGGGTTCATCAATTTGAATAATGCCTATACCTGCCTTTTCCAGCGCAAGCACCTCCTCTCTTATAGCCAGCGCTATCTGAAAAGTAGTATCTCTGCGAGGCTGGTCATCTCTTACAAAAGACCATTGCAAAATAGTTACCGGACCGGTCAACATACCTTTTACCGGAAGCTTTGTATTAGCCTGCGCAAACTCGCTCCATTTAACCGTCATATCGTTAGGCCGGCTTATATCCCCAAAAATTACCGGTGGCTTAACACAACGACTGCCATAACTTTGAACCCACCCATTTTTTGTGAATGCAAATCCGGCTAGTTGCTCGCCAAAATATTCAACCATGTCGTTTCTCTCAAATTCGCCATGAACAAGCACATCCAAACCTATATCTTCCTGCAACCTGATTGCTTCAATGGTGGCTTTCCTAAGAGTCTCTTCATATTCATGCAGAGAAATCTCATTCTTTTTGTACAATGCCCTTAGTTTTCTGATGTCATCAGTTTGAGGGAATGATCCTATGGTAGTTGTAGGGAGAAGAGGCAATTTGTATTTCTCTTCCTGAAGGCTTTGTCTCTTTGGAAAAGCACTTTTTCGTTTACTAAAGTTCGGCGTTATAGCAGCCAGCGCATTCTTAACGCTTGCATTATTAATTAATGCAGAGGATTTTCTGCTATTTATCGTTTCAACATTCTCCAGCAGTAAACTTTCTCCATCACCTTCAAAGATGAGAGCCAGATCCTTCAATTCCTGAAGCTTTTGTTTGGCAAAAGCCATCCAGTTTTTAATTTCAGGCTCAAGTTCTGTTTCCAGATCAAGGTCGCAGGGCGTGTGAAGAAGCGAACAAGATGGCGCTATCATTACCCTTTGCTCTCCTAAAGCGGCTACAGCCTTTTGAATCAGATCAAGCGATGTGGAATAATTATTCTTCCAAACATTACGACCATCAATAACACCAATAGAAAGAATTATTTCCTTATCGGCAATTTCATTCAGCACAGCAGGAAGCTGTTCTGGCGCTCTTTTCAAATCAATATGTAAAGCCTTAACAGGCAAACTTGAAGCTAAGGAAATGTTATCATCAAGATGGTCAAAATAAGTAGCCAAAAGAATATTCACATCTTTACATGCATCACTTATCTGTTTGTAAGCATAAGCAAATGCCTTCCTTTCCTGCTCATTCAGGTCGAGACATAAACATGGTTCGTCCAGCTGGATCCAGGTAGCACCGGCATCACGTAATCTGTTAATTACTTCCACGTAAACTGGTACAAGTTTATCAATCAGATTAATTCTATTGAATGACGAAACCTCTCCATTACGTTGCTTCTCCTTCCCGAGCAATAAATAACTTACAGGGCCAACTAATACAGGCTTTAGTTGCTCGCCAGTAATCTGAAGCCCGTAATTGTAATCGTTGAAAATACGTTCAGAAGCAATTTTGAATTCCTGATCTGCATAGAACTCCGGCACCAGGTAGTGATAGTTTGTATCAAACCATTTAGTCATCTCCAATGCCTTAATATCAAAACCATTGTTTTGATATCCTCTGGCCATTGCAAAGTAGAGGTCTGTTTCTGTAACATCCGCAAGCTCATTTAAAGGAGCAAATCTTTCGGGAACAACCCCTAACAGCAAGCTTAGGTCTAACACATGATCGTAAAAACTAAAATCATTAAAAGGAATAAGATCTATTCCAGCTTCTTTCTGAACAGTCCAATTAGAGACTTTAATTTTCCAGGCCTCATTTAAGAGGTCGGTCTGACTAATTTTGCCTGCCCAATAAGATTCACAGGCTTTTTTTAGTTGTCGTTGGCTTCCAATACGTGGATAGCCGAGATTGTTTTTGAGCATACGCATAAACTTTAAACATTAATTAGAATTAATGTTCCTTACGTTTCTGGTACGCTTTCGGTAAAAATGTAGAGATAAAGGAAAAACCAAACCATCGGGCAGCATCATCCCGGGCTTCAGATTTAACTTTCAGACTACTGCTTTTATTGCGAAAGCATTGGCCTACCAACAGGGCAAGTATCCTGGCTTGTAACATTACTGCCGTCCTTCTCATTTGATTTTTTGGGATTCAAACAATGGACATTTTTTGGCAGCAACTTAAGTTACTTACAGTTGCGCAACAGCCCGTGATTTTCACACGGTTCCTTTTTAATCTTTCGGTAATCGCTCACCAAAAGAACCTTATTGATCTGGTATTATGTAAAGAACTGAGGCAAATATAGATTTTAAGGCCGAGAAAACCTATTGATGATTTGTTCGCGAAGGCAATAAGTAAACGGAAAAAGACAAGGTTTGGTTAGAATTCAATGAAACAGAGAGCTTTAAGTTTGGGTAAGTAAAACTCTCTGTAAGTCAATAAATTTATTGCGCATCAAATTTATAGCCCACACCTTTTACTGTGCTCACATAATTATCGCCCAATTTTTCGCGTAGCTTCCGTATATGAACATCAATGGTTCTGTTGGTTACCACAACTGAATCTTCCCAGATACTCTTTAATATTACCTCGCGGGTATAAACCTTTCCAGGCTTGGATGCCAGCAGATAAAGAAGTTCAAACTCCTTTTTGGCCAATACAGTTTTCTCGCCATGACGGTATACCAAATACGTTTCTCTATCGATCACTAAATCGGAAATCTCCAGTTTATTTTCAGTAACCTCTTCTGTCTGACTGTTTCTTCTTAAAATTGCATTGATGCGACTTGTAAGCGCCCGGGGCTTAATTGGCTTTGCGATGTAGTCATCAGCGCCAACATTAAAACCTGCAATTTCAGAGTACTCTTCACTTCTGGCGGTTAAAAACACCATAAACGTATTTTTAAACTCGCTCATGGTACGTAATATCCGACAAGCCTCAATTCCATCCATTTTAGGCATCATTATATCCAGGATAATCAGATCGGGATGAACCTTTTTTGCTTCCGAAACACCTTCCTGCCCATTCGACGCTGTGTATACCTGATAACCCTCTTTCTTTAGATTATACTCGATAAGCTCGCGAATATCCGGTTCGTCATCTACAATCAGAATTTTTTGCTTTGTTGAACTCATGACTTTATTTTATGCCACTAAAGTATAACCCAAACCGCACGAAAGAGTTAAACGAATATTAAATTATTGTTAAGAATTATAAATTCTTAACAATATAATGAGATTATTTCAATGTTTTCTTTAAAAAATCTTCAAGCTCCTGGCCTCTCAGATTCTTAGCGATGATCTTCCCGTTGGGGTCGAGAAGGAATGAAGAAGGTAGTGATTCTACCTGGTATTTCTTTGCAATTTCACTATCCCACTGATTGAGTTCTGATACGTGGTTCCAGATTAGAAAATCATCAATTACGGCCTTTTGCCATGCTGATTTTGAATTGTCTAAAGAAACCCCAAGAATAGTGAAACCTTTGTTATTGAACGCCTGATATTGCTTTACAAGGTTCGGGTTTTCTTCTCTGCATGGGGGGCACCATGAGGCCCAAAAATCCAAAAGAACATACTTGCCCCGAAGACTTGATAGTTTAATCGTTCCACCTTTGATTGAGGATGCTTCAAAGTCGGGAGCAAGCTTACCTATTGATAAATTTTCAATTTTATTGACGTAAGCCAGAAACTCCTGAACAGATTTATTATTAGGGAATTTGTCTTTGATTTCCCGGGCATACTCCACCAGATCTTTCTCATACTGACTTCTATCCAGAGAACTTGCTGCATAAAAGCCCACCAAATTATCTTTATTCTCTTTTGCAAAGCGAATAGACTCCTTCGCAAAGTCATCCATGTTTTTTTGAAAAACAGGTGTCATTACCTTAACCAGTGAATCTTTCGCGGCCGGATTTTGTGATACCTTCTTTTCAAAGGTACTTTGCAGATCGGCAAAGGTTTTCTGATAGGTGGAGCTTAACTTTCTAAATGATTCAAAATTATCAATCAGCTTGGTGCCTGCTAAAGTATAGTCACCCTCCGCATCTTTGTAATCTGTTTTAAAGTCAATCTCATCTCCGTTTTGAGCGATGAATAAATAGTTTTTATCACCGGGAGCCGCAATAAAGTAGAAGTCAGCTTCAGGCGAAGCCACATTGAACCGAAACTCATGATCTTCGTTCACGAGCGCCGAATCAACCACAAGTCCTTGTTTGTATAAGTAAACCTGTTTAATGGTGTCGGCGTTTTCTAACGTACCATTTAGCGTAAACTGATCCTTGTTTTTACAAGCCGACAACAAGGCCAGTAAAGCTATAACTCCCGTAATCCCTCTCACTTTAAAGACTCTAATTTTTGTACAAGTAATTTATTTGCAGTTTTAGGATCAATCTTTCCACCCGAAACTTTCATCAACTCTCCCATAAACAGTCCCAAAACGCCTTTTTTACCTTTGTTATATTCCAAAACTTTATCTGGGAATTTACCCACAGCCGAATCTATAAAGCTGCTCAACTGATCTTCGTTGGTATCAATCACAAGATTAAGCTCATGAACTATAGTTTCTACGGTTTTATCCGGACTTTTAACTAAAGCGGGAAACACCTGCTGTGTAGCGGCTGAATTATTGATCTTTCCAGAATCAACCAGGTTAATGATTTCACCTATTGCAACCGGGGAGATGCGTAATTCGCTAACATCGCCACCTTTTTCATTAATTAAAGATTGAATAGGGCCATTTACCCAGTTCGCTGCAGATTTATAATTTTTGGTTACCGTCGCCAGTTCTTCGTAAAAATCAGCTACCAATCTGTCATTTGTAAGCTGAATTGCATCGTTTTCCGAAAGGCCGAATTCTGAAATATATCGTTTGATTCGTTGCTCAGGTAAACTTGGCAGGGTAAGTCTTATTTCGTCAATCCACTCTTTGGTTAAATGTAAAGGTGGGAGATCTGGTTCTGGGAAATAACGATAATCCAGGGCCATTTCCTTTGATCTCAGCACAGAGGTAATACCTGTTCCGGCGTCAAAATTCAAGGTATTCTGGTCTATTTTCCCGCCAGCTTCGAGTACCTGTACCTGGCGTTTAAATTCATAACTGATAGCACGCTGAAGGTTTCTGATAGAATTAAGATTTTTAACCTCGCAACGATTACCATATTCTGTTGCTCCTTTTAGGCGAATAGATATATTGGCATCGCAACGCATACTTCCTTCTTCCATATTTCCATCACATACGCCTACGTAACGAACAATTTTGCGAACTTCCGTGAGATATGCAGCTGCTTCTTCAGCTGAACGAAGATCTGGTTCTGAAACGATCTCCAAAAGAGGTACACCTGCGCGGTTCAAATCAATGAGAGAGTAACGCTCGTCTTTATCATGCATGCTTTTGCCTGCATCTTCTTCCATATGGATTCTATTCAAGCGAATATCTTTCGTTGATTGATCTTTCAGGCAAATTGAAACAAATCCATCTTTACATATTGGAAGTTCATCCTGCGTGATCTGATATCCTTTCGGAAGATCCGCATAGAAATAGTTCTTTCGATCGAATCTGTTTATCAGATTAATACGGCAATTAGTAGCAAGGCCCAGCTTAACCGCAAAGGTTACCACCTCTTTGTTAACTTTTGGCAACGAACCGGGTAGCCCCAGTGAAATTGGCGTGGTATGCTTATTAGGTTCCGCTCCAAAAAAAGCAGGATCTGATGAGAATATTTTTGTTTTGGTTGATAGCTGTGCGTGGATCTCCAGCCCTATCACCAGTTCGTATTTATTTAAAACCTCGTCGGTTAGCACCTTCTGTTCTTTAGCCATTAAAGTCATCACGCCAAATATACCATTTCTCATTAAAAACATTTGTTACTGGCATGAATTTTGAAATTTTATCAATACATCAAAATCTATCTTATGAAAAAAATAATTTACGCATGCGTAATGCTGGGCCTGCTATTGCTAGGAACGGACGTGAACGCCCAAGAACAAAAACGTATAGTTGGTAACATTGCTTCACAACCACTGTGGGGACCTACGGGTTATAACACTGTAGCGTATTATTTTATCCCTGATATTCAGGCATACTACAGTGTTGACGAAAAAAAGTTTATCTACCTCGAAAATGGAAAATGGATTTTCTCAGAAGTTTTGCCTGCTGCTTACAGAGATTACAACTTATACACCGGATATAAAGTTGTAATTAACAGGCCTCAACCCTATCTTAATTTCAGGGCACATGTAGCAAGATATGGACACTTCAGTGGCCAGAAAAACAAACAGATTGCAATTGCTAATAGTTCAAATGCAAAATATTTTGTAGTTGATGGGCATCCTAAAGCATCAGATGAGCAGGTATCGACGAACAAAGAATAATATTGGTGTTATAGGAAAAAACTGTAAAACTCAAAAACATAAAAAGCGGCGTATTGGGCCGCTTTTTTCTTTTAAATACAGGTTGAATATCTTAAAAATATCGATTAACGAAACTTTTAGCAACCCGTTCAAAGGCTATCAAGGAGGCCTTTAAACTATAAGTTGTTTTAAGAGTTAATTCTTCTGGCAACTACCTTATTGGCACATGCTAAAAAACGCTATTAAAAATAAGATTGGCACAGCCTTATCCCTTTCTCTTAAGACATCTTCTCAACCTAGAAAAACGTCCATTCTCCCGTGCCAATCGTTCTAACTAGTCACATAACACACCAAACTGACTTAGATTACCGCTTGTCTAACTCTTATTAATTTTTCGAGCAGCTGTTCAAGCAAGGTTAAATGAAGCATGTTGGCTCCGTCTGATTTTGCATTCGCCGGATCTGGATGTGTTTCAATAAATAATCCATCCGCACCTACTGCAATTGCAGCTTTGGCAATGGTTTCAATCAATTCAGGCTTTCCTCCGGTAACGCCGGATGTTTGATTAGGTTGCTGAAGGGAATGAGTACAATCCATCACTACCGGAACACCGAAAGATTTCATTTCGGGGATTCCGCGATAATCAACAATCAGATCCTGGTAACCGAACGTGTTGCCACGGTCTGTTAAAATCACGTTGTTATTGCCAGAATCTTTCACCTTATCTACTGCAAAACGCATAGATGCTGCGTTAAGAAATTGTCCTTTCTTGATGTTCACTACTTTCCCTGTTTTAGCCGCAGCCATGAGCAAATCTGTTTGGCGACATAAAAAAGCAGGAATTTGAAGTACATCTACATAAGCCGCCGCCATTTCAGCTTCGTGACTTTCATGAATATCAGTTACTGTTGGTACTCCGAATTCTTTACTAATTCTTGAAAGAATCTTTAATGCCTTTTCATCACCAATTCCGGTAAATGAGTCTATTCTTGAACGGTTCGCTTTTTTGTATGACCCCTTGAAAATGTAAGGAATGTTTAATTTATCTGTGATGCTTACGATCTTCTCAGCAATGCGTAATGCGATATCTTCACCCTCAATGGCACAAGGACCAGCCATAAGGAAAAAGTTATTGCTATCGGTATGTTTAATGTTTGGGATATTTACGTTCATATGGGTTAAAATTAAAAAAGTCTGAACGATTACCTTAAAAAGCAACCGTTCAGACTTAACTTTTTTTCTATTTATAAATTAATTTCCAAGTTCTGATAAAAACTTGATACGCATTAATTGAAGTTCTTCAATAGTGTAATCATCGCTTCCAAGCTCTTTAAGAGCCCTTTCTACAGAATCCTCTTCAGACGATCTGAAATAATCAAACACCTCATCCTGACGGTCTTCATCGATAACCTCGTCAATATAATAATCGATATTAAGCTTGGTTCCCGAATTTACGATAGATTCAACCTCGCGGATTATATCTTCGTAACTGATTCCTTTAGATGAAGCAATATCTTCAAGGGATATCTTTCTATCAATATTTTGAATGATAGAAACTTTAAGCGCCGATTTGTTAGCGGTGCTTTTTATAACCAGATCAACCGGACGGTCAATGTCGTTCTCTTCAACGTACTTCTTTATTACTTCGATAAAAGGAGCACCAAATTTCATCGCCTTTCCAGCACCAACCCCCTGAATTTGTTTCAGTTCATCAATAGAGACAGGGTAATGCGTGCACATTTCTTCCAACGATGGGTCTTGAAAAACTACAAATGGCGGCAGGTTTTTCTGTTTCGCTATCTTCTTACGAAGATCTTTAAGCATTTGAAGCAACTCGGTATCCAGAGCGCCTCCGGCCGTTTGCGGACCATCTTCCTGATCGTCTTCACCAGCTTCCATCTGACGATTTAGAATAAATCGAACGGAATGCGAAGCTTCAATAAATGCTTTCCCCGATTTGGTAAGCCCTAATAGGCCGTAATTATCAATGTCTTTGGAAATGAAATTATTAAGCAGAGCCTGCCTTAACAACGATTTCCAAAGGATTATACCGTCTTCTTTTCCCGAGCCAAAAAGTTCATGCTTATTCTGATCATAGGCGACAATCTGCGAAGTCTCCTCTCCTATCATAAAGTTGATAATGTGATGGTCATCAAACTTTTCGCCAAATTCTTTAATTAATTTCAGGACCACCTGAAGTTTATCGGAAGCATCGAAATGAGTTTTGGGAGCTCTGCAATTATCGCACATCTCACCACAGCCCGCCTCGTTAAAGTTTTCTCCAAAATAATGCAAAATCTGTTTTCTTCTGCAAACAGACGACTCTGCATAATCTATAACTTCTTTTAATATCTGGGTACCTATTTCACGTTCAGAAACAGGCTTATCTTTCATGAACTTAGCAAGCTTATCAATATCCTTTTCAGCATAAAATGCTACACAAACCCCTTCTCCACCATCGCGACCTGCACGCCCAGTTTCCTGGTAGTAGCCCTCCATACTTTTTGGAATGTCGTGGTGAATAACGAAGCGAACATCCGGTTTATCTATTCCCATACCGAATGCGATTGTTGCTACAATTACTTCAACCTCCTCCATCAGGAATTTATCCTGCGTATCAGCTCTTACTTTAGCATCCAGGCCGGCATGATATGGAAGCGCCTTAATCCCGTTAAGGTTTAAAACTTCAGATACCTCTTCCACCTTTTTACGGCTTAAACAATAAACAATTCCTGTTTTTCCCTGATGGCCTTTTATGAAACGAATGATTTCTTTGAGAATATTCTTTTTCGGACGAACCTCATAAAAAAGGTTAGAACGATTAAATGACGATTTGAACAATGTCGAATCGTTCATCTGAAGATTCTTAATAATATCCTGCTGTACTTTAGGTGTAGCGGTGGCTGTAAGAGCTATGATAGGAATATTTTCGCCCAGATTGCTGATAACCTGGCGTATCTTTCTGTACTCCGGTCTGAAATCGTGTCCCCATTCAGAAATACAATGCGCCTCATCCACAGCAACAAAAGAAACTGTTATCAACCGAAGGAAGTCAACATTTTCAGCTTTTGCCAGCGATTCGGGAGCTACATAAAGTAACTTGGTTTCGCCACTCAGTACGTCTTGCTTAACTTTTGTAATTTCAGATTTATTAAGCGACGAGTTTAAGAAATGCGCAATACTATCAGTGCCACCAAAGGCACGAAGCTGATCTACCTGATTCTTCATCAGCGCGATCAGCGGAGAAATTACCACGGCTGTCCCTTCACTCATTAATGCGGGCAATTGGTAACAAATAGACTTACCGCCACCCGTCGGCATAATTACGAATGTATCTTTTTTCTGTAAGATGTTTGTGATGATGGCTTCTTGCTCACCCTTAAAATTATCGAAGCCAAAAAAGTTCTGTAAATTATCGAATAATGATTTCTTTATCTCCATCGTCCTCACCGGGAAATTATTTAGAAAGGCTAAATTTAATGTCAAAATAACATATTTTTGCGGGAAAATCGTATGATTATTTAAAAAAAGATTATTTGAAAACTATTCACGAGATCATACAAATAGCCCAAAGGACACTTGAGATAGAATCGGAAGGCATTTCAGAACTGCGCAGAACCTTAAATAATGACTTTGCCCTGATAGTTGAAAAGATTCATAATATTCAGGGTCGGGTAATTATAACCGGGGTTGGAAAAAGTGGAATAATTGCTCAGAAAATTGTTGCTACGCTAAATTCGACGGGTACTCCTTCTGTATTTATGCATGCGGCCGATGCAATTCACGGCGATTTGGGAATAATTCAGCAGGACGATCTGGTGATCTGCATTTCTAAAAGTGGAAACACTCCGGAAATAAAGGTATTGGTTCCGCTGCTTAAATTATCCGGCAATCCCCTGGTTGGAATGGTTGGTGACAAAAATTCTTACCTTGCAAAACAAGCCGATTTCGTACTGGATACAACTGTAGAGAAGGAAGCCTGCCCTCACAATCTTGCACCTACAACCAGCACAACCGCTCAGTTAGTGGTTGGAGATATTCTGGCAGTTTGTTTATTAGAATGCCGTGACTTTACGAGTTCCGACTTTGCGAAATATCATCCGGGTGGTTCGCTGGGAAAGAGACTTTATCTGAAGGTTGCTGATATATTTATTCATAACGAGAAACCTGAAGTTTTACCTGAAGCAACTATAAAGCAAGTTATTTTAGAAATTACTAAAAACAGATTAGGGGCCGTAACGGTTGTGGATAGCGGTAAAATTGCAGGAATTATTACGGATGGCGATATCAGGCGAATGATGGAAAAATACGATTCGTTTGAGAACCTATCTGCCAGGGATATTATGGGTACATCGCCAAAAACCATTGCCAGTGACGAGCTTGCGGCAACAGCTTTGGATATTATGCGAGGCAACAATATCACACAATTAATAGTTACCGAGGATAACATTTACAAAGGAATTATACATTTACACGATTTATTAAAAGAAGGATTTTTATAAGATGAAGGATTTTTATGCTGTGATTATGGCTGGCGGTATTGGAAGCCGTTTCTGGCCAATCAGTCGTACTGCACATCCCAAACAGTTTATTGATATTTTAGGAACAGGAAAAACGTTGATTCAAAACACCTATGACCGTTTTTTAAAAATTGTTCCGGCAGAGAATATATACATTGTTACTAATGATATTTACAGAGATCTTGTAAAAGAGCAATTGCCAGATATTAGCGATTCGCAGGTATTAGGCGAGCCTGTTATGCGGAATACAGCTCCTTGTATCGCTTATGCTTGTCATAAAATCAGCCTGCTAAACCCAAATGCTTCTATTGTTGTTGCCCCCTCAGATCATCTCATTTTAGATACAGATGAATTTGTAAAAAACATTAATGATTCATTAAAAGCAGCGCTCGAACACCAGTGCCTGATTACTCTTGGTATCAAACCTTCCCGCCCCGACACCGGTTATGGCTATATTCAGTTTAACTCCAGCACCATTGCAGACAACTTCCATAAAGTTAAAACCTTTACGGAGAAACCGAACCTGGAATTAGCGAAAACGTTTATTCAAAGCGGCGATTTCCTTTGGAATGCAGGCATTTTCGTTTGGTCGGCAGCGGCTATACTTAAAGCGTTCGCCCGGCATTTACCTGAAATGAATGACATATTCAAAGAAGGTGATAATGTGTTTAACACACCTGCAGAGCAGGCGTTTATTCAAAATGCTTATTATCAGTGTACCAATATCTCTATTGACTACGGTATTATGGAGAAGGCTGATAATGTATATGTTTTACCTACTGATTTTGGTTGGTCTGACTTAGGCACCTGGGCTTCTGTATACGAACTTGCGGATAAAGATTATGTAGGGAATGCGGTGATTCCATCGGAAAAAGTTATCATGTACGATTCATCAAATTGCATGGTAAACGTACCTAAAGACAAGCTTGTTATTTTGCAAGGGTTGGAGGACTACATTGTTGTTGAAGCAAATAACACTTTGATGATTTGCCAGAAAGGTCAGGAACAGGCTGTTAAGCAGGTGGTCGCTGATGTGAAAGCCAGATTTGGCACCGAATACATCTAAGAGATTTTTTTAATACATTAAATTAAATAAAGAGCTACCCACAAACGAAGGGTAGCTCTTTTTATTTCAGCTATTATAATTTGCTAAAATATAAGGCTGCAAGTTTTTTGTCGTGAGCATAGATATCATCAAAGAAATGCACTCTACCTTTCTCATCAGCAGTGGCCGTAAAGTATACAAGATATACGGGGAGCTTTTCTTTCAGTGCTACAAATTTCTCCTTGCGTGTGCTTATTTGACGTAGAATAGCGGATCGGCTATAACCTGAATTTCGTAACAGGTATTCTGCTAAATCGATAGGCCGTTCAACCCTTACACACCCATGACTGAAGCCTCGTTTAGCCTGACTAAATAATTCATCATTAGGTGTATCATGAAGGTAAACATTTGCGGCATTGGGAAATATAAATTTAACATCTCCAAGGTCATTCATTGGACCCGGCCGTTTACGCACTACGTATTTAAAATCATCATTTCCCGCAGTACTCCAATCAATTGAAGATGAAGGTACAGCGATGCCTTTGTCTGTTACCACTTCCATGTCCATTCGGTCAATCCATCCCGGATCCATCATTGCCTTCGGTGCAATCTCATTTTTGAGGATATTAGGTGGAATATTCCAGTAAGGTGAAAGTACAACATACTCCATTTTGTCGCTAAAAACCGGTGTTTCGTGAAGAACTTTGCCAACTATCACCTTCATGTTCATCACTTCCTTCGAGTTTTCATATACCCGAAGTTTAAATTCCGGAATATTTACGAAAATGAAATTAGGTTCAAAACTTTTAGGTATCCAGCGCCAGCGCTCCATATTGATGATGATTTGCTTAATCTGCTCTTTGATTGGCATATTGAGCTTTGCGACAGTTGACGCATTTAATGTTCCGGTAATTGCTAATCCGTTTTCCTCCTGAAACTTTCTTAATGCAGCTTTCAATTCGGCATCAAAAACATTTGATGTAGTTGAATCTGGATTCTGAAGGTAGTCAACCAGGCGCTCCCTCAATAATGGAACCGCAGCAGATTCTTGCCCCTCCTTAAGTTTTACTCCTGACGGAATTTCTTTCCATCCGCCCTTAGATTCGATTTGTCGATAGCGGGCCAACGCAGTCTTTAAATTCGCATACTGCTGATGCAGCGGTTTAAATTGGGCATAAGGGTATTTGCTTTCCCGTTCTCCGAGTATGGTTTTTAAGGCTTTGTGTAACTTAATTTTATTACGCTTAACATCCCATTCCACCATCTCATTTTTCTTAGGAATAACCAGTCCCCGATAGTAATCAGATGCCCAGTTGAGATAGGTGGCCGTTAAGCCAACATCTATTTCTTTTTCGAGTTCTTTAAATCTTGTAGTATCCTTTCTTGATTCCTCGAGTTGCTTTAGTTTTTCTGAGAAATTAATAATCTGGTAGTCTGCAGAATTTAAACCTTCTTCATCCGCTTTGGCAATTACCTGAAGCATAGTATCGGCCTGAGGCACAATCTTATGCTCTTTGAACCAACCGAGGGTAAAGCCGCGTTCCCGATAAAAGTTTTTAGCAAAAACCAGCTCATTTTTAAAGGCAGGTTCAGCATTCATAAAATTAGTAATGTAAATGCTATCGAGTAAAGGCTGAGCTCCTATTTTCGTTTTTCCGCAGGAATACAGTCCCGCCGCTGACACGAAAAAAAATAAACTATAATAAAAGATATTGAATAAACTAAAGTTGATTCTCATAGGAAAAGTAAATTTGTCTAAGTGTATAGAGAAAAACGCAAAAACTAATCCAACAGAGAATAATGCCTTTTTGGAGCTATTTAAACATTCAAATAGACTAAAGTGTCTGAAATAGTAAACAGGAGAAAATACTTGCCGGCTTAGAAAACCGAGACCAGGTTCTGGTGTTAAAAAGGAAATATATTGTCATGAAACATAACCATGAATTATATAGTCTTATGAAGGGCATACGAGATTCTTTCTTCGTTTTGTTACTGGTTGCGATAACGCTTTATCTGATGTATTCCTTCTATTACTCTTAAATTATTCTTTCCAGAGATAAGGGAAAAGTAATAGCGAAACGGTTATTACTACGATGTTTATCGCTGCCAAAACGCCTATTTCATCAAAGCTTACGCTTCTATCAAGCCCGTCCATTGCATTTTTAGAGAACTTAATAAGAACCATAAGCAAGGGAATAATAACAGGAAAGCTTAAGATTGCCATCAGCGCTCCGCTGTTACTGGCCTTGGAAGCTATACCCGAGATCATAGTGAAAACTGAGGCGAAGCTTACACTGCCGATTAACACGGCGATAAGGTAAAATAAAGGATCGCCGATGGTATTCTTAAAAACGATTGAATAAAATAAGATCGCTGTTACAGCCAGCAACAGCATCAGCATTACATTGTAGATTATTTTTGAAAGAATTACCGCCTTGGCGCTCGTTAAACTATAATAGTAGAGCTGTCTTCCCTTACTCTCAAGCATAAAGCTTTTTGCTATAGCGTTTACTGAGGCGAAAAGCATAATAATCCAGAAAAGTGCATTCCATGTTAAAGGATCAACCTTTTTGAAAGAGAGAAAACAAACGAATATAGTGGACACAAGGTAAAGCAAGATCCCATTCAGGGCATATTTAGAACGCCATTCAAGAACCATTTCCTTCTTAACCAAAAATTTTACCTGCGAAAACAAATCCATTTATGGGGGGCAAAGATAAATTATATATGCATCAAAGTTTGCATGATTTGAATGACATATCTTTGAAAGAGAGGCTGAGAGATTATTCTTTATCTGGACCTAAAACTGGAAATGCCTGAGCGTGTGATAGGTTGGCTCGCAAAGGCGCAGAGACGCAGTTAATAGCATGTTTCATAAGGAGGCGCGGAGAAACAATCTGAGATTGTGCTTGCAAGAGGTTGGCTCGCAAAGGCGCAGAGACGCGGTTCATAACATGTTTCATAAGGAGACGCGGAGAAACAATCTGAGATTGTTTTGCACGGAAAACTACCTGCGTCTTAGCGCCGTCCATTGGAGCATTAGCTTAAGGCATTTTCAGCCACTTTTCGGCCTGATCCAATGTTATTTGCTAAATCTCCTATCTTTGCGGTTCATATCATGGCGGCCTTTTACATCAGTCTAAAACAACTTCTTACCCATATACAGAACAAGTTCAGAGAGAACTTTAGTTCATCGTATTGGATCAAGGCGGAAGTTGCGGGTGTTCGTAAAGTGGGAAGCCATATTTATTTCGACCTTATTGAACTGGAGAGGGGCGCTAAAGTTGCCCAGATACGGGCTTGTGCTTTTTTTGGTGAAGGTACTACTGCGATAGCAGCGTTTGAAAAAGAAACCGGTCAGAAGTTTAGTGAAGGAATTAAGATTGGAGCCAGGGTTAGCGTAAACTACCACCCTGTTTATGGCTTAAGTTTAGTACTTAGTGAAATAGATAGTCAACTAACCCTTGGCGGCATTGAATTACAAAGAAAAGAGACGCTTAAAAAGCTTCATACTAATCACCCCCAAATTATAAGGTTTATCGACGGAAGCTTTGTTACGCCTAACAAGTTGTTGCCGCTCCCCAGGGCAATTCAGCGAATCGCTTTGGTTACTTCAGCAAGTTCAGACGCTTATGCCGACTTCACGCATTGTCTGAAGACTAATGAATCTGGCTACCAATTTACAGTAGATCTTTATAACGTACTTGTGCAGGGATATGGCGCGCAATCGTCATTATATGATGCATTTAGTAAGATACGGCTTTCTGGAAATATTTACGATGTGGTGGTGCTTACCCGGGGTGGCGGCGCTCCGGCAGACTTCTTACCATATGACGATTATCATTTGAGTCTTATGCTTGCTCAATTTCCAACTCCTGTAATTACCGGAATTGGTCACCACATGAACCAGGGTATCTGCGACTTTTTCGCAAGAGTACATACCAAAACCCCAAGCACTGCTGCTCAATTTATAATTGATCACAACTACGATTTCGAAAAGAAAATCAAGGAATTAAGTGACACCATTCAAAGCAGAAGTGTAGATCGGTTAAGAACTGCCGGGCAGAAATTCAATAACCTTCAAACAAGCTTTCGGCTCGGAGTAAAGAATCTCCTGAGGGATCATTCCGAAGATTTGCGAGGCAAACGCTTTTTAATAAATACCCGGGCAAGACAGGTGTTAAATACTTTTGAAAAGGATTTAAATGAAAGAACGTTAAAGCTAAGTTGGATAAGCAATCAGCAAGTGAAAAGTCAACAACAGCAGCTTGCCACTTTATCAACGCAGATTTGCCAGGGTGCTCCCAATCTCGTTCAACAGAAGCAACGTAGTCTTCAACAAATTAAGGAGCTGATTGAGCAGGCAAACCCAGAAAAAATATTAAAGCGGGGCTTCGCAATTTTAAAGAAGGATGGTCTTATTGTTAATGAACCAGCAACCTTGAAGGCTGGAGATAAATTGGAAATCATTCAACATCAGTCAATTATTAAAACAGAAGTAATAGAAACGGAGAAATACAATGGAAGAGAATTTGAGCTATGAATCGGCCTATCGGGAACTTGAAAAGATCTATCAGGATATCAACAACGAGGAAGTCTCTATTGATGAGCTGGCCACAAAGGTTAAGCGGGCATCGGTATTGATTAGCTTTTGTCAGACTAAATTGCGGAATACCGAAAACGAAATCAATGGTATTATTGATGAAATGGGTGGATAATTAGTGCTCCTCCCCGATGCCTCGCAATTCGATCTTTAATGCCGTTGCTGAAATCTGAATTTCTCTGAAGCATAAAAAAAGCGAGCAAAGAAGCATTAACAAACTTATTGAGAAGCAGATTCCTGCCGCATCAAGCTGATTTGCAAATAGAAAAATCATACAAACAGAGGAAAACAAAAGACAACCTACGCCAAAAGCCTGCATGTTTCTGATCAGGTAGATGCGTTTGTACAAATTCCGCATTTCTTTAAGCACCTCAGGGTCTTTGTCCACTAAAAAACGCCCCTTCAGCAAACGAACCAAGCCTCCGATATGGACAAGTTTTGCCGTATAAGCGAGCAGGATAAGCGTAGTGGCTGGAAATAAGATAGCGGGTGTGGTGATTGTAAACATATCAGACCTTTCCAGTTTTCGACTCAAGGAATAACTCTTCCAAATCACTTAGTTCAATTTCGAGCGCCTTTACTGAGATCTGTATTTCACGCAAAGAAATGTATAGTGAAATCATCAGCAACAAAAGACTCCCACCGAAAATATACTTTGCAATAAGTTGTTCGCCGTTATACAGCAGCCACATGGTAAGCACACACATAAAGAAACTCAAAATAGCACAAGACTGCATATTGCGAATTAAAAAGATACGTCTGCGCAGATTTGAAATTTGCCCGATTAAACGAGGATTATGACTTTCAAGATATTGTGTTTTTAAGCTCCTTACTAATCCAGCCAAAGCGAGAAAACGATTGGTGTATGCCAATAACAAAAGAGAAATTGCTGGAAAAAGCAAGGCGGGTGTGGTTAGCGTTAATTCCATTCAATGTGTTTAACAGCCTAAAAGTACATTTCTTTCTGAACATCACCAGTAAAACTGTTGCTGCAATGAAAGGAAATAGCTTGTTCCCCCTTTTTAGTTTTCATCTTAATTTTAAACTTAACTCTAGTTGATTGTTTGCCTGCTAACTTTTTACTCAAACCTAACCGTATCTGGCCCAGATATCTTTTCCACGTGGCAGGCACATTTACCTCCACTAACCAGAAATTGAATCTCTTTAGTAGCGTTGGTAATGGGATGACTTGCCTTAACCACAATAATATCGCCTTCGCCGCTGAGATCGTTCAGATTTGCATCGGTTACTACCGGGTAATATCCTTTTGCGTACACCGTGTCGGGAATAAAATCATTCAACATACTTTTATTGGTTCTTTTATTTATTGCCGCATAATTTTTAACGGCTAGCAAATTTCCATTTGAATCAGTGAATTTTACCGAGACTGTAGCAAATAACATCGTGCAGGCTTGCGGTGAACAATCTTTTGCTGATTTCTCTAGACTTTCGCATGATATAAACAGAACAACAGGTAGTATCAAAAGCAGTAATTTTCTCATAAGAATTTAAATAAGCTAATACGCCCCAGAAATCCGCAACGCTACATTTGACTGGAAAAATCTATTTTTGCGGCAGTTCAAAGACGAATAAATCACACAAGAGCCATTCCATTTTTCTAATGCTGCTGATCTCACTTTTTTCTTACAATTTCGAAATTCAGGATATTCTCATATTACTCCTGGTAGGTTTACTCAGTGGTATGTCTAAAACCGGAGTGCATGGAGCAAGTATGCTTTCGGTACCGTTGCTGGCTTTAATTTTTGGAGGACGAAGTTCAAGTGGTGTTATGCTTCCCATATTACTAGTTGCTGATGCTATCGGGGTTTGGTATTATCATCGGCACGCCTCAGTAAAACATCTTAAAATACTTGTTCCCTGGGCTATCTTGGGCATTATAGCAGGAACAGTGATAGGTAAACTTATTGATGATAAGACGTTCCGTTTAATCATGGCTATCACCGTATTAGGAAGTATAGGTATAATGTTCTGGCTACGAAAAGATGAACACAAGCAGGAAATTCCACACAACAAATTATTTGCTGCCTCGATGGGTATTTTGGGTGGCTTTACTTCTATGGTGGGAAATCTTGCCGGCAGCGTAATGGCAGTATATTTACTTGCTGTCCGCTTACCAAAAAACATTTATATCGGAACAACGTCGTGGTTCTTTCTGATTATTAACTGGGCGAAAGTTCCGTCGCATGTTTTTAGCTGGCATACCATCAATCTCAACACCGTATTATTAGCCCTTTGCACTACTCCGGCGGTGGTACTAGGAGCCATTATTGGCATTCATATAATTAAAAAAATTTCGGACGAAAAGTTCAGGCTATTCATTATCAGTATGACTGTCTTAGCGTCTGTGTTCATGTTATTTTAGTACACTTTAGTCCCTCTGTATGTATCGCAAATTGTACATATTTTCTTGATTCGAAATCGCTTTAACTTAGATTCCGTGGTTTTCGGGTTCACATTTCGCGAAATACTTCAAATGAAACTTGTAATGTAACATTTACAACATTATTATTGCCTTATAATGCTATTTGGCAAGATTTTTTCCATGATTTACCTGAGTTATGAAAATTATCTTTAAAATCAAAAAGCATTTATACGATGTTGCCGGAGGAATTCAGCAGTTAATGATGATCTATTTCAGATTTTAACGTTGTCTTCAACATGAATTTAGCAACAGGAACTAAACTTAGCACTCGTAACCGACTTTAAATTGCACTCTCTCATGCCTAACTTAACTTTTAATCAAAAATACCGGAGATACTTAAATGTTATACTGAGTATAGCTATTATTACTCTCATAAGTAGATTAAGCATCGAACCCTCTATTTTCATTATCGGTCTCTGTGGGCTTCTGATTAGCATTTACCAACTTTATAGCATATTTCAATATGAAAGAGGACACAAAAGCTACTTGCTTATCCCCACCTTAAATGACAACTACTACAAAACAAGTAACTATTTTTTTGGGACGCTGATATTAGCAGGCACCTTACTGGCGGTATTTCTGATGCATCCTGCGGTTAGCTATGTATTACTGGGCTTGTGTCTTGGTATAGCAACTTTCCTGAACGGAGTTTACGACTTACCAAAGGGAAAGATTGAAACAAAAAAAGATACCTTATTCGTTACAGGCATGAATGACTCCATTCATATATCAGACATTAAGGATATAAAAATAAAAAGTAATTCTATTCACTTAACCACAGTTTCAAATTCTACAATCAGGTTGGATAACTTTAATATCGATGCCCAATCGGCATTTTTAATCTATCGTTATTTAAGTCCGTATAGAGGTCTGCAACTAACAAATGAAGGTATTTAGATCAACCTTCCTCTCCTAAAGTAATTTTCGACTTTATTAATTCATTCGGCTTATTTAAGATGGATTTAAACCTTACGTCCTTTATTTTTTATCTGAAACAAAAAAGAGCCCTGTTAATTTATAACTAAGCAATTCTAAAGAACGTTAAGCCATCTAGTACTCAATATGCAGGAGGCAAACGTTCGGTCCTTGATATAGAAAACTACCTTCAAACTGTTAATCATATGAAAAACATCTACGAATGGAAAATGCAACTTCGTTTATTGCGAGCCTCTTTAATAATCTCACTTTGTGCCATTTCCTTATGCAGTTACTCGCAAGTTCAACTGACCTTAGAGCCAGCAATTACAAGCGGACTGAGTGAACCAATTCAGTTTGTAAATGCAGGAGATGGCAGTAATCGCATTTTCATTGTTCAAAAAGGCGGCAGCATCCGGGTTTACAACTCATCCTACAATTACCTTGCTACATTTTTAACCTTGTCTGATATTAGTACCAGCGGCGAGCAGGGCTTACTCAGTGTCGCTTTCCATCCCCAATATGCAAGTAACGGATTCTTTTATGTTTATTATGTAAACGGTGCTGGAAATCTGGAACTTGCCCGATTTAAGGTTAGCAACACAGATGCAAATGTTGCTGAAGCTTCATCAAAAGTGGTGTTGATTACAATCCCGCATCCAGGCAACTCGAACCACAATGGCGGTGAAATGCATTTCGGTAAGGATGGCTATTTGTACCTTTCAACCGGAGATGGCGGCGGTGGTGGAGATGCGCCTAATAATGCGCAAAACACATCTGTTCTGCTTGGGAAGATCTTGCGTTTCAATGTAAACACTTCCTTAAGTTCACCTTACTATACTGTTCCGGCAGACAACCCATACGCGAATGAAATTTTCAATATTGGATTAAGAAACCCTTTTCGCTGGAGTTTTGACCGCCTTACCGGAGATATGTGGATCGGCGACGTTGGACAGGATTCGTGGGAAGAAATTAACTTCAGAGCAGCAGCTTCATTGTCAAATACCAATTACGGCTGGCGCTGCTACGAGGGCAATACTACTTATAATACCAGCAATTGCGGCGACGCATCCAGCTACGTATTTCCGGTTCATACTTATGCAACCCAAAATCCATCTGCGGCAATTACAGGTGGAGTGGTGTATCGGGGCAATATCTATACTTCATTACAGGGATGCTACGTAGCTGCCGACTTTTATTCTGGCACCTTTTATAAAATCCGCTCAAACGGTTCGGGCGGATGGAACATAACAACACAATCACTTAGTCCCACAGGAATAGCCGATTTCGGTGAAGCGGAAAATGGTGAGATATATGCGGTTTCATTAACATCCGGGGCAGTTTATCACATAGCGTCCGACGGCCCCTTGCCAACTAAGTTAACAACGTTTAATGCCCAGCCAACACAAAACGGCATACAACTAAACTGGAAAACAGCTTCAGAAATAGCTATCAGACAATTTGATTTAGAGTACAGCTATCAGGGAAATGTTTTTATGCATCTGGCTTCGGTAGCTCCGCAAAATCATGCAGAGGGATCGTCTTATAACTATCTGGATAAAGCATTTTATAATGATGATGTATTTTACAGATTGAAAACAACCGATAATGATGGTAGCGTGAGCTATTCGGGGGTAATTCGGGTTTCGCCCGAAATAGATAAAAAGACGACAGGCATCTTCCCTACTATCGTTAAAGATGGCTACATTCACTTACACGTTAAGAACACAGGCTACCATACTTTAGAGCTTGCTTCGAGCAATGGACAGCTGGTTTTGAAATCTAATTTAAACGGAGAAAAAGGAAAGGTTTCTATACTATTACCTTCGCTTACGCCCGGACTGTATATTGCGAAAATTAGTGGAGCGACTGATGGCTTTACACAAAAAGTAATAATTGAGTAGAAATAAATAGCGGTTGTCAGTAACAAGCATCGTTACAAAGGAAATACTTCATTATATTCGCGACAATTTTTTAACCAAAAACTGTCGTACATGAAAAAAATTCTATCACTTACCTTTTCGCTGGTATTAACCGCGTTACTGGCTACCGCTCAACTTGTTCCACCTGTTAAATTTGTTGCTTTTGCAAATGCCGATCAGCTGGCTGCAACTTACGATAAAGCTGATACCGTTAGTAAACTAGTTCGAAACCAGGTATTCTTATTTTACAAAACCGGTAAATGGAAACAACTTTCAAGCATTTTTACGCTAAAAAAGCTTAACAATGCATGGCCGCCGGCAAACGGAGGATACAACATTTTGAATAATGTTGCCATTAAGGCGGGACAAAAATTTGATCGTTACAGCAATGCAATCGGTAATTACACTGGCGAAGGTTTCCCATCTTTAGGTGGCAATTTTACCAGTCCGATTATTAAAGGACACTATTATACTTTTGCTCAAAGGGCATTGAATCTGCCTGAGAATGCTTACGATTTTTATTTTGAAATAGAGGTTTTAAAAGACTTACCATTTCAGGGACAAACAGCCGATGTAATTCCATGGTTTAGCCAGGTGGGCGGCGGAAAACAAATCATGTGGGGAATCCCGCAAGATCCATCAACGGGCTACCCAATGACCTGGAACAAACTGGCGTCCTTAGGATACATCAAAATAACAATTAAGAAATCTCCAAGCGGAAAATATCCTCAATTAGTAAATCAACATATTTAATGATTACAGCAAAAGGCAACATTCAGAAAGCGGGTTACAGTACTTTTGGAAACCTGTTATATCCTTCGATTAAAGAAAAGGTATTTCCCGAAAAGAAAACAGAGAACCAGCTCCCCTTTAGTTTCAGGTTTAACAGCTTTTGGAATGTTGTCTTTTCATGTCAATGTTGTGGCAGGGAGGTAAACGTCATTGATGCCAATGAACGTAACTATCGGATAGTGAATCATCTTTTCAGCCGCTTTTATTCATCGGATTTTCTAGAATCGGTAGCAAATGTATTAAGTGGAACGAAGGTAGTTAAGGCGTCTAACAGCGATTATTCTTTTTTAACAACCGAGGATACGGATGAAGTTAATGCTGTGGATCTATTTATTCCGCAAATTGACTTGATTTACATCAGCTGCCCTGAATGTGCTGCTGAATATCTGGTACGCTACAGACAAGGCTTGCCGATGGAGCCCGATCAAAGCAATACGGATGGGATGAATGGCACTTTGTTTATTGATGAAATTGTTCGAATAGAGGCAAAATCTTCTTTTAAAAACTTTGCTCAAGTTTTAGAGTCATCTTTCAATCCATTGTAAATACCTAATTAAAATCGAATTTCGTAATATTTATAAACTGAATGCGAACCTGGAAAAACCAGTTTATGATCCTGCAACACGGCTTTACGCCCCATAATGAAATCCGTTTTAACGTGTAAAAAAAGCGTATCTCCCACTCTTTTATAACTTCCTAAAAAGTAATCATCGTTAAATTTATAAATTGCGTGAACACGTAAGCACCCATTTTCTTTAAAATCAAGCTCTACCGATTCCCGCCCCTCTTCCTTTCCATATGAATAAGCCTTAAACGCAGATTTACTTGAATACATTCTATCAATATATAAGCTGTGGCCGATGCTAATTGATGTTACCAAAAAACATATTGCTATAAGTACCCTACCCCAATAAAGCTTTCCCCAAAATCCAACAACCACAAGAACAATTATCAGGATGAGCTTCAGTAAATATTGGGAATCGCCCCATAAACCACTATGAGAGGAGGTTTGAAATTCCATCGTCAAAGCAATTGCGGAAAGTAATAAAGCAATAATAAGGCTAAGAGATTTCATCATTTTTCATCTATATTTTGCTTAACAGTATCTGCGGCAATTCTTATACAGGTTATCTACCAAAAGGCTTTCCCACTTTAAGTATCAAAGCATTCCCGACAAGGTTAATAATTTTGACGCAATATTGCAGTATTGGACATCACGAATATTACTTTAGGTTAAGACCCATATCTAGCAGTAAATCAACAGAATTTACTTTTCACTTAGTGCAACCTCAGGGCAAATGTCAAAATTAATTTTTGTACAGCGGCCTCTCAATTACAAAAACATGCAAAACGCATTTCTCACCGAATTTATACTTATTACTTGAGGATATATACCTGTTTTATAAGTCCTAGAAACAGAAGCGTTTCAACGTTTGTCAGTTTACTTGTTGTAAAACGAATGAACAATGAGGCATTCCTCTAGAAACGGAGGAATGCTCATCTACTGAAAAACTATGCAAAAAACGAGGTTAAAAATATTTACCTGGCATATTCATGGGAGTTACCTTTTTTATCTATCCCAGGGTAATTTCGATATCTATATCCCGGTAAAAGGGCAAAGAACGGAAGGCTATTATGGCCGGGGCGAAACTTTTCCCTTCGGCGAAAATGTAATCGAAGTACCCGCAGCCGAGGTAAGGAACATTGAATTTGATTGCATTTTATATCAAACAAACAAGAACTATCTGGAGGATCAATATGAGATTTTATCTGAAAGTCAACGGGAGCTTCCCCGCATTTACCTCGAACACGATCCTCCCCGGCAACATCCCACAGACACCCCTCATGTGGTAAGCGATCCAAACGTTTTGCTGGTTCATGTTACTCATTTTAACCGCTTAATGTGGGACAACAACGGTTTACGTACCAAAGTAATTGAGCATGGGGTTATTACGCCAGACATTCCTTATTCTGGCGAACTGGAAAAAGGGATTGTGGTAATTAACAACCTGCCGTCAAGAGGCAGACTATTGGGACTGGACATTTTCCTTGAGGTTAGAAAGCATATCCCTTTAGATTTGGTAGGAATGGGAACCGGAGAATTGGGTCTTGGCGAAGTGCTTCATCCGCAGCTGCCAGAATTTATAAGCCGCTACCGGTTTTTCTTTAATCCTATACGCTATACCAGCCACGGTCTGGCTGTTTGCGAAGCTATGATGCTAGGTATTCCGGTAATTGGAATGGCCACTACAGAAATGCCGGTTGTGATACAAAATGGTGTTAACGGTTTTATTCACACCAACCCAGAACGGCTAATCGCAGTTATGAAGGACCTTTTGAAAAACAAAACACAGGCCCGGCAGTGGGGAGCCAATGGACGAAACACAGCACTTACGCATTACAATATTGAAAGATTCACCAATGAATGGGAGCAGACATTTAACCAGGTAATTCTGGAAAATGATCGAATGGAGGTTGAGCGATGAAAAAGAGAATTGCATTTATTAGTGAACATGCTTCACCCCTGGCCAGCCCGGGAAGTATAGACAGCGGCGGTCAGAACATTTATGTGGCAGAACTTGCCCGACACCTGGTAAACCTAGGTTACAGCATTGACATATTTACAAGAGCGGAAAGCCGCGAGCAGCCGGCTATTGTTTATTGGCAACCTAACATCAGGGTTATACATGTAAACGCCGGTCCTCTCCGGGTATTACCAAAGGAAGATTTGTATGAATTTATGCCTCGTTTTACCAGAAATACAGCCGCTTTTATTTTGAACGAGAGAATTCATTATGACCTGATTCATGCACATTTCTGGATGTCGGGCATGGTTGCTTGCGAACTAAAGCAGATATTCAATATACCTTTTGTAATCACCTTCCACGCACTGGGATATGTTCGGAAACTTTATCAGAAAGAAAACGACAGATTCCCAGCTTGCCGCATCGATGTTGAAAAAGCAATAGTTGCCCAGGCAGATTGCATTATTGCAGAATGTTCGCAGGATGAAGAAGATCTGATTAACTATTACGCCGCCCCAAAAAGCAAGATCTGCGTAGTACCCTGCGGCTTCAGTAAGGAAGAATTTTACCCGGTTTCAAAAGCCGAAGCAAGACAAAAGATCGGAATTGGATTGGATGAAAAGGTAATCTTACAGCTCGGCAGAATGGTTCCCCGAAAGGGAATTGATAATGTAATTAAAGCATTAGGCTATTTGAATGGAACCGACAAGGTTAAACTGCTGGTTGTAGGTGGCGACACTCAATTACCAGATCCAACTTTAAGCAAAGAACTGGCCCGGCTGATGAACATTGCAAAGGATGCAGGCAGAAGTGAAAGTGTGATCTTCACCGGACCCAAAGGACGCTCTGATCTGAAATACTATTACTCGGCAGCCGACATTTTTATAACAACACCCTGGTACGAACCTTTCGGCATTACTCCACTGGAGGCAATGGCTTGCGGAACACCTGTAATAGGTTCGAATGTTGGCGGCATTAAGTACAGTGTTGCCGATGGAGAAACCGGTTTTCTTGTTCCTTCTAATGAGCCAACTGCCCTTGCGCATAAGATTTCAATGCTACTGAATAGTCCCGATTTGTTGGAAACGATGAGCAAACAAGCCATCAGCCGGGTAAACTTGCTATTCACCTGGAACCGGGTTGCAACCGAAATGGCGCATGTATACGATACATTGAAAGCAGTTCCGGTACATTCCGTGGCACCCCGTAAAGAAACCAAAGCCGCCTGATATGCAAAAAGCTATTTTTATTGACAAAGATGGCACACTGGTCAAAGACATTCCTTACAATGTAGATCCCGACTTAATTACGCTGGAAAACGGTGTGATAAGAGGATTGAAACAACTACAACAGAATGGGTTCAAGCTGATTGTTATATCTAACCAGGCTGGCGTAGCATATGGCTTTTTTAAGGAAGAAGCTTTGTCTGCCGTAAAAAGTAAAATCGAAGAGCTTTTGGCTGCGGCCAATATCAGACTGGATGGGTTCTACTATTGCCCTAATCATCCGGAAGGCATCATCCAACAATATAAACTTGATTGTGAGATGCGTAAACCCGCTCCCGGGATGCTCCTTAAAGCAGCAGCAGAACTGGAAATTGACTTGACTGAATCATGGATGATTGGTGATATTCTGCATGACGTAGAGGCAGGTAAAAGAGCTGGTTGTAAAACGATTTTGATAGATAATGGCAATGAAACAGAATGGAAATGGAACCAACACAATCAACCCTATTATACCACATCCAGCATAGATGAAGCTGCTGAATTTATTCTCCAGAAAAAAGCAAGATTAAACTTTTCGGGTGTCGACGACTGGAGCCATTGTAAAAACATACTTTGTATCAGGGCCGATAATATGGGCGATTTGTTAATGAGTAGCCCAGCAATCAGAGCCCTAAAAGAAACGTTTAATGCCCGCATATCAGTTCTCACGTCCAGTATGGCTGCAGGTATAAGCAGTTTCATTCCCGAAATTGACGAAACTATCGTTTACAATTTACCCTGGGTAAAGCTTGAAAAGGCAGAGCGCTTTAACGAAATTGTAGAAACGCTGCGAAAACGTAGTTTTGATGCGGTGGTAATATTTTCTGTTTATAGTCAGAGCCCATTGCCAGCCGCCATGATGGCTTACCTTGCAGATATTCCTTTAAGATTAGCCTGCTGTCGTGAAAATCCATACCACTTGCTTACAAACTGGCTTCCCGATAAGGAACCTTATACAGAAATAAAACACCAGGTCCGTCGCGATCTGGATCTGGTGGCAGAAATTGGCGCATTCACATCCACCGAAGACCTTTCCCTTAAAATTTCTCCTCATACAGAAGATTTCATAATAAAAAAGCTTGAACAAACCGGCGTTGATATCAACTGCCCCTGGTTAATTGCACATGCCGGAGTAAGCGAAGAAAAAAGGCAGTTTCCTTTTAATAACTGGGTTCAGGCTTGCAAAAAGATTATTGCAGATACGGGCTGTCAGGTACTCTTTACCGGAGCAGCATCTGAAAGAAATCTGACAGAACAGCTGCAACAGGCAACCGGTAATAACTCATGGTCGCTTGCAGGACTTTTATCCCTGGAGGAATTTATAGCATTAATAAAAGCTGCTCCACTGCTTATTTCTGTAAATACCGGCAGTGTGCATATTGCAGCGGCGCTGGGTACGCCTACGATCGTTTTATATGCATTAAGTAATCCGCAGCATTTCCCATGGCAGGGCGATGGCCGGGTTTTCACTTATTCCGTACCTGCTGCCCTGCAGAGCAAAAATGAGATTATACGTTTTGTAAATGAAACCTATTTCGGCAAATACCTAGCCCCTATTGATGGCGACGAGCTGGCGAGTGCAGCTATGGAAATACTGGCCGGCAATATTGAACCAATGCCAGCACTTCCCGATAATATAATTACAAAACCTTTGCCGCAAGTAAATGATCAAGTTGCCCGGCAACTAAATTGAAATCCGGCGTTTTGGTCCAGTCAATTACCCTATGTACTTCGGTATCTATAGGAGCCCATCTTTCCGGTTCTCCGTCCATACTTATTACCACGCTCGGCGTTTTAAAAGCAGCAGCCATGTGCGAAACGCCAGTGCAGTTTGAAACCAACGCATAAGCATTTTTGATCAACGCAGCGGCAGCTCCAATACTGGTTTTTCCAATAGCTAAAACAGGCTTACGCTGCATCTGCGCCACAACCGAGCTGGCTATTTCAAGCTCATCTTTTGTGCCTGTAATTACAGGAGTAAAGCCATTGTCAGAACAACGGTCAGCAAGCGCAGCAAAATATGCCGTGGGCCACTGTCGCCATGCGCCCCGCGAACCAGGATGTATACATATATATCTTTGGTTGTGTATCGGAAACTCAAGTTCACGAAGCTCCTTAATATCCTTGTCGGTTACCGGAAACTCAAGCTTATTTCCCTTTACGGGGATGCCCAGGAAATCCATTAAATGCAGATGCCTTTCTATTTCAGATCCATAATCGGGATATTCGGTAAACAAACCATTATCGGGATAGTAATGTCCCTTCAGAAAATAACCGGCAGTGAACTTCGCTCCAAACAGCTCAACCATTGGGTTTATGATTGATCCATCCCCTTGCATCTGCAAAGCAAGATCAAACCGTCTACCTTGAACCTCAGCCAGGAAACCTGTAAAATCTGTAGGCTGAAACTGCTGTTCCGGCAATCCCGGGAAACCGGAAAAATGAATAAAATCGTTAAAGTATGCAGGAAACCTATCAAGTAAAGATTTAGCCCATGGCAAGCCGCAAAGAGTAATTTCAGCTTCGGGATAAGCTGCCCTTAACGAACGAATTGCAGGAATAGCACAAAGCAAGTCGCCAAGCTGTAAGGCTCGAAAAACAACAATCTTTTTTATAGAGAATACAGGTAACTTCATAATAATCAAATAAATAAAACACGATATTTAATAGCCCCGTAGAATTGCCAGAACAAGGAAAGAAAGGGGATGAAAAAGGATGTGAAGATCATCTCTACGATATGACCTGGGGATTTAGACGTATTACGAACACGTTTCCAGATGAAGAAAAGTGTTAAACCAACCCAGGAAATCATAAAAAGAGCCGTTAAAAACTCATGTTCCTTCAAATAAGAGATTAGCATTCCTGCGAAGCAGAATATAATTGCATAATAATACCAGGGTGCTCCGTAACCAATTTTCCGCCGATACAATTCAGGAAATTTTTTATACAGGAGCGCATTGTACAGGCCTTTTCTTTGCTCGTTAACACTTACGCCTCTTTTTGCTTCTCTTACAGGATGCAAAACCAATGCGCTTATTTTTTTTACGTAAATGTTGGCAGTAATGAGCTTGAAATGCAGGTCGCTGTCTTCACGCCATGCCCTGGCAAAACGATCATCGAAGCCACCGGTTTTTAACAAAGCACTTTTTGTACAGGCGCAATTTGCCGTAATAAATTCGGCTGTAGCCAGATGGGCTGTATTTAACTCAAAATCGGTTGGGTGTTTTGATAAAGGCACCTCTACTGTGCCAGAGAATGCAATATCCACTTCACCATGGTAGTTGCTGATGATTTCTTCCAGCCAGCAAGAATCAGGTAAACAGTCATCATCTGTAAAGGCGATCAGAGCTGCAGTAGCCATTTGCCAGCCCATGTTTCGGGCTGCGGCTGGTCCTTTTTTTTGCAGTAGATGTTCAAATCGCACCCTCGGAAATTGGTTGGCCAACAGCAGCCGGGTTTGTTCATCCGGGCCATCGCTAATTACAATTATTTCAAAATCATCAGGTTGAAGTGTTTGACACTCGAGCCGGTGCAGGCACTTTTGCAATAAAGCAATTCGTTTATAGGTAGGGATCACAACAGAAATCTTTATCATAGGCTTCTGATTCTTGTAAGCGTTAATATTGGCTATTTTTCTAAAAACACTTTCTGCAAATTAAAACGGCTTCGAACGGTCTCTTCTGCCTGCCTGTCACAACCCATTAACGGATAGGTTAAGATGGGCCTGGGTGATCAGAACATCCTACTTCACGTAGCATAACTTACGTGACCTACCTACGGCATCTCACCGAAAAATGCCAAGGCTAACTGCCACTGCACTCTCTCAATAATAACAACTCTGTGTAAGCCTGACCATGGCCTTTAGTATTCTACTTCTCTACCAAAAAAGAACCAATCACAAGCGCATCAAAAGGTGAGCTCCAGAAACATTCAACCGCATCACGGGGCGTACAAACTATAGGCTTGCCTAGTGTATTAAAAGAGGTATTCACGAGCACTGGCACGCCGGTTTTAGCCTTAAACGCCTGTAATAATTCGTAATAACGCGGGTGCTGATCCTTGTTTACCGTTTGTATCCTTGCTGTACCATCTGTATGTCGGACGGCTGGTATCTGTTGCGCTTTCTCTGGTTTTACATCGTAGATAAAAAGCATAAAGGGCGAATATCCTGCACTTTCGAACCAATCAGCAGCGTCTTCCTCCAAAACAACCGGGGCAACCGGTCTGAAATCCTCCCTGTCCTTCACTACATTTAAGCGGGCCTGCATGGTTTCACTGATAGGAGAAGCTAATATAGACCGACTTCCCAGCGCCCTTGGGCCATATTCCATTCGCCCCTGATACCAGCCTATTATCTTATCCTGAGCCAGGATTTCGGCAGTTTGTTCGGCTATGTTGTCCAGCTTTTTGTATGACACCTTGGCCCATTTGAGAAACTTCTCAATCTCTTCATCCGAGTAATCGGGCCCCAGGTAAGCATGTTCCATCTCATAGTCCTTTTCGGTACTGTTGCGCACTTTTGCGTCTATCCATTCAGCCGCTCCTAAAGCTGTTCCGGCATCACCGGCAGCAGGTTGAACCCAAACGTTTTTGAACGGACCTTTATCTCTGATCCTAGCATTTAAAACGCAGTTAAGTGCCACACCACCGGCAAGACAAAGGTTCTCTTCATGGCAAACCTCATGGAAATTATTTACCAGCTGAAGCACCGTTTCTTCGAGAACCAGCTGTAATGAATGCGCAATATTAAAATGATGTCCGGTAAACTCTTCATGCCTTAAACGGGCCGGACCAAAACGTTCTTCAAAGCGCTCGTTGGAGATGGTATAATCCAGCCCATCCACATGGATCATTTCCCTGAAATCATCTGCGAAAACCGGCTTACCATAAGATGCCAGAGCCATTACTTTATACTCGTCCGAAGAGTGCAGAAAGCCCAGATAACTAGTAATCCGTTCATATAATAAGCCCAGCGAATGCGGCATATTTACCTGAAAAATACGCTTGATATCATTTGCATGCCCCACGCTGTAAGTGGTGGTAGCTAGCTCTCCCCTGCCGTCCAGAGTAATAATAGCAGCGTCTTTAAATGGCGACGGGTAATAAGCACTGGTTGCATGAGCAAGATGGTGTTCCACAAAATGAAACTCGAAATCGCTGGCTTTTGCGCCTTTAAAGCGCTTTTGCAGATGATGAGGATAGCCATCAGTCAGCTGTCCCGGCGCATTTACAATGGAGGTCAGGAATAATGGGTCCCAAGGATTAAGCCAGCCATTAAGAGACCGGCCACCCTCAAGCGGAACATCTATAGTTGGTTTTCCGCTGTAATTTTCTCCCAACAACAAGTATGGATCGAATGAATAGGCGACATGGTCTACATCGCTTAAGTGTATGTTAGCAACTTCAAGACAATAATTTATAGCATGAAACGGCAATTCCCAGGTGGAAAAGGGAACTGGCCGTTTACCATGTTTAATATGAGTAAAGCGTTCGTCTTCTGCAGCAGCAAGTACCTTTCCGTCTTTAATTATGCAGGCTGCCGAATCGTGAAACGCTGAATTAATTCCGAGTGTATACATTATTATTCTGTTCTATTTTAGATGTTTATGCAAGTACAATAACCCATTATTAAATCAATTGATTGAAATTGGCGATCGGCAAATACAATTCGGGTACTTGCCACATTTCAGCGGCGTATAAATACCTGTGGTAAAAAAAAACATTTCAATCCTAACTATTTTGGCATTGCGTCCGTACAAAGGCCGTACTGGGAAAAAGGGGAATGTGGGTCATGGGGTTTAAACCGTCAGAAAATCTTAACGAAGAACAAATTAAATCCGGCCTGAGGCTGGTTATTGCCGATGGTCTTGCAGCCGAATCAATGGTTGCTTTAACCGGAGGAACATTTTTAGTTGCAATGGCTTTGCACATGGGGGCCAGCAATTTTCAACTGGGCTTATTGGCGGCCTTGCCAACTTTCAGCAGCATATTTCAATTGGTTGCCATATGGTTGGTGCAGCGTTATAATAATCGCAAGGCCATTACAACCATTTTTAACTTTCTTGCAAGGTTTCCCTTGTTCATTATTGGCGCTCTGCCTTTACTTTTTACAGGTGGATCGAGCGTTTATGCGCTTCTTTTCTTTCTATTTTTTCATTATTACTTCGGGGCCGTAGCTGGAGCCAGCTGGAATTCGTGGATGCGTGATCTGGTGCCTGTGGAGCAGCTTGGTTCTTACTTTTCGCACCGGGGCAGACTTACGCAAATCCTAAACGTTATTTTCAGTCTGGCCATTGCCTGTGTACTCGATTATGTGAAGGCACATTATCCGCAATACGAACTAGCTGCCTACTCATGGATGTTTATTGCTGGCGGCGCTTTTGGAATGCTGGGCATTTTTATGCTGGGACGTACGCCGGAACCCCGCTCATCAATGACGGACGCCAACTTCTTTCAGCTACTGCAAAAACCCTTAAAGGACTCCAATTTCAGAAAACTTCTATCATTTAACTCGTTCTGGGCATTTGCCTTAAACCTGGCTACGCCGTTCTTTTCGGTGTACATGATGAAGACGTTGAACATACCTTTGTCCTGGATAATTGCTCTTGGAATAATCAATCAGTTAAGCGGTATTTTCTCCATAAAAGCATGGGGCAAGTACTCAGACAAGTACAGCAATAAAACAATCATCAGGATTTGTGCACCGGTTTATATCGGAAGTCTTTTTGCCTGGGCATTTACAGGTATGCCATCACAAACATATAGTATTATTGGTTTTCTTATGCTGATAAATGTGCTAAGTGGAATTTCTATCGCAGGAATAAACCTTGCCATTACCAATGTGGGGATGAAACTTGCTCCTAAAGAAGCGGCCATAGTATATCTCTCTGTGAAGAATATGATCGTAGCATTTTTTTCAGCTATAGCTCCTCTTATTGGCGGTTTAATGGCCGATTTTTTTGCTTCGCACGAACTGGTTTGGAACTTCGAATGGCATAGCAGTAACGGAGTCTCGCTCCTACCAATTGTTGATATTAAGGGCTGGTGCTTTTTCTTTGTGTTGGGTGGGATTTTGGCTACGTATTCGCTAAAGCTGCTAACTCCTGTTCAGGAGCAGGGTGAAGTTGAAAAAGATAAGGTTGTTACAATATTACGAACTAAGTTTCGGCATAGTGTAATGCGTGGCAACAGGCAATTGAGCAACAAACATGCAGAAGCGATGATAACCGAAACTGCGGAAAATTGATTATAAACGCCTTTTTTGAAAATTGTGATAAGGTAAAGGTCGCATAGATTAAACATATGTCATAAAAACGGGTAGCCTATTCATTTGCAGCTTCCTGATTGATAGAATTTTCTGCAATCATAGTAAGAGCGGCATCGGTATCTTTTTCGTTTTGAAGTGTTTGAGCTAACAATTCCTGCACCTCCGTGTGTCCCATGTTACCTGCAAAAGTAGTTAAGGTACCATACGTGGCAATTTCATAGTGTTCTACTTTCTGCGCTGCAAGGATTAAACCTGCATCGCGGGTTAAAGTACCACTTTCTGTGTCTTCCACAACACCATTAGCCTCTTCAATCAGCCCTTCCATAGCGTCGCATTTCTTCGCTACCGCTTTTTCACCCAGTAGCTCAAATACTCTATCCAAGGTTTCAATATGAGTTTGAGTTTCCATGGTGTGTTTTTCGAAAGCTTGCTGTAGCTCTGGACTGGTAGCGGCTTTTTTCATTTTAGGAAGCGCTTTTACCAGGTGCTTTTCTGCCCAGTAAATATCCTTTAGTTCATCAATGAAAAACTGGTGAAATTCAGAATTTTCCATTTTTCCCGTTTTAGATTGCTGTGTGTTTTTTGCTGCGGTTTTTAAGCCGTTAGCTGTTTTGGTTGTTGCCATTTTTAATTCTTATTTAGTTTTTCATAAGGTGTATCAGTTTGAAAACAAAAACGGGGCCATTGCTTTATTGGGATCAACCTGATGATTGCCCCCTAACTTTTATTTGGCGGCCCATCGTATACTGTGTTGTTTTCCATACTAATAGGATATATAGAAATGTTCACAATTGCGTTGCCAAAAGCCATTTTTTGTGCCCGTTATGAACAAATCCCGTATAAGTACGGTAATGAATAAATCCGAAGTTCGGTCGAATCGCCTTGCAATATTTCAGATTTTAAAATAAAGCTGTCTGTGTGGAAGTTTTTGCTTGATGACATCATCACATTCTATTCAAGTTAAGAGAAACATGAAAGCAATGAAATTTCTATTAATAAAGGTGGTTTGTAGAGACGGGCCGGCAGTTTTAGAGGGACTTCGAAGAAATGATACTGCGACTATTAGTGTTTGTTGTGATTACGATCTAACAACGCTGACTTTTTTAAGATCTCATCAATGCCATCAATCAGTTCCCACAGATTGAAAGGTTTTTCAATCAGCTTATCCCAACCGTAATTACCTAATGAATTAATTAATTTAGGATAAGCAGATAACATAAAAACCGGTAAAGATTTTGTTCGTGGATTATTTTTGATCTGATAACAAATTTCGCCTCCATTAACCTGTGGCAACAAATAATCAATAAGGACAATATCTGGTTTAACCCGTTCTATGTCATGAAATATATCTTTGGTATCAGCAATCGCTTCAACCTCATAATTTGAGTCCGTTAGGGCTTCAGTCAGAATATCCCGTATTGAATTATCATCTTCGACAATCAAAACTTTCTTAGAGCGTTCCATTGGGTGGAAATTAGCATGGTAAATTCATGAAATAAAAGTACCCCCGAAAGAGGATTTATACGGTTTATGTCTAGTAAAACTACTCAATTCGTTTTTTTTCTTATATCCCAAACGGTTTGACTCCCCTGCCCCATGCAGGCAACAAGTTAACAGACATACTTTCCGAACACCTTTAAACACATACTCACAAAAAAGTATTAAGTATTGACTACTTTTGAACTTTATTTAAACACACATGCTAAGAAAAACAACCAAAACTACAGCATTAGCATTCGTTTGTGCAGTGTTGATAAGCTCATGTGCAGCGGGCGTAGCGGGTAATAGCGGCAAAGTTCCTCCTGGTCAGGCCAAAAAAATAACAGGCTCTAAGTCTGCCAAGCCCTATGCTCCCGGACAGCAGAAAAAGAAAAAATAATTACAATTTAAAGCGGGGAATTTTTCTAGCTTTTTGTATCAAACAGGCCTTCTTGTTAATTCATGAAGGCCGTTCAATTCTTGGCTGAAAGCTTAAACTAAGCCCGGATTATTTCTTTTTGATAGACATTTAAAACAGTTGCTGTGCACCGAAATGATTATTGATAACCAGTAAAACAGCTTTACCGATCTCTACCGCCTTCACCGGACCGATGCCTGCTATAGCACCAAGTTCATCCAAAGTCTTAGGCACTTTATTAGAGATTTTTGCCAGGGTTTTATCAGACATAAAAATAGAATCAAGCATTTTTTTATCGGCGCTTGCTTTTTTTCTCCAGGCAAGCAACTCATCATACAACTTAGGATTTTGAATACTCAACTCATTTTTTGATGGCTCCTCTTTCTTCTTAAAAACATAACCAGCATTGCTTGTTCTATACGCCATTTTTGAATTTTCAATTGAAAAATCACTTTGCAGGCTTTTAAAAAATGCCGCTTTCATCATAAGAACATTCATCGCCCGATTAGCTCCTAAAAAAATCTCAGATTCCTTATCCTTCCGGGCAAGATCCACCAGGAAAACACCTGTGAGCAAGGAAATTCCGCGTTCTATTCTTGGCATGAAATACTCGCTTGCCCTCCTTAACCTTTCCACAATGTCATGCATCCCATTCACCTCTATATCAACCGGTAAAATACTCAGTTCTTTCCTCAAAAACTTTTCGGCGACTATCGAAAGCTCCTGTTCAAACAAGACATTTCCGTCGTTCAAAACGGATTTAATCAGCACTGTTTGTTCTGCGTTTTGCGTAAGGGATTGAGCCAGCATCCGCCAATAGCGAATTAGTAAAGAAAAATTCATCATGTCTCTCAAAAAGAGATGACCGTCCTCGGCAACCACTTTAATTAATAGTTCTTCTGATGGTTTTGCTGCTGTTACGCTTTCTATAAATGTGCAAACCTGGGCATCTGTGATAATATTGTTGGCACTAACTGGCGAATTAAGAACAAGTCCCTCAAGCGACCGACACCTGCTTAACGCCACATAAGCTTGTCCGTGGGCAAACGAACCGCGCACATCTACAATCACTTCATCAAATGTTAGGCCCTGACTTTTATGAACGGTAATTGCCCAGGCCAATTTCAACGGATATTGCGTAAACGATCCGGCATTATTTTCTGCAACCTTTCCGCTGGCTTCATCTACACCGTACTTCACGTTTTGCCAAACCTCCTGAACAAGATCCAGCTCTGATCCGTCATCCAGAAATTTAACTCTAATACCTGTTTTACTTAGTTCAATTACCCGTGCCGATCGGCCATTGTAATATTGTTTTTTGCCCGAAGAATCATTTTTGGTAAGAATTACCTGTGCTCCCACTTTTAGCCGCAAAACTTCATCGGCAGGAAAAGCATCCTTTGGAAAATCGCCAGCCACCGCAGCAGTATAACTAAACAACTCACCCTCAAGTTCATTTAGGCGTTCCTGATTAATATCGCTTACCAGCTGATTATGAGTAGTAACCGTAATATAGCCTTCTTTTGAAAGCTTGTTACCGTCTGTAAATCGTTGATTAAGGGTGTTTAAAAGAGCTTCGTTCACCTCGTTCTTTCTTACAGCATTCAAAATTTCGATAAATACCGGATCATTTTGCCTGTACACTTTGGTAAGTTCGAAGGTAATAAAAGAGCCAGGCTTCAAGGCTCTGCTTTCAAAAAAATACGGACTCCGGTAGTAACGTGTTAGGGCTGGCCAATCGGTATTGGTTATAGGTGGTAACTGGAAAAGATCGCCAATCATCACCAATTGTACTCCTCCAAAAGCTTGCGAAGAACAATTAATATATCTAAGCGTACGATCCAGATAATCCAATGTATCTGCCCGAACCATACTAATTTCATCGATAATCAACAGCTCGATACTCTTTATAAGCTTTAACTTTTCCAACCCAAAACGAACAAGCAGATCAACCTCCTGTCCTTCAGCATCGGTTTCGGGAACTAAGGGCCCAAACGGTACCTGGAATAAAGAATGTATTGTTGTTCCACCACAATTAAGTGCAGCTACAGCGGTAGGTGCAACAACAGCCAGGTTCTTTCGCGAACTGCCTTTAATTTGCCTTAATAGCGTTGTTTTACCCGTGCCTGCCTTACCTGTAATAAAAATATTTCTGGA
>Ga0307408_100000304_pt1 | contig 47053 bp, 41 predicted proteins | sample 322Cmetagenome_FD_202116 | JGI IMG/M metagenome (GOLD analysis project Ga0307408, IMG submission 202116) | Maize rhizosphere microbial communities from greenhouse at UC Davis, California, United States - 322HYB-C-3 | ecosystem: Host-associated > Plants > Roots > Rhizosphere > Soil | place... | reverse complement strand
TACGCACTGGCCGAAGTCGAAGGCGATGCCGTAGGGTGGATCGCGCGTCATCGATCCACCATGTGGTGGATGCAAAGAGCGACATCCACCCTACGCACTGGCCGAAGTCGAAGGCGCTGCCGTAGGGTGGATCGCGTTTCATCGATCCACCATGTGGTGGATGTAAAGAGCGACATCCACCCGCACCTCCCACAACACCGGTCAGATACTGGCGACCACCGCGCAGAAGCCCGGCGCGCTGGCGGCGAACTGGCTGCACAGGTGATTGATGGAGGTCACCAGTACCTGCTCGGGCGAGGAGATGAAATCCACCGACATCATCACGCTGAGCATGGTGATGGTGACGATGGAGAAAGTGAACAGCTTGCGCGCCCACACCCGATCATCGACCGCCTTGTAGCCCGACACGCCCATCCACAGCCAGTAGGCACCGCTCAGCGCGGCGACCACGAAGTAGCTGTAGCCGGCGTAGCCACTGAGCGTCAGCATCAGGGTCGCAACCACGAAGGCGGCGATGTACAGCACGATCTGCCGCTTGGCCGCCGAGATCCCCTTGATGACCGGCAGCACCGGGATGTTCGCGGCCTGGTAGTCATTGAAACGGAAGATGGCGATGGCATAGGAATGCGGCATCTGCCACAGGCTGAAGATCAACAACAGGATGGCCGCGCCGGCGTCGAACTCGTTGCTCACCGCGCAGTAGCCGACCACGGGCGGAGCCGCCCCGGACAGGCTGCCGACCAGGGTGCCATACACCGAGCCGCGCTTGAGCCACAGGCTGTAGAGGCCGACGTAGACCACGAAGCCCATCAGCACCAGCATAACGGCCAGGGTGTTGGTGGCGGCGTACAGCAAGGCCACCCCCGCTACCCCGAGCACGCAGGCATAGACGATGGCGTGCGCAGGCGATACCAGCCCCTGCGCCAGAACCCGGTTGCGGGTCCGCTCCATCTTCTGGTCGATGTCCCGATCGATGTAGTTGTTGAACACGCAGCCTGAGGCGATCACCAACGAAACCCCCAGCGCTGTCGCGAAGAACAGCGCCAGGTCGGCATCGCCGCGCGAAGCCAGGAAGAAACCACCGGTGACGGAAATCAGATTCCCGAAGACGATGCCCGGCTTGGCGAGGTTGAGGTACTGCTTCAGGAGCGCCAGCATCAGTTGATCATCATGTGATAGTGCATGCTCCACATGATCCAGACCGACAGGCCGACCACGAACGCGATGATCAGCACGGTGAAGATCATCGAAACGACGTTCCAGCGTCCCTCCTCATCGGTCTTCATGTGCAGGAAGTACACGAGGTGGACGAGCACCTGCGCCAGTCCGAAGAGCACCACGGTGATCAGCGTCGCGCCACGGCTCAGGCCCAGCACGTCAGGGTGCATGACCAGCATGAAGGGGATCACGGTGAGGATCACCGACAGGATGAAACCGCTCAGGTAATCCTTGAAGCCCACGGCGTGGGCGGCGTGATTGTCTTGGTGAGCCATTTACAGCACCCCCATCAGGTAGACGACGGTAAACACGCAGATCCACACCACGTCGAGGAAGTGCCAGAACAGGCTGAGCAGCCCCACGCGGGTCTTGTTGGTGTCGGTCAGGCCACGGCTGCCGACCTGCAGCATCAGCACCAGCATCCACAGCAGACCGGCACTGACGTGCAGGCCGTGGGTGCCAACCAGGGTGAAGAACGCCGACCAGTAGGCGCTAACCTGCGGCCCGGCACCTTCATGGATCAAGTGACGGAACTCGTACAGCTCGATGCTGAGGAAGGCCACACCGAACAGGAAGGTGATGCCCAGCCAACGCAGCACCGCGCCCTTGTCGCCACGGTAGGTGGCGAGCATGGCCATGCCGTAGGTGATACTGGAAAACAGCAGGGCGAAGGTTTCCACCAGCACCAGGTGCAGGCCCGGCCTGAGCATTTCCTTGGCGGTGGGGCCACCGGCGAAGGAATTGCTGAGTACCGCGAAGGTGGCGAACACCGTGGCGAAGATCAGCAGGTCGGTCATCAGGTAAACCCAGAAGCCGAACAGCTTGATGCCACTGCTGTCGTGGTGGTGCTCATGGCCGTGGCCATGAGCGTCGTGTGGATAGTGGGGTTCGTAAGCGGTCATGATCAGGCCTGTACGACTGCGTTGGCTTTGGTTTGGTGGTGCGCCTGCTCGATCCGCGCGATCTCTTCGGGCTGCACGTAGTAGTCGATGTCCTCGTCGTAGGAACGCACGATGAAGCTGACCACGGCGCCGACCAGACCCACGATGGCGAGCCACCAGATGTGCCAGATCATGGCGAAGCCGAAGGCGATGACGAACGCCGACACGATCAGGCCGTTACCGGTGTTCTTCGGCATATGGATCGGCTCGTAGTGCTCCGGCGCGGGCATCAGTTCGACACCGTTCTTCTTCGCCTCATGGAAGGCGTCGATCTTGTCCGCCGTCGGGATGACCGCGAAGTTGTAGAACGGTGGCGGCGAGGACGTCGCCCACTCCAGGGTGCGGCCATCCCACGGGTCGCCGGTGACGTCGAGGTTGTCCTTGCGCTTGATGTAGCTGGTGACGAACTGCACCACGGTGAACACGATGCCGATACCGATCAGCACGGCGCCGACCACGGCCACCTGCACCCACGGCACCCAGGCCGGGTTGTCGAAGTGGTTCAGGCGACGAGTCATGCCCATGAAGCCCAGCACGTACAGCGGCATGAAGGCGAAGTAGAAGCCGATCAGCCAGCACCAGAACGAGTAACGGCCGAAGCGGTCGAGCAACTTGAAGCCGAAGGCTTTCGGGAACCAGTAGATGATGCCGGCCAGGTAGCCGAACACCGCACCGCCGATGATCACGTTGTGGAAGTGGGCGATCAAAAACAGGCTGTTGTGCAGCACGAAGTCCGCCGCCGGTACCGCCATCAACACGCCGGTCATGCCGCCGATGGAGAAGGTCACCAGAAAGCCCAGGGTCATCCAGGTCATGGCGTTGAGTTGCAGACGGCCACGGAAGATGGTGAACAACCAGGTGAAGATCTTCACCCCGGTGGGGATGGCGATGATCGAGGTCATGATGCCGAAGAAGGCGTTGACGCTGGCCCCCGAGCCCATGGTGAAGAAGTGGTGCAACCACACCACGAACGACAGCACGCCAATGGCCGCAGTCGCCCAGACCATCGAGGCATAGCCGAACAGGGTCTTGCGCGAGAAGGTCGCCACCACTTCGGAAAACACACCGAAAGCCGGCAGGATCAGGATGTACACCTCCGGGTGACCCCAGATCCAGAACAGGTTGGCGTACATCATCGGGTTGCCGCCCAGTTCATTGGTGAAGAAGTGGAAATCCAGGTAGCGGTCCAGCGACAGCATCGCCAGGGTCGCGGTCAGCGGAGGGAAGGCGCCGCAGATCAGCACGCAGGTAACGAGAATGGTCCAGGTGAAGATCGGCATCTTCATCAGGCTCATGCCCGGTGCACGCATCTTGAGGATGGTGGCGATGAAGTTGACCCCCGTCAGGGTCGTGCCCAAGCCCGATAGCTGCATGCTCCAGATGTAGTAATCCATCCCCACGCCGGGACTGTACTGGATGCCTGACAACGGCGGATAAGCCACCCAGCCGGTCTTGGCGAACTCGCCCAGGCCCAACGACAGGTTGATCAGCAGCGCGCCGCCGACGAACAGCCAGAAGCTCAGCGAGTTGAGGTAGGGGAAGGCCACGTCACGCGCGCCGATCTGCAGCGGCACGACGATGTTCATCAGGCCGGTGACCAGTGGCATGGCCACGAAGATCAGCATGATGATGCCGTGCGCGGTGAAGATCTGGTCGTAGTGCTCGGGCGGCAGGTAGCCCTGCCCGTCACCGTGCGCCATCGCCAGATGGGTACGCATCATGATGGCGTCGGCGAAGCCACGCACCAGCATGACCAGCGCGACGAGGATGTACATCACGCCGATTTTCTTGTGGTCCACCGAGGTGAGCCACTCGCGCCACAGGTAGCCCCACTTCTTGAAGTAGGTCACCGCCGCGAACAGCCCCAGACCGCCCAGCGCCACCATGGCGAGGGTGATCATGATGATGGGCTCGTGGTACGGAATCGCGTCCAGAGTCAGTTTTCCAAACATAGTCACTCCTGCACCTGCGCTGCTTCGTGCATGGCCGTGCTGTGGGAATCTTTCAGGGTCACGTACTGCCCGATCACCGTATTGAACAGGTTCGGTTCGACCTGGCCGAAGTAGCGGACCGGGTAGATCGGATAGCGGTGGTTGACCATCTCGCCCGGCTCGCCAACCTGCTTGAAGGTGGCGAAATCCATGACCTCGGGCGACTGCTTGACCTTGTCGAGCCACTGCGCGAAGCCTTCGTCGCTGACCGAGTGAGTGGTGAAGCGCATGGCCGAGAAGCCTTCACCGCTGAAGTTGCCGGACTGGCCGAAGAACTCGCCCTGCTCGTTGGCGATCAGGTTGAGCTGGGTGCGCTGGCCGCCCATGGCGTAGATCATCCCGCCGAGTTGCGGGATCGACAGCGCGTTCATCACCGTGTCGGAGGTGATGTGGAAGGTCACCGGCGTCTTCTCCGGAATCACCAGCTCATTGACCACGGCCACGCCCTGATCCGGGTAGATGAACAGCCATTTCCAGTCGAGCGAGACGACTTCGATGTTCAGCGCCGGCTTGTCCGATTCGATCGGGCGATAGGGGTCGAGCGAATGCGAGGTTTCCCAGATGATGACCGCCAGCACCGCGACGATGATCAGCGGGACACCCCAGACGACCAGTTCGATCTTGTGCGAATGTGCCCAGTCGGGCATGTAGGTGGCCTTCTCGTTCGACTCGCGATAACGCCAGCCAAACCAGAACGTCATGATGATCACGGGGATGACCACGATCAGCATGAGTCCGATGGAGATCAGGATCAGATTGCCCTGCTCGACACCGATCTGCCCTTTCGAGTTGAACAGTGCCCAGTCACATCCACCGAGCGCTGAGAAGGCAATCGCCATCAGCAACCAGCGCGCACAACGATGGTATTTCTCTTCTTTCATGTCACGACCTTCAACTGAGTGATGCCCACAGTCGGCTTCGGTTGCCGTGCGGCCCATCGAGCAAAAGGCCGGCAGCGAAAACTCAGAGCTTGAGCATCCGTGCAAGCGAAGCGGTAAAACCGTGGGAATCGACGATGTTGCAGGCTATCGAGGCCTCGCACAATTCATTAGCAGCCTACTTATGAGCATACTGACGGCCTCCCTGCGACATATTTCGCAACATTTACGCAAAGATTTGAAACACTTTGCAGCAAGAAGCCGGCAAAGAATCGAAGGGGTGCGACAAATGATCACAGGCCCGTTTTAGAGCTGTTTGTCAGCAAATTGACAGGAATCAATGACACGAAAGATACCGCCACCCTGACAGCACGATTGTCTTGACATTGAGGAAATTTCAAGATTCTCGAATGCGAGCGAGAGGCGCCTGGGCCCAGCGAAAGGCTTAGCGCAGAGCGGGGGCAAGTAGAAGCAGAGGACGGCTGGTGTAGTAGCCCGGATGTAATCCGGGGCAATTGAGAGCGGCCAAAAACATCGCGGCTGAAGCCGCTCCCACGGGACTGCTGAACGTCTACAGACGCCATGCACCTGTAGGATGGGCTGGGCGGCATTCCGCTTCAGCCGCGATTGCTTTAGCGTCAAAGCCTGCGGGTAATCCGGGACGGTTCGATGTGAACTCCGGATTGCATCCGGGCTACGCAATGGCGGCCGGCAACGGCTTCTGTGGGATGGGCTGGGCGGCATTGCGCTTTAGCAGCGACATGCATCGCAGCGCCTACGGGCAGCCTCTGCACATCGGCGCCGCCCCAAAAGCATCGCGGCTGAAGCCGCTCCTACAGGTGTACCCGTCCGTAGGAGCGGCTTCAGCCGCGATGGCTCTATCCAGCGCCACAACCGGCCTACCGCGCTACTTCCACGCGCAATAACAGCCCACCGCCAGGCCGCTGGCCAGGGACACATGACGCCCCTGGGTCAGCGCATCGAGCACCGGTTCGACGAAGCTGTTGCTGGAATTGCACACCAGCCCCTCGCTATAGGGGCCGGCGTAGGCCAGCTTGCCATCGCGATCCCAGATCGCCAGGGCCGGGCTGGCCGGCAGCGACTCCATGCCCTCGATCCCCGGCAAGGGCGTCATCCGCCCACGCAGGAACGGCGCGATCTCGCCCGTGCTGCCCGGCTTCTGCACGCTGTAGAACGCCACATCGGCATTGCGGTGCAGGCCGATCAGGTAGCGCAGGTGCGCGTCGGTTTCCGCGTTGCAGGGGCAGTCCGGGTCCCAGAAGTGCACCACCCGGATCGGGCCGGGGCCGGCCAGTTCAGCCGGCAGCTGCAACTCGCCCTGACCGAAGATCACCGTCTGCTCGGCATAAGGCCGCAGATAGGCCGCGCCGCTGAGCCACCAGATCAGCACGATTGCCGCCAACACCACGGCAAAGAAGCCCAGCACAACGTGCTTGAGCGTCAGGCGGCTGAACACACTCATGGTTTTTCGCCGAACTTACGCAGGAACTGCTTTTCCATTTCCTGGCAACTTTCCACGGTGAAGGCGCGCTCACTGTCTGCGCCCTTGGCACGCTCCCAGCAGGCGGCGATGGCCGCGCGCTCACCCGCTTCAATCTCGCCACCCTGCGGACGGGTGACAAAGTAGATAAAACCGGCAACCAACGAAATGACAAACAGCAGCCCCACCACAAACAGCCCCAGGCAGCCACTGCGGCTCAGCCCGGCGTTTTCATCTTTTGCACTCATGTATCACGTCAACCTTACAGTGGAACCCACTTCGAATCGGGCGCCAGGCGCCCTACCCTGCCGCGCCGGCCCGGGCAGTGCAGCCCAGGCCACGCCGATCACGCATCAACCAGCGTCCACTGCTTGCTCAGGCGCTTGTCCGATACCGCCATCCTGGTGCCCAGTTGCTGGGCGAACAACGACACGCGGTACTCCTCCAGCATCCAGCGATACAGCGTGAGCTGCGCATCGCGCTTGCCTTCCTGGGCATGTTTGGCAGCACGCGCCTTGTACTGTTCCCAGTAGCCTGTGATTTCGCCCGTCCATACACGGTCGCGCTGCACCTGCGCGCCCACCTTGTCCAGGCGCTGCTCGATGGCCTTGAGGTAACGCGGGATTTCCTTGAGCCACTCGCCCGGCGTCTCGCGTACGAAGCCGGCATAGACCAGATTGGCCAACTGCTGCTTGATGTCGTTGAGCGCCATCGCCTGGGCCAGGTCGATCTTGCCCTTGAAGCGCTTCTGCAGGCCGTGGTTGAGCTTGAGAATCTCCAGTACCAGGCGGGCGATGCGCTCGGCGTGCGCCGTCCAGTCGCCGCGCTTGCGCTCGGCCAGTTGCGCCAGGGCCGCACCGTCACGCGGCAGCGTGGCTTCACCGTCGAGGATGCAGGCATCCAGGCTGGCCAGCAGAATATCCTCGACCAACGCCTCGACGCGGCCGATATCGCGGTACAGCAAGCCCAGCTCGGTCAGCCCCGGCAACTTGCCACGCAGGAATTTCGCCTGCTCGGCCAATTGCTGCAGCAACAGCCGTTGCAGCGCGCGGCGGTGCTGGAAGTCGGCCTCGGCCTGGGTCGGGAAGCGCCCTTCCTTGACCACCCCAGCCTCCTCCACCAGCGCCGGGTAGACTGTCATGGAGAGGCCGGCGATCTTCTGCTGGGCCTTTTCCGCCACCTCGGCGAAGGCCTTGGCCTCCACCGTTTTCGGCTTGTCGCTCTGCTGCGGAATCGCCAGCGCAGCCTGGCTGGCTTCGGCGAAACGCGCGGTCAGCTCGGCCAGGTCGCGGCCTTCGCCGAGGAACTTGCCCTGAGCGTCGACCACCTCGATATTCATCTTCAGGTGGTTTTCCAGGCTTGCGGCGGCCTCTTCCCAGGCCTCGTCGGACACCCGCGCGCCGGTCATGCGCAGCAATTCCTGACCCAGCGCCTGCGGCAACGAACCCTGAGCGAACACCAGCTTGTCCAGCGCCGCACCGACGAAGTCCGGCACGGGCACGAAGTTCTTGCGCAGCACCTTGGGCAGGCCGCGCACCAGGGCGATGCACTTGGCTTCCAGCAGCCCTGGCACCAGCCATTCCAGGCGCTCGGGTTGCAGTTGCGGCAACAGCGGCGCCGGCACGCGCAGGGTCACGCCGTCACGCGGGTGGTTGGGTTCGAAGTGATAGGAAAGCGGCAATTGCAGCTCGCCGATACGCAAGGTATCCGGGTACTGCGCGGCGGTGACCTCCTTGGCATCACGGGCCAGGGCGTCTTCCTCGCGCATGATCAACAGCTGCGGATCGGCGGCGCTGCCCTTCTTGTACCAACTCTCGAAACTCGCAGCCTGGTAGATGTCCTGCGGGATGCGCGCATCGTAGTAGCCGAACAGGGTTTCCTCGTCGGCGAGGATGTCGCGGCGGCGCGATTTGGCCTCCAGCTCATCGAGGCGTTCGAGCAACTGGCGGTTGGCGGTCAGGCAGCGCACGCGGCTGTTGATCTCGCCGCGCACCAGGCCTTCGCGAATGAACATCTCGCGCGAAACCGGCGGGTCGATGGGGCCGTAATGCACCGGGCGGCGACCGACGATGATCATGCCGTACAGAGTGATCTGCTCGAATGCCACGACCTGGCCGCGCTTCTTCTCCCAGTGCGGTTCCAGATGGTTCTTCTTCACCAGATGCGCCGCCAGAGGCTCGATCCAGTCCGGCTCGATCTTCGCCACCATGCGCGCGAACAGCTTGGTGGTTTCCACCAGCTCGGCGGCCATTACCCAGTTGGGCTTCTTGCGTCCGATCACGCTGGAGGGGTGAATCCAGAAGCGCCGCTGGCGCGCGCCGAGGTAATCGCCCTCCTCGGTCTTCTGGCCGATCTGGCTGAGCAGGCCGGCGAGAATCGCCTTGTGCACGGCGGCGTAATTCTTCGCCCGCACTGCCGCCTCGCTGGCCTCGGCCTGCTGACGGGCGATGGCGTTGACGCGGGTGTCCTTGGTCGGTGCCGGGTTTTGAGCCTTTTCGTAGGGTGGATGGCCGGAGCCATCCACCTTGGCGGACGCGATATCCACCTTACCTGCGCCTTTACCCAGCAACTGCAGATCACGGGCAATCAACACCAGTTGCCGGTGCGCATCGCGCCATTCGCGCAGGCGCATGTAGTTGAGGAAGTTCTTCTTGCACCAGGTACGCAGCGGGTTGCTGCCCAGCTCCTGGCGCTTTTCCTCGAAGCCGCGCCACAGGTTGATCAGCGCGGCGAAGTCCGAGTCCACATCCTTCCACTGCGCGTGCGCCTGGTCGGCGGCCTGCTGGCGGTCCATCGGTCGCTCGCGCGGGTCCTGCACCGACAGCGCGGCAGCAACAATGAGGATTTCCTCCAGGCTGCCCTGCTTGGCGCCTTCCAGCACCATGCGCCCCAGGCGCGGGTCGATGGGCAGGCGTGCCAGCTGGCGACCCAGCGGTGTGAGCTGGCCTTCGCGGTTGACCGCCGACAGCTCCTGCAACAGGTTGAAGCCGTCGCTGATGGCCTTGCCGTCTGGCGGCTCGATAAAGGGGAAGTCCTCGATGCTGCCCAGGCGCAGGTGCAACATCTGCAGGATCACCGCCGCGAGGTTGGTACGCAGAATCTCCGGGTCGGTGAATTCCGGGCGACCGAGAAAATCCTCCTCGCTGTACAGCCGAATGCAGATGCCCGGCTCGACCCGCCCGCAACGGCCCTTGCGCTGGTTGGCGCTGGCCTGCGACACCGGCTCGATGGGCAGACGCTGCACCTTGGCGCGGTAGCTGTAGCGGCTGATGCGCGCGGTGCCGGAGTCGATCACGTAGCGGATGCCCGGCACCGTCAGCGAGGTTTCGGCGACGTTGGTGGCCAGCACGATCTTGCGCCCCGGCATGGGCGCGAAAATCTTCTGCTGCTCGGCCGGCGTCAGCCGCGCATACAGCGGCAGCACCTCGGTATGGCGCAGGTTGGCCTTGCGCAGCACCTCCGCCGCCTCGCGAATCTCGCGCTCGCCGGGCAGGAACACCAGCACGTCGCCGGGGCGCTTACCGATGCTGCGCTCGTGCTCGGCGATCTCCTCCAGCGCGGCGAGAATGCCCTGGTCGATGGACAGGTCATCGAGCAGGCGCTCGCCCTCCTCGTCCACCTCAGCCGCCAGCGGGCGGTACCAGGTTTCCACCGGGTAAGTGCGGCCAGACACCTCGATGATCGGCGCGTCATTGAAGTGCTTGGAAAAGCGCTCCAGATCGATGGTCGCCGAGGTGATGATCAGCTTCAGATCCGGGCGACGCGGCAGCAGGGTCTTCAGGTAGCCGAGCAAAAAATCGATGTTGAGGCTACGTTCGTGCGCCTCGTCGACGATGATGGTGTCGTACTTTTCCAGAAAGCGGTCGTGCTGGGTCTCGGCGAGCAGGATGCCGTCGGTCATCAGCTTGATCAGCGTGCCGTCCTTGCTCTGATCCTCGAAACGCACCTGATAGCCGACCAGCTCGCCCAGCGGCGTACCGATTTCCTCGGCCACCCGAGTCGCCACGCTGCGCGCCGCCAGACGGCGCGGCTGGGTATGACCGATCAACCCATGCACGCCCCGGCCAATCTCCAGGCAGATCTTCGGCAACTGCGTGGTCTTGCCCGAACCGGTCTCACCGGCGATCACCACCACCTGGCTCTTCTCCAGCGCGGCCTTGATCTCGTCGCGCTTGGCCGCAATCGGCAGCGCATCGTCATAGCGCATCGCCGGGATGCTGCTGCGCCGCGCCGCGACCTTATCGCTGGACGCCTGAAAACGCGCCAGCCACTGCGCCAACTTGGCCTCATCGGGCTGCTTCTGCAGCTCATGCAACTGCCGGCGCAAGCGATGACGCTCGGCGATCATGACGTGGTCGAGGTTGTGCTGCAGCGTGGCGAGGTCAGTCATCTGGATCGGGCAATCAGGGCAAAGGCGCGATTGTCGCAGATTACGGCGTGGGGCGGGCAGGCTATGCCGCTGCGGAGGCGTGCGAGATTAGGGCGTAAAGGAGCGGCGGGTTTCGGCCAGAAGCAGTCATTCAGCAGCTCGGTGACAAGCTGGCTCATATACGCACCACCCGTAAGTGCTCAAAATCTAAGACTTTGCGGTAGCTGTCCTGTTCTCTAGGTTATGACCGCTAGCACACGTCCAAAGGGAAGCCATACGAATGATTACTCCGAATGATGGCAATTTAACCTCGCTCCAGTCATGATCGAGGCATGAATTTGGCAGCACCCTTTGTTTGCCGATCGGTTTTCAGGCTCATGCCGGGCATCACCATGGAGTGGAAACGTGTCTTCAGAAACAGCTACTACTCCTTCGCTTGACGAAGTTATTCAGAAGCTCCTTGATCAATCCCCTCTAGATAAAGTTGTTAAGTGCGCTGTGGATTTCTCCACGCCATCAGGCAGTCCTCCGAAATTAGCTCTGCTGCATGTGCGCTTTCAGGAGGATGCTCCAAACATCACTGCGCTTGCCGACTTTCTAAGTAGCCAGGCCGTGAACTATGCACTAAGTCGCAGACGCCGAGGAATGTTTAAAGCGCAGTTGGTTGCTGGTCAAAATGACGATTTGTCTCTGACTGGAGATGTTTCAAAAGTTGTTAGAAGAGCCTTCATTGAATTCCGGAAAAAGCATCCGGAGAGAGCGAGTGAGGTTGGGGAGGTTTTAGCTTACTGCGTGGCAGTCCATCATCTCAAAGCTGCTCAGCTAATTTCTAAAATGTCGCTAAAAACCTCCAGCAATATGCCTATTTACGGATTAGATGGCATACATGCATCCGTCAAAAACGGCGTGCTGAATGTCTACTTCCTTGAGTCGAAGTTGGCAGGGACGGCAGCAAGCGGAACCGCCGATTTTTCAAAATCGGTGGCAGGCTTCAATGCCAACAAAGAAAAAATTTTGCGCGAGTATGGTCTAGTCAATGACTTAGGCAACCTTGATGCATTGGATGCTGCCGACAAAGAGCTTCTGATGCAGTATTTGGATGTTTTCGAAAATCCAAATGGGAAGCGCCGAGAGCGATCCATTGGGGTGGTCTGCTACTCTGAAAGCAAGCATTTCTCTGACAAAATTCCTGTTGATGATGAAGACGACATCAAGAAGCATGAGGTGCATTTCGGTGAATTATACTCAGATGATTTCGACCGACATCATGTAAATATTGTTAATCAATTGAGCGCGCAAGGGGTAGATCCCGGCAAGTGTATATTGTTTCTCGTTGCTGTTCCTGATGTAAATGAGCTGAGAGAAAGTTTCTATGAATCGTTGGGCGTGGCACCTAACCCGACGGACACTCATTTAAATGGCGCGGAAAGTGATGAGGGCGATGAAGATGAATGATTTTGCCTCTGAGCTTTCTAAACGTCTTATCCGGCATGCTGAATTTACAAGTTATATGGGGCGGCTTCAGTCCGTCGGTGCCGCAACAACGCTCCCAAGTAAGCTTGAAATAAATGTCGCCGCCCTAGAAGGCGATGTAATAGGGAAGTTACTTTACTGCGCGTCTGTATTTGCGCAATCAACATCTGAAAAGCACATCGGCATTGCTCAGACAATTGCATTTAACGCCATGTTAGTTTGTCAAGAAGACAGTATCATGGAGCGATGCTCTACCATATTGACTGAAATTGGTAATTTCCCCAGCATAAAGTATGCAGAGAGCCACTATGGGTCGAAGCCCTCCAGCTTGCTCGGCATGGTTCAGCGCAATGTCGTCGAATATCTAAATACCGTACGCGTGCATGGGGCAAATATTGCTCTGACGGATTATCAAAAGGGCGTTTGGGACTCGCTGAAGCTAGGTGAGTCTCTTGCTGTATCGGCGCCAACCTCGGCAGGGAAGTCTTTCCTTGTTATTGAGCACTTATGTCTTAGGGCTATTTCAGAGGCCGAGTTCACTTTTGTTTACATTGCACCTACAAGAGCCTTGCTGGCAGAAGTGCATATGAAAATTAAGGAAAGACTGGCGAGTCATCCTGATATTCGTGTTACTGATATACCTTCTTACGACGATACCCCAGGACAAATTTTTATCCTCACCCAAGAGCGGTTCCAAGTTCTTCTTTCAACAACATCTGCTCTGGTTGATCTGGTGATTGTTGATGAGGCTCAAAACCTGTCTGATGGCGCTCGAGGAATGATCCTTCAGAATTGCGTCGAACAGTGCTTTGAACGCAACGAAAATACTCATGTGGTCATGCTCGCTCCTGGAGCGGAAGGTTTCAAGGCTGCAGTAGAAAGCCTTGGAATGCCTCACATTTCTGAGGTTTCGACCACGGTTTCGCCAGTACTGCAAAATCGGATCGTCGTATCAAAGACGCCGAGCCTCAATCAGATCGAGTTTAAGTTACTTACAGAGTACGGCAGCCTACCTATCGGCTCGATGACGTGTGATAGGGGTATATCCAATCCAGACAGCCGTCTGGCTGCAGTAGCTCTTGAGCTTGGAAGTCTAGGCGGTTCACTTGTATATGCCAAGACACCTACTGAAGCTGCCAAGCTTGCAGGATCATTGGCTCTCGGAATTAATGATGCCGGCAATGAAAATGATGAGCTTGTCGCTTTCATCAAGGATCACATTCACCCCGATTACCATCTGATAAATATGGTTAGAAAGGGAGTTGCATTCCATTACGGACAAATGCCGGCCCTGCTACGTGAGGCTATCGAAAACGCTTTTCGTAAAGGCTCCATTAAATTTTTGGTCTGTACAACCACTCTATTTCAAGGTATCAACCTTCCGGCGCGCAATGTATTTCTAAATACACCTGCCAGGGGGAAAGGCGACAGTCAAATTCTTGATCCTGCTTTGCTTTGGAATTTTGCCGGACGTGCAGGCCGAATGACCAAAGATATTGTAGGCAATGTTTTCTTGGTAGATTACTACTCATGGAGCGAACAGCCCATGGATAAATTTTCTAAATTCACTATCAAGTCAGCCCTTACTGACTCTATCACTGAAAATATCAATGATGTGCTAGCAGTATTGAATGGAAGCTCATTCCCTGGCAAGCCCCGGGATGACTCTTACAGAAATGCCATAGCCTCAGCCGGCATGCTGATTACGAAAGCACGCCAGGAAACAATTGGTGACTTTCTACTGCGTGTGGCGCCAGATTTAGACTATCTAGAGTCTATTAAAATTAGAGAGTCAGCTCTTTCGGCATCGAAGAAAATTTCTTTACCGCAAAGTGTAGTGGATTCCAGTTGGATGTTGAACTTATTTGCTCTGAATAACCTCATGAGCTTCTTAGACAAAAGCATAAAAGATGGAGTTATAGATGATCTGATTCCCAAGAATCCATCCGACCTTAGTGGTGGTTCGCTCACGCATTATAAATTTATATTTAACCAAATTTTTAAGCATGTGAAGGGCTATGAAGGGAATTATGGCGGATACGTCTCGCGCATTGCTGTTCGCTGGATGGAAGGTAGGCCATACCCTGTTATAATTAGATTTGAAATGAAGGCTAAGAAATTGCAGATATCAAAAAGACGAGCTCAGGAACAGCTGAATCTTAGCCTAGACTCCAACTATAAAGTAAAAATAATAAGAGACATGAACCCAAATAGTGTAATCAAGGACACCTTTGATACCATCGAAGATGTAGTCAGGTTTCAACTGGTGCAGATGGGCAAGGCTTATATTGATATATTGACACATGTCCTCATCTCAAATGGATTGAGACACAAGGTTGCGGAGATATTTGATTTTTCTATGGCTCTTGAATTGGGGGTGAGTACGTTGACAAGTCGCTCACTTCTTGAGCTTGGTCTCTCCAGAATCGCTGCTTCTGCGCTTCAAAATGAAATTCCAGATAGCGATTGGGATGTCTCGAAAGCGAGAAAGGCCTTATTGGAATTCGACCACACTCCGTTCAAATTCAGTCGAGTGATACTGGAAGAGATCAGCAAGGTGAGGGTGGCGCTCGGCGGCGAGAAGCTGGTTGGTGTGTAGCGCTTCAATCGCTACGTTTGTGTCCGCTATTTCAATGGCGAACATATGTTGGTCATTTAACGTGGCGTGGCAGGACGTTGAGGCAAACGCCTGCGAGGTAGCGGGTGCTCTCGCAGCGAATAATCGAGCAAAGGCTGCAGTCGCCACGTCGAGTAAATCGTGCGTATTCATAGTGCAGGTGTCCGAACCGGCGGATCATGAGCCCCCCTTCAGAACCTCGAAACGCCGCAACTCAAAACGTTGGTTACTTCTGCTGGGCTGTGAACAGTCACGGACGGGTGACAACGAAATCACCCATTATGCCGTTGGTTGCAATGAAATTATGAGCGGCAGCTTCTGGCCGATAGCAGCCACTCCACACCTTGCCCTCTCCCTCACCCCGCGCTACAGTCCGCTCCGTCACGGTCAATCCCGTGACCGGGCGTGAGAACCCGAATTTCGTCCAAGGCGCGGAAGCGCCATAGCAGTGTAGCCGGCGCTTTTTTTGTGCCCGGTTACCGCATTTCTATGGCGGGCCGTGTGAGGCAGGCCTCGGCCTGGCCGGTTCCCTTGGACGCCGGTTTCTCACCCTTGCACGGTCCGCCTCCATAGCTCGTGAGAAGGCTGGGAAGCGGCTCCTTAATCTGTCCAAGGAGCATAAGGAAAATGCACTATCCCCCTTTTACCCAAGGGCACCGCCCTGGGCTGCTAGCTGCCGTGTCGACTTCCGTTGTGGAGGTGCCGCATGTCCACATCTGAATCCGTCGTCATTCACTTCCCTTCGCCACGCAATCCGTTGCACAGCTTTGTCGCGAACGAATACCCCTTGCAGGCGGCCGCCGAATATCGCGCTGCTCTGCTGGCGATGCTGTTGCGGGGTTTGCCGGAACCGGAGCTGGCGAACGCCACCAGCGCGCTGCTGAGCGAGTTGATCGTGCTCTACCGCCGGGCCATCGCCCAGGCAGCCTGGAGGGCCGAGCATGAATGAGCTGCAACGACACTTCACCCACCTGCCCGGCCATGACGGACAACCGCCCGCCGAGTTCGGCTGGAACACCGATTGCCAGACGAGCTTCGGTCACGGCGTGCAGACTGCGCAGGCCTGGCTGGACGACGCCAACAGCGGCTGGCTGTGGGCCAATCTGTTGCTGGAGCGCCAGCTCTATCCGCCAGGTGCGCAGCGCCATGCCTTCGAGACGGGCTTTCTCAGCCGCATCCACCAGCGTCTGTGCTCGCCGCTGGGCGGCGGGCATCAGGCTCTGCGCACGGAGTTGCGGTTGTAACGACTCAGGCGAGGGCATGCCCTCGCCTCTTAATTGATCGTTCCCACGCTCCGCGTGGGCATGCAGTCCTCGATGCTCCAGCGTCTACCGCGGGCAATTGCGTGCTGCGCTGTGACGCAGAGCTTCACGGGCTTGCTCCCACGCCGGAGCGTGGGAGCCATCGTATTCCGTTCACAGAGCTGAGCAGCCATGAGCCAAGGGCATCAAAAGCCACAACGGCCATGCCACAAAGTGGACCGTTCATTAAGCCTTTAATTGGATCAATACCTTGATCCTCTTAGTTGTCTTAATTGAGCAGACCTTACCGACTCCCCCATCCACAAAGGGTACTGCTCTATGACTCGTCTGAATTGGTTTGAGGCTTCACCGGGTGCAGCAAAAGCACTGGGTGGGCTGCACCATTACGTCACCACCGGAACGAACCTGCCGTCTCAACTCATACATCTCGTGTTCTTGCGGGCATCGCAAATCAATGGATGCGCGCACTGCATCGATATCCATTCGCGAGATCTGATCAAGGGAGGTATGTCAGTAGATAAGCTCGTTCTGGTGCCAGTCTGGCATGAGGCCGCGCATCTGTTTTCCGACCAGGAACGTTCCGCGCTGGCCTGGACGGAAGAAGTGACCCTGGTTGGTGAAACGCATGTGTCCGATGAAGCTTATGCCGCGGCATCGTCCGCATTCACTCCGAAAGACCTGGTCGACCTCACGGCCGCTATCGCAGCCATGAACGCGTTCAACCGCATGGGTGTCAGCTTTCGCTTGAGCCCTGCTGCGAAGGCGTAAACCGGAAAGGGGTGGATTCATTTAATCCACCCCTTCCCAATTGCCGCTCTCTTAGATCGCCGCAGCCGCCACCGCCCTGGAACGCCAGGCAAACCCCAGCACCATCAGCAGCCCCAGCCCCGCCATCGCCGCACCGGCCAGCGAGATCGCCGGATAGCCCAACCCCGCGTTGATCACCGCGCCGCCCAGCGCCGCGCCGATGGCGTTGCCCAGATTGAAGGCGCCGATATTCACTGCCGAGGCCAGATTGGGGGCGTCGTGGGCGGCTTCCATCACACGCATCTGCAGCGGCGGTACGATGGCGAAGCTGGCGATGCCCCAGATCAGGATGGCCACGGCGGCTGGCAGCGGCCAGCGCATCAATACGGTGAAGGCCAGCAAGACCAGGATCAGCGCACTCAGCGAGACGATCAGGGTGCGGTCGACGGAGCGATCCGCGGCCTTGCCGCCCCATACGTTGCCCAGCGTCAGGCCGATGCCGTACAGCACCAACATGGCGGTGATGAAGGCGGTGGAGGCCTGGGTCTCGCTGCTGAGGATCGGCGCGATATAGGTGAACACGGTGAACATCGCGCTGGAGCCGATCACGGTCAGGGCCAGTGCCGCCAGCACCGGGCCACGGCCGAGCACGCGGATTTCCGCCAGCACGCCGTCGCTCTTCGGCAGCGGCACGTTGGGCAGGGCGAACCACAGCGCGAGCATGGCCAATACACCCAGGCCGGTAATGCCCCAGAACGCCGTGCGCCAGCCGAGCACTTCACCGAACCAGGCCGCCAGCGGCACGCCGCCGATGGTCGCCAGGGTCAGGCCCATGAACATGGCGGCCACCGCCCCTGCACGTTTGTCTGGCGCGACCACGCTGGCGGCGACGATGGAGCCGACGCCGAAGAAGGCGCCGTGGTTCAGCGAAGTCACCACGCGGGCGATCAGCAGGCTGGTGTAATCGGTCGCCAGGGCGGACATCAGGTTGCCCAGGGTGAAGATGGCCATCAGCCCGATCAGCAGGTAGCGCCGGGGAATCTTGCCGGTGGTCAGGGTCATCAGTGGCGCGCCAAGCAGCACGCCCAGCGCGTAGGCGCTGACCAGCAGACCGGCAGCCGGAATGGAAACACCGAGATCGCTGGCGATGCCCGGCAACATGCCCATCGGGGCGAACTCGGTAACGCCGATGCCGAAGGCACCGATGGCAAGTGCAACTAGGGGTGGATTGATACGCATGGAAAGGCTCCTCATCTATGCCGCGAATGCTAGGATCCAAACCTTGACGGCGGTAGATGGCATTTCTGGCAAACACCTTTGCTTAAGGAGCACAAATGGACTTCAACGGCAGGTCAGGTGAGATGGTGGTGTTCGCCACCGTGGCGGAGGAAGGCAGCCTGTCCGCTGCGGCGAGAGCGTTAGGACTGACACCCTCGGCCGTCAGCCGGATCATCGCGCGCACCGAACAGCGCCTTGGCACCAGCCTGCTGCTGCGCACCACCCGCGCGATCACTTTCACCGCCGAAGGCGAGGCGTATCTGCGCGGCGCCCGGCGCATCCTCGCCGACATGGCGGAAGTCGAGGAAGCCATCACCGACCAGGGCGTGCCACGGGGTCGCTTGCGTGTGAGTGCCGCGCTCGGCCATGGCCGGCTGGCCATCGTGCCACTGGTGGCAGCCTTCAGTGCGCGCTACCCGAACATCACCGTCGACCTCAGCCTGGGCGACGAAGTGGTCGACATCCTCGGCGGCCAGGCTGACGTAGCCGTGCGCTTCGGCCACCTGCCGGACAGCCCGCTGACCGCCCGCAAGGTCGGCGAAACCGGCCAGGTGGTGGTGGCCTCCCCCGACTACCTGCAACACCACGGCACGCCGCAGCAGCCGGAAGACCTGCTGCAACACAACTGCCTGCGCTTCAACTTCCGCCGCGCCGAACCCAACTGGCCTTTTACCCGCGACGGCCAGGCGTTCTCCCTGAAGGTTTGCGGCAACATCGAGTGCAGCAGCGGCGAGGCGCTGGCGCAGTTCGCCCGGGTCGGCGCCGGCATCGCACGCATCGGCGAGTTCAGCGTGACCGAGGACCTGCAGCGCGGTGATCTGGTGCCGCTGCTGCAAACCTTCAATCCCGGTGATCGGGAGCCGATTCATGCGGTGTTCGTGGGCGGCTCGGCGATGCCGGCGCGGGTGCGGGTGTTCGTGGATTTCCTGGTGGAACATCATCGGATGTGAGCCGAGCAAGTGGCTGGCGCTGGACGGTTGCGCTCTGCCCCGCCCTCACGGAAGACCGCTGCCCAGGGAAAAAACCGCGCTACATCTGCATTTCCGCCAGGGCTCTGCGCAATGGTGCGTCTGATATCTGTATCGGCCCATGGAAGGGAATATCCATGTCCAGAACCAGGTATACGGAGGCGGCAATCAGCAGTGCAGACAAGGTGAACATGCCAATTACCATCGGGTTGTTCGGCGCGCGATAGCCAAAGCTGGCGTAGATCAACGTCAACCACGCGACGAGCATGCCGATGAGTGGCATCGGTATCGTCCCTTCGGACTGCTCCACGATTCGCCAGCGTTGCTCTATCAGTGAGTGGTACTGCTGACGAAGGTCGCTGAGCATGGTTTCTTGATAGCGAGTTTCGGGGCTGATGGCAGCCAAGACCGCACCGATATCATCCAGATATTGAGTGGCGGGACTCACTCGATGCTGCAGCGCTTCGTCGCCGCGATAGGGATTGGCAATGGCGTGCTCCACATAGGCGGCCAGGTGCTCGCGCGTGTCCTGCGCCTTGTCACCGTAGGTCTTCAGTGTTCGATCGAAGATGATCAGGCTGGTCGCATAGGTGTGCATGTTGGTGTCGATCGCTTCGAAGGTGTTCTTGGCCGAATTGATCATCAGGCCGAACACCAGTGAGGTCATGACCACAAAGATATTGGCGACCAGGCGCACCACCGTGTTGGTTTCTTCATCTCGGTGACGAGCCGAGAGTTTGGGGTACCCATGCATCATGAACAGGGATGCCGACAGGAGACATACGAAGACACCCACTGCGATCCAGACCGATTCCATATGTGCGCCTTTTCGCTATACCGCCAGGAGATCGTGGCTCAAAACGCTGAGGCGTCAACTGCAGGGCTTCAACCCTCGCGGCGGCTGAGTAAATCTTGAGCACTCCCACGCGCTGCGTGGCAATGCCATCCGGCGTCCACCCGCTGGGCAGCACTCAGGGCGTCATGGCCTCGCACTCACGAGGGCGGGAGCCATCGAACACGTCGATCACTCGACGCCCTGCTGCGCCCCCCCCCCCAACACCTTGCCATTCAATTTCATGATCGTTCCCACGCTCTGCGTGGGAATGCAGCCCTCGACGCTCCAGCGTCCACCACGGGCGGTTACGCGCTGTGCTGTGACGCAGAGCGTCACAGGCTTGCTCCCACGCCGGAGCATGGGTGCCATCAACACAACTACTCCCCGTCTCGCTCAGCCAACCCTGCCAACACCTTGCCATTCAATTCATGCAATGTGCGCTGCTCCTCAGCGGTCAACCCTGCGAGCACGCGCTGCAGGTTAGCCACGTGGGCCGCCAGGATGCCATCGATCAGCTCGAAGCCGGCCGGGGTCAGCGCCACCAGCACGCCACGGCGGTCGCTGGGATGCTTGCGTCGCTCGATCAACCCGGCCTTTTCCAGACGGTCGATGCGGCTGGTCATGCCGCCCGAGGAAATCATCGCGCTCTCGTACAACGCCGTGGGCATCAGCGCATAGGGCTCGCCAGAGCGGCGCAAGGTCGCGAGCAGGTCGAACTCGCCGGCCTGGAGGCCGTGCGCGGTGAAGAACGGCAGCAGGTGATCGCGCGTGATCACCTGGCTGAGCTCGCCCAGGCGGCCGATCACCGCCATGGAAAAACCATCCAGATCCGGCCGCTGTCGAAGCCACTGTTCGGCAGCCAATTGTGCACGGTCTTGCATATCGCCCTCGATTTATCTTGCCATCAAGATACTTTTCAAAAAGAATGTTTGCATCGTAACGCATTCCCCCTCAGGAGGCAGCTGCATGCCCGGCTCCAATTTTCGCCCTGTTCTCGCCTTGTCCTTGTTGCTGGCCATAGGCGCCTTGATGGGGCTGACCAGCATCCTGGTGAAACTGGCCGGCAACGTTGGCTGGCCGGCCATGGCCTACCTGCTCTGGAGCTTGCTGGGCGGCGGTTTACTTCTGTTGCTGTTCACCTGGATACGCGGCGAGCGCCCTGGCACCCGTCCAGAATTGCTGGGTTATTACCTGGCCTCGGGACTGCTCAGCATCGCTGTGCCAAACGGCTTGCTGTTCAGCTCGATTGGCCATGTCGGCGCCGGCTTCGCCTCGATGTGTCTGGCCTTCCCGCCCCTGATCACCTACCTGCTGGCCCTGGCCTTGCGCATGGAAGGGTTGAGCCGCATTCGTCTGCTGGGCATCTGCATCGGCCTGGCCGGCAGCCTGTTGCTGGCCCTGGGCAAGCTCAACGCCGGCGACAGCCCCTTGCTGTGGGTGCTGGCGGCGCTTTGCGTGCCGGTGTTCCTGGCGCTCGGCAACATCTACCGCGCCCGCTACTGGCCGGCTGGCGCCAGCCCACTATCCCTGGCCCCCGGCATGCTGCTGGGCGGCGCGCTGCTGCTGGTGCCGCTGGGCCTGTTCGGTGTCGACCTCGCCCCCCGCCTGGAAAGCCCTGCGGCATTGGGCCTGCTGGCCTTGCAGATGCTGCTGTTCGCGGCGGTCTATGCGCTGTTCTTCGTCCTGCAGAACCTGGCCGGCACGGTGTTTCTCAGCCAGATCGGCTCGGTGGCAGCGATCACTGGCGCGGCCATCGCCATCGGCCTGCTCGGCGAACAGGGCAGCTTGAGCATGCTGCTGGCGGCGCTGTGCATCGTCGGCGGCGTGCTGCTGGTGGCCTGGCGCGGGGCGAAGGAGGCACAAGCATGAAGCGCCAGACCTTGCTGCTCATCGCCATCGTCCTACTCGGCCTGAATCTGCGCCCGGTGCTGGCGGCCATCGGCCCGTTGCTCGACCGCATCCAGCTCGATAGCGGCCTGGATCATATCGGCGCCAGCCTGCTGACCAGCCTGCCGGTGGTGATCATGGGTCTCGGCGCCCTGGCCGCTGGCCTGCTGCGCCAGCGACTCGGCGAGCGCAACGGGATTCTCTTCGGCGTACTGCTGATCGCCCTCGCCTGTCTGCTGCGCGGCGTGCTGCCGGATTCCAGCACCTTGATCGCCACCGCCTTGCTGGCTGGCGCCGGGATCGCCTTCGTCCAGGCACTGCTGCCGGGTTTGATCAAGTCACGCTTCGCCGCCGACAGTGGCCGCCTGATCGGTTTCTACAGCTGCGCGATCATGGGCGGCGCGGCCTTCGGTGCGGCGCTGACGCCCTGGCTGGCGCAGTCGATAGGCTGGTCGTGGGCGCTGGCGAGCTGGGCACTGCCCGCTCTGCTCGCCGCTGCGTTGTGGCGCCGCGCTGCACCTGCGCAGGCAGTCGCAACCTCGAGCGAGCTGCCACGCCTGGATGTCTGGCGCTCGCCGAGGGCCTGGCTGTTGATGAGCTTCTTCGGCATCGGCACCGCCGGCTACACCCTGGTGCTGGCATGGCTGCCGCCCTACTACACCTCGCTGGGTTGGAGCGCGCAGGCCAGCGGCCTGCTGCTGGCTGCGCTGACGCTCTGCGAAGTAGTCGCCGGCCTGCTGGCATCGAGCCTGCTGCCACGCTATCCGGATCGGCGCGTTTTGCTGGCGGTGGTCTTGCTGGCGCTACTGGCCGGGCTGCTCGGCCTGATGATGGCACCGCTGCAACTGGTGGTGCCGATCTGCATGTTGCTGGGCATCGGCATCGGCGCGCTGTTCCCACTGTCGTTGGTGGTGGCCCAGGATCATCTGGATGATCCGCGCCAGACCGGCGACCTGCTGGCCTTCGTACAGGGCGGCGGCTACCTGATCGCCGCCACGGCTCCATTCCTGGCCGGCCTGCTACGCCAGTACACCGACGACCTGCGCCTGAGCTGGCTGACCATGGCTGCCGCTACCGTTGTGTTGATGGTCATGGCAGCGCGCTTCGCCCCTGGCAGTGGCCGGTTCCAAACCCGCCCTATCCTTGGCCTGTAGGCCGGTTTCACGAGCGTAGCGAGTAGCCTGCGGAACCAAGCCAGGGCTGGCACCACGACGCCCCTGAGAACCCTGACGGCGTACTGCTTCGCGACGACTGCATGGGTGCAGGAGCTAGAGCGACGCAGGAAGCCAAGCCGAGTACGCCCTACCGGCTGGTGGCCTGGCGCGGGACGAAGGCACCCAGAGATGAACCGTAGGGTGCGCCGTGCGCACCGACTCGAGCCCCTGCCAGCGCGTGGTGCGCGCGGCGCACCCTACGAAGGTGATGCAATGAAAAACGCCACCCGAAGGTGGCGTTTTTCATCAACAGGCTCGAATCACTTCTTGCCCAGCTTCTTCAGCTCTTCGTCGCGCAGCTCGCGGCGCAGGATCTTGCCGACGTTGGTGGTCGGCAGTACGTCGCGGAACTCAACGGCCTTGGGCACCTTGTAGCCGGTGAGGTTGGCGCGCATGTGCTCCATCACCTGCTCCTTGGTCACGCTCTCGCCCGGCTTGACCACCACGAACACCTTGATCGCTTCGCCGGATTTTTCGTCCGGAATACCGATGGCGGCGCACTGCAGCACACCGGGCAGGGTCGCCAGCACGTCTTCCAGTTCGTTCGGGTAGACGTTGAAGCCGGACACCAGAATCATGTCCTTCTTGCGGTCGACGATGCGCAGATAGCCATCTTCCTGGATCAGACCGATGTCGCCGGTCTTCAACCAGCCTTCGGCATCGAGGATTTCGTCGGTGGCGTCCTGGCGCAGCCAGTAGCCCTTCATCACCTGCGGGCCCTTCACGCACAGTTCGCCGATCTCGCCGATGGCCAGTTCCTGACCGTCGTCGTTGATGATCTTGCACAGGGTCGAGGGCACCGGAATACCAATGGTGCCGAGCTGGATGGCGCTGAACGGGTTGACCGTGGCCACCGGGCTGGTCTCGGTCATGCCGAAGCCTTCGCAGATGGCGCAACCGGTGACGTCCTTCCAACGCTCCGCGGTTGCCAGTTGCAGGGCCATACCGCCGGAAACGGTGAGTTTCAGGCTGGAGAAGTCCAGCTTGCGGAAATCCTCGTTGTTGCACAGGGCCACGAACAGGGTGTTGAGGCCGACGAAACCGGTGAAGCGGTACTTGGCCAGGTCCTTGACCACGGACGGCAGATCGCGCGGGTTGGTCAGCAGGATGTTGTGACCACCGATCAGCATCATCGCCATGCAGTGAAAGGTGAACGCGTAGATGTGGTAAAGCGGCAGCGGCGCGATCAGCACCTCGCAGCCTTCATCGAGGTTGGCGCCCATCAGCGCCTTGACCTGCAGCATGTTGGCCACCAGGTTGCGATGGGTGAGCATCGCGCCCTTGGCAACACCGGTGGTGCCGCCGGTGTACTGCAGCACGGCGACATCACCATTGTTCGGATTGGCTTCGCTGAAGCTCTGGCCACGGCCCTTGGCCAGGGCATCGTTGAGTTTGACTGCCTTGGGCAGGTTATAGGCCGGCACCATCTTCTTCACGTGCTTGATCACGGCATTGACCAGCAGACGCTTGAAGGTCGGCAACATGTCGCCGACTTCGGTGACGATCACCGTCTTCACGCCCGTCTTGGGCACGACCTGTTCGGCCAGGTGGGCCATGTTGGCCAGGCAGATCAGCGCCTTGGCGCCGGAATCATTGAACTGGTGTTCCAGCTCCCGCGCGGTGTACAGCGGGTTGGTGTTGACCACCACCAGGCCGGCGCGCATGGCACCGAATACCACGATGGGGTACTGCAGCACGTTGGGCAGTTGCACGGCGATACGGTCGCCGGGCTTGAGATCGGTGTGTTTCTGCAGGTAGGCGGCGAAGTCACCGGACAGCGTGTAGATCTCGCCGTAGGTGAGCGTCTTGCCCAGGTTGCTGAAAGCAGGCTTGTCAGCGAAGCGTTGGCAGGACTCTTTCAGTACCGCGAGGATGTTCGGGTACTGATCGGGATTGATTTCGGCAGCAACCCCAACGGGATACTTGTCCTTCCAGAAGTTTTCGGTCATGGAAGCCCACTCCTAAGCAACAGCTGATCTTCACCGCGCGAGGGCGGTTGTTTGTTGTGTGTATAGCTCGCTTTCCCGCTGACCCAGGGGCCCGGAAGCGCGCCGAGAGTAGCAGCTTTGCCAGAGGCCGACTAGCACCAAACATGGGCTCAAGAGTCGCAAAAGTGACCGAAAGAGACCGCGCAGTCACAGACGATCCTTATCTTCGTGAATCCGCGAAAAGCCTCTAGCGCGCATATTACAGCGCGTAGAGCCTAGCTCGTCTCTGCCGGTGATGCAGCACTGGGCTGCATGAAACACGCGAGGGTCGTTACTAAATCACAACAATTGCACTGCGCGATGGCAGCCGAGGCGGGAAAGCCCCTCCCCCAACACCGGGGAGGGGCTTTGGGTCAGGCGATGTCGCGCAGCTCGCGACGCAGGATCTTGCCGACCGGGGTCATCGGCAGTGAGTCCTTGAACACGATGTGCTTGGGCACCTTGTAGCCGGTGAAATTTTCCTTGCAGTAGGCCTTGAGCTCCTCGACGGTCACACCGCCGTCACGCGGCACCACGAATAGCTTGACCACCTCTCCCGACTTGTCGTCCGGCACGCCGATGGCCGCGCAACTGGCGACTTTCGGGTGGGCCATGACCACGTCCTCGATCTCGTTGGGGTACACGTTGAAACCCGAGACGATGATCATGTCCTTCTTGCGGTCGACGATACGCACGAAGCCGTCGGCGTCGATCACGGCAATGTCGCCGGTCTTGAACCAGCCTTCTGCGTCGAGCACTTCGGCGGTCGCTTCCTCACGCTGCCAGTAGCCCTTCATCACCTGCGGCCCCTTGATGCACAACTCGCCGCGCTCACCCAGCGGCATCTCGTTGCCGTCGTCGTCGATCACCTTGAACGCCGTGCCCGGCACCGGAATGCCGACAGTGCCCAGACGCGCCTTGTCGCCGTAGGGGTTGGTGCTGGCCACCGGCGAGGTTTCGGTCAGGCCGTAACCTTCGACCACGGTGCAACCGGTCATCTGCTGCCAGCGCTCGGCAGTCGCCTTGACCAGCGCGGTACCGCCGGAGTTGGTGACCTTGAGGTTGGAGAAGTCGAGGTTCTTGAACTCGGGGTGATCCATCAGCGCGACGAACAGCGTGTTCAGCCCCAGCAGCGCGGAAAACTTCCACTTGCCCAGCTCCTTGACGAAGCCGGGGATGTCGCGCGGATTGGTGATCAGCACGTTCTGGTTGCCGTTGACCATCATGCACATGCAATTCGCGGTGAAGGCATAGATGTGGTAGAGCGGCAGCGGCGCGATCATGATCTCCTGGCCCTGCTTCATCAGCGGCGTGCCGTCTTCACCGAGCTGCGCCAGGCAGGCGTCCACCTGCAGCATGTTGGCCACCAGGTTGCCGTGGGTGAGCATGGCGCCCTTGGCCACGCCGGTGGTGCCGCCGGTGTATTGCAGCACGGCGATGTCGTCATGACCGACCTTGACCGGCGTCAGCGTCTGGCCGTGGCCCTGCTTGAGCACCTGCTTGAAGGCAATGGCCTGGGGCAGATGGTAGTCGGGCACCATCTTCTTGACCTTCTTCACCACGGTGTTGACCAGCCAGCCCTTGAGGCTCGGCAACATGTCGCCCATCCTGGCTTCGATCAGGTACTCGATCTCGGTATCCGGCAGCACTTCCTGCACCAGCTTGCCGAACATGTTCAGGTACACCAGCGCACGCACCCCGGCATCCTTGAACTGGTGGCGCATCTCGCGCGCGGTGTACAGCGGGTTGGTGTTGACCACGATCAGCCCGGCGCGCATGGCGCCGAACACGGCAATCGGATACTGCAGCACGTTGGGCATCTGCACCGCGATACGATCGCCCGGTTTCAGGTCGGTGTGCTTCTGCAGGTAGGCGGCGAAGGTCGCGGAGAGACGATCCAGCTCGGCATAGGTCAGCGTGACGCCGAGATTGCTGAAGGCCGGACGGTCGGCGAAACGTTTGCATGAGCGCTCGAATACTTCGATCACCGACTTGTAGCTGGACAGGTCGATATCGTTGGGCACGCCGGGCGCGCGCTTGTCGTTCCAGAAATCAGGTTGCATTGTTCTTGTCCTCTTCCCCTGAAGTGATCTGGCCCGCGGTGCGGGACTGCCCGGAAAGTAGCAGTTCAGAGCGGCGCCGCAAATAGCTCGAAGGCGTCATTGATGGGCTGAATTTCGCAATAAATGCAGTGATTCGTAACCGATCTTTGCGGCTCGATGGAAATTCGACTGAGCTTTGCCTGATGACAGCCAGAGTGCACAATGCCGCCAACTCCCGGCACAAGGATTCGCCATGCGCCACGACGCCTTCGTTATCAACGCCAGCGATGGCACGCCATTGCAGGTCAATCACTGGTTTGGCGACCAGCCGCCACGCGCGGCGGTCATGCTGGCCCATGGCATGGCCGAGCACAGCCTGCGCTACGTACGCCTGGCCGAAGCCCTGGTGGCGGCGGGCTTCGCGCTCTACGCGCTGGACCAGCGCGGCCATGGCGCCACCGGTGAACGCGGCACCCTTGGCCACTTCGCTGACGAAGACGGCTGGAGCAAGGTGGTCGGCGACCTGTCCACCCTCAACCACCACATTCGCCAGCAGCATCCGCATACGCCAATCTTCCTCTTCGGCCACAGCATGGGCAGCTACATCGGCATGGCCTACCTGCTGGGTCACAGCTGCAGCCTGCAGGGCGCCGTGCTGTCGGGCTCCAATTACCAGCCCGTGGCGTTGTACAAGGTTGCCAGGCTGATCGCCGGCTTCGAGCGCTGGCGCCTGGGCCCCAAGGGGCGCAGCAAGGTCATCGATTTTCTCTCCTTCGGCTCGTTCAACAAGGCCTTCAAGCCCAACCGCACAGCCTTCGACTGGCTCAGCCGCGACCCGGCGGAAGTGGACAAATACGTGACCGATCCGCTGTGCGGCTTCGTCTGCACCACGCAGTTGTGGTGCGACCTGCTCGAAGGCCTGCAGCACATCACCCCGACCAGCAACCTGGCGCAGATCGATGCCGACCTGCCGCTGCTGGTGATCGGCGGCTCGCGCGACCCGGTCAGCGACGGCAAGCGCCTGAGTGATCTGGCTGGCGCCCTGCGTGAGGCCGGCGTGCGCGACGTGCAACTGAAGATTTATCCCGAGGCCCGTCACGAGCTGCTCAACGAGAGCAATCGCGACGAGGTCACCGCCCACCTGATCGACTGGCTGCAGCAGGCGCTGAGCCAGGGTCGAAGCCCAATCAAGGAGTGCCCATGACACAAATCACCAATATCCCCTACGAAGCCCTCAGCGTCGGCCAGCAAGCGGCCTTCGAGAAAACCGTGGAAGAGCGCGACGTGCAGCTGTTCGCCGCCGTCTCCGGCGATAACAACCCGGTGCACCTGGACGCCGCCTTCGCCGCCGAGACGATGTTCAAGGAGCGCATCGCCCACGGCATGTTCACCGGCGCACTGATCAGCGCCGCCATCGCCTGCCGCCTGCCCGGCCCGGGCACCATCTACCTCGGCCAGCAGCTCAAGTTCACCCGCCCGGTGAAGCTCGGCGACACCCTGACCGTGAAGCTGGAAGTGCTCGAAAAACTGCCGAAGAACCGCGTGCGCATCGCCACCCGCGTGTTCAACCAGGACGGCAAGCAAGTGGTCGACGGCGAAGCCGAGGTGCTCGCCCCGGCCAGCGAGCAGACCGTGACCATGCCGCCGATGCCGCAAGTTACCGTCAACTGAATCGCCACACACTGGTGCGCGACCGCTGCGTCGCGCACCACTTTTGTTCTAGACTCACAAACCTTGAGCGACCTGGCGCTGAATAGGCGTGTTTTCATTGTGCACTTCGCACAAAACCCTTTGACCACCTTGCCAAGCAGCCCGCTGCGCTGCTTTCTGGCACGCCCCCTGCTATCGCCAAGGTTTCACACCCTTACCGGAGCCAGGTCCATGAGCAACGTCACCCCCGATAGCGATTACCCCCTGAGCGAGGTGCCCAATGGCGCGCGCAAGGGGCTGTTCTCCACCGCCATCCTGTTGTTCGGTTTCACCTTTTTCACCGCCACCATGTTCGCCGGCGGCAAGATCGGCATGGCCTTCGACTTCACCACCCTGCTCTGGGCTGCGGTGATCGGTAACCTGCTGCTCGGCCTGTATGCCGCCGTGCTGGGTTTGATCGCCTGCCGCAGCGGGCTGAATTCGGTGCTGATGGGGCGTTTCTGCTTCGGCGAAGTGGGCAGCAAGCTGTCCGACATGCTTCTCGGCTTCACTCAGATCGGCTGGTACGCCTGGGGCACGGCGACCGTTGCCATCGTCCTGGTGAAGATTCTCGGCCTGCCCGAAAGCCTGACCATCCCACTGATGGTGCTGTTCGGCTTCGGTTTCTGCCTCACCGCCTTCGTCGGTTACAAGGGGCTGGATCTGCTCTCGCGCGTCGCCGTGCCGGCCATGCTGGTGCTGCTGGTGGCTTCGCTGTGGATCGCCACCCGTGATATCGGCGGCCTCGCTGGCCTGCTCGCGGTCGAGCCCAAGGAAAGCATGAGCCTGAGCGTGGCCATTACCCTTGTATTCGGCACCTTCGTCAGCGGCGCCACCCAGGCCACCAACTGGACGCGTTTCGCCAAGAGCGGCCGCGTCGCGGTGCTGGCCAGCCTGTTCGGCTTCTTCATCGGCAACGGCCTGATGATCGTCGCCGGTGCCTATGGCGCCATCGTCTATCAACAACCGGACGTGGTCGAGGTGCTGGTGCTGCAGGGGCTGTCCATGGCTGCCGTGATCATGCTGTTCCTCAACCTGTGGACCACCCAGGACAACACCATCTACAACTTCGCCGCCGCCGGCTGTAACCTGCTGCGCACCGGCAAGCGCAAGACTGTCACCCTGGCCGGCGCGGCCATCGGCACCCTGCTGGCCATCGGCGGCATGTACGAGATGCTGATTCCCTTCCTGATCCTGCTCGGCTCGATCATCCCGCCGATTGGCGGTGTGATCATGGCCGACTTCTTCTACGGCCACCGCGCGCGCTACCCGAAACTGGCCGATGTGCGCCTGCCCGCATTCAACTGGGTCGGCCTGGGCGCCTACCTGATCGGTGCGCTGAGCGCCTACTTCTCGCCCTGGATCGCGCCGCTGGTAGGCATCGCCGTGGCTGCCCTGGCCTACGTCGTGCTGTTCGAGGCGAACAAGGCCCTGGCTGGCCGCCAGCAGGTCGCTGGCGCGTGAGCCTGACCGTCGCCGATGTGCTCGCCCTGCCCGGCTTGGGCAGCATGCATCTGCGTGCTGGTCAGGCCGGGCGCGACAATGCCGTGCGCTGGCCCTACGTGGCCGAAAACGAGGGCATCGCCGACTGGGTGATGGGCGGCGAGCTGATCTTCGTCACTGGCATCAACCACCCGCGCGACGAGGCCAACCTGCTGCGCCTGGTGCGTGAGGGTCATGAGCGTGTGGTCGCCGGCCTGGTCATTCTTACCGGGGCCGAGTTCATCCACGCCATCCCGCCCAGCGTCATCGCAGAGGCCGAGCGCCTGAACCTGCCACTGATCGAGCAGCCCTACGCGCTGAAGATGGTGGTCGTCACCCAGGCCATCGGCACCGCCCTGGTGCAAGCGCAGCAGCTCGGCCGCTCGCGCCAGCACGTGCTGGAGCAGGTGCTCGACGGTGACTACCAGTCGCTCGAGGCGCTGCTGCAACGTGGCGACAGCCTGGGCCTGGCCCTGCATATGCCGCGTCAGGTGGCACTGCTGCGCCTCGAGGGCAGCGAGCAACTGTTCGGTGACCTGCCCGACGAGGACGCCGAGCGCCAACTGCAGAGCCGCCAGCAACTGCTGCAACGGCGCCTGGAACAGAGCCTCGGCGAACTCGGTGACGCGCTGCCACTGGTCAGCCAGGGCCGTCACTGGATCGCCCTGCTACCCTGCCCCGACGGCCAGGCCGAAGCCCGCAACCGCCAGGCCATGACCGCGCTGCTCGACGAACTGCGACCGCAACTCGGACCGCTACGCCTGTTTCTCGGCCTGGGCAGCACCGGTTGTGAGGCGCCGCGTTTCGCCCAGGGCCTGGGTGAGGCGCGCCAGGCCCTGGCCGTGGCGCAGCGTTTCCCAGAACGCCTGGGCCTGTGCAGTTTCAATGAGCTGGGCGTGCTGGAGCTGCTCGGCGCGATCCGCGACCGCAGCCTGCTCGATCGCTTCGTCGAGCGCGTGGTCGGCCCGCTGATCGGCGACGACTCGCGCCACCAACCCGTGCTGATGCCGACGCTGGAAGCCTGGTTCGCCGAGAACGGCAACCTGGCATTGGCCGCACAGCGCCTGAGCGTTCACCGCAATACCCTGAGCTACCGCCTACAGCGCATTGAAGCGCTGACCGGCTGCTCGTTCGAAGACCCGCACGACCGCCTGAACATCAGCGTTGCGCTGTTGATCCGGCGCCTGTCGTCGCCTGCCTGAGAGGAAACCTGATGATCATCCACAATGCCCGCCTGCGCGGCCGCGACGGCCTGCACCGCATCACCCTGGACGGCGAACGCATCGCCGCTATCGACGTCCAACATACGCTGCACTCCATCGCCGAAGGTGATCTGGACGCTGCCGGCGATCTCGTCGTGCCGCCCTTCGTCGAGCCGCACATCCACCTCGACGCCACCCTCACTGCCGGCGAGCCGGCCTGGAACATGAGCGGCACGCTGTTCGAGGGCATCGAGCGCTGGGCCGAGCGCAAGGCGCTGGTCACCCATGAAGACACCAAGACCCGCGCCAGGAAGACCATCGACATGCTGGTCGACCACGGCATCCAGCACGTGCGCACCCACGTCGACGTCACCGACCCGACCCTGGCCGCGCTCAAGGCCATGCTCGAAGTGCGCGAGGAAACCCGCCACCTGATCGACCTGCAGATCGTCGCCTTCCCGCAGGAGGGCATCGAGTCCTACGCGGGTGGCCGTGCGCTGATGGAGCAGGCCATCGAGCTGGGCGCCGACGTGGTCGGTGGCATCCCGCACTTCGAGAACACCCGCGACCAGGGCGTATCGTCGATCAAGTTTCTGATGGATCTGGCCGAGCGCACTGGCTGCCTGGTGGACGTGCACTGCGACGAGACCGACGACCCGCAATCGCGCTTTCTCGAAGTGCTGGCCGAGGAAGCCCGCGTGCGCGGCATGGGCGCACGGGTCACCGCCAGCCACACCACAGCCATGGGCTCCTATGACAACGCCTACTGCTCCAAGCTGTTCCGCCTGCTGAAGATGAGCGGCATCAGCTTCATCTCCTGCCCCACCGAGAGCATCCACCTGCAGGGCCGCTTCGACACCTACCCGAAACGCCGTGGTCTGACGCGCGTGGCGGAGATCGACCGCGCCGGGATGAACGTCTGCTTCGGCCAGGACTCCATCGTCGACCCCTGGTATCCGCTGGGCAACGGCAACATCCTGCGCATACTCGAAGCCGGCCTGCACATCTGCCACATGCTTGGCTACGAAGACCTCAAGCGCAGCCTGGACCTGATCACCGACAACTCGGCCCGTGCGCTGGCACTCGGCGAGCGTTATGGATTGGAAGTGGGTCGTCCGGCCAACCTGCTGATCCTGTCGGCACCGGACGATTACGAGATGGTGCGCAGCCAGGGCCATGCGCTGGTATCGGTACGCCACGGCAAGGTGCTGATGCGCCGCACACCGGCCAGTATCGAGCGCGCCTGATCACCTTCATTTGGTCGTAAGGTGGATGACGCTTCTTTCACCCACCATCACGTCAGTCCATGCGGTGGACAAGCTTCGCGTTTTCTACCCTACGCACTGAGCACGCTCATTTCGTCGTAGGGTGGATGACGCTTCTTTCATCCACCATCACGTCAGTACAGACGGTGGACAAGCGTCGCGTTTTCTACCCTACGCACTGAGCACGCTCATTTCGTCGTAGGGTGGATGACGCTTCTTTCATCCACCATCACGTCAGTACAGACGGTGGACAAGCTTCGCGTTGTCCACCCTACGAAAAGAGCAACAGAAGCCCCCTCCATTGCGAAAGCGCCCTACTCCACCCGCACGCTGGCGGTCATACCGGCGCTCAGCAGCGTGTCCTCGGGCACCTGATCCAGCTTGATGCGCACTGGAATGCGCTGCGCCAGGCGCACCCAGTTGAAGGTCGGCTCGACATCGGCCAGCAACTGCCCGTCCGGGCTGGCGTTGCGGTCGGTGATACCGCGACTGATGCTCTCGACCTGGCCGCGGAGCTGCTGATCACCGCCCATCAGCCAGACCTCCACCGGCGCACCGACCTGAATGCGCGGCAACTTGGTTTCCTCGAAATACGCCTGCACGTAGAACGATTGGGTGTCCACCAGCGCCATCACCGCCTGCCCGGCATTCACGTAGTTACCCTGCGCCAGCACCAGATTGGTGATCTGCCCATCGCGCGGGGCATGCACTTCGCTGCGCGCCAGATTCAACTCGGCCACGCGCAGATCAGCCTGCGCTTCGCGGTATTCGCTGCGCGCCATCTCGGCATTGATCTGTGCGTTCTCCAGCAGCTCGGCACTGATGGCCTGGGCGCCCAGGCGGGAGCGACGCGAAGCCTCGTGCTCGCGCAGGCTCAGTTGCTGGCGGCGAATGTCCACCACCGCCCTGGCTTTCTCCACCGCCGCCTGATAGCGGTCGCGGTCGATGCTCATCAGCAGGTCGCCCGCCTTGACCTGCTGGTTGTCGCGCACCTTGAGCTCGACCACCCAGCCGGACACGTCCGGGGCGATGGTCACCACGTCGGCGCGCACGCGGGCGTCGCGCGTCCAGGGCGAGTACATATAGTGCTGCCAGATCCACGAGCCGGCGAAGATCGCCGCCGCCACCATGGCCAGGGTGATGCCGACACGTATGGTCGAACGCATGCTTTATCTCCTCAATGCGCCAGGACGACCATCACGGCCGCCAGCACGCAGACATACAAGGCACAATCGAACAGGGCTTCGTGCCAGATCCAGCGCGACAGCCCGGCGCGCTGCAGCCCCAGGCGCAACACGCCGGTCAGCAGCAACGCCAATACCGCGTAGGCCGCCATCGGGCTCAGCAAAACGCCGCCCAGCGACCACTCATGTAAGCCCATGGGCTCCTCCTTTCAAAACCTGTCCACGATCTGCTGCGCGTCGGCCCTGCTGCGTTAAAAACAGGCTCGGACTGCTCATTTACAGCTCGTAAAGTCGAACGCGACTCCGACCGTTCCTCGCCTGTTTTGAGCAGCCGGAGGCTGTTACTAACGTAGCGCCTTGCATGGCTCTAGCTCGCTAGATCCTGCACAGGCTCTGACATGACACCAATGACGCCAGCCGCTTTGCAGCTGCAACAGCGCCGCTTCGGCCAGACGCTTGTCGATGCTGGGCGTGCAGGCGCGCAGGGCCTCCTGCAGCTCGGCCACCGCTGCGTTCAGATCGTCTTCACGGCCCGGCGCGGGCCCGCGTTCCAGAGCATCATCGAGGCGCTCCAGGAAACGCCGCTGCGACCGTGCCAGGCCGGCGTCGGCATTGGCCAGGCACTTGCGCAGATGCAGCAACTCGTCGCCCAGATCGAGGCCGGCCACGCCATCGTCCCAGCGGCTGCGCGCCTGATCCGGCCGCGCCGGATAATGCCGCGCCAGCTGCAACAGACGATCAGCCATGCGCCCGCCGAACCAGTTTTCGGCGCGGCCCAGATCGCGCCGGGTCAGCCGCCCGAGATCGACCAGGATCGCCTGCATCAGGCGACGGCCATGCCAGACCGGATTGCGCAGCACCACCAGCTTGAAGGCCATCACCGCACAACCCACGCCCATCAGCATGCCGGGCGCTTCGTTGAGGAAGAACTCGACGTTGTAGCCGACACCCGGCGCCGGTAGACAGAGCACGATGAAGTGCAGGCAAAACGAGGTCGAAGTCGCAGCCGTCGCCGGCTTGGCCATGCCAAGCACACCAAAGAACAACGGCACACCCAGCACCATGCAGAGCATCACGAAGCCGTCGATCTGCGGCATCAGAATCTGCCCGACGAAGAACGCCACTGGCAGTGCGTAGAAGATGCCGCGCAGAAACATCATGCCGATCTGCGGTGCTGCTTCGAGCCGGGCGAACAGGCTGCACACCACGCAGGCCAACAGCAGCGCACCGGTGGCGTGGGTCCAGCCAGTGGCCAGCCAGAATGCAGCCAGAACCAAGAAGGTCAGCGCGCTGCGCGAGCCATACACCAGTGCGGTCTGCCAATCGTAATGCCAGGACAAGGCGCGCGGTGCATCGGCCGGCGCTCTGCCCTCCTCGACCGCGCGCAAGGCACGGCAGGCATCCTCTACACGCAACAGCAACACCATCAGCCGTTCCAGGCACAGCTGCTTGCCACTGCTCAGTTCTTCGTCGTGCGCTGTCTGGCGCAGTTGCTCGACCAGTTCCAGCAAGCCTGATGGCTGCTCCTGCTGCAGGCGCTCATCCACCATTTGCAGCCAGGGCGCAACGCTCTGCGCTTCGGCGCTGCTCAACTGTCGCCACTGCCGCGCCACGCCACGGGCCAGACGCAACATGCCGAGCAGATCGCGGCTCAGTACCCTCAGCGCCACGGCGCGCTGACGGCCACGCGCGCCCTCGAACCAGGCGTGCTCCCGCTGGGCATCCACGGCGACGATGCGCGCCAGCACTTCCAGCAAGCCTTGCCGCGAGTCGGCTTCACCCGCCAGCGCCTGGCGCGACGCCGCGACGCCGGCCTGCCAGGCATTGCGCGCCTGCTGCGCCAGTTGCCGTTCGACGCGCTGCGGCCAGAGCAAGGCGCTGCTCAGGGTCGCGCAGATGATGCCCAGACAGATTTCCGTGCAGCGGGCGATGGCCTCATCGAACACCACATGCGGCTTGCCAATGGCCGGCAAGGCGATGATCGCCACGGTGTAGCCGGCCAGCACGAAGGCGTAGGACCAGGCGCTGCGCAGCATGGTCGAGGATGCCGTGCACAGCGCCAACCACAAGGCGAATGCCAGCACGAAGAGCAGCGGCGCCTGGGCGAACAGCCCCATCATCACCACGGCCATGAAGGTACCGACCAGCGTGCCGAGCAGCCGCGCCAGGCCCTTCTGCACCACCATGCCGGACAGCGGCTGGGCGACGATGAAGGCGGTCATCAGCGCCCACTGCGGCTGTTCCAGACCGAAACGCAGCGCGCACCACAACGCCAGACCACCGCCGAGCAGGGTCTTGATGGCGAATTGAACGGCTTGCGAGCTTGGCGCCAGAAACGCCAGCAAGGAATCACGCACGGTGGCTACCTGAAAGAATCTCAGCTCTGAACATAGCTGTAGCGATTGAGTTGCGCTTCCGTGCGAAATTCAATTATTAGCTAGCTAAGCATTTATGTCCAGAAGGTGCCGCGATCTCAGGCTGGCAGCGCGCAAATAAAAAAAGGGCGACCGAAGTCGCCCGAATTGCCTTGCGTGCCCTTTGAACCGGAAGGATCAGCTCTGCTTGCGCTTGTGCGCATCCTTCCAGATGAAGTAACCAACACCCCCGAAGAACGCGACCATCAGAAGTACGGTGCCGATGCCGGCGAGAACCACTGTATCGACGAACATGGCTGCCTCCTGTTGTGCCTGTCTGTCTGGGATGGCTTCACGTTATCAGCGCTGGCGGCGGGAAAATTGATCTGGATCAATGGCCGACGAGCAGGCGTGCCCGGGTCAGGGGCAATACTGACCCAGATCAAGAAATCGAGAGGGTACGAGGCGCAAAGCACGGCCTGGCAGCCGTGCACAACGATTGAACGGCGGGAGTTTCAGCGTTTCTTGGGTTTGCTCTTGGACTTCTTCCTGGCCTTGCCGATCGGCAAGACCTGCTCGAAGACCTGGCGCATCTCGTTGAGGCGCTTGTCGTTGAGGTCGTGGATACGCTTGTCGCGCTCGGCGGCGAAATCGATCAGCTTGTCGTCATGGCTCATAGCGGAAACCGGATCAGGCGAAAGGTCAGGTTCAGGCGTGGCGCGCAGGCTTGGCGCGTCTTCGCCACTTGATGTTGCCAATGATGCTGGGTCGGCCCGCGCATGACCAGTAGCGAAGCGTGTTCCAGTGTCAGTGAGTGTTCGATACGCGTGCTGCCGACGCGGCGCAAGTCGAAACGTCGGCTGCCGCCCAGGTTGAGTGAGGCGATGAGTGGATCACGCCCCAGCTCCGGCTCGGCATCGCTGTGCCAGCCCATGGAGTCCTGGCCGTCGCGGTAATGATTGAGCAGCACGGCATTGAGCGATTGCCCGACTTCTTTCTCGACCCGTTGGCGAATCTCGTTCAGCAGCGGCGTCCAGGGCAGGGGCTCGTGGATCTTCCCGGAATAGCGGTAACGCGCCTCGGGGTCGCCATACCAGGCCGTCAGCCGGGGCGTGCGGTGATAGCGACCATGGATGAACAACTCGGGTTGCTGCCAGGGCGTTTGCTCGACCAGCGCGTGCAGCCAGCTGTCGGCAAGAGCGGCGTCGACCCAGCCGGGTAGATAATCCAGTTCGGCATCGGCGAGTACGGGCAAGGGATCGGCGAACAGCATGACAACACTCCGGAGCTAATACCTAGCAAAAGCTAAAAGTCTCGCGAGCTAGAGCCATGCAAGGCGCAACGACCAACGGAAGTAACAGCCGAAGGCTGGCCCGAAGGGTGAGCGCCAGCGAATCAAACTGGCGAGGAACGGCCAGGGTCGCGCTCGACTGTACTTTTGTACATGAGCATTACTCGCCAGCTTTTAACGCAGCAGGGCCGACGCACATCAGACTTTTAATCAGACTTCGACGTCTACCCACAGCCCTTGCCGGGGCAGATCACCAATTGCCTGCTCCACCTCTTCCGGCTCGGCCTCGGCCAACTGTTCAGGGGTGTAGCCACCCCGCTGGCGGCGGCGCTGTTCTTCGCGCAGCAGCTCCTCGGTTTCCTGCGGGTGGCGCTTGTCGAGGCTCAGCGCACTTTCCTTGGCGCTGCTCTCGGCCGGGGTCACCGGAGGAATCTCGGGCTTGGGCTTGATCACGTCCTGCGTGGCAGTGACCGGCACCAGGCTATGGGGGATAGGCGGTAGCACGTTGCAGCACCTCCTTTGGTCAGGCTGTCGGCCCCGTTAGCCGCGACTTTAGCCGGCGCTCGCTACACTTTTGACTAAGCCGCACGGCAATAGTGCCACGACCGCTTTGGCCGCAGCTCGGCTTCCGTTAACATAGCCGGCTTTTTCACGCGGGAGACAGACAGGCATGGCGCAATATCAACCGGGGCAACGCTGGATCAGTGACAGCGAAGCGGAATTGGGTCTGGGAACCATCCTCGCCGAGGACGGCCGCCTGCTCACCGTGCTCTACCCGGCCACCGGCGAAACCCGCCAGTATGCTACGCGCAATGCTCCGCTGACCCGTGTGCGCTTCGCCCCGGGTGACGAGATCACCCATTTCGAGGGCTGGAAGCTCACCGTGCAGGAGGTCGAAGACGTCGACGGCCTGCTGGTCTACCACGGCCTCAATGCCCAGCATCAGCCGGTGACCATGCCGGAAACCCAGCTGTCGAACTTCATCCAGTTCCGCCTGGCCAGCGACCGCCTGTTCGCCGGCCAGATCGACCCGCTGGCCTGGTTCGCCCTGCGCTACCACAGCCTCGAACACAACAGCCGCCTGCTGCAGTCGTCCCTCTGGGGCCTCGGCGGTGCACGCGCGCAACCGATCGCCCACCAGTTGCACATCGCCCGTGAAGTGGCTGACCGCATCGCCCCGCGCGTACTGCTGGCTGACGAAGTGGGCCTGGGCAAGACCATCGAAGCCGGCCTGGTGATTCATCGCCAGTTGCTCTCCGGTCGCGCCAGCCGTGTGCTGATCCTGGTGCCGGAAAACCTGCAGCACCAGTGGCTGGTGGAAATGCGCCGTCGTTTCAACCTCGATGTCGCCCTGTTCGACGCCGAGCGCTTCATGGAAAGCGACGCCAGCAACCCCTTCGAGGATTGCCAACTGGCGCTGGTCGCCCTGGAATGGCTGAAGGACGACGAGAAGGCCCAGGACGCACTGTTCGCCGCCGGCTGGGACCTGCTGGTGGTCGACGAAGCCCACCACCTGGTCTGGCACCCGGAGCAGGCCAGCGCCGAGTACGCGCTGGTAGAGCAACTGGCCGAGGTCATCCCCGGCGTGCTGCTGCTCACCGCCACCCCGGAACAGCTCGGCCAGGACAGCCACTTCGCTCGACTGCGCCTGCTCGACCCTAACCGCTTCCATGATCTGCAAGCCTTCCGTGCCGAAAGCAGCCAGTACCGCCCGGTCGCCGAAGCGGTGCAGGAACTGCTCGACCAGGGCAAGCTCAGCGCCCAGGCCCGCGACGCCATCGGCGGCTTCCTCGGCGATGAAGGGCGCGCGCTGCTCGACGCCATCGATACTGGCGACAACGAAGCGCGCGCGCGCCTGGTACGCGAGCTGCTGGATCGCCACGGCACCGGTCGTCTGCTGTTCCGCAACACCCGCGCCGCCGTACAGGGCTTCCCCGAACGCGAACTGCACCCCTACCCGCTGCCGAGCCCCGACGAATACCTTGAGCTGCCGCTGGGCGAGCACGCCGAGCTGTACCCGGAAGTCAGCTACCAGGCGCAGGACAATGTCGACGAAGAACAGCGCTGGTGGCGCATCGACCCGCGCGTCGAATGGCTGATCGACACCCTGAAGATGCTCAAGAAATTCAAGGTGCTGGTGATCTGCGCCCACGCCGAGACCGCACTGGATCTGGAAGACGCCCTGCGCGTGCGCTCCGGCATCCCGGCCACGGTGTTCCATGAAGGCATGAGTATCCTCGAGCGCGACCGCGCCGCCGCCTACTTCGCCGACGAAGAATTCGGCGCACAGGTGCTGATCTGCTCGGAAATCGGTTCTGAAGGCCGCAACTTCCAGTTCGCCCATCACCTGGTACTGTTCGACCTGCCAGCCCACCCGGACCTGCTCGAACAGCGCATCGGCCGTCTCGACCGCATCGGCCAGAAGCACCGCATCCAGTTGCACGTGCCTTACCTGGAGAACAGCCCGCAGGAACGCCTGTTCCAGTGGTACCACCAGGCGCTGAACGCCTTCCTCGCCACCTGCCCCACCGGCAACGCCCTGCAGCACCAGTTCGGCCCGCGCCTGCTGCCGCTGCTGGAAAACGGTGACGACGGCCAGTGGCAGCAACTGGTGGACGAAGCCACCGCCGAGCGCATCCGCCTGGAAGGCGAGCTGCACAGCGGCCGCGACCGTCTGCTGGAGCTGAACTCCGGTGGCGCCGGTGAAGGCGAGGCGCTGGTAGAAGCCATCCTCGAGCAGGACGATCAGTTCACCCTGCCGATCTACATGGAGGAGCTGTTCAACGCCTTCGGCATCGACAGCGAAGACCACTCCGACAACGCCCTGATCCTGCGCCCCAGCGAAAAAATGCTGGATGCCAGCTTCCCGCTGGGCGACGACGAGGCGGTGACCGTGACCTACGATCGCGAGCAGGCCCTGGCCCGCGAGGACATGCAGTTCCTCACCTGGGAACACCCCATGGTGCAGGGCGGCATGGACCTGGTGTTGTCCGGCTCGATGGGCAACACCGCCGTCGCGCTGATCAAGAACAAGGCGCTCAAGCCCGGCACCGTGCTGCTGGAGCTGCTCTACGTCAGTGAAGTGGTCGGCCCACGCAAACTGCAACTCGGCCGCTTCCTGCCACCGGCAGCGCTGCGTTGCCTGTTCGACGCCAACGGCAACGATCTGGCCGCCAAGGTCGGCTTCGAGACCCTCAACGACCAGTTGGAAAGCGTGCCGCGCGCCAGCGCCAACAAGTTCGTCCAGGCCCAGCGCGACGTTCTGGCCAAGCAGATCAACGACGCCGAAGCCAAGGTCACGCCGCGTCACGTCGAGCGTGTAGCCGAAGCCAAGCGTCGCCTGATCGCCGAACTGGACGAGGAACTGGCGCGTCTGGTCGCCCTGCGTGCGGTCAACCCGAGCGTGCGTGACAGCGAGATCGACGCACTGCGCGAGCAGCGCGAACAGAGCCTGGTGATGTTCGACAAGGCCGCCCTGCGCCTGGAAGCGATTCGCGTACTGGTGGCGGGCTAAGCCCGACACCACCGTAGGGTGCGCCGTGCGCACCTCCTGCGCGCACAATAATGCTGGTGCGCGCAGCACACCCTACGTGCAGCCCTACAAGCCCAGTAGCCCGGATGCAATCCGGGAGTGCGCCATCCCCGGATTGCATCCGGGCTACGGATACAGGTGCTAGGCACCCAGCTCTTCCAGCCTCTTCTGCAAAAACTGCCGATCAGGCCCCTGCTGCGCCAGCGCCAGGGCCTGGCGGTAGGCAGCAATCGCCTGCTCACGGCAGCCCAGTCTACGCAGCAGGTCGGCTCGCGCCGCATGGGCCAGGTGGTAGCCGTCCAACTCGCCCGTAGCGAGCAGACGATCGATCTCCACCAACCCTGCCTGCTCACCGTCACGCATGGCCAACGCCACGGCGCGGTTGAGTTCGATCACCGGCGAAGGCTGCAGCCGTAGCAGCTCGTCATACAGACCAACGATCTGCACCCAATCGGTTTGCTCCAGGCTGGCCGCTTCGGTATGCACCGCAGCAATTGCCGCCTGCAGGCTGTAAGGGCCGAAACGCCGCGAATACAGCGCCTGCAATACCAGCGCCTCGCCTTCGGCGATCAGCTCGCGATTCCACAGGCCGCGATCCTGAGCCTCCAGCAATATCACCTCACCATCGCCGCCGCTGCGCGCAGCACGACGCGACTCGTGCAGCAGCATCAGCGCCAGCAACCCCTGTACTTCCGGCTCGGGCAGCAACTCCAGCAGCAAACGGCCCAGGCGAATCGCCTCGTCGGACAGCTGGCTGCGGGTCAGTGAGTCGCCGGAGCTGGCGAAATAGCCTTCGTTGAACACCAGATAGATCACCCGCAACACCGCATCCAGGCGCTCGGGCAGCTCGCTGCGTCCCGGCACTTCGTAAGGGATGCGCGCGTCGCGAATCTTCGCCTTGGCCCGCACGATGCGCTGGGCCAGGGTCGACGGGCTGGAGAGAAAGGCGCGCGCAATCTCCTCGGTCGTCAGGTCGCAGACCTCGCGCAGGGTCAGTGCCACCTGGGCATCGCTGGCCAGCGCCGGGTGACAGCAGGTGAAGATCAGGCGCAGGCGGTCGTCTTCGAGCAGTTCATCCTGTTCGGTACCATTCTCCTCGGGCAGCTCGACCTGTTCATCCAGCGGCTGGAAACGACGTTGCCGACGCAGGTTGTCGATGGCCTTGAAGCGTCCGGCAGAGACCAGCCAGGCACGTGGGTTGTCCGGCACTCCGCTCTGCGGCCATTGCTCGACAGCGCTGCGAAATGCCTCGTGCAGCGCCTCCTCGGCCAGGTCGAAGTCACCCAGCAGGCGGATCAGAGTAGCGAGCACGCGGCGTGACTCCTCGCGGTATAGCCGCGCGATCAGCTCGGTGACAGGTGGCGATATCGACATGCGCTTCTCCTGAACGAACCCATACGTTGCCCAATACTCTCGGTGACGTCGAGTAGCGGCACGATCCGCCCCTCTATTTGGCACCCCTCGCATTGGCAGCGTTACGATCGCTGGGCATAGTCGCGCCATTCCAATAACGAAGGGAGTCTTGCTATGCGTTGGTTGCTGCTCGGTCTGGCGGGTGCTGCGGTATTTCTCTACGGCCGGATCACCGGCGATGCGCAGCTCAGCCTGCTGACCAAGGGCATCCCGGTGATCGCCCTGCTGCTCTGGCTGCGCCAGGCGCCGCTGGGCACCTACCGTCGCTGGATCGGTATCGGCCTGGTGTTCTCCCTGGCCGGCGACATCCTGCTGGACTGGCCGGGCGATCTGTTCGTGTTCGGCCTCGGCGCCTTCCTGCTCGGCCACCTGGCCTACCTGCGCGCCTACTGCTCCGACAGCCGGCAACCGGCTCTGCCCGCCCTGCTGCTGGCGCTGATCGCCGGTGGCGCAATGTTCGCCATACTGGCCAGCAGCGGCCTGGGCGAGTTGCTGATCCCGGTGGCCTGCTACGCCACGGCAATCAGCCTGATGCTCTGGCGCGCCCTGGCTCGTATCGGCCACCCGCAGCTGCAGCCGCGCTCCACCTGGCTAGCCGCTGGTGGCGCCGCCCTCTTCGTGTTATCCGACAGCCTGATTGGCGTCGACCGTTTCGTCGCCAGCTTCGATGCCGCGCCCTACGCCATCATCCTCACTTACTGGCTCGGCCAGTGGGGCATCGCTGCCTCGGTCTTCGACCGCAGCAACAGCGCCTGACTGTTGCGCCACACTTGGCTAAAATGCCGGCCTTTTCCGCTACCTGTTGCGACTGCCGTGAGCCAAGAACCTGATCGTCTATTCGCCCAGCCTCTGCCCGAGGTGCCCGATTTCGTCTTCAACGAGGACGTGGTGCGGGTGTTTCCCGACATGATCAAGCGCTCGGTGCCCGGCTACCCGACCATCGTCGAGAACATCGGTGTGCTCGCTGGCCAGTTCGCCCAGCCGCAGACGACGCTGTATGACCTCGGCGCCTCGCTCGGTGCAGTGACCCAGGCGCTGCGCCGCCACGTGCGCGTCGATGGCTGCAAGGTGATCGCTGTGGACAACTCCCCGGCCATGGTCGCGCGTTGCAGCGAATACCTGCATGCCCAGGACGCCATGTTCCAGGAGCTGCTGCCAGTGGAGGTGATCGAGGCGGACATTCTTGCCCTCGACCTGCAACCCACCTCATTGGTTACGCTCAACTTCACCCTGCAGTTCGTCCCGCCGGAGCGTCGCCTGGAGCTGCTCACGCGTATTCGCCAGGCACTGCTGCCCGGCGGCGCGCTGATCCTCTCGGAAAAGCTGCGTTTCGAGGACGCCGCCGAGCACGACCTGCTCACCGAGCTGCACGTGGCTTTCAAGCGTGCCAACGGCTACAGCGAACTGGAAATCGCGCAGAAGCGCAGCGCCATCGAGAAGGTGATGCTGCCCGACAGCCTCGAGCAGCATCGCGAGCGCCTGCTGGCCGCCGGTTTCAGCAAGGTGCTGCCCTGGTTCCAGTGCCTGAACTTCGCCTCGCTGGTGGCCCTGCCATGATGCGCGACCTGGACCTTGACGCCCTGCAGGCGCAACTGGCTGGCACTCCGCTGCAGGACTGGACGGCCGACCTGCCCGGCCAGCTCGATGCCAAGCTGGCCATCGGTCACGGCGACCTAGCTCGCTGGTACGGCGCCGTCCAAGCCCTGCCGGATCTGCCGGTGAGCGAAGTGGAGCTGGTTCAGCGCTTCGCCTTTGGCGGCGCCTGCGACGAGGCGAGCCGCTCGCAGCTTGATACCGCCCTGCGGGGGCTGATCCCCTGGCGCAAAGGCCCGTTCGAACTGTTCGGCGTGCATGTCGATACCGAGTGGCGCTCGGACTGGAAATGGCGGCGCGTTGCCCCGCATCTTGATCTGGCCGGCAAACGCATCCTCGACGTCGGTTGCGGCAACGGCTACTACATGTGGCGCATGCTCGGTGCGGGTGCCGACAGCGTGGTCGGCATCGACCCCAACTGGCTGTTCCTCTGCCAGTTCCTGGCGATGAAGCGCTACCTGCCGAATCAACCGGTGTGGCACCTGCCGCTGGCCTTCGAGGAACTGCCGGCCAGGCTGCAAGGCTTCGATACGGTGTTCTCCATGGGCGTGCTGTACCACCGCCGCTCGCCCATCGATCACCTGCTCGACCTCAAGGATGCCCTGGTCAAGGGCGGCGAGCTGGTGCTGGAAACCCTGGTGGTCGAAGGCGACGCCGAGCAGGTTCTGGTGCCGGAAGATCGCTACGCGCAGATGCGCAACGTCTGGTTCCTGCCCTCGGTGCCGGCGCTGGAGCGCTGGCTGCGCCGCGCCGGTTTCGAGGACGTGCGCTGCGTCGACGTCAGCACCACCTCGGTGGAGGAACAACGCGCCACCGAGTGGATGCGCTTCCAGTCGCTGCCGGAATTTCTCGACCCGGCCGACCACAGCCGCACTGTCGAAGGCCTGCCGGCGCCGACACGCGCCGTGCTGGTCGCGCGCAAACCGTAGGGCGGCCCGGGACGCCGGCCGCCCGTAGCGCCAGCGAACAGTCCGCCTGGCCATGCCGGGTTCGGCATCACCACCAACGCCTTACACTCCAGACTGCAATTGGCGGGTTGCACCCGCCCTACGGCCTTAGCCAACGCGCCCGCCGCTGCGCGATCAGCCGCAGCGGCTCGCCTGCGCCCTGCTCTACCACGCCACGAGCACTGCCCAGACGAATCCGTCCCTCGATGTCCTGCGCCAGCAGACGGCGCATGCGCCGACGCCAGAACCAGGCGCCGATCCAGTCGACGATGGCGTTCTGCAGATCCAGCGGCCACATGGCCGGCATATAGAACTCGGGCATGGCCGGACGCGACTTGTCGAGCTTGCGCGTACTGTTCATGAGCTTTCCTCCTTTTCGCTGCCCGCTCGTGCCGGGCTTGCGATCAGGATGAAACGCGCCTATCGTTCAAAAAAACAATAAATATCAAACCAATGGTTAAGTAATATTTAACGATAATGAACGCGATAGCCCCCATCTCACCGCCGCTTCTGGAAAGCGATGTGCTACGCACCTTCGTCGCCATCGCCGATAGCGGCAGCTTTACCCGCACCGCGGCACAGGTATTTCGCAGCACGGCGGCCGTCAGCCTGCAGATCAAGCGGCTCGAGGAAACCCTCGGCCAGCGCCTGTTCATCCGCGAGCCACGACAGGTTCGCCTGACCGCCGAAGGCGAGGTGCTACTGGGCTATGCCCGGCGTCTGCTCAAGCTCAACGAGGAGGCGGTGGCGCGCTTTCTCACCCCCACACTGACTGGCCGCGTGCGCTTCGGCACGCCGAACGACATCGGCGACCGCGTGCTGCCAGGCGTACTGACCCTGTTCGCGCGCAGCCATCCGGCCGTGGAAGTCGAAGTGAACGTGGGCCGCAGCGTGGATCTGGTGGCGAAGCTGGATGCCGGCGAGCTGGATCTGACCCTGATCAACGCCGGCAACGACGGTCTGGATGACTCTCGCGGCGAAGTGATCTATTCCGAGGAACTGGTCTGGGCCGGACGCGATGGCGGCCTGGCCGTACAGCGCTCGCCCCTGCCGCTGGCGCTGGCCAACCCGGGCTGCGCCTGGCGCAGAACTGCGATCGATGCGCTGGATCGCCAGGGTATGGCCTATCGCATCGCCTACTCCTGCGAGCAATGCGCCGGCCAGGAAGCGGCGATGACCGCCGACCTGGCCATCGCGCCCTTCCCGCGCAGCCTGGTCAAGCCGCCACTGCGCCGACTGGGCCCGGAACAGGGCCTGCCCGCGCTGGGTGAGTACCACATCAAATTGATACGCGGTCATCAGCGTAACGACGCCATCGAGGCGCTCGCCACGCAAATGGTTCAGGCGTTCGCGCAGGGCTGAGCCCTTTACAACTTAGGTGCGCCGTGCGCACCGGGAATGCCGCGGTGCCGGCCTGGTGCGCACGGCGCACCCTACGAGAGACTGTCCAACCGACCGTTGAACGGTTGCACAGCGCACGCATTCGTTTAGAGGGGCCTGGCGCTCACGCAAAGCTGAGTAGGGTGCGCCATGCGCACCGCGAATACCGCGATACCTGCCTGGTGCGCACGGCGCACCCTACGAGAGATCGGCCAACCGACCGTTGAACGGTGGCATAGCGCACGCATTCGTTTAGAGGGGCCTGGCGCTCACGCAAAGCTGAGTAGGGTGCGCCATGCGCACCGCGAATACCGCGATACCTGCCTGGTGCGCACGGCGCACCCTACGAGAGATCGGCCAACCTACAGTTGAACGGTGGCACAGTGCACCCATTCGTTTAGAAGATCCTGGCGCTCACGCAAAGCTGAGTAGGGTGCGCCATGCGCACCGCGAATACCGCGATACCTGCCTGGTGCGCACGGCGCACCCTACGAGAGATCGGCCAACCGACCGTTGAACGGTGGCATAGCGCA
>Ga0307408_100000303_pt1 | contig 47267 bp, 31 predicted proteins | sample 322Cmetagenome_FD_202116 | JGI IMG/M metagenome (GOLD analysis project Ga0307408, IMG submission 202116) | Maize rhizosphere microbial communities from greenhouse at UC Davis, California, United States - 322HYB-C-3 | ecosystem: Host-associated > Plants > Roots > Rhizosphere > Soil | place... | reverse complement strand
ATACCACACAAGACACTATTTGGATAAAAGGGTATCTTTTGAATGGCTTCAATCACAAGCGTTCTTCCATAAGTGGCCTGGTGTATGTAGAGATAATATCTGACAGTTTAAAAACAGTTAAAAGCATTTCAATGCCTGTTGTTATTGGCTTGTTATGGGGACAGGTAGTATTGGATGCAGAAAACTATCCGGAAGGCTTTTATACTATACGAGCTTATACCAACTGGATGCAAAATTTGGGGGATCATTATTTTTTTAAAAAGCGCATCTATGTAGCCAGAACCAATAATGAACATTGGTTGATAAAAAAACAGCAACAAGTAATGCATTCAGCCGAAAAGCAAACGCTGAACTTTGGCTTACAAATCACTGATTTGAATAGGAAAAATTACGGTTTTAAAGACTTGAAATGGAAAGTGACAGAGGATGACAAAACTCTGATAAAAGGAAGCTCACAAACAAAAGTAGACGGAAGCTTTCAGGACGAGTTTATCATTCCTGAAAAAAGGAAAGGAGCGTTAAAACTGGTAATAGAGGAAAATAGTAAAGGTGGCCAGCGGGCAGTTATACCACTCATTTTAAATCGTCCGGAAAATATTGATGTTCAATTTATGCCGGAAGGTGGGCACCTGGTGGCGAACCTGTCGGCAAAGCTTGCCTTTAAAGCTTTGGGAGAGGATGGATTAGGGGTAAATATTAGCGGAAAAATTATGGATGGCCAAAACAAAGAAATCAAAACATTCAGTTCCGATTATAAAGGTATGGGGGCAGTTGATTTCATTCCATTGGCTGGACAAACTTATAGAGCCAGCATAAATCTACCCGATGGAAAAACCAAAATTTGTAATCTGCCAAACGTTGAAGTTTCAGGAACAGTCCTTCAGGTAAACAATCCTTCAAATGGGGATCTTTTAAAGGTTTCTGTTCAATTTACAGAAGATCTTTTGTCGAGCCAGGCTTTTACTCTGTTAGGCTTGGTAAATGGAAAGTGTTATTATGCGGAGCGTTTTAAGCCGAGCAGTAAACGAGTAGCTTATATGCTGGATAAAGGAAGTTTTCCCGCCGGCATTGTGCATTTTCTTCTATTTAATGAAAACAATCAGCCCTTAAACGAAAGGCTTGCTTTCTTCGGCCTTCAGGATAGATTAGCCATAGATATCAGCACACCAAAACCTACTTATGCTTTAAAAGACCGTATTCCCTTAACATTGAAAATTAGTAATAAGCAGGGTGGCTCCCTTGTGGGAAGCTTTTCTGTAGCCGTAACCGATGATACGCAAGTGCCCGTTGATTCCTTGTCAGATAATATATTCAGTAATGTCTTTTTAAGTTCAGAGCTGAAAGGGAGTATTGAAAATCCGGGGTATTACTTTATGAACACCCCCGAAAGTGCGACGGCTCTTGATTTGTTACTCCTTACCCAAGGTTGGGTTGCCTATAACTGGGATGAAATTTTAGAACCGAAAAGTGCACCGCAATTTTTAGCCCAGCCGGAATTTAATGTTACAGGTAAAGTAACCAATCTGTCTAATAAACCAGTAGCAAATTCTAAAGTACTGTTGACCTCTACGCAAAAGTTTGTTATGATAAAAGATACTGTAACGAATGAGGATGGACGGTTTGTTTTTAGGAATTTTCCACCAGTAGATACAATCTCCTTTTTTATTCAGGCCAGAAATTCACGTGGTGGCAAGTTGGGATTGGCCGTGGACATAGATAAGTTTAAACCAGCACCTGTGACAGCGTATTCAGGTATTTTAACCATGCCCTGGTATGTCAGCAGCGACACCACCTTAATGCATTCTATCAAAAGCAAAAATGAGAAAAAAGCACAATTGGCTAAAAGAACAGGAACCAATATCCTGAATGATGTTGTGGTGAAAGGAAAGAAGGCTATTAAAAATTCCAAAAACTTAAACGGCCCCGGAGAAGCTGATCAGGTAATTGACGAAGTTGAAATTGCAAAAGCTGCTGAAATACAGTTGACGAATTATTTATTACAAAAGGTGAAAAAATTAAGCATAAGGCCAAAGGGGAAAATAGACCAGGGGTTTTATATCGAAATGGAAGCTGTTAGATTTATTATTGACGGTGTAGATCTAGACCGATTTTTTGAACCCTCGGGATTTCCTAATGAATACTATGATTATATAACTACCCATCTTAATCTAATAGAAAAGGAGCAGTTGTTAGGAATTGAGGTAATGTACAATGACAAAAATACGGTTAATTACGACCATAGTTTTGTAAGGTCTAATAAGGCTAACCCTGAGGTTGTCTATATTGAAATTACCACAAAGTCAGGAAATGGAGCTTTTAATAAACCCGTGGCGGGTACAGCCCATTACAGGCCAATGCCACTCACCGCACCAAAGCAATTTTATCGTCCACGATATACACCTGCTAACAGTAATGACAAAACAGTAGATTTCCGCTCCACTATTCACTGGCAACCTCATCTGTATACCAATACTTCGGGTAGCGGCTTTATATCATTTTATGCTGCAGACAAGCCTGGCACATATACTGTTATTGTTCAGGGAAGTAATATGAATGGATTATTTGGTTATAAAACCTTTAAGCTGAATATCGGAAACTCTCCGAAATAGAGGTTAAACCAGGAGTTTCAGACGGATTATTAACATTCATTAAAAAAACGACCTTGTAACTACGCTTAAAACGCGGGCTTCAGTTTAGCTGGAGCCCGCGTTTTTCCTTTACTAAAACCCGTAGATTTTTCCCTTTTTCTGAGTATGAAAAAACAATTTAAGCTGTCATTAATTATGAGTGAACGAAATTGCTGGCAGAGATAAACACTTAGTTAAACACAACACGCACAAATAAATTTCATGAATAAACATCTAACAAGGCTCCTGGTAGTAGTTTTAAGTTGCATCTGCCTACATTCATTTGGGCAGAAAAAAAATAAAATAATCCACCCGGGAGGCCTATGGCTTGACGATAAAGGAAACCACATTCAGGCGCATGGAGGAGGAATCATCAAGCTTGGCAAAACCTATTATTGGTTTGGCGAATATCGCGCAAAAGACAATGATCCCGAGCTGCGCTATGTTGGTTGCTATTCCTCTGATGATCTCGTAAACTGGCAATTCCGTAAGAAAATTACCTTTTCTGATCCCGAACAATTAGGTTCAGATTGGGTGCTTGAAAGGCCCAAGGTCTATTACAATGAGAAAACAAAGAAATTTGTAATGTACATGCACCTCGACAACAGGGATTATAAATTTGCCCGGGTTGGAGTGGCGGTGAGCGATAAACCAGATGGAGATTATAAGTACCTGAAAAGTTTTAGGCCGCTTGGGCTGGAAAGCCGTGATATCGGCCAGTTTATTGATGATGACGGATCTGCCTATCTCGTTTTTGAAAGCAGGCCAAGTATGGGTTTTTATATTGCCAAATTATCTGATGACTACCTGGATGTTGAAAAACAAACCTGTTTTATCGAATCACCACTCGAAGGAGGCGCCATTGTTCACTACCAAGGGCTGTATTATGCCATTGGCTCAGCCCTTACCGGCTGGCGGCCCAATCCCAACAAATATGCAACTGCCAAATCACTGGAAGGCCCCTGGTCTGAATTTAGGCATATCGCTCCGCCGGAGGCCAACACTTACAGTTCGCAATCTACGATGATGCTTAAGGTTGCTGGCACAAAGAAAAACACCGTTATTTTTATGGCAGACCAATGGAAGCCATCCGCTCAATGGGATTCCCGCTATTTATGGATGCCGCTGGAAATAGGCGAGGGTAAGTTGAAGCTTCCAAAACCTCAGCCATGGTCTCTCAACGTTAAAACCGGAGTGGTAAAATTAAAAAAATAATAGGTACATCCTGCCTTATCAGCAAGTTTAGCCAAGGGAAAGAGAGTTAAATAAGTTTTGTTAATAATAACTTTCCTCGGTGTTTATTGCTGAACGTCAATGGTTTACCTGCCTTGTGATAAGCCCTAATCAATAAAAATTAAACATATTTTGATAAAATAAGTGTTATTTGTACATTTATTCCTGAAAAGTATAACCATTATACTTTGTTATAAACCAAACACACTTATATACAACAAAAATGAAACTTGTATTTACTGCTGCATTATTGAGCCTATCTTTCCTGGCGGGAGCGCAATCGCAGAAAAAAGCCTTCAAAGCCGAGCAGGTTCGATTGCAGGCTGGCGTATTTAAAGATGCCGAAAGTACCGATTTGAAGTACATGATGTCTTTAGATCCCGATAGGTTATTAGCACCTTATCTTCGCGAAGCCGGATTAAAACCAAAAGCTGCTAATTATCCAAACTGGGAAAATACCGGCTTGGATGGGCACATCGGAGGGCACTATTTATCTGCACTAGCTATGATGTACGCCGCTACCGGCGATAAAAAAGTGCTGGATCGGCTTAATTATATGTTGGCAGAATTAAAACAATGCCAGGATAAAAGCGGCGATGGATATATTGGCGGCGTTCCGGGAAGTAAGGACTTTTGGGCAGAACTTGCTGCTGCTAAAGTAAAAGTAGGAGGTTTTGACATTAACTCAAAATGGGTTCCCTTTTACAATATCCATAAAACCTTTGCAGGGCTAAAAGACGCTTATCTGTATGCCAACAGCGAGCTTGCAAAAAAAATGTTGATCACGTATTCAGACTGGTTGCTGCATATAACCAGGAACCTGACTGATAGTGATATTCAGAACTTATTACGGTCTGAACATGGGGGCATGAATGATGTATTAGCCGAAGTATTTGCAATCACCGGAGATAAAAAGTACCTCGATCTTGCGCGTAAGTTTTCGCACCAGAGCATCATGCAGCCTCTTGCGCATAAAGAGGATAAATTAACCGGCTTGCATGCCAATACTCAAATTCCAAAAATTATCGGTTTTGAACGTATTGCAAGCTTAAGTGGAGATAGCACCTATCATACTGCTGCACGTTTTTTCTGGGAAACCGTAGTGAATAACCGTACAGTGGCTATCGGCGGACATGGAGTTGGAGAACATTTCCATCCTGCCAATAATTTCTCGTCAATGATTACAAACGAGCAAGGCCCGGAAACCTGTAATTCATACAACATGTTGAAACTGTCTAAAGCTCTTTACGAAGCAGAAGGACTTGAAAAATATGTAGATTATTATGAAAGGACAATGTATAATCACATCCTTTCAAGCCAGCACCCAAGCAAAGGAGGCTTTGTTTATTTTACTCCTATGCGCCCTGGGCACTACCGTGTTTATTCCCAACCCCAAACCAGTTTTTGGTGTTGTGTAGGCTCGGGATTGGAAAACCATGCCAAGTACAACGAGCTTATCTACGCACATACCGATAATGATTTATATGTAAACCTATTCATTCCCTCAACCTTAAACTGGAAAGAGAAAGGCCTTGTGCTTTCGCAACAAACTCGTTTTCCGGATGAAGAAACAACAACGCTTATCTTAGACGCGGTAAAAAAAACTAATTTCACCCTACAGGTACGTTATCCAGTATGGGTGGCGACAAATGCATTGCAGATTAAAGTAAATGGAGAAACGGTTAGTTATGATGCTAAACCGGCTTCTTATGTAGCCATTAATAGAAAATGGAAAAAGGGAGATAAAATAACAATCACCCTTCCAATGCGCACAACTACCGAGCAGATGCCAGATGGCTCTGATTACGTTGCTGTGTTACACGGCCCGATCGTTCTTGCAGCTAAAACCGATTCTACCAATTTAACAGGCCTTTTTGCAGATGATAGTCGCGGAGGGCATGTTGCCAGAGGGAAAAAATATCCTTTGCAGGAAATGCCGGTTTTTGTAAGTGCTAATAATGCAGATATAGCGCAACAGGTCAAAGCGGTTCCTGGTAAAAGCTTAACATTTTCGGCCTCTGATTTAATCTATCCGGCTAACGCCAAATCACTGGAATTGATTCCGTTTTTCAGATTGCACGATTCCCGTTACGTAATCTACTGGCAAAACTTAAGCCCTGAAAAACTACAGGCTGCACAACAAAAAATAGCTGAAGAAGAAGCCATAAAACAAAAGCTTGATGCACAAACACTTGATTTAGTTATAGCAGGAGAGCAACAACCGGAATCAGACCATTTTATTGAGACTGAAAACTCCAACACCGGCATTAATGGCAACAGGCACTGGCGCGATGCTAAAGAATGGTTCAGTTACAAATTATCTGATAAAGAAAAAAAGGCAGATCGCTTGCAGGTAACTTATTTTGGGAGGGATAAAGGCAGGAAATTCAACATTCTTGTTAATGATCAATTAATACAGGAAGTAGAGTTGAACGGAACTCAGGGAGATAATTTCTATACGGTTGATTACCCTTTATCTGCTAAGCTTGTTCAGAAATCAAGTGGTACCCTAACCGTTAAATTTCAGGCTTCAAAAGGCTCTCTTGCAGGAGGCGTTTACGAAGTGAGGCTCCTTAAAAAGTAAATCCAATCAAACTTTAAAAAATGGCCAAATTATTTTTGCAGGGCGTTGTATTGCTTTTTATAGCGGTTTCTGCATCTGCTCAAACCAAATTAAAAGTACCACAGGAAAAGGACATGAAAGCCTACCTGATGGTGTATTTCAAAGATGATACCCATGGTTTATACATGGCATTAAGTAAAGACGGATATTCCTTTACCGATGTTAATAATGCTAAACCAATTATAGCTGGCGATACAATAGCACTTCAAAAAGGAATCCGCGACCCTCACATTACCCGTGGCCCCGATGGCATGTTTTATCTTGCCTTAACAGACCTTCACATCTTTGCGCAAAAAATGGGTTTACGGGATACCGAATGGGAAAGAGATGGAAAACAGTATGGCTGGGGAAATAACCGTTCCATGGTTTTTATGAAATCGAAAGACCTTATTAACTGGACTCGTAACATTATTAGGGTTGACCAGGCTTTTCCGGGCTTGGAAGATATTGGCTGCGCTTGGGCGCCTGAACTGATTTATGATCAGGATAAGCAAAAGATGATGGTATATTTTACCATGAGGTTTAAGGATGGAAAGAATAAGGTGTACTATTCTTACATGAGCGACGATTTTACCAAAATGGAAACAGCGCCTAAACTGTTATTTGAATATCCGAAGGATGTAAGTTATATTGATGCGGATATCACCAGGGTTGGTAACAAATTCCATATGTTCTACGTGCCACATGATGGAACTGCCGGAATTAAACAAGCCCTTTCAGATTCAATCAATGCAGGATACGTTTACGATCCGAAATGGTATGACCCGGAACCGAGAGCCTGCGAAGCCCCCAACGTTTGGAAAAGAATAGGCACAGATAAGTACGTGCTGATGTATGATATTTATGGAATCAAACCCCATAATTTCGGCTTTAGCGAAACTACCGATTTTACCACCTTTAAAGATCTCGGCCATTTTAATGAAGGCCTAATGAAGGCAACAAACTTCTCTTCGCCCAAACATGCGGCAGTTGTTCACCTTACCAGCAAAGAAGCCAATACACTTGCGAAACGCTGGGGCTTAAAAATGAAATTTTAAATATACGCACAAAAATAAATGAAAAGGATTTTAGGATTAATTGGAATGCTGGCAGTATCGCTGGCATCAAATGCCTCAGCTGTTAACAAACTGGTAGATGAGCCGGATTCGGTTTATCTTTTTTCTTATGCATCTAATAACCCCACTCATGGCTTACAATTTGCCTGGAGTTCCAATAAACAAAACTGGTTCCCCGTTGGAAATGGACAGAGCTTCCTAAAAAGTGATTTTGGGCCTTGGGGATCTCAGAAGAAAATGTACAGCCCATATTTAGTTTATGGGCAGGATGAAATGTGGCACTGCATCTGGAGCCTGAATAACACAGACAAAGTTTTTGCTCACGCTGCTTCTCCAAACCTTGTTGATTGGAACCGCCAGAGCTATCCTGAGCCGAAACTTGGATCTAACGTCCTCCGTCCTGGGGTTAAGTACGACAAGAGCCAGGGAAATTATATAATCACCTATACGGATTCGCAAGGAAAGTTTTTTGCTACTACTACAAGGGATTTTAAGAATTACAGTGCAACAAAGGAGATTCCTGCAAGCCAGTATATTTCCTCGGCCACCGTTATCCTGCCATCCGGAGAAACCAGCGGACAAATACAGCGTGTGGCATGGGCTACGGCAGACCGCTTGATAAAATCATGCGAATTAAAGCAATATAAAAATGCCCAGAGAGAGGAAACAACTTCACAGGATGCGCAGCGTTTTGCTGGTTTGAAGCCTGTTGATGCAACGTTTACCGTTCAGGCTGATAAAGCAAAGCCTATAAGTAATATGTTGATGGGGATATTTTTTGAAGACATCAACTACGCAGCCGACGGCGGTCTGTATGCCGAGTTAATTCAGAACAGGGATTTTGAATATAATTTGCACGATAAACGCGGCAGAGACAAAACATGGAACAGCACACATTCGTGGTTGCTAAAAGGTGAAAATACCAGTTTTACAATTGATTCTGTATCGCCCATCCATGCCAATAATTTGCATTATGCCGTGTTGGACACTAAAACATCCGGAGCTTCTTTAGTAAATGCAGGATTTGATGGCATACCTGTAAAAAAAGGAGAGAAGTATAATTTCTCTGTTTTCGCAAAAGGGCTTAGCGCGCAAAGTGGAAAATTGAAAGTTCGGCTGGTTAGTAAAAGTGGAGATGTACTAGCTGAAACAGCTTTAACAGTTGCTCCTGGTGCCTGGAAAACTCTCAAAGCAACGCTTACTGCAAATGCCACGGTTAAAGACGCGCAGCTGGAATTACAACCGCTGACGGCTGGCCGTTTGGCAGTTGACATGATTTCCCTGTTTCCTCAAAATACGTACAAAGCGCGTAAGAATGGTATGCGTGCAGATTTAGCACAAACTGTTGCCGATCTCCGCCCACGGTTTGTAAGGTTCCCTGGAGGATGTGCTTCACATGGTGATGGATTAGGCAATATCTATCATTGGAAAAATACAATAGGCCCTTTAGAGGCACGCAAGCCACAACGTAACTTATGGAATTACCATCAATCTGCTGGCCTTGGTTATTTTGAGTATTTCCAGTTTTGTGAGGATATAGGTGCAGCCCCACTTCCGGTAGTTGCTGCAGGAGTGCCTTGCCAAAACTCCGGCGATGGTGGCAATGGCCAACAGGGGGGGATTCCTATGGACCAGATGGATGAATATGTGCAGGACGTGCTTGACCTGGTGGAATGGGCAAATGGCGATGTGAACACAAAATGGGGGAAATTGCGTGCGCAAGCAGGACATCCAAAGCCATTTAACCTGAAATATGTTGGTGTTGGAAATGAAGACCTTATTACAGATGTGTTTGAGGAGCGTTTTACAATGATCTTTAACGCCGTTAAGAAGAAATATCCTGAAATTACTGTTATCGGAACTGTGGGCCCATTCTTTGAAGGTTCAGACTATCGTGAAGGCTGGGATATCGCTTCAAAACTTGGAGTTCCAATGGTAGATGAACACTATTACGAAAAGGCTGGTTGGTTTATCAATAATCAGGATTTTTACGACAAATACGACCGTTCAAAACCTAAAGTGTACTTAGGAGAATATGCTGCTACAATGCCAAGGGGAGGAGCCAACTATGAAACTGCCCTTTCTGAAGCAATCTATCTAACTTCATTAGAACGTAATGCTGATGTGGTGAGCATGTCATCATATGCACCTTTATTAGCAAAAGAAGGGCACACGCAATGGAATCCCGATATGATTTACTTCAATAATACTGAAGTGAAGCCAACGGTTGCTTACCAGGTACAAAAGTTATATGGGCAGAATTCCGGGGACCAGTATTTGCCAGCTATAGCAAACCTCTCAAACAACCAGGATGCGGTGAAAAAGCGGGTAGCTATTTCAGTGGTACGCGATTCGCAGACTAAAGACCTGATTGTAAAGCTGGTAAATCTTTTACCTGTTGCAGTTAATTCTACAACCGATTTAAAGAACATTACACTTGCAGGTACAAAGGGAGTAAAGAGCCTTATGCAGGGCAATCCGGCAGACAAAAATATTGTGCCGGTGGTTACAGAAATTCCTGTATCAGAAAAGCTTGCCATGGAGTTACTTCCTTATTCATTTACAGTATTACGAGTTAAAACAAAATAGAAAAACACAGGATTTGGCTTTGCTGAATCCTGCCTTATGCAATTATTAGAAAATGAAGAAAACACCTATTGCTGCTGCTATGCTGGCTCTTTCCTGCCACTTATTTTCAGCAAATGCACAATCGCAAAATCTTGTCGTTCAGGTAAACAAGCCAGTAACTGAAGTAAAGCCTACTATGTGGGGCATTTTTTTTGAAGATATAAACTTCGCAGCTGATGGCGGCTTGTACGCCGAGCTTGTAAAAAACCGCTCCTTTGAATTTCTAAATCCTATGATGGGATGGAAAGAAGTTAAAAAAGGGGGTACAGGAAAAGTCCTGGTTACCAACCATGAAAATGAAAACGCTGCTAACCCACGTTTTGCCCATATCACTGTAAATGCAGAAAATGGAGTGTACGGTTTAGAGAATGAAGGCTTTAGAGGTATCGGTGTTCAGAAGGATAAAGAATATCTTTTTTCTGTGCTGCTACGAAATTCGAGTGATATGAAGCTTCGCCTGGAATTGGTTACCTCTAAAGGCGAGAAAATAGGAGAGAGCTCGTCAATAAACCTTAACAGCACCGGACAGTGGAAAAAATATACCCTGGCATTTAAAGCTACTCAAACCGAGCCAAAAGCCAAGCTTCAGGTATTATTTGAAGGCAAAGGCGAACTTGATGCCGATATGATTTCGCTGTTTCCTAAAGATACCTGGAAAAATCGTCCCGGAGGATTGAGGGCAGACCTTGTGCAGATGCTTGCTGATTTAAAGCCTGGTTTTATCCGTTTCCCGGGAGGATGTATTGTGGAAGGCCGCGAATTATCAAACCGCTACCAGTGGAAAACAACGGTGGGCCCGGTAGAAGATCGCAAGTTGATTATGAACCGTTGGAACATTGAGTTTAAGGAACCAAGAAATGCTTCGGATTATTTTCAGTCTTTCGGACTGGGCTTCTACGAATATTTCCAGCTATCGGAGGACATTGGTGCAGAGCCTCTTCCAATTCTGAATTGCGGTATGGCTTGCCAGTATAACACTGGTGAAGTTGCCGAAAATGTAGACCCTTACATTCAGGATGCTTTAGACCTTATTGAATTTGCTAACGGTTCAGAAAATACTAAATGGGGGCAGTTGCGTAAAGCTATGGGGCACCCAGCACCTTTTAACCTTAAATTTTTAGGTGTAGGAAATGAGCAATGGGATGAACAGTATATCGAAAGATACAAGGAGTTTGATAAAGTACTTCGTCAGAAACACCCTGAAATTAAACTGGTTTCAGGCAGTGGCCCAAGTTCAGACGGTTCTCGTTTTGATTATGCATGGAAAGAGCTTAGAAAATTAAATACCGACCTTGTTGACGAACATTACTACAAGTCGCCTGAATGGTTTTTAAATAATGCAAAGCGTTATGACAACTATGACCGGAAAGGCCCGAAGGTGTTTGCTGGGGAATATGCGGCTCATATGAAAGATAGCCCCATTCCCGAATCGAAGAACTCGTTCCAAAGTGCTATCGCCGAAGCTGCTTTTATGACTGGTCTTGAACGAAATGCTGATGTAGTACATATGGCATCTTATGCGCCTTTGTTGGCACACGTAGAAGCCTGGCAGTGGCGCCCCGATTTAATTTGGTTCGACAATTTAAAAGCAATGGCTTCTCCTAACTACTATGTCCAGAAGATATTCTCAACCAGCAAGGGCACGCATGTGGTTCCAGTATTGAATAACGGGGCAGTTCTAGCAGGAAAAGACAGTATTTACGCAAGTGCGACTATCGATAAAAAGAAAAATGTGCTGAATTTGAAAGTTGTAAATACCTCGAATGCAGCGAAGACTTTCAATGTAAATCTTGAAGGAGCATCAGCTGTAAAAGGCGGAACATGGGAAGTGCTAAGTTCATCAGAACCTTTTGCCTATAATTCGCTGGATAAACCGACAGTTGTTGTTCCGGTTACTACTGCTGCAAAAGTAAAGGGTACAAGTTTTAAAGTGAATCTTAAACCTGGTTCTGTTAACTTGTTAACACTGCCGATTAAGTAGGTTAATTATATAATATTATTGGCAAGAGGCTGTCCGGATTACGCTGGGCAGCCTTTTTTTATTTGGGGAAAGCCTTCATAACCTTACAACTGATTATCTGCAAAGGGAAATTTTTTAGTTTCGGTGAGTATATTTCATTATGATTAGGTGTCTTACTGATAAATACCACTATCAAAGACGAAGTTTTTTGCGTGATATTTTATTGAATTTTTTAATCGTTAACCTAAAACCTTAAAATGACTTCTGAGAAAATACATCTATCTCAACAAGACACAAAACCTGAAGAAATTATTTCGTCAGCCCGACAGCTCTTATACCATCTTCACAAAGAGTATTATTTCAAGTAAGAGAAATAGTTGAGTAATTAATACCACCCCAAAAACTAATTTAACATTGAAAGCCGTAACCAAAATTTGCCGAAAAATGATTAAGAATAGATTATTAATAATTTGTGTTTTTTTAGGAGTACTTACCTGTAATTTATCATCAAAAGCTGGTGAAAGAATCTTTTATCCCAATGATAGTACAGTCATCAACGGAAAAATTATAGGTTTTAAGAACGATACTGATGATAAATTAATAAGTTTTTATTGTTACAATTTGAGTGGGAAATCTCAAAATAAATCTATTAGAATTAATGCAGATGGATCTTTCAGTGGTAAATTATTTCAACCTTACGAAGGCGAGATAGATATTAAATATAAAAAAATCTTTACGAAGGCTTATGTAAAGCCTGGTAAAGAATTATGTTTGGTAATTGATAGCAAAGAGGCTGAATTGCGCGGGAATTTTACCAAAGCATTAAATGCAAAGGGGGACTTAGCGGAGATAAATAATAAGATATTTGATTTTATGTCGGAATTTCAGCGACATAAATTTGTTACCAAAGCTCGACTTGGAGATAAAAGCCAAACAGATAGCTTATTTTCTTCCCAAAGATTAATATTGATGAACGAAAATCTTGAGTTCTTAAGTCAATATCTTAAACAAACAAATAATAACAACCAAGGGTTCGCCAACTGGGCAAAAAATTATTTAGTATATGAAGCTGCGTATGAAATAGTTTTGTTTCCTTTTTTTGGTAAAGAAAATAAAGACATTTCAATGAGTAAATTGTTGGGATGTCTTGGGCCGATTCCTATAAACAATCCTGAAGCTCTAAAAAATGCTTTTTACTATAGATTCCTTGATGCGTTGGCAACTTCCTTACAAATAGTTTTAAGAACAAATAATGAAAATGTATCTGTTTTCTTGGATAAGAGCAATGGTGTTTTTACTGGAATAGCAAAGGAGTTAGTGTATTATGATATATACTCTTCAAGAGTGTTGTTAAACCCAACTAAAATTAATGAAAATTGGGACCGATTTTTCCGCACTGTTTCCAATTCTTATTTGAAAAGCCTATTCCTTGAATTAAAAAATAAAGCCACCTCTGCATCTGCTTTCAAATCTTTTGATATAATAGCAGCTATTGACAAATTTGATGCACCGAATAACTTAAAAGAGCGTTTAATTCAAGTTTTTAAAGAGGAGAAAGGCAAAACTCTTTATATCGATTTTTGGGGAACTTGGTGTGCCCCATGTATGTTGGAAATGCCTGTTTATCCATCCTTGATAGATGCTTATAAGAACAAAGCTATTACATTCATTTTCTTTGCAGTAGACGAATCGGAGAAAAGAATCAATGAATTGAAAGAAAAATATAAGATCGCGGGAAAGTTTGTCCTTTTATCAAAAGATGAAACTGCAGTTATGAATGATGTACTTAATTTTCAGACCTATCCTTCTCATTTTATAATTGATAGCAAAGGATTGGTTAGAATAGAAATTTCTAGACATCTCTCTAGTGAGAATGTCGACAGTTATTTTATTCCGGAAATTAATAAATACATAGATTAATGGACTAAAGTATCAAACCAGGAGGAAACATACCTCAGTATTATTAGCCGTAAGGATTTGCGATCCGAAGTCGGATACAAAGCTTATAACTGGAGGTTTAAACAAGACGACAACATAAGTTCCGGCTAAAATGTTGCTTCAGATATAAAAAATCCCTGCAAGTTTTATTTTGCAGGGATTTTTTTCATAGGTAGATTTTTTTTAACACAGAAAGTAAAAATGACATCATACTAAATAAAGCGATTTGTCATCCCGAATTTATTTCGGGAACCTACTTGCATGCTTAAAAATGTTTTTCATAGGTAGTTGTGGTATTAAAACTTGTACCTCAGTTCTGTTAAGAAATAGCGGCTTTTCTGCGGCATACCAGTAGCATTCCAATATTGCTCATCGCTGATGTTATTAGCTTTGAAGCTGATACGGTATTTAGATTTATCGTAGAATGCAGCAGCATTAATAAGCTTATAAGATGGTAAAATAAATGTATTTGTGCTTTCAAACCATGAATCACTTACATAATTGCCGCCTGCACCGAATCCAAGCCCCTTTACTTTTCCTTTAGAAATAGCATAGCTCATCCATAAGTTGGCCACGTGGTTAGGGCTTGCTGTTAGATATTTTCCGGTTAAAGCAGGAGAAGCTTTAATGTATTTATTTTCGTTATAAGCATATCCGGCAATAATGTTAAAGCCTGTGAAAAGATTCGCGGTAAGGTCAAGTTCTGCGCCTTCGCTTCTTTGAGTACCATCTTGAATTGTAATTATCTCAGTCCTACCATTAACTGTTTGGGCTTCTGTGCGGGTAGAGTTGGTTACTTTAATGTTGTAATAGCTTACAGAGCCGGTAATTTTATCGTTCAAGACTGCAAACTTAACGCCTCCTTCAATCTGATCGCCATACTGAGGTTTTAATACGCTTAGAGGGCCGCCATATTGCTGCTTGACTGGAACAGGGAAAGCAAAGCCATTCATGTAATTTCCAAACAGCGATAATTTGTCCTGAATGGGTTGAAAGACGATTCCCAGTTTAGGCGAAAGTGCAGTTTGGTCAAAGCCACCGCCATATTGACCAGTTGCAACTGTAAAGTTGCCATCTGTTTTATAATATTCAGCTCTAAGGCTGGCCATAACCATCAGTGCAGGGCTAACGTTAAATACATTACTTACATAGGCAGAATAATTATGTCCAGTAAATTTTGTCTCGTCCCATTTTTTTGCCGCCGATGCTGCATTTATTTGGGTGGTATTAAAATCTGGAATTGCTTTGTTGATTGTAAGAGTATCATAAGCAACTGTTACCCGATTTAAGTGGTTGTAATTCCGGTTATAATCTAACCCTGCAACAATGCGATTTCTGAACTTGCCAATGCTAAAGTCGCCAATGAAGTTCTGTTGTAACTGTAGATTTCCAAAGGTTTCCGGTGTTTGATTCCGCACTGAACGGGTAATCTTACTGTCGGAGATGATTGAAAAAGTCCCCCAAAGCAGGTGGTCGTAGTATCCCTGCGAAAGCAAGAATTTAGTTTCCGATTTCCATTTGTTCGACAATTTGTATTCTACTTCAGCTCCAATATTATCTACGCCAACTTCTGATTCAACATCATTATCTCCCAAAGCTTGTTTATAATCCCATGGAAGATCTCTGAAGCTATTAAAGCTCAGGTTCTTAGGGTTAGTTATTGCCAATGAGGTAGTAGTATACTTATTCTTAGTAATCTCAACATCCACCAAAAAGCTCAGCTTTTTATTAACCTGCATTGATAAAGTTGGTGCGAATACAAAGTTTTTTGAAAAACCTTCAGTTTGGAAAGAATTTTCGCTTTGCCATGCCGTGTTTACACGGAAAAGCAATGTTTTATCAGAGTTCAGCACAGCGTTTACGTCTGCCGCAGTACGCATAAAATCGAAGCTTCCGCCGCTTAGGCTCACTTCCATTAAATTGTAGTTTAAAGGCCTTTTTGTAACATAGTTAAATGCTCCGCCGAAGGTGCTGCCACGGCCGGTTCCAAATAAAGTTCCTGAGGGGCCTTTCATTACTTCAAGCCTTTCAAGTACAGCAGGGTTCATCGGGTAGATTGCGCTGGTTGTTAATCTATTACGCATACCATTTGTGTTAGAAAATCCACGTTGGCTAATTCCTTGCGAGCCACCCGCGGAGAAATTTGGCACAGCGCCAGGAATGTTAAGGTAAAGCTCGCTGCGGTCTACTACTAATTGCTGCACCATTAGTGCATTGCTAACCGTGTTATAAACCTGCGCGTTTTCAAGGTTTTTCAAGGGCATACGAGCGGCAGATTCTGTCTCGCGTTGTACCAGTTTTTTCGATTTTCCTGCGCTGATAACAATCTCGTTTAGTTGTTGGCTGCTTTCTTTTAATATAAAATCAGCTGTTGTTGTTTGGCCGCTAACTACCGTAAGTTGCTGACTTTTACTTTCAAGCCCCGCGAATGAAGCAGTAATAGTATAAGTTCCCGGAGTAATATTTTTGAAGGCGAATGTTCCGTTATCGTTAACAAATGTCTTTTTTGAACCTTTAATGCTAATTAAAGCTCCGGCAACTGCACTGCCATCACTTGTTTTTACGGTCCCGTTAATGCTTCCGGCCTGGCCGGATTGGGCTAAAGCAGGGTGGCAAAAGGTTGTGATACAGAGTAGTAGAAGAATAGCGTTAGTGAGAAATCTCATGATGATACTTTTTTTTCAGAATTGTAAGGGTGATTCGACTTGATTTTATTAGGGGATTTATTTTTCTTCTTTTTTCCCAACCAGATTAATAAGCCGGTTATGGGTAGTGAGGCAGCTACGAAGGATGCTATAAATGCCACTATTTTGCCGAAGAGTCCAAAGGCGCTGCCTGTATGTAAGTCAAAATTGATGGTTTGTATTTTTGCCGCAGAGGGCAAATCACTAAAGGGCTTTCCAATTAGCAAGGGTTTGGCCGAGAACTGCCCATATTTATAAGTGCTGCGCTGATAGAAATTGCTTTCGCTTGCATAGGCGGAAACGTTGATAGTTCCGGTACTGTCTGCAGGAATATTATAGTAGAAAAATGCTGCGTTAGGGCTTCTCCAAGTAGCATTTGCAAGTATCCGTTCATGAATATCTGAGTGCGGCTTATCTGCATTTACTGTATTTGATTTTGCGGTAGGATATTTAACTACATGCAGCTCGAATGACATCATTAGCCCAGTAAGCGCGATAACCAGCAAAACCAGCAGAGAATAGAACCCTGCAACGTTATGCAGATCGTAATTAAGGCGCTTAAATTTTGCATTCCATTTTATGGTAAACGCTTTTGAAAACTGTTTTTTGGAGTTTTTTTTAGGCCACCACAACATCAGTCCTGAAATAAGCAGGGCCACAAAGCATATCACCGACCACTTAACTACAGAATGGCCTACAGCTTTGCCAAGCAAAAGAGTTGTATGTATAGCAACAACAATGCTGATAAATGAATTCCTGGCATCTTCTTTAAATGTTACCTGACCAGTATAAGGGTTAATATAAACGCGGTAGTAGTACACATAGTGGTTCCAGTATCCAAATGCTTTTGGATCTGTTTTAAGAGCCCGAAATTCATAGGCCCGGTTAGGTGCGTTGTAGATCTTCCCACGTGATATTTTGAACTCAGGCCCAACCGCCTGTTGAGCGGCTTCTAATATTCTGCTAAGTGGAAGTTTGGGACTTTCCTGCGCGTTAACAAAAAACCTTTCTTTATTAAAGGCTTCTCTAATATCGTTTGCAAAAACATAGATGCAGCCTGTTACGCCAAGAATGAATACCACAAGTCCGGAGAGCAGGCCCAGCCAAAGGTGTATGGTACGGATGATGTTACGCGCTTTCATTTTGTTTGCGCAAATATATATTATTTAGACTAAGTATAAATAAAAACAAGACTATTGTTATGAATTTTGCTTTTTAGTTTTTCATTCTGCTGATAGTCAATTAAATAATCTGGTGTTTTTCTTGCCTGAAAGCATAGGCGTTCTAAATTGCATAATTATCAGGCAACCTTGAGTCTTACCTTCGTAAGTGTAAAGGTGCCGTCAGTTTTAACTGGAAGCAATTGCGGAAAGCCATACTATTTCGCAGAGTAATCTGCATTTTCAGAGTATAATTTTATTTTTTTATTGTCATTTATACAATTATAATTGTAAATCCAAACCCGTACTAACTAACAATGTGGCTTATTGGTTGATATTTAGCTTCTTAAGAGAGGCGGAAAGCTTTTAGTGCTGCTTATACGGTATACCATAATTTATATACAATCACTTAGATGACCAGATTTAAAAACAACTCCATGATGAAGGGAGGCCTTAGTCTTGGCTTATGCCTAAGCCTGGCAATGGGCGTAAGCGGGCAACAAGCGCCAAAGGCATTACCCAAAAAGCAATTACACACAGCAAACGAAAAATTTAATGCTTATCTCTTTGTCTATTTTACAGGCAATGAAAAAAATGCTGAGGAGATCCGATTTGCAATAAGCAATGACGGATATAATTTCAGGGCTTTAAACGGCAATAACCCTATTCTTCGGAGTTCAGAGATTAGCTCTTCCGGGGGCGTTCGTGATCCTCATATTTTAAGAGCTGAAGATGGCAAAACATTTTATATGGTTGCCACTGATATGGTTGCTGCTAAAGGTTGGGATTCGAACAGGGCGATGGTGCTGATGAAATCTACCGATCTCATCAACTGGAAATCAAGTGTGGTAAATATTCAGAATAAATATCCCGGTAACGAAGACCTTAAGCGTGTTTGGGCACCACAGACTATTTATGATGCTAAGGCCGGAAAATACATGGTTTATTTTTCCCTGCAGCATGGCAAAGATCCTGACAAGATTTACTATGCCTATGCCAACGCAGATTTTACAGATTTAGAAGGCGAGCCTAAGCAGTTATATTTTCCGGAAGATAAGGGAGCTTGTATTGATGGGGATATTGTTTTTAAGGATGGAAAATACTACTTGTTCCATAAAACAGAAGGTGGAAAGCCTGGGATAAAAATTGCGGTATCTGATAAATTGACCGGAGGTTATAAGCTAGTTTCAGACTATGTGCAGCAAACCAAAGACCCTGTTGAAGGTGCTGGTGTGTTTAAGCTGAACAATGGCGATGGCTATATTTTAATGTATGATGTGTACATGCATGGCAAGTATCAGTTCACTAAAACAACCGACCTTAAAAACTTTAAAGTAATAGACCAGGATGTGAAAATGAACTTCCATCCACGCCATGGAACGGTTATGCCTATTACGGCTAAAGAAGCTCAGGCATTGCTAAGTAAATGGCTTCCAGCTAGCGATGTAATTCTTTCCGTTAAAGCCAAAGGGTTGAAATCCATGAACGTTGCTTTAGATAGCGCAACAAATACCGTGGTTCTTCCGGTAAGGCCAGGCACTAATTTAAAAGATTTTAAGCCTGAGTTTGCCGCATTCCCTGGAGTTAAAGTAACTGCAAAATCCCCGGTAAACTTCGCGGCTGGTGCAGTAAAATATGCCGTTGAAAACCCTGGAAAAGCTCCGGTTTTCTACCAATTGATTACAAAGGAATACCATAATGCAGCTCTTGAAGGCTACTATGCCGATCCGGATATTTTGTATTCGGAAAAAACAGGTAAGTTCTATATCTACCCAACCAGCGATGGTTTTACCGGTTGGAGTGGTACTTACTTTAAAACCTTCTCATCTCCAGATTTGGTTAACTGGAAAGATGAAGGCGTAATTTTGGACCTGCCGAAGGATGTGAGCTGGGCTAAAAAGAATGCCTGGGCTCCCTGCATTATCGAAAAGAAAATTGATGGCAAATACAAATACTTCTATTATTTCACCGCCGGCCAAAAAATTGGCGTTGCTGTAGCCGATAATCCTACCGGCCCGTTTGTGGATTCGGGTAAACCTTTGATTGATAAGCATCCTGAAGGCATTGCCCGTGGCCAGGAAATCGACCCGGATGTTTTTGAAGACCCTAAAACTGGCAAAACATATTTGTATTGGGGAAATGGTTACATGGCAGGAGCGGAGCTAAGCGATGATATGTTGTCTTTAAAGCCTGGGACTACCAAAGTTTTAAATCCTGATGCCACTTTTCGGGAAGGTACTCATGTGTTTTATCGCAATGAAAAATACTACTTTACCTGGTCTGAAAATGATACAAGGGATCCAAACTACAGAGTTCGTTATGGGATAGCAGATGGGCCTTTAGGCAATATAGAAATCCCGGCAGGCAATAACCTGGTAATTGCTAAAGATGAAAATGCAGGAATTTACGGCACAGGGCACCACACTACGCTGCAAATACCTGGTAAAGATGAGTGGTATATTATTTATCATCGTTTTAATTATCCTAACGGAATAAAAATGGGTAGCGCCGCAGGATACAACCGCGAGGTTGCTATTGATAAAATGGAATTCAACGCAGATGGAAGCATCAAACAGGTAAAGCCAACGCATGAAGGCATTCAACCTGTAAAGCTTAAATAATTTGGCTTTTTTACTTTTTTCGGGACCGGTTTGCCGGCACCTTTTTTTGGAGGGAGTCTGTATGGAAATGAAAGTGACGAATAAAGTAATTGAAACATGTATCTATTAGTACAAATCAGCCAGCTGGAAATAGCTGGCTGATTGCTTTTGCAGGTAGATAAAATATTATTGCTATTTGTAAGAAAGTTTTAACAGCGAAACTCCCTGCCTTGGCAATACAATATTTAGCTCGGTGCTGCCATTTTTAACCACAAGTTTTGAAGGTTGTTCCAATAAAGCTAGTTGCCCGGCTTTTTCCAGCTCCGCAATTTGTGCTGTGGTAGGGTTTTGGGGCGAGCCCATCTTTTTCCAAACTTCATAAGAATTGCTGTGCTCGTTGTCTATGCGGTAATGGCTAAGTGTTAATTCTTTAGAAGGTAATCCTTTTAGCTTAACTAAAACCTTCTCTGGCTGTCCCTGCTCATCCGCATCGTGGTAATTCCAAACCATAACCGCTGCTGATTTCTTATTTTTTGAAGCCAGGGCTCCGATATCCGTTTGGCCTCGTATGCTTGAGTCAAGGATGCTTTTTAAAGGATACATCCTATTAGCATCTACTTTAACCAGGTTGCCACCCATCATGCCATACATTCTAAAAACGTTTAAAACCGGCTTATCAACGCCATTGGTGGCTAAATCTCTGAAGCCGTAAAACCAGGGTTGATTTTCAAACTCAAATGCCCAGGTAACAGCGCCAATCAGGTTAGCATTTAGTAATCGTGCGAGTTCATATTTGCGTGCAAAAGATGCTGCCGTGTAACTCGAATACATGGTACCATTGCGATAGGCGTTTTGAGGATCGGTAGCCATACCGCAGGCGGCGCAGCCTTCCGGGTCAGACTCACCTATAACTATCGGAATATTCTTAAGTTGCGGGTATGCGGTAATTACCTTAAAATTATCCTGAATATTACGCAGTTGGCTACGAATGCCCATAACCACATGGCCCTTTTCCAGCTTCGGCGAGCCCTTGGCATGAAACAGTAAGATATCAAGTGGCGAGCCAATTTTGCCAGTAACATAATTCGTTTCAAACAGGCAATGTTTAATAAAAGCATCCTGAAATTTCATACCACCTCCGGTAACGTCGGTACCGCCAATTCTTGCAGTGGGTAAAGCCCTCTTTACGGCATCGGCCGAATAATCATAAAGTTTAAAAAACTCTTCCCTGGTGCCTTTCCAGTAATAATCGGGCTCATTCCAAAGCTCCCAGTACCAGCTTTCAACTTCTTTCTTTCCATAACGTTCAATACTATGCTTCACCCATTGGTAAACAAGCTCAGCCCATTTATTATAGTCCCTTGGCGGATAAGCCCAGCCGGTAAAAATCTTGCCATAAGGATCGCCAGGCTTCCAGTTGTGCTTATAAGGCTGCGGACGGATGGAAAGCGCCTCGGGCATAAAGCCAATTTGCGCCAGGGGTTTCATTCCTCTTTTAACATAGGTATCAAAAATGCTGTCGATAATTGTCCAGTTATATATTGGATTGCCATTAGCATCCTCAGTATATGCATTAGTAGATCCCCACTTCAGGGCAGGGGTACCATCGCCGGTTACCAATAGGCTGTGAGCCCTCACAAATACCGGAACAGGGCTGGCTGCCGCAATTTCAGATAAAAGCTTTTTGCCATCCTTCATATAGGTGTAGTTAGGCTCGTCATATCCAAACCATGCCCAAATGGGCTTCATGGGTTCAATACTTTGACTAAAATCGACCGAGACAGTTGCTGGCCCGGGGGACTGGGCGAAAACCATATTGGTTAAGCAAAGAGTTGCCAGCGAAAATTTGGCTAAGATCTTTTTAAGCATGTGTTTGTTACTTTAGGTTTAATTTATTGAGTTATAATCTGCAGGACACTTTAAGTGGTTTGCTCAACAAATATAGAAAAATTCAACAATGTTGAATAGTGATAAACAGTGGTGTTTTATTATAGGTAGTTTTCCTTTTTTTCAAACACGCGAAAGTGGAGATGGCATTTGGATCGGAGTGCTCAAGGTCCAGTCAAGCTCGTCATCCCTTGTGGTGAGGGATTTCCTGCTATGGAATGCTGCTACCCTGCATCGGGAAATTCCTCCTATCGTCGGAATGACGGCCTTATTTAGATGGAGTAGCCCTAAACAAAGTTTATGTTATAGGTAGTTTTCCATTTTTTTAAGTACAGAAAGCGTTAATGACATCATACTAGATAAAGCGTTCATCCCCGATACTTGTGCTGAAATAAATACAGTATGACGAGGCGAATTAAAAAGGCTTTTTACATCTTATTTTTATGTCATAGGTATTTTAGGTAAGTCAATTAGACTTTGTAATAGCTTGTCCAGTTATTTGTACCGAGGCTAAATGCTTCTTTCTCGGTTTCTGTTTTCAATAGCGAGGCTTGAACACTGAGGGCTTTGAGTGCATAACCAAGCATTAACCTGCTGTCCCTTGACATATTTTGGGTGTGTATACGATAAATGGCGATTTTCTTGGTATGGCTATAAACCGGAAAATAACGGGCAATTCGCAGGTTCAGGTCATAGTCTTCACAGGCTTTAAACTCTGGGTCGAAGCTAAAAGCGAAGAAAAGCTCACGGCGATACATAACTGTGGCTTCCATGCCAATGTAATTTCCCTGGAGCAGCGCTTCGTAACAATCGTCCATTTTTTGCAATGCCTGCGGCGACGGTAAAGGATTTCCGTCATCATCTATTTTATCGTGGGCGCCAGATACATAAACTATATTTTTAAAATATGAAAAGTAGAACAGGTTAGTTTCTATGGCATTTTCTAAGAGCATGTCGTCTGCATCTAAAAATACCAGAAACCTGCCAGTTGCGATTTTCACCCCAGAATTTCGGGCGGCAGAAAGCCCTACCCGCTCTTCACGTTTATACTTTACATTGGGGTATCTGCGGCATACTTCGGCCGTATGGTCATCAGAACCATCATCTACCACAATAACCTCTACATGTTTATATGTCTGGGCTAAAACACTTTCTATTGCGGCCGGAAGATAATGTGCATGATTGTAGCAAGGAATAATAATCGAAACACGGGTATCTGGTTTAATATCAGCATCCTCCGTTAAGCCGCGGTATTTCCTTTGATATCTGTCAGTATTTTTATGCGCCCGGTAAAATTTCCAACCAGAAATACACCCTCGCATTTCTGTAAGTATTGTACTGAGGTTATGGCTTTGCAGCTTAATCAGGCTTCGATAAATTCTTTGAAAGTAATATTGCGGCAGGCTGCGATAAAGCCGGCGCAAGTTGCCTTTGTGTTTGTATTTTTCATATTGAACCAATAGCGAACTTACGTTACCCCTCATGTAGTGAAACAGCTGATTGGTAAGTTCCTCCTGAGTTTCCCGGTGCTGGTGATAAACGAAAAGGTGGGGGTAATAATTACAATTCCAGCCTTCGGCCAAAATCCTGTACCACATCTCCGAATCGCCACTACAGCCAGATGCCCCCACATCGAGCCTCTCGTCAAAAAAGCCCGCAATTTCGAAAGCCTCTTTCCTGAAAGCCATGTTTGCACCCGCGCCAATATCCCAAACCGGAACACCATAAGGCTTATGGACGTTAAAGTATTCACTATCGAATACAAGAGGCAGGTAGCCTTTGTTGAAGCCCCAGTCTTTTTCGAAAATATATTGGGCCTTTGTTTGCAGGCTAAGGGGAATAACGAGTCCAGTAACTGCCATGGTAAGCGGATGGTTGAAGCAGCTTTTAATGTTTTTAACCCAATCTGCATCAACCACCACATCGTCATCGGTATAAGCAACGATAGCATGCGAGGCATTTTTTGCGCCGGTATTCCTGGCTATGTCCAAGCCTTTCCTTGCTTCGCGAACATATTTTACGCCATGAAATTTTTTAACAGCTTGTTCGGTTAAATCGTTATCAGGGGCATTATCTACGATGATCAGCTCGAAATCTCTGTCAGATGAGGCCATCAATGACTTGATGCACGCTTCTATTGCTTGGGGCCGGTTTCGGGTGCAAATCACCACTGAAATACTTTGCGTGAAATTTTCCAGCGGTACTCTTATAATCGAGTTTAGTAGGTTTCCTAGACTAGCTTTGTCAGCCTCTTCAAAAGCCTGCTCAAAATCTGAATAGTTTACAGAGCTGCTGTTTTGGGAGATATAAAATTGGATGGCTTTGCTTACAGCCTTTAATGCAAGACTGTTTAAATCAGTCTTGTTATGCTTTTGGTATTCGTAATAGATATGGCCCAGAGGCACTTTTTTCCACCATAAAACAATGTAGTAATTTTGCTTTAAGGGGATAAAATCCTCTAGCTGGGTAAATTGCAGGTGTTCAATTTCATAGGGGTAGAATTCTGCCATACATTATAAAATTTGTTTCTGATTTAAGTCTACGGTGAAATTAGGCCTAACATATCCCATCCATTTGCCATACCAATTGTCAAGTTTAGCAGCGTCTTCAATTTCAAAGGAGAGGCAGATGTCAAACTCATATAGCAACGTGTTGTCGCTCCGAACAAAAGCCATCGAAATATAATACGAACCGTCGTTTAAAAAATTGGCCGGAATGGTGCATTCGCCCATGGCGATACCCTGTCTTATTTTGGTAAATGCCGAACGGGTGTCGAAAACACATTCGCCGGCAAAAGAGAATACCAGTATACTCACCGCCATATCAATCTCCGGTAGCCCGGTGTACCAGAATTCGAACTGTATGGTAAGTGCTGTATCTGTCCTTATTTTTTTCGGCCCATTGCCGTAGTCGGGAACGATTTCGGCTCTTTTAATTCGGATGATATTATTGCCGGGCGCATCCTGTATATCATCATATTCCTGGAAAAGGTATTCAACCTGCTCTTTTTTCAAATAGTTAAAAATTACTTTATCAGGGTTTCCCAGATCGCTTATTCTGCCTTTGTCCAGGTAAAGTGCTTTATTGCATAAGTTCCTTATGGTTTGCATGTTATGGCTTACAAAGAGAACTGTTTTTCCCTCAGTTTTAGCAATTTCCTTCATCTTGGCAAGGCATTTCATCTGAAACTCTGAATCGCCTACGGCAAGCACTTCATCAATCATCATAATATCGGCTTCCATGTGGGCTGCAACCGAAAAAGCGAGGCGCACATACATTCCGCTTGAATAGCGCTTTACAGGAGTGTCCAGAAACTTTTCAATACCCGAAAAATCAACAATCTTGTCAAACCGCTCGTTTATCTGGCGGGTATTTAAACCTAAAATCTGCCCATTTAAATAGATGTTTTCCCGTCCCGTTAGTTCTGCATGGAACCCTGTGCCCACCTCAAGCAAACTGGCAATTCTGCCCCTGCCTTTTATAGTGCCGGTTGTTGGAATACATATTCTCGATAAGATTTTCAGGAGTGTTGACTTGCCGGAACCGTTTTTTCCTACAAAACCTAATACATCGCCTTCGCAAACATCAAGGTTAATATCTTTTAGTGCCCAAATGTCGTTCGGATAATCCACAGCTTCTGGCACTTGTTGTTTATTGCTGCCTTTAAAGAAGCTATTTTTTCTGAAAAAGTCGTAGATATCCTGTTTCAGCGTGGTGGAGCCCACTCTGCCTAAGCGGTAATGTTTGGATATATTTTCAGCTTTGAGGATCAGTTTTCCCATAGTTTAATATTAGATAATGTCCATAACTTTCACTTCCCGGCGTTTGAAAAGGAACAGCCCGATTATAAAAATGACAAACACCTCGACACTGGCAATTTTAAGGTAGTAAAAAGTTTCGGGGCCATTGGTGAGAAATGCTGAACGAAAAGTCTCAATAATTGGGGTAAGCGGGTTAAGCCAGAAAATAGCCCTGTATTCTTCCGGTACAATGCTGCTTGAATACACTACAGGCGTAGCAAACATAAAAAGCCGTAAAAGGAATTGGATAAACGTTTCTAGGTCGCGGTATTTGGCAACAAAAACACTGGCAATTAAGCCTGTGCCCAGCGCAAAGCCTGCGGTTAAAATTACCAGGTATGGCAAAAGAAGTAAAATAGGAGCGGGGTCTACATTGTGATACCTGAGGTAGTAGTAGAGATAGATCACTAAAAAAAGCAAACACTGTATGGAGAGCCGTATGGCTTGTGTAATGGTATTACTTAAAGGCACTACTAACCGGGGGAAATATACTTTGCTGAATATGTGCGCATTGGCAATGAATGTGAACATGGTTCCGCTAAGACAATCGGAAAAGAAAGCCCAGATAATGCTTCCCGGAAGGTAAAATAAAAGAGGCGGAATGTCACTTCCAGTGCGGATTTTGGCGAACTTATCAAATATGATAATATAAACAAGCGTAGTTAACAGGGGCTGGAGGAAGATCCAGAACGGACCAATTAAAGTTTGATAATAGCTGGCAAGCAGATCCCGCCGTACCAGGCGTAAAATAAGGCCTCGGTTATAATAGATTTCCCGAAGCCCCAAACTAAAGATGCTTGGCTTGGATTTAATTTCCCATTTCCACCAGCGGAGGTTTTCGTCATATAGATTCTGCATTCGGCCTAGTTTGGTATCTAAAATGCTAATAAAAAATTACACTTTCTAACAATGATCGCTAAGGCAGCAAAATCAAATCTGCATTATGTATTTTGAAAGAAGTTTTTGTAAGCCTTCAAATAATGATTTAACTTATGCGGAGATGGATGTTGATATTGCATCAGGCTGGTTCCCAAAAAACTGAATATTTAATTAATAATTATTTCTACAGAATTTCTGCAAAAAAAAGCGGGTTTTTGATACCGAAAAGAATTTTAAAGGGATAAAATGATTTCTGAACAAATTAAAATATAATTAGTTAATTGGCTAATAAATTGAATGTCGTGATGCTCCTCTAAACCTCGCAAATGATGAATATCGTCCGTACACCTCAAACACCTCCACAAATACAGCCCATTACCGATGGAGGGCCGAGGCCTCTATGGTCTGTGATGATCCCTACGTATAATTGCACTGAATATTTGGAAAAGGCCTTAAAGAGTGTGCTTCAGCAGGCTTTGCCTACAGATTTGATGCAAATAGAAGTTGTAGATGATTACAGCACCGACGGCGATGTCGAAAAGTTAGTTCAAGAGTTTGGTGCCGGAAGGGTTAGCTTTTACCGGCAGCCCGAAAATAGGGGTAGCTTAAGAAATTTTGAGACTTGCATTAACCGGGCCAGGGGTGAGCGTATACATATACTGCATGGCGATGACTTTATTTTGCCAGGTTTTTATAAAGAGATTGACAGCCTGTTCAATAAAAATCCGCAAATCGGCGCTGCTTTTACCGGATTTAAATATGTTACCGAACATGATATGGATTTATGGCCGGGCAAAAAGCTTTGCGCTAAAAAAGGTGTACTGGATAACATCTTTGAAATATTAGCGCAAGGCCAGGTAATTCAGCCTCCATCTATTGTGGTTAAAAGAAGTGTATATGAAGATTTGGGCAGTTTTTATGCCGTACACTACGGCGAAGACTGGAATATGTGGATGAGGATTGCTGCAAAATATCCAATGGCTTACTCTCCCGAGCTTTTATCCCGTTACCGGCTACACAATAATAATATCACCACCCGTTCGCTGGTCAGCGGAAAAAACATCACTGATACTCTTCAAGTTATAGACCTTATTCAAGAGATGATCCCGGCAGATAAGCGAAGTGCCTTGCGTAAAAAGGCTATTCGTTCTTATTCGCATTATTTTGCCAAAATATCTGATAGCCTGCATAATTTCGATCCTGATGCTGCGCTTTTACAAGTTAAAGAGGCGATAAAAATGGATGTGAATGTTTATACCATTTATCATTACGCCAAAATTCTTTTTAAAAGGGCAATCAAATACAAGATGGGCTAGCTTTTTTACAGGCTATGTGGACTGTTATTTCTCCACAGCAACATGATAAATCGGGTCTTCCAGGATATTTACGTCAATCACACCTTCCGCATTCTTCAGTAGCAGGCGGCAGTCGAGGCTTAAGTGTTTTAGATGTAGTTTTTTGCCTGCATGGCGATAACGCTCTGTAAGTTTGTTTAGGGCTTCAATGCCCGACATATCTGCCACCCGGCTATCTTTAAAATCAATAATGACATTTTCTGGGTCTGCATTAACATCAAATTTCTCATTAAATGCAGTTACCGATCCAAAGAAAAGAGGTCCATATATTTCGTAATGTTTAATGCCAGTTTCATCAATGTATTTTTTAGCCCTTATGCGGATTGCGCTATCCCAGGCGAAAACAAGAGCAGAAATGATTACTCCGATTAGTACGGCGAGGGCTAGGTTATGAAGCCAAACCGTAATGAGCGCGACAAGAATTCCAACGAAAATGTCCTGTTTGGGCATTTTGTTTATAATTCTCAAACTCATCCACTCAAATGTGCCTATTGCAACCATAATCATAACACCGGTTAGGGCAGCCATTGGTACCCGTTCGATTATTGGAGCCCCAAAGAATATAATTAATAAGATGGTTAAAGATGCGATGATGCCAGACAATCGCGACCGTGCGCCTGACGAAAGATTCACCAAAGTCTGCGCAATCATGGGGCAGCCTCCCATACCAAAGAAAAAGCCATTAAGGATATTGGCACTTCCCTGAGCCAAACATTCGCGGTTGCTGTTTCCACGTGTGGTAGTTATTTCATCAACAAGATTTAAGGTTAATAAGCCTTCAGTTAATCCCACTCCGGCCATTACTAGAGCATAAGGGAAAATCAGCTTTAAAGTATCAAGCGTAAACGGAATTTCAGGTATGTGGAAAGGAGGGAAGCCACCACTAACCGACGCAATGTCTTTTACTGTTTTGGTATCAATGCCGAAGCCTAAAACCAGCAGGAAAATTACAATAATAGCAGCCAGCGAGGGCGGAATAGCCTTTGTGATTTTAGGAAAGAGAAGAACAATGGCGATGGTTAAAGCAACCAATCCAGACATAATAAGCAGAGGTGTGCCTGTTAACCAGCTTGTTTGTCCGCCAACCACAGTTTTAAATTGCTCCACCTGCGCCATAAAAATGATAATAGCCAACCCATTAACAAAACCAAACATAACAGGCCGGGGTACCAGCCGAATGAATTTTCCAAGTTTAAAAATCCCTACAAAGATTTGAATCAGCCCAGCCAGTGCAACAGTTGCAAAAACATACTCAAGCCCATGCGATTTCATTAAGGCAATTAATACCACCGCCGTAGCTCCGGCACCACCAGATATCAGTCCGGGGCGGCCACCGAAAACCGCAGTTACCAAACCCATAATGAAGGCTGCATATAAGCCAACTAAGGGAGGAAAACCAGCCAGAATTGCAAATGAAAGCGATTCCGGCATCATCGTCATGGCAACGGTTAGTCCGGCTAAAATTTCAGTTTTATAATCAAGCTTTTGCGAAAAGTCGAAGAGGCGTAAATAGGGCTTCATTTTTGAACGTGCGTTTTGAACAATGAAACACAGAGGATTTCTTTAGCAGAATAGCTGAAGAAAGGAATAGGGTTAAAACTCAGGGAAGAGTAACTGGCCTATTACAACTTGTGTTATTCATCGGCCGCAAAGGTAGTAAAACTATTATCTCAAAAGGGAAAAGGTTCTGTCACTGATCGATATTTAAGAATTTACCAACTAAAATCTCTTTTTCAATCGGAGCACTGCCTACTGTTACTTTTTCATAGGGCAATTCAAGCAAGTCCAGCGAATTAATGATTCCATCGCCGTTTATATCCTTCCATTTAAAATTTCCGGGGGCTGCTCCTTCTTGAGAAGGGACAGAGTGACTATTGATTTCCGCCTGGGTTTGAAAAAGTCCGTTTTGAACATATCCCATATAAAACCCAGCAGCATTTTTGGTGCCGTTGGATTGTAAATTTGTCAAGCCTCCTCCGGCATCAGCAACAATAAAATAATTGCCTTCGGGCACTTCAAAGCTAACGCTACCATTTGCCGAAGTTAAACCAGTTTTGAATGGCTTATTGTCTTTAAAATCCTGTTTATTTTGATAAAGAGAAACAGTTGCCCCTTCTTGCAACTGCCCCTTAGGCTTTTGAGTGTCCCATAGCAAGGTATTGTAAACCTTAATGGTAAAGTTTTTTTCAGCGGTATCTTCTTTTTTGCAGGACGAGAGAATTAAAATGCTAGCAAGAGCCAGTCCAATTGTTCTTTTAAAGAGAATCATTTGCAACAAGTGTTTAAGTTTAAGGTAAAGATCCTTTTCAAAAGTAAAAACTTCTTTGCAAATACTTATAGGCAGATAATTATTGTTAGGGCAATCGCTTTTAAATTAAACACGATCGATGGAAATCAGCCCTCTTTTCGGGTAGATAGTTAGAAATGCACTTGGTATTCAGCTGTCTCCTCTTTTGCCCAAGGTTTTCGTGCCAGATTTTTCAAAATAAAAAAGCAATGTTTTCTGTCTTTCTTAAAATGCTTGTAGTTTTTGTTTTGTATGGGCTCTTGTTTGTTGTCTTTTTTGTTTAATCCAGGTGAATGTTGAGAAAAAATGGCTCTTTTTTAAAGTATTTTGTCACATTATTTAAAAAAGTATGAAAAAATATGATTTTCGTCATATTTTTGGAGGCTTGTTAAGATGATTCTTGTAAAATATTATGATTAAGGCTGTATTTTTATTGAACAGAAAAGCACTGCTAAATGCAACAGTGATATCTCTTATCACAATCGCATTGGTGTTTTATGGTTCCAGGGAACTTCAGAACTTTGATGCTGCCTTAGTTGCCTATTTATTTGGTACTGTATTCGCTTTTTTTGGTGTGGTATACCGTTACTCTATATGGTTGCAAAGGCCGCCAACCCGGATGTATTTCCGCAGGGGAAGGGAGTTAATTTTCAGCAGGCGCTTTTTCTCACATCTGGCTTTTTTAGCGAAAGATTCTGTCGAAAGTATTGCCTTTCAGAAATTTATCTACAAACGCGGCCGCGATCGTTGGATTGGCCACTTCCTGATGGCATTCGGTTGTACACTGGCCTTCGCAATAACATTTCCTTTAACTTTTGGCTGGATCCATTTTACGTTAAAAGCCGGATCAAGCCTGAATCCCGAAAGTATCCGTTTATATGAAGCGCATTTCTTCGGCTTTAAAATGATGGAGTTTGAACTGGGCTCGGTAATGGCTTTTTTTGTTTTTCATGCGCTTAACTGGTCATCCTGGATGGTAATAGTTGGAGTGATCGTGTTTATGCGCCGCCGCTTAACCAAACCCGGATTAATTGCTACCCAATCGTTCGAGGGCGATCTTTTACCGCTTATTCTGTTGTTCGCCATTGCTGGTTCTGGCTTGGGCTTAACATACAGTTACGAGTTTATGAAAGGTTTTGCATACGATTTTATGGCTGTTACACATGCCATCACCGTAATCATGTTCCTTATCTGGATTCCCTTTGGCAAGTTCTTCCACATCATACAAAAGCCTGCACAATTAATGGCCCATGTTTACAAAAGAGAAGGCGAGAAGCGTGGTATGGCTGTTTGTCCGCATACGGGCAAGGAGTTTGCAACCCAAATGCATATTGATGATTTAAAACAAGTTACCAAAGAGCTTGGCTTTGATTTTACGCTTGCTGATGGATCATCCCATCTTGATTTAAGCCCTGAAGGAAAACGTTCAAGGCTTGCAATGGCGCATTTAAAAGCTCGCCAGGCTAACGACGGAAGGCTTTTCGGTTAACAACATACAATTCCAAACAAGATTTATGGCAACACTTCCAGTTTCGGCAGAGGAACTTATAGAAAAATACGGACCGCACTTAAACTATCCACCCAAAGAAGGATTTCCGGGGCGTGATGAACCCGATAAAGAAGTTAAAACCCATTGCTGTTTCTGCGGAATGCAGTGCGGCATGAAACTTTTGGTTAAGGACAATACTGTGGTAGGTTTTGAACCATGGATGGAATTTCCTTACAATGAAGGCCGTTTATGCCCTAAAGGAGTTGAGCGCTACCTGCAAAATAATCATCCCGATAGGTTAATGTACCCTTTAAGGCGTGCAAAAGGCTCTGGTTTTATGCGCATGGACTGGGATGATGCCCTGACTTATACGGTTAATGAAATTAAACGTATCCAGGAGAAATACGGAAATAATGCCTTTGGAATGCTTTCTGGCGTTTCTTTAAGCAATGAGAAGAGTTACCTGGTTGGAAAGTTTGCCCGTGTTGCCTTAAAAACGGCAAACCTCGATTATAATGGCCGCCTTTGTATGGTGAGTGCCGGTGCCGGAAACAAAAAGGCATTTGGGCTAGACCGAATTTCGAACAGTTTTGAAGACCTGGAACGCGCTGAAGTTATTATTGTTACTGGCGCTAATATCAGTGAGACTTTCCCAACGCTTACACACTGGATATGGCGCGCAAGAGATTACGGTGCTAAGCTGATTGTTGTGGATCCTCGTGTTATTCCGCTTGCACGTACTGCCGATTTACATTTGCCGGTAAAACCAGGAACAGACTCTGCGCTTTATGGCGCAATGTTGAAGTATCTGGCCGATAACGATATGCTGGACCATGATTTTATTCGTGACCATACGAGTGGTTTTGACGAAGCTTTAGAAGTTGTAAAAGATTATACACTGGAGTGGGCTGAAGAGGTAACCGGTATCGAAAAAGAAAAGATTGAAACTGCTGCCAAATGGTGGGGGAAAGCTAAAACCAGTTTCTTATTGCATGCCCGCGGTATTGAACACCATACTAAAGGGGTGGATAACGTAGTGGCTTGTATCAACCTGGTACTTGCAACCGGCCGTATTGGTAAGCCTTATTGCGGTTATGGTACAATTACCGGACAAGGCAACGGCCAGGGAGGCAGGGAGCATGGCCATAAATGCGATCAGCTTCCGGGAAACCGTGATATTGAAAATCCGGAACACCGAAAATATATTTCTGAAGTTTGGGGGATTGATGAGAAGGATATGCCTGGTAAGGGACACACCGCTTATGAGCTGATAGAGGCTATTCATCGAGGCGAGGTAAAAGGGCTTATTTCACTGTGTTTCAATCCTTTAGTTTCGCTTCCGAATAACAATTATGTTCGCGAGGCATTTGAGAAGCTTGAGTTTTATGTCTGTATCGACTTCTTTATGAACGAAACTTCCCGCCATGCGGACCTTATTCTGCCGGGATCTTTACATGAAGAAGAAGAAGGAACCGTTACTTCCGCAGAAGGAAGGGTGATCCGTATCCGAAAAGCGGTAGATTGCCCGGGAGAAGCTCGTCCGGATACAGAAATCCTTCTGGATATTGCCAACAGGCTTGGAATGGGCGATAAGTTCAATTACAAAACCAGTGAAGAGATATTTAATGAGCTGCGTGTGGCATCAAAAGGTGGAACTGCTGATTATTACGGTATCACTTACCAAAAGATAGAAGACAATATGGGCGTTTTCTGGCCATGTCCTTCAGAAGACCATCCTGGAACAAAACGTTTATGGGAGGATCGGAAGTTCCATACCAATGACGGAAAAGCGCATTTTAACGCTGTAAAGTATCGTGATCCGGGGGAGGTTACCGACGAAGAATATCCAGTAGTGATGACCACCGGACGTGTTGTTTCGCAATACTTAAGCGGAACGCAAACCCGCCGAATCGGTAAACTGGTTGATAATTTTCCTGAGCCAAAACTGGAAATGCACCCTGAGCTTGCAGCGAAATACGGTATTCGTGATAATGAGCTGGTGAGGTTAAGTACCCGTCGTGGTTCGGAGGTTTTCCCGGCGCATGTTGTAGAAACCATCCGTAAAGACACGGTTTTCCTGCCTTATCACTGGCCAGGTAAAAAATCGGCAAATCAGTTTACTACAGGAAACCTTGATCCGGTTTCTAAGATTCCTGAATTTAAGGTTTGCGCTTGCAAAATAGAAGGAACCGGCGAGTTTGCTGCGCCTTCAAAAGATTCAAAAGCATATCAAAGCAGTTAATCCTATCCATTTAAAAAAATAATATGCCTGTTACTAATTATATACAAAATCAGGAGTTTTTTATAGACATGCAGCGCTGCATAGGCTGCAAAGCCTGCGAAATGGCTTGCGCCGAATGCGAAACTAATGGCCAGGATTCCATGATCCATGTAAATTATGTGGACCGTGCTACTACCGTGCAAACTACCGTACAGGTATGTATGCACTGTGAGGAGCCTGCATGCGCAAGTGTTTGTCCGGCAGATGCGATTTCTAAAGATGAGTTTGGTGTAGTTCATACGGCGAATACTTCACGTTGTATAGGTTGTTCCAACTGCGTAATGGCTTGTCCGTTTGGAGTACCTAAAAAGAATGACGAGTACGACCTGATGATGAAGTGCACCATGTGCTACGACCGTACCAGTGCCGGCAAAAAGCCAATGTGTGCCACGGTATGCCCAACGCAGGCGCTATTTTATGGCACCCGCGAAGAGATTGCCCGCATGCGCCCTAACAGTACTCCAGTAAGCAACTTCATTTTCGGTAATCAGAAGGTAAATACCAAAGTAAATATCATGATGCCGAAAGGCTCAACAGAACTAGTAGTATATTAAGACATGGCATCAAATACTAATGGTAAGCACTGGAAAGAGGATTTTCCAATTGACCAACTAGAATCCAGCCAGGTATCCCGTCGTGACTTTGCAAAGTTCTTATGCCTGGTTTCTGGTGGCCTTGCCGCAGGTACCGGAGCTGTTGCGGTAAAAGCGAACTTCTTTCCTGAAGAGAAGATTGAAGGTGAGCATTTCTTGTGCAAAAAAAGCGAAATCCCGGTAGGAGGTACAAGATCTTTCGTTATCAAAGGAAGTACTATACCTTATGTGCTTATTCACCTTGAAGACGGCGAGTTACGTGCTTATGAGCAAAAATGTACGCACCTTTCATGCGCTGTTTTTTACAAGCCTAACAGCGGAAAAATAGAATGTCCGTGCCATAACGGATGGTTTGATGCCAAAACTGGCGAAGTATTAGCTGGCCCGCCGCCGCGCCCGCTTCCGCGATTGGATGTGGTTGAAAAGGCAGATGGTATTTATGTAAAAGCGTTTGAAGTAACCGAACAAAAAGAGGAGGCTTAATTATGAGTACGTTTAGAGAGGCGCAGAATCAGGCCCATCCCAATAAAATCAGTACTTTATTGCTGGCACTGATCATTGTGATGATATTTAATGTAGCCATGCAGATATGGCTGTTGTATACGGCATTGAATAATGCTCTTGCAGACCATAGAGATATTGCATTCCCGGCTTTTCTTGCTTCTTTGTTTTTATTCCTGATAGGGTTCTTCTGGTTGTATTTTTTACCGGGAGGAGTTAAAAAGCATACCGTTAAAGAGTATTATACTACACTATATAGATAAGAGCATCTTCCTTAAAAAGATACAGTGATGATCGCCGAAGCAACTCCAACATTTAAGTCCCACAAAATATTGTTTCTAAGCACCTTCGGGTTTCTGATGTGCTTTTCTGCCTGGATGATTAATGGCGTACTGGTAACCTATCTTACTGATAACGGCATTTTCCAGTGGGATATGATGCAAATTGGCTGGTTGATGGGGCTTCCCGTTTTAACAGGAGCCATTTGCCGTTTGCCGATGGGGATTTTAACAGACCGTTTCGGCGGAAAATGGGTGTTTGGAACCTTGGCGCTACTTTGCTCCATTCCAATGTTTTTGCTTTCTAAAGCAAATGCTTACTCAGAGTTTTTGATTCTCAGTTTTTTCTTCGGACTGGCGGGCTCAAGCTTTGCCGTGGGAGTTGGATTTACATCCGTATGGTATCCAAAAAACTGGCAAGGAAGGGCATTAGGTATTTTCGGTATGGGTTCTGCCGGAGCATCGGTGACTACATTGATAGGCCCGACCTTGTTAAACAGCCTTACCGATAACGGAATTAATCCCGAAGGTTGGAGAAAACTTCCGGTAATTTATTCGGTGGTTCTTTTAGTTGTAGGCTTATCGTTCTTTCTATTTGCAGAGAACAAGAAACCTGCGGCAAGCAGTAAATCATTAGAGCAGCTGTTATCGCCTTTAAAAGAAATCAGGGTTTGGAGGTTCGGATTATATTATTTCCTGCTATTTGGCTGCTTTGTAGCTTTGTCGCAGTGGCTGGTGCCTTACTTTGTAAATGTGTACCATTGCGGCTTGGTAGAAGCGGGACTGTATGCTTCATGTTTTAGTTTGCCAGCAGGAGTGTTCCGCATTTTAGGAGGCGTGTTTTCTGATAAATATGGCGCCCGGACGGTAATGTATTGTGTATTGTCGGTCACCATTATATTAAGTTTCTTCCTGCTTATTCCTCAAATGGAAATCACCTCTCCAGGTTCAGGGATAATGGCAACCAAGGCTGGTGTCGTTACTGAGGTAAATACCAGGGAAATTAAAGTTGACGGTAAAAGTTATCTGATCACTCAGCGCAGTAATGCCATAGATAAGGCTGAGGATAAGGTATTGATCCTTCCTGTAAAAGAATCATGGCACGAAGTGATGGTTAAAGCCGGCGATAAAGTTTCCAAAAAACAATTACTTGCCCAGGGTACAACCCGTATCTATTTCCAGGCAAATAAGTGGATTTTTATTGCACTGGTTTTATTAACCGGCGTGTGTTGGGGAATTGGTACCGCTGCTGTGTTTAAGCATATTCCAGATTATTTTCCTTCGCAAATTGGCTTGGTAGGAGGTATGGTGGGCCTAATTGGTGGCTTAGGAGGCTTTATTGGCCCTATACTATTTGGCTACCTTTTAACTTTAACAGGTTTGTGGACAAGTTCCTGGATGTTCATTTGCGCTCTTGCAATTTTTTGCCTTACGTGGATGCATTTGGTTATTACGAAGATGATGGCGAAGCGTACGCCTGATTTAACAGGGAAATTTGAAAATCTGCCTTTAGTTAAGGCTGCTCCGATAAAAAAAAAGGCTATAGAGCTTAGCGCATAAATTAAAAACCCAGGGAATGGACAGGGTATTTTTGCCCTGCCTGTTTTCTAAAAACCGGCCGGTTCCTTTTTCCAGTGGGGGCTGGCTTTTTTATTTATTAGGAATTTTGTTGTAACCTAAGGCGTTTGCTCTGGTGGGTTAGCCTTTTCTCTCCCTCCGGGAGAGATGCCGAAGGCAGAGAGGGGTAGTACACTATGCTTATTATCACCTCACCCTATCCCTCTCCTTGATGAGAGGGGAAAACAAAGTGCTTATTTTGAGCTATTTAACAAATAAATAATCGAGCTCAGGTTTGTAGGTGTTTTTTGTTTGTAAATGATTTTATCCAGATGATTCTATCTTAATTCGCTTTTTTACGGAATCGAAATTTTTATCTTGTTAAATTAGCGACGGTATCAAAACATTTTTAGAATGTATACACAAGCCCTTACAGAAAGTCAGATACAAGAAATTGCCGAACAAATAGACGTCGGATTTAAGTGCTTTTGGAGCCGTGAAGATGGAGAGTTAATCTTTATTCCTGACGAATTTAGATTTTCAGGTATGGATTTGGATGCCTTTGAAGAGGATATGGATAAAATCGATGAGAATATGGGCTCGTATGATGTGATCCTGCCTTTGGAGTCTCGTGAGGGATTTAAGATTATGGAAGAGTTTGCCGAAGCCCTAAGCGATTCCAATAAATTAAAAGATCAGCTTTTCAACGCCTTGAATAGAAGAAAACCGTTTCGGGAGTTTCAGTGGGTAATTGATAATTCCGGCGAGTATCGCGATGTCTGGTTTAGGTTTAAGAATCGATGGCTACGGGATTGGGTAAAGGAAAAGATGGAAGAGATAATAGAGTACAGGAAAAAGATGCTTTCGGAATATGAAGATGAGGGCGGATCACAGGATTAGTTTTTTCATACACTCCTCATACACTATCCATACTTTATCTATACTGTATCCATACTCTACGTATACTTTAGCACAGGTTATTTTTGTCGAATGTTAGTAGCCGTTAACCTGATCCCGACTGAAGCGTTTGATCAATCTTGGGTTAACGGCTATGATGCATTGACTTAATGGTAATGAGGAAAACGAGCCGTGGAAAAGTGCAGTCTCTTTATTAAAATGGCTAATTTGCATTCATCCTTAGCTTTCCTCTTCCGCCAGTTTTTTCCGCCTTTCCATTTCCAAATCGCTAGCATCCTCAGTTGCAAATGAACCAAGCTTGATATCGCCATCAGGTACGTAGCTTGCCATAATAACACCGGTTGTTGAGATCTGAACATTTAGCTGTTTCCACTGCCCAGGCTGAGTCCCTTCAGCAAAGAGTTTTTTTCCAGTGCCAATAGTAATAGGAAATATCCAGGTATGTAATTCATCAACAAGACTATTCTGAAGTAGGGTTTGTATAAGTTTTCCACTACCATGAATCAGCAAATCTGCTCCATTCTGTTCCCTTAACTTTTTGAGTTCGGCTATTACATCGCCGGTTAACAGCACGGAGTTTTCCCATGGAAGTTCTCGGTGCTGGCTGGAAACGACGTACTTCTGTATACGATTGAATTTTTCTGCCATTGGATCATCCTTCTGATAGGGCCAGTAAGCAGCAAATATTTCATAGGTCCGCCTGCCAAGCAGTAAATCATAAGGCTGTGAGGTAGCTTGTTCCATCACTTTGTTCATTGAATCGTCCCAGTAAGGGAATGTCCAACCGCCCCATTTAAAATTATTACTCTGGTCTTCGTGCGGGCCCCCAGGAGCTTGTAGCACGCCGTCCATTGTCACAAAAGTAAAAACGATAACTTTTCTCATGGTGATTTAGTGTTTATAGATTAAAGCTACAATGAGACGAATGTTTTAACAGAGTGTGATCAAGACATTGTTCAGGTATTTTGCGACAATCAAAAAACCTAAAACTGAAGTATAGAAGTTTTTAATTTGTTTATCTTACCGTCAATTTTATCACAATTAATGAATTCGATCCACACTTTTACTGCCATTGATTTTGAAACTGCACAGGGGAAACGCCATAGTATTTGTCAGATAGGTTTGGTGCGGGTCGAGGAGAATATCATCACCAAAAAGCTGTCTTTGCTGGTAAGGCCTCCGGAAAATTTTTACTCATATTACAACATTCAAGTGCATGGAATCACACCGCAGCACACGCGCAATTCTCCAGCTTTTGATACGGTTTGGCCTGTAATAGAGCCGTATATCTGCAATCAGAATGTGGTAGCGCATAATAGTGCGTTTGATGTAAGCTGCTTAAAGCAAGTGCTAACGTATTACCGCTTAAAACTTCCGGAATTTAACGCCCATTGCACCTACAAAATCTATGGCGAAAAGCTTAATCTCTTATGCCGAAGCCATGGAATAAAGCTAGATCATCATGATGCCTTGTCTGACGCGCATGCTTGTGCTCAGTTGTTTATGTTACATAATCTGAAGAAGGGAAGCTCAGTAACGGGCAGGATTGATGGCAATGTCGTTAACTTAAGGTCAATGGCCCCATCGGGGTCAGATGTCGGTAGAAAAAATAGGCCGATATGAATTCCGTGCCGTAGGTACGGAACCATAATGTATCGTACCTACGGCACGCAAAATCGTTTATCATTAAATTTTTCTACCGACATTTTGCACCTACGGCGCATCTCTAATCCTTAAGTTAATGACATTGGTATTGAAGGTGCATTATAATTCAAGTGAGCCCTATCAATCTTATTAGTCATTGAGTATCATCAAAGACCATAATATCACTCCCCCTTCCTAAAATAATTGCTTAAAATAAACTCCGCTTCAGTTTTCATAATACCAGCCTTAATCAGGTCGTTTAAATCCTCTTCAGCTCCTTTGGTAATTTCATAACCGTTCTTTTTACAAAGGCCTATAAAATCTCCGTAAAGTTTTTTAGCCTTTTCAAAATCGCCCAACCTTAAAGTTGCAAGTGGAATATTAAACATAGCATATACCGCTTCCTTATCAAATTTCAGCGCTTTATAAGAGTACTTAATGCATTCCTTAAAATTGCCGGCGCAGTAATATGCCCATCCCAGGTTTCCAAGAGCACTATCATAAGTGCTATCTATTTTTATAGCTGTTTTTAACGCTTTTATGGCTAAGTCATATTGCTTTAAGTCAGTATAAACCCTACCTAAACCCACGTACGAGTACTTATAATTCTTGTCAGATTTCAGGGCTTTTTGATACCACTTAATAGCCGTTTCACTATCCTTTTTTTCTTGATAGCAATCTCCCAATTTATCCATGGCATAAGTATAATCGGGATCAAGTTTGCAAGCTTGAGTAAAATCAGCCAAAGCTGAATCGATCTGATCATCATAATAGTAAGCCGCACCCCTGTCTACATATAATTCAGCATCTTCGGTTTCTAACTTAATAGCCTCTGCATAACTGTTAATAGCTTCCTTATTGTTATTATTATCATAATAGATATCCCCCAATAATTTATATCCGTTAACATTCTCAGGATTTAAGACATTGAAATTTCGGGCATAGTACAATGCGCTATCAGTAAGCTCCAGCTTGTGGTAAGCTTTAGCAACATAATAGTTAATATAAGAAAGGTTAGGGTTTAAGCTTAAAAACTTTTTATAATTTTCTACTGCCGGCCTGAATTGTTCAAGCTTTGCGTATAGTGCTCCCTTTTTTAAATAGATTTCGAAATAAAGAGGAAAAAGGTCGAGCGCTTTTTGATAATTGCTTAGTGCATTTTTATCATCATTGAATTTTTCATAACATTCTGCTCGTTTATTGTAAGCAAAAGCGTAGAAAGGGTTCTTTTGAATAAGTATTGAGTACTGTAACAAGGCATCTCTGTATTTACCTTGACTGTACAGGAAGGCTGCTTTAAGGACATTTAAATTAACTAATCCCGGGTTTTTACGAAGCAATTTATCCAGGCTGGCCTCTGCGGACTTAGTTGCAAATCCCGCTTCAAAAAGTAGCTTTACCCGATTTCCAAACTGCGATTCGGGATGTTTCTTCATAAATAGTTCAATATCTTTCAAGTACTCCTTACTTGCGGGGGCTTTTAAAAATTTTTGGAAAATACTTTTACCAAAGGCTTCTTCTTCTGCAGTTAATTGGTGGCTGCTAAGTAAATCTATAAAAGAAATGATCTCAAGTTCGGTATAACCACATATTCTAAAGATCTTTTTATCTGCGTTTAAATGTTTAAACCCTTCCGATAACAGTGCAAGCCCCTGATCAATGCTGTCCTTGTATAGCATCGCTTTTGCCTGTTCAAAATAAAGGGAATAATCATCCATCCAGTTACTGTTTTGAGGCTTTATCGGCAGTGCTATTTTGCTACTGTCTCTATAATTGGCAACAGCTTTAACTGTATTGAAATAGAAGGAAATTACTAATAGGAAAAAGAGTAGAGATGATTTCATTGGCAGCTAGGTTTATAATGTATATGAAATTAATAAATCTAGTTCATATCTAGTCGGTTACGAATGAAAATCTTATTAATTTACCTGTTCATTTTTATGTTTTGAGTGATAACGTACCTCATAGAGGGAGTTTCCACAACCAACCAGTTCGGGTTAAACTCCCGGGTAATCACTCCCGAATTAATTCCCAAATCAAACCGTCCTTAGTTTGGTTATAGTACCAAAATAATTATCATGAAAAAGCCGGCAATTGGAATTATAGGACTTGGCAAAATGGGAGGAAATCTGGCACTGCAAGCTATGGAAAAAGGCTACCAGATGGTTGGTTACGACCTGCATCAAAACCCCGAACTCCAGGAGCAGGGCCTTGTGCAAGCGGCAAGCCTGGAAGAAATGTTGGCTAAGCTGTCTTCACCTAAAATGATTTTTATCTATGTTCCGGCGGGAGCCGTGATAGACCGGATATTGGAACAGCTATCAGCAATTTCATCAAAAGGAGATATAATAATTGATGGCGGTAATTCTTATTGGGGCGATTCTATCCGGCGTTTTCAAAAGCTAAAAGAACATGGAATTCATTTCATTGATTGTGGCACAAGCGGAGGAATAGACGGTGCCCGGAATGGCGCATGTTTTATGGTTGGCGGAGAACCTGACGCCATGAAGTTTGTTGAACCTGTGTTAAAAGAACTTGCGGTTAAGGACGGCTTTGTGCATACCGGAGCACCGGGCTCGGGCCATTTTGTGAAACTGGTTCATAATGGAATCGAGTTTGGAATGTTGCAGGCAATAGGCGAGGGGATGGCCCTCTTAGCTAATTACAGGGAAGAACTGAACTTTCCGGACATTTTAAAAACCTGGAATAATGGTTCGGTTATTCGGTCATGGTTAATTGAGTTAATGGCAAAAATTTATAATGAAAAACACGGGTTTGATTCTGTGCCTTCCTATGTTGAAGATACGGGCGAAGTAAATTGGCTTGTTGCAGATGCCATGCGAATGGAAGTTGCCATACCTGTTATTGCACAATCGGTTATGCAATTGTTTGCCTCCCGCGATTCAATCCGCATTGCAGATAAAGCTATTGCCATGATGCGGCACGACTTTGGCGGCCATCCGTTTGGTTCAGATGAAGGGCTTCAACATGAGCGAAAGTTTGGTAAGATCGAAAATGTTGAAAGCGGTTTTTTATACAAGAAAAAGTCCGAATAGGCACAATATATCAGGCCAAGACGGAATGATTTTTGCGTTAATCCAGTGAAAGTATATAGCCAAAGCGGCTTTCCGAATTGTCTGTGTCTGCCTGAAACCGATTATACCCTAACCCATAGCTTTTCGAAATAATGCTTAATTCCTTGAATTGAGGTACGTTCTGCGTTTTATCCAATAGTAGAGTATGTTATATGAAGTTGTCGTCCTTTGAGAAAAAACTAACGTTCCTCTTTATTATCATTTTTATAGGGATGTGTATTCTGGGACTAATATCTTATCAAAACAATCGGGCATTTAATGACAATAGTAAGAGGGTGATTCATACGCACGAGGTGCTTTTGGAATCTGAAAAGGCTTTATCATTTATTAAAAACATTCAACTGTTCACCCGCGGATATACTCTTACCTTAGATTCTTCCTTCATTTCTAAACTTTTAGCTAATAAACAGCAGGTTTCGAAACATGTAAACAACCTTAAGTTTTTAACCCGCGACAATTCTCAGCAGCAAGCGCGGATCCATAAGCTTAAAATTCTTATTAATAAACGGATGGAGCAATCCTTTGTAATAGTTAATCAATTTAGGCGATCCCAAGTTATTCCCGTAGCAATATCAGAGAAAATATATGAAGGAGAGAGGTTGATGAATCAGATAGAGGATGTTATCAATGACATTCAGGCAGAGGAAAACCGCTTGTTAGTCGCCAGAAATGAAATAAATGCCCAAAGCGTTCGATCCTTGAATTTCACTTTTTATGTTCTCCTTGCGGTGGCTGCGTTTTTCATCGTTCTTATGTTTTTTCTGGTTAAAAATTACCTGGCGTTTAGAGAAAAAGCTGAGATGAGAATTAAAGAATTAAATGAAAGCTTAGAAAGGCGGGTAGAACAAAAGACCAACGAAGTTATCGACAAAGAAAAACGTTATCACCTGGTGCTTGACAATATGCAGGAAGGAATACAGATAATAAGTTTCGATTGGAGATATCTATATGTAAATGCAGCATTAGCCAAGCAAGGTAAATATTCCAGTGAGGAGCTACTAGGGCATACCATGATGGAACGATATCCAGGAATTGAAAATACCGAGATCTTTAAAGTGTTAAAAAAATGTATGGAAGAACGAATCTCACAGCGGCTTGAGAACGAGTTTATCTACCCTAATGGAGAAAAAGGTTACTATGATCTCAGTATTCAGCCAGTTAACGAGGGTTTGTTCATCCTTTCTATGGATATTTCCGAACGCAAAAGGAGGGAAATTGAAAAGGAGCAGTACACGAAAGAATTAGAAGAAGTATTATTTAAAATTTCGCACGAAGTGCGCCATCCGGTTGTCCAAATCTTAGGAATGGCCGAGCTATTAGAACATTCATTAGTTCCGGAGGAAGAGCGTCCGGCAATTTTAGCTTTGATAAAAGAGGCTGCAACTCTTCTGGATACTTATACCAGAGACCTTAGCTTATTTGTTACTTCAATAAAGAATAAAGAATAGTTTGCTATCTCGAAAATCAATTGATTTACACTACCCATTATCTACAAAACCCGGATATAGCGTCATTCCTCCATCCACGTAAATAGTTGTTCCGGTAATATAGTCGCTTTCGTGCGATGCTAGCCAAACTGCCACTTTTGCAATATCCTCAGGCATGCCTATGCGTTTGTAGGGTATAAGTTTTAACAGTTCCTTTTTCTTTTCCTCATCCTTCCAAACATCATCATTAATATCAGTGGCAATGGCGCCCGGAGAAATGCTGTTCACCCTGATTTTTTTCGGGGCAACTTCTAAAGCAAGCGACTTCATCAGCATTAAAATTCCGCCTTTAGAAGAAGCATAATTAACATGGCCAGCCCAGGGAATGATATCATGTACCGAACTGATAAAAATGATGTTGCCGATCGCATTTGCTACAGATGCGGTTTGTTCTTTGCTTTGGAAATGATTGATAGCCTCCCTTGCACATAAAAACTGGCCAGTAAGATTGGTATTAATTACCTTGTTCCATTCTTCGATAGTCATATCTGCAAATGAGCTATCTTTTTGGATGCCGGCATTATTAATTAAAACATCAAGGCTGCTATACTCGGCAATGGCCTTTTTAAACATCTCCTTAACATCAGCTTCATTACCCACATTGGCCTTGTAAATAAATCCTTGTCCGCCTGCTTTTAAAATCATATCGAGCGTATTCTTTGCACCCTCTTCGTCGCTATAGTAATTTACAATTACATTGGCTCCCTGTTGTCCGAACGCTATAGCTATACCCTGGCCAATGCCCGAGCTTGCACCGGTTACCAATACGGTTTGATTTATAGAATTTGTTGGCATGGCATGATCAATGAAAATGATTTACGTTTTTATTCCGACTGTCGTTTAACTGGTGGTCGAGGTTATAGGCGGCGCTGATTAACCCCAAATGCGTGAATGCCTGAGGAAAGTTTCCTAAATGTTCACCTTCGAAACCCAGTTGCTCAGAATATAATCCCAAATGATTGGCATAGCCTAACATTTTTTCAAAATAGAATCTGGCTTTTTCCAGCTGGCCTGCACGCGAGAGGCATTCCACATACCAGAAGGTGCACATTGAAAAAGTACCTTCGTGGCTAAGAAATCCATCTGGCGCAGCTATTTCTGGCCGGTATCGATAAACCAAAGAATCGGAAATTAGTTCATCCTCAATTCTTTTCATGGTAGAAAGCCAGCGTGGGTCTTTGGGGCTTATGAAACGCACAAGAGGCATCAAGAGGGCAGAGGCATCCACCGTTTCAGCGCCCGGATATTGCATAAAGGCTTGCTTTTCCTCATTCCAAAACTCCGAGAAAATGTTATTGAAAATGATATCGCGCTGTGTTCTCCATTTATCGTTTAATGGAAAAGACCTCGAATCTGCAATTTTTATAGCTCTGTCAAAAGCCACCCAGCACAACAAACGGGAATAAAGGAAATTCTTGCGGCCGCCCCTTACTTCCCAAATGCCTTCATCTGGCTGGTTCCAATTATCGCATAGCCAATCAATCTGGTTTTCAAGATCCTTCCAAAAGTCGTAAGAGATAGGTTCTCCGTACTTATTGTATAAGAAAATGGAGTCCAGAAGCTCACCGTAAATATCGAGTTGCAATTGGCCATAAGCGTTATTTCCAACCCTAACGGGCGACGATTTCTTATAGCCTTCAAAATGCTCCAGCGTTGTTTCTTCGAGCTGCCGGCGGCCATCAATAGAATACATAATGCCCAGGCGGTTCTGCTCCTTAATATCCTGACAAAGTTTTTCAATCCAATTCATAAAGGCGCCCGCCTCTTTGGTGTATCCTAAACGAATTAAAGCATACATGGAAAAGGAAGCATCCCTGATCCATGTAAAACGGTAGTCGAAGTTTCTGGCAGCACCAACACTTTCGGGCAAGCTAAAAGTAGCAGCAGCGATGATCGATCCATAATTATGAGAGGTTAGCAGCTTTAAAACCAGGGCCGAGCGATTTACCATTTCCAGCCATCTGCCATTATAAGTGGATTGGGCTATCCAATTTTTCCAGTAGTTAACAGTTTCAAATAAGCTCTGGGTAACAAATTTTTTAAAATCTCTTCCGTTAGTATGCTCTTTATCTATGTGCTCTAACAAAAAATCAGCGGTCTCGGTGGGCTCTAAAGTGAATTCAGCAATCGCATCATTATTGCTAATGGTTAAAGGCACAGAACTCAGTAAACGAAGCACGGTTTTATCTTCATCACTACTGGTAAACAACACCTCATTGTCTGATACCGCTTTAACAGTGTGGGTGCATCTGCCGTAGTTAAAGCGTGGCCTGCACTTCATTTTAAACTTAACTTCGCCCCGTATAGTAGTTACCCTTCGTATCAGCTCTTTGCCATTGTACAATTCCTCAACCGGCATAAAATCGGTTATTTCGGCAACCCCCTCTGCAGATAAAAACCGGGTAAGCAGTACATTGGTGTCAGGTAAGTATAGCTGCTTGGTTTTCATTTCTTTAAACACCGGCTTTAACTGGAAATCGCCCCCTTTATGTTCATCCAATAGCGCCGCAAAAATGCTCGGCGAATCAAAATTTGGAAAACACATAAAGTCGATGGATCCATTTAATCCAACCAGCGCAATGGTATTTAAGTCTCCAATAATTCCATAGTTCTCTATTGGCTGGTAGCTCATAGGTAATTGAATTAATTGCAGGTTTTGTGTGTTGCACTAAATAACTAATTATAAGGCGTTCTGTTTGGGCTTTTGG